>Ga0208193_1000729_pt1 | contig 15816 bp, 12 predicted proteins | sample June2015DPH_17_2_FD_184716 | JGI IMG/M metagenome (GOLD analysis project Ga0208193, IMG submission 184716) | Peatland microbial communities from SPRUCE experiment site at the Marcell Experimental Forest, Minnesota, USA - June2015DPH_17_10... | ecosystem: Environmental > Terrestrial > Soil >... | reverse complement strand
CCCGGCCGCCGCTGCCCGCTCCCCGATCCGGTTGTATTCCTCGGCGGCGCGCTTCACGTCGTCCATGCTGGGACTCTTCGGCCCATCCAGGCTGGGCACGCACATTTGCGTCAGGCCGACATCCTTGGCCCACGCAATCCGGGCTGCCTGATCCTTCCTCAGTTCATTGATGGAGAAGTGGCAGCTGAGGCATGTGAGGCCCGCCTCGTGCAGGATAGCTCGAAGCTCGGCCCCGCCATATTTGCCGATCCCGGCGAATCCGGAGTCGGCGTAGCCCACGGGCGAGCATAACTCGATCGTCTGGAATCCGGCGGAGGCGAGTTCGCTAAGCGTGCCGCGAAAGTCCTTGGCGATCATTTCCCGCACCGGCCACGTCTGACACCCAATGGGTAAGCCAAGAGGATTGGCGCGCAGCCCTCGCGTTCCTGATGCAAGCACCCCGCCCAAGACGGCGCTCGCCGATGCCGTCCTCATGAATTGTCTTCTCGATACGGCCGCCATACCTGCCTCCTTGGAAGTAGTCCCGGATATCCATTTTAGAGTCCCAGGCAGCAGACTGGCCCTGTGCCTCGAAATAGTTACTTCCGATTCGCCAATTTAGTACGACCGCAGGCCGCCAAAAAAATGTTTCATGCCGGTCGACGAATGACCAAGCAGGCTTTCCACGCAAAGTGCCCCAGTTGCTGGTTCTTAAAAGGAGATCTTCATGGCGGCGACGGTGCGAAGGATACCCTCAGCTTCCGCATAGCGCAATAAATTCCGTATCCATTGGGCTGTATCCATACAGACCCATTCAACGCATTCCAACACCTCAGGCAGAGGAATTACACAATCGCCGCTATAAAGAGCATGGACTGCCGTCAAAACCGGCTCGTGGTGGGAAATGCGATTGCGCAACAGTTGAATCGCTTTGAGGCGGTCATGGATAAGGCGCCTGTGCCTGCGCGCATTCGGAACGGGTCGCGCAGCTGGTATGCCGGCCGTATTCGCCAGCCCGGCGCTGGACGATGGCTTCGTCCAGCGCCTTCGACTGTGCGAGAACACCCCGGAGGTCGCGGGGAGCAGCCTGTGTCTGACCTAACAACGCACGGGACATCGCGTGCGATGGAGGACCAGAGCCGTGTTAGATACCTCGGGGCATCGAAATCGAACAGTACGTAGGATATTTGGCCGCGCATCGCTTTTTAGTCGCTCATGGTAAGCCGCCTAAGCCCTCAACTGGCCGGTTAACTGGGCGATGCGCTCATTGAGAGTGGCGCACACGCGCACAATAGGAAAATAAACTCGATAAACTCGCCTCTTGCTGGCTTGCAAACCCCATTTGTGATAGAGGACGTTATCGCGGATCATCTCTCCGGCAACCCGCAGGCAGGTTGCCGTGTCACCTATCCGATTAACCGGTTTTACAGCAACTTGCCGATGACATACTTCGATCTGGATAGAGGTCAATGAGCGCCGATTATCGCCAGATGAGTGCCACTTCCACATAGTCCGTGATTCAACGTTGTCCGTGAACTGCCGGTATGAAGTGGCCCAAGATCCCTAGGAGCAAATCGGGTGTCTTTACCCCTAAATGGATTGCCAGCAAGAAGATGCAATTGCCGATCGCACCGTGGCTAGGTATATAGTCCAGTAAAGTTCTCATCTGTGCTTTGAGGTTTGGCTGTGGGGCGACGGTTGCGTTTGGGGCTGGCTTGCGGGTTGCTGTTTTTGTTGGGGATTGAGGCAGGAACACAGGGGTGGGCGCAGACGCCGAAAACCGGGCCTGAGGCTCCCCATGTGGATTTAGCCGACCATCTCAGGCTCGGCCAATCGGCTTTTCCTTTGAATGGTCCGTGGAAGTTTACGGTGGGGGATTCCCCCATCGATCCGAAAACAGGCCAGCCGCTGTGGGCCGAGCCGGGCTTTGACGACTCCCAATGGGAGACGGTGGACCTGACGCCGTCAGAGGGCTCGCTTGAGCCTCTGTCGGGCCTCTCGGGCTATGTGCCGGGCTGGACGGCCAGGGGCCACGCGGGCTACTGGGGCTATGCCTGGTACCGCATCCGGGTGCAGCTTGACGAGGCTGATGCGGCGCGGCCGGGCGAAAAGCTGGCGATCGAAGGCCCGAACGATTTTGACGACGTCTTTCAGGTCTTTGCCAACGGCAGGCTGCTGGGCGGCTTTGGCGACCTCTCCGGCAAGACGCCGGTTACGTATTAGAGCGTGCCGACGCTCTTTCCGCTGCCGCCGCCTTTCGGAAGACCGAACGGCGCTGCGGTTGGCGGCAGCGGCGACTTTCGAACCGAAGTGGTGGCCTTCCGGGTGTGGATGGGGCCTGGGGAGCTGTTGACCCAGCCGGATGCGGGAGGCCTGCACAACCCGCCGGTGCTGGGCCAGGCTGGAGCGGTCGCGGCCGACTACCAGTTGCACTGGCTGGAGCAGGTGGGCGTATATTCCCCCGACGCTGCTCTGGGGCTGCTGTTTGCCTTGATGGCGGTGGCGGCCTTCACCCTGGTGCTCTTTGACCGCTCCGACCGGGTCTACCTGTGGATTGGCGCGATCTTTCTGCTGCAGGCAATCTACTACGGCATGACTGCCTTCGACAGTTGGACACAGCACCTGAGCGCGACGGCCGGCATCCTGCTTCTTGATTGCCTTACATTTGCGCTGATCCTGGCGGGCTGGGTGATGGTGTGGTGGATTTGGTTTGGACGGCAGTGGCCAGCCTGGATACCGCGCGCCGTAGCCGGGCTGGCGCTGTGCTACATGGTCTCGCGGGCGATCGGCCAGTAGGTATTTTTTGGACTGGTGTCGCACGGGGTTGCGGCGGAGTTTGAGATGCTCACGCTGGTGGCGCGCATGCTCTTGTTCGTGCTGACGCTTTGGATCGCGATCCAGGGCATTCGCAGCCAGGGACTGGAGGGCTGGCTGGTGCTGCCGGCTGTCCTGCTGCGCGGGATCTCGGTGTTTGCGCTGGAACTGCTGCTGCTGCGTATTCGGATAAGCGTGCATCCGTTTGGTGTGAACGTCACCCTGGCTCATCTTGCGACCGTTCTGATGGCGCTGGCGGTGGTGCTGTTGCTGCTGCGGCGGCTGCTGCTGTCAGTCAAGACGCAGCGCGAACTGGCACTGGACGTGAAGCAGGCGCAGGAAGTCCAGCAGGTGATCCTGCCCCAGGCGCGGGTGCTGCATCCTGGGCTGACGATCGAGTCTGTTTACCGGCCGGCGCGGCAGGTGGGCGGGGATTTCTCCCAGATCTTTCCTCATGATACGGACGGCAGCCTGCTGATCGTGGCCGGCGATGTGGCCGGCAAGGGATTGCAGGCCGGAATGCTGGTGGCCTTGCTGGTGGTGGCGATTCGCACGGCGTTCGAAAGCAGCGACGATCCCGCAGCCGTGCTTGGCGTTCTAAACCGGCGACTGATAGGCCGCAGCCAGGGCGCTACCACCTGCCTGGCGCTGCGTATTACCGCCAATGGCGACGTTACACTGGCCAATGCCGGGCATATGCCGCCTTACCTCAATGGTCAGCCCGTGGCCACGGAAGGCGCCTTGCCGCTCGGCATCTTCGTTGGCTCGAAACCTTCCGTGATGCGCTTTACGCTCAAGCATGAGGACAGACTGGTGCTCATCTCCGACGGCATTGTCGAGGCCATGGATGCCGATGGGCAGTTGTTTGGATTTGAGCGAATTCAGGCGCTATTGAACAAGCAAGTAACAGCGATCAGGGTCGCCGACGCCGCCCAGAACTTCGGCCAGGAAGACGACATAAGCGTGATCACCGTAGAGCGAACAGGTGTCCTGGAGCCTGCTTTAGCGTAAAGCAGCGGGGAGGAGACTGGGAGCCGGGTTCTGGGGCGATGCAAAATCGCCGAGTATCAATTTCAGCGGGATTCTGGCTGGAAACGCGGTTTGGCCTGTTAACAGTTGACCGGCTGCCAATTGGCTGGAGATTATCCGACTCACCAGAACTGATCGCCCTCTATGGTGATTGCCTAAATTTTCCATTCCATCTTTGGCGAGAGTTGTCGACGTGGTCCGATAAACGATATAGTCACAGAGTTTTTTCATTGACATAGACGTTGCAGCCGGTGCAGACTCATATCGTGCTTCGATAGGAGAACCACGTTGTCAGGTAATCGACTTCCCATCATGTAAGGCACTCTCGACCTTTTGATTCTCGAGGCAATTGCCGGTAGCGAATTTCACGGACTCGGTATCTCGCGGTGCATCGAGCAGATCACATGCGGCGTATTCCACGTCACGCCTGGTTTGCTGTTTCCGGCATTGCACCGCATAAAGGAGGCAGGCTGGCTATTGTAGTAATGGGGAGAATCGGAGAGCAATCGCCGAGCCAAATACTATCGCCTAACTGACCAGGGCAAGCGTCAACTCAAGACTGAAACCGGCGAGTGGAAGAAGGTCGTTCTGGCTATGGCCAATGCACTTAAAGCCAATTAAGGAGGAATCGTGAAGCTGCGACTGCGGAGCATATTGCGCAATCTCTTTCACATGCACGAGGTCGAGAAAGACCTCGATGCCGAAGTGCGCGCATTTGTGAACATGGTTGCCGACGAAAAAATGGCGGCAGGCAACTCACAAGAGGAAGCAAAGAGGCGCGCGCTGGCAGAGTGTGGCGGGATCGAACAGGTGAAGCAGATTGTGCGGGACAACCGGACAGGAGTCATATTTGAAAACTTCTGGCAGGATTTGCACTTTGGCACTCGACAGTTGGGGCGCAACCCTGTATTCGCCATCGCCGGAGTTCTCATGCTGGGCATTGGCATCGGTGCGAACACCGCCATCTTCACCTTCGTCAACTCCGTGCTGCTTCGCCCGCTCCCATACCCCGAGCCGAATCGACTCACGAACATCCTGTCCGAACTGGGAAACTCCAGCCGCGCTCCCGCATCGATGTTCGAGCTTTATCAGATGCGGCAGCGGAGCCGTGAATTCGATCAGATCGCGGGCATCTGGGTTACCAATCGGCCATTGCCAGGCAGAGGGGATGCGGAGCAGGGCAAGATGGGCGTCGTCACGTCGAACTTTCTTCCGCTCTTCTGCACTCGCCCCATGCTTGGCCGCTTTTTCGGCCCCGAAGATGAGCTTGAGAACGCTCCTTCAACAATTGTCCTATCTCATGAGGTATGGGTCAGGAAGTTCGGCGCGGATCCTCGGATAATCGGTACTTCCGTGCCTCTAGGACACGGCTCGTCGGTCGTGATCGGCGTTCTTCCGCAGGACTTCAGATTGATCTTTCCCGAAGACGCGAGTGTCCCGCCTGATGTGGATTATTTTCAATCCACTCCGATCGGTCCATGGGAGCCAGACGGACCGGCTTTTCTCCATCTGGTGGGGCGACTCCGCGATGCACAAGGCCTGGTGGCCGCACAGGCAGAGCTAAGATCGATTGCCGCGCAGATCAACAATATCGGTGGGCGAATCAAGGTCCCCAACTATCATCTCTATGCCTACTCACTGCAAGACGACGATGTTCGCGAGGTCCGCCGAACGCTGTACTTACTCTTCGGAGCGGTTGCATTTGTTTTGTTGATCGGGTGCGCCAATGTCGCAAGCCTGCTGATGGTCCGCTCGCGGCAGCGGCTTCATGAGACCACGATCCGCGCAGCACTTGGTGCATCCACGTTTCGGCTGATGCAGCAAATCCTGACCGAAACCCTGGTGATCGTGTCTCTTGGCGGCGCAGTCGCTCTGCTGCTCGGATGGGCAGCATTGAAGGCGATTATCGCGGCCGAACCTCCATCATTTGCGAACCTCGGCCATGTGAGCCTCGATCTCCGCGTGCTCGGTTTCACCTTTGTGATTGCACTCTTGATCAGTATTATCGTCGCGCTGGCGCCTATTTCCACTTTGCGACGCTTCAGGCTGGCACAAGACCTGAAGCGTAGCGGACGATCGACAACCCGCAGACAGTCAGAGATAACCACGGTCCTGGTCGCCACCGAGGTTGCATTTGCCTTTGTGCTCCTCATCGGGACAGGCCTGCTGGTCCGTACTTTCGCCAACATTCTGCGCGTGGATCCCGGCTTTCGTCCAGAAAATGTTCTTACACTACGCATAAGTGTGTCGAATTATGACGTACTGCGTGAAGTGCGGCTCGCGCTGACTGCGCTTCCTGGAGTGCAATCGGTTTCGAGCGTTTCCCATCTTCCGCTGGATGACTCAGGCAACTGGTATGACTACTACTGGAAGGACGGCGCTCCCGTGGAGCAGCAGAACACCGTCATGGCGGATATGCGTTCCGTTCTCCCAGGTTACTTCGGCACGATCGGTGCGCAGCTCATCCGAGGCCGCGACTTCACAGATTCGGACGATGCGGCGCACCAGCACGTCGCCGTGATTGACGAAAGTCTGGCTCGCCAGCTTTGGCCCGGCGAGCTTGCTCTCGGCAAACGCATCAATGTTTCAGACTCTCCAAAGGGTCCGTATCAGTTCGAAAGGGATTGGCTTGTCATTGTGGGAGTGATTCGGCACGTGCGTTGCCACACGCTGACCGCGACGGTGCGCCCGCAGATTTATTTGCCATATCCGCTGGCTCCGCGGCCATCAATGTCCCTGGTGATTCGCACGGATGGGGCCGTGCCCGGCCTCGCGTCTGCTGTACGAAAAGGTATTGCAGGGCTCAATCGTAATGTTCCCACCACCAAAGTCGAGCCGCTATTGTCGGTAGTTGAGCGGGCACGAGCGGAGAGCCGCTTTATGTCGGTGCTAGCTGTGCTGCTTTCGATCGTTGCCTTGCAGCTGGCGCTCGGAGGCATTTACGGAGTGCTCTCGTATTCCGTGGTTCTGCGGACCGCAGAGATAGGAATTCGTATGGCAGTGGGGGCCCGGCAAACCCAGATAATGCTGCTGGTCTTTGTGGATGGCTCTATTCCGGTGGCCCTTGGCATCATGGCTGGAACGATCTTGTCGATGCTCTCGATGCCACTACTCAATCACCTGCTCTTCGGAGTCAAGCCCGGCAGCCCCGAGGTCTACCTACTTAGCATCGTTTCGATCCTTGTGCTCAGCGGGATCGCGATGCTGGTCCCCGCATTGCGAGCGATAAAGATTGATCCCCTGACCGCGTTGGCATGCGAATAGGCGCCTTGGGCGATCCAACTAGCACTCCTGACAAACGCAATTGGTGAGTGGTGAAGGGATTCGTGTTTATGACAGACTGGTTCGCGCGTCCCGTCGTACATGTTAAGGACGTCGAGGCGTCGCTTCGCTTTTACGTTAGCCTGCTAGGCTTCACGAGCGCGTGGCGCCACAACGAGGACGGCCGAGCGGATGTCGCACAGGTCGACCGGCAGGGCTGCGCGCTTATCCTGGCCGACTCGTGGCCGGAAAAGATTGGCAAGGGGCTGATGTTCATTTCTCTGAACGTCGAGCCGGAGAGTTGCGAGGCCGCGGTCGCCGCGTTGGACGCGCTACGCGCGGAACTTGAGGCCAAGGGCGTCCTGGTCACGGAGGGTTGGTGGGGTTACCGGCTCTTGGTAGTCGATGATCTCGACGGCAATCAACTCTTCTTTAACTATCCGAACGAGACTGCATCGAGCTAAACAGCGGGAAACGAAGCGTAATGGTACACCCGCGCATCACCGGGACGCCCGAAGGCTACTGTGCGGGTGGCGCCATTCATTGAGCCATTCGCACGATTGGTGCAAAATCGGAGATAAGCGCTCACAGACGCCGATTAAACCTCAAATGTCGGTTCTCGGTAGTGATGGTGCAAATTGGAACGTGTTGTTTGGCGGAAAATGGTATCTTGCCAAACTTTGACCGGAATCCACCCGCTACCTGGCAACCCAACCAACGGATCGGGAACCTCAGTTCTCCCGCATCATAGACGCAATCTGAACCCGCGATGCCCGCCGCGCCGGAAGCAGCGTAGCCGCCATCGCTGCACCCCCAACCACCGCAATCGCGCCCACAAGGGTCACCGCATCGGTGGACGAGACGCCAAACAGCAGGGACTTGAGCCAATGTCCCAGCACTATGCTCAGCGCCGTCCCAATAGCTACGCCGATCAGCGTCAGCCGCAGCCCATCGGTAAGCACCAGGGTGAAGATTCGCTCTACGCTGCATCCGAGCGCCATCCGAATCGCCATTTCGCCTGAGCGCTGTGCTGTCGAGTACGCCATCACCCCATAGACTCCCACTGCCGCAATCAGCAGCGCGAGTCCCGCAAAAATCAAAAGCAGCAGCGTGCGGAACCGTGGCTGCGAGAAGTTCTGCGCCACATTCTCTTCCATCGTCCGAATACGAACCACCGGCTGATCCGGATTGATTCTGAGTACCGTCTCCTGCAGATTCGGAATGAGCAGGCGTGGGTCGACTTCGGTTCGCATGACAACCGACATCGTTCGAACCGGCAGAACTTCATTCGCCTGGCGATACGGCACATACATCTCGGTCGGCACATCGGTCACCAGAGACTGCTTCACATTGCCCACCACACCAACCACCATCATCCAGGGAGTGGTGTCATCGGGCACGGCTCCGAGCTGCAGCTTCCTTCCAAGCGGCGACTGATCGCCGAAATACGTCTTCGCCATCGCCTGATTGATCACCACCACCACAGGCGCAGCCTCACGATCGGAGTCTTCGATCCAGCGTCCTGCGATCAACGGAATCTGAAGCGCCTGAAAGTACTGCGAGCTTGCGACGCGGTAGTTCGCCATTACATATTCGGAAGGATTTCGCGGCGGCCTTCCCTGGATATTGAAGTGGATCACGCTGCCTTGTCCACTCACCGGCAGAAACGATGAGGCGGCAGCGAACTTGACGCCGGGAAGCGTACGCAGCTCCCGCAGCGTGTTCTCGTAAAAGTCCATATTGCGGTGTGCCTCGGCCGGAGCGGTGGCAGCGGGGGGTACCGGAAGATCGGCGACGAGCAGGTGATCGTCCGTGAACCCAAGATTAACAGCGGAAAGCTGGCTTAGACTCCGCACAAATAGCCCTGCCCCCATCATCAGCAGCAGCGCCAGCGAAATCTCCGAGACCACTAGCCCATTCCGCAGCAGTTTGGCGCGCTTTCCGCTGCCGGCTCGCTCCGTCTCGTTCAAAACTGTGCGCAAGTCCCTCATCCGGACATGACCTGCCGGTGCGATGCCGAAGAACACACCTGCGCAAATGGACAAGATGACGGTGAACAGCAGAACCCGAGCATCGATGCGAACATCCGCGCCCGGCGGCAGCACACCTCCTGCGGCATGCAGCAGCGACGGCATCAAAAGATAGGCAAGCGCAACTCCAACCACCGCTCCCGTGAGCGAAAGCACCAGCCCTTCAACGATCAACTGTTTGATGATCGTCCAATCCGAAGCGCCGAGCGACATGCGGATGGCGATCTCCCGCCGTCGCGCCGTGGCGCGGGTCAGCATCAGGTTGGCGATATTGCCACACGCAATCAGCAGAACAAAGATTACTGCACCCAGCAGCATCGTCAACGCCGGCTTTACCTCGCTCACCAGCTGCGCCTGCATCGGGTTCACCACGGCATCGATGGCGATATTGTCTGTCGAATATTGCGCATACAGCCGCTCGGCAATGGCGCTCATTTCGGCACGCGCCTGGGTCAACGAAACTCCGGGCCTCAGCCGGGCTATTGCGTTGATGCCCGGATGCCAGGACCGGTCATCCGGCAGTCTGCTCGCCCACGGTCCCATTGCAACGACGAAATCCGGCGTCTGCTGCAGCAACTCGAAGCCCTGCGGAAGCACCCCGATGATAGTGTAGGTCTGGCGATCGAGGGTGATGTTTTGACCGATTACACTCTCAGCGCCGCCAAACCTGCGCTGCCACAACCCGTAACCCAGCAGCGCCACGGCAGGAGATGCGGGCTGGTCGTCCGCGGCCGTAATCGGCTTGCCCGCAACCATGTTGACTCCAAGCATGTGCAGCAGGTTTCCGCTCATCATCTGCCCGGGAATCTGCTCCGGCTGGCCGCTTCCCGTTAACGCCATCGTCGCCATGCGAGTCGCTCCAAACTCTTCGAACGACGTGTTTTGCGCCTTCCAATCCCTGAAGTTCAGCCACGAGGCGCTGAGAATGGGAAAGTTCGTTGCCCGCTCGGAGACGATCACAAGGCGATCCGGGTCCGAGAACGGGAGCGGACGCAGTAGGACGCTATAAAACACGCTAAAGATTGCCGTGTTGCATCCGATGCCCAGCGCGAGGGTCACCACGGCAACCATGGCGAACACCTTGGCTTTGCGCAACTGACGCAACGAGAATTGCAGGTCCTTTATCAGGCTCAAAATGCCTCCGCTGCTATCGATTATGGTCTATGAAGATGAAAGTTTCTACGTTCTAGAAGCGAGTATCTTATAAGGAGCTCATCGGACGTAGCCATTCTTCGCGACAAAATACGGCAGACGGCACAGGCAGGCTACATGAGAATAGGCAGATACCAGATTCAGCTGTCCTCGTGTAGTGGCATTCCTGGATCGGCGTCGCGTTCCAGACGCGACTGTGTTGCTTTTGGTCCCTTTAGGTCGGCTTCTCTATTGTACTTATCCGTCGACGAGTGCTTCGGCGATTCTCAACGAGTGATAGATGCGCTCATCAAGCATGGAACGCAGCGCAATAGGCCGAAAAGTCGCCTTCTCGGACAAGTGACAAAAAACTGATGCGGCTCGCCGACCATATAGTAAAAACTGTCGAAGGGAGAGGCTCGAAAGGCTTCTCCTTTTGTATTTTGTGGCCAATCGGTCTTAATGCAGGCCCTGTTCCGAATCTTGGGCAGCAGATGCCGGAGACTTCCGTAAGCGCGGTCCCTGCCGATATTAACGTGTCCATCGACGACAGTCCACTACGCCGAAGGGCACTTGAGTGCAGTCTTAGGCAAATTCCGACCGTGTAGTGCAGCGCATGAGAAACCGGATATCACGTGACAGCCCTATACTGCGGAGGCAGCTTGCTTAAGGGCGAGATTCGAAATCGATCATTAACGGCTTCTCTGAGCTTCTGCCTGCATCCGATGTACCGTTCGGTCGTTTGCGCCGACGCGTGACCAAGTAGAAACTGGATCCGTTCGAGTTCGCCACCGGCCTCATGGCAAAGGCGGGCGCAAGTGCGCGAAGCTCTGCCGGAAGAATAACGGCGGCCTGGAACAGATCAAGTTCCTGCACGGGCATTCGTCGATTCAGACGACCGAGCGTTATCTGGGATCGGAACAAGAGATCGTCGTTGCGGTGAACGATAATTTGGGATTTTGAAGTGGTTGCCTAACACCGCCATGGATTAACTACTGTTCTTTCAGCACTTCGGAAGGTGAAACCGAGACCGCCCCCCGGGCAGCAAGCAGAGACACGCAAAGAGCGACAGCTACACACACCAGCAATATAAGTATTGCCCTGGGTGTCGACCATTGAAGATGCCCAAGATAGTCACTGAATGAGAGTTGAGCTATTAGCGGCCACAGGGTCACAGACAACGCGACGGCTAGTCCTGCAGACCACGTTGCACGCCGAAGAACGATCTTGCGAATGTCCCAAGGAGAAGCACCAAGGCAAATACGAATTGCGAGTTCGCGAGTTTGCACCTGCACATAATATCGAAGCGCACTATAAAGACCGATGTACGCAAGACATCCCATAACCAGTGCGCTGCACAACGCGAAATAGAGCCTTTCCTTTTCGGGGCGCAGGGTCGCTTGCAGATCGTCCAAGACATTCGTGCTTTCTCCCACTTTCAGATCGGGAACAAGTCTGGATACTGCTACGTCTACCATGTTCTGCAGGTCATGCAATTGAGCAGTTCCGTCGATGATGACGCAGGGGTTTACGGTAAAGCCATTGCTCGAGATGGACGAAAAGAACGTCGCGTCAGGAGTACTCGATGGGCCGGATAGGTGTACGTTTTCGGCAACACCCACTACCCTGGCGGGATAGCTGAACGAGTCCCTGCCTGCAAAAGCGGGATACAAAATGCTCACGCGCTGGTTGATAGGATCCTGCCCAGGCCATAGTTCGTGTGCCAGTAAGTCGCTAATGACAACCTCATTGTCAGCGCTCATAGTGCCATGCCAAACTACAGTTCGACCTCTGATTATGCGTGTGCCGATCGTTCTGAAGTAGCCGGGACTCACGCGAATTTCGTAGGCATTCAAGGGGTTGTTATTTAAGTTATCAGGGCGTTGTAACTGAACGGTGTAACCTTTCGGCTGGAGAGGCGCGTCAGAAGAGAATGCAACATTCCGAACTCCTGGGATCGCTCTTGCTGATTCCAGAATCCCATTCATAGCCGCATAGGAGGGAAAGGAGTTTTTCCCATCGGAGTGAAATGTCACGCCTTGTCTGTGTGGTTCCAGATATACCACCTTGAGATGAGCCGGCTGATAACCAAGCGGAGTGCGAATCGCGGTCATGCTGGAGGAAAAGACCATGCCGGACAGAATCCAAATACATACACACAAGGCAATTTGCACGATAACTGGAGTTTGGAGTAGCAATCGCCTGCTATGACTGGCTGTAGTTGATTGCCCCGAGCGCGGCGCGCCGCTATCACGGAAGACTCCAAGGATGGGGAGCAGCGCGATAAGAATCGTAAGTGCGCAGACAAAGGGCACTTGTATTCCAAATGCCAGAAGATTATCCAGCCACGAACCATGGATTATGTCGCCGAAAATACCGGAAAGAGAAAGGGCAATCTCCAACCCCAAAAGATAGATGATCACAGCTCCCACTAGACTGATCAGCATCATCGAGCAGGGCCCCACCGAAAGGTCAATCAACAGAGCCTTGACATCAGCGCCGAGTGCTCGCTTGAGTTTCACCTCGTCTAAGTAACGTGGCACGCGCGCAAGAAGAAGCAAAGAATAATTGAGACTTGTGAGCATCGTCAAAGCACAGGAGAGAAAGATGCCAAGTCGGAGCCACTGCCTGATTTTCTCGTCCCGCCGGGAGTCTCGAGTCAAACCTTGTGCAGAATGCAAGGCAAGATCCTTAGCGCGGTCCGTCCGCAAGAATTCTGCTAAAAGGGCGGACAATGCCTTGGAAGATGTCTGACTGGAAGCAGCAATGGCATAAAAGCTTGACATGTCTTTCCAGGCATCCGTCCTGATGTGACTTCCCGCAGGAGCTTGTATCAGCAAAGGGATGACGCTGTGGGCGGAAACCCAGCCATCCGAAGAGGCTCCCAATGTTCCTTTGAATTTGGGCGGTGCAACACCAGTGATTTCGAAGGATGTCCCGCTGAGGGACAGGAATTGTCCCAACGCGCGTGATGGTTGGCCAAAGAGGTCGACTGCGCAACGATAGCTGAGAATCATCAGATGATGGGTTGTCTGTTCCACCTCGAAGTCGGTGAAGTCCCGACCCGCACTAAGCGGCTCCGTAAACGTAGAGAAAAAGCTGTTCGAAATGCCCGCAACTGTGAAAGCGCGAACTTTTCCATCAAACTCGAGGTTGACATTGATGGGAACACTATAAGCTGCAAGAGATGCGTGCTCCCCGGCTAAAGCTCGAAGCTTCTCAAATTGTCGCCAAGGAATAGGAATTGAACCACCATCTCCGGACTCTTCGGCAACGGTTGAATATCCGATGTGCCGCATCCCTGCAGCCACAAGTGAGGATGAGGCAAAAAGCAGGGAAAAAGCCAGTGCCGACGCGCCAACACCAATGGCTAAAATGATGATGCCCGCCCCGGTGAGGATTTTGGCACTTTTAAAAAAGCGGCGAATTTCGGTTCGAATCACGGTGGATGTTTCCCTTAGAGTGAGGCGTTGGCCTGATTATTGGTGACCTGGAGCGTAAGTAGATTGACGCCAGCCGTCATCAACTGTGACTGTCTCGATGAAAGCGCCTTATCCTGAATTGAACAACCATGACACCCGTCCATTAAAACCGAGATAACTGTGAAACGCGAATGGTTGAGAATCGCAGGATCATACTGATGAAACTCAGAAATTGCACTCAAGACTGCACTGAGCGAAAATGCGCTAACGCTTGCCGATCGCATCGCCATGTCGTTAGGAAAGTGTTCGAAGATCTGCTGAATGGTTCCACTGTCTTACGAGGAGTAAAGTAGCCGTCCTCGATCGTCGTAGATTCTCAGCTGAGGAAATATAACAATTGCAGCATCGTTCCAGCCAGCGCGTTTTCCGACGGTATCAAAAAACTGAACAGGAATACTTCCCGTAGCAGAGATGCCCAGTGAGCTTGTCCTGGATTTTCCATAAGCGCATCCTCCCGGCAGCACCATGAGCGCACCAAGAATTGCAGAATAGTACAAACATCGCCAAGCTAGCTGGAGGCGCAAGCATTCTCCTTTTTCTCTTCAAAGCCGTACTTCAATAATGCGAATCTGTGATCCTGCCACGCGCTTTTTCAACGCCCGGATCGCCTGATCCTGAGCCGCACACGACGGACGGTCAGCATAATTAATCACGAAGACCGTGTACTTGATTTGGGCAGGCGGATTACCAGCTCTGCTGGGGATTTCGGGAAACATAGCTAGCGCTTCCTCGAGTGTGGGCCTTCTTCTTGCTGTCATAGGATCTGGCAGAGGAACTTGATGTGGCAGGTGTTGAATGATCTTGATATTGGTGTCGGAGTCGTTGCCGTGGAAGAATGAGAGTCCGGCTCTCGAATATATGTCGAGAGTTGGCCAAAGAATCTTGTATGGGTCACCGGCCTTGCCTGATTGCGCCAGATTACTGCCTGAACCAGCACGCAGTTCGGGATGCTGGTGCAGCCATGCCAGATACCCCTGTGCTAATTCCTTGGCTTGTGCACTAACACTCAGCACATTCGCGAATTTATTGTTTTGTGAATAAGAGTCCACCCCGAACAACAAGGTTGGAATCAGGAGGACATAAATCAGGCAACGACAAATTCTCATTTGGCCTCTGATAGGTTGAAATACACCTGATTCATCCCCGACCATGGTCGGGGATGAATCAGGTGCTCGTGAAAAAAATAAGAGCACTCCAGTGTTGCAACTAAAAGGTGACGCAAGCGCAATCTCCATCACAGGAGGTAGTCTGATTCGGCCCCGGTGACGGTACATTACACTTGACTGCGATTGTGGCAAGCGCTGATGCTCCAGTCCCGCCTGCACTGCGCTCACATTGCCTGCGCCCTGCCGCCAGATCATCTGCATGATCTCCAGTTCAAGCTTGGTCAAAGTGTCCGTTTCGCGTTACCCCATGGCGTTATCTCCTAATAGATTAGGAGAATATGCCGCATCGCGGCGCCTTGTCAACTAAGGTCTTAGGAGTTTAGGGCGTTGCATTCGACCCCGGGCGCAGCCGTTGCGGAGTTCCTGCCTCCGGCGGCAAAAGAGAAAGGGCTGCTTCGGATCGCTCGATTACGCAGTCCGCAGCAGCCCTCGGGAATCTTTTGGCTATTTCGACGCGCTCCAGTTACGCGCTCTTGGCCTTCAGCAGGTCGAGCGCCTGACTACGGGGAAGGTCAATTCTGCTGACCGCCATAGTTCAGATTTTGATTTTCCCACCACATGTCAGCTATGTTCTTCCGCGTTGTATACCGCCTCTACGTCAGTTACCGTTCAGTAAACAGCATCGAACTGGAGCATCGAGCTGGACAGAAATCTCACTGTAGCAGGGGTATCGCTACGATCCGGTAGCATGCCGAGTACAGCAAAATATCGAATCGTTGCCACACACCAATAGGAGCCAAGCCCTCGCGAATTTCCTGAGCTACTTTTGGGATCTGCACAATCCATCCAAGACAAGAGTGGTACCCGAATCCGTTTCTATAGGGCTGGGGATCGTCAGCGGCACGCGGGCCATCACCACCTCGAAGCGCATCGCGACCAGGAGCGGAATAAACAGGAACAAGCCCCCGAACTCGGTGCGAAAGT
>Ga0208193_1000728_pt1 | contig 15854 bp, 15 predicted proteins | sample June2015DPH_17_2_FD_184716 | JGI IMG/M metagenome (GOLD analysis project Ga0208193, IMG submission 184716) | Peatland microbial communities from SPRUCE experiment site at the Marcell Experimental Forest, Minnesota, USA - June2015DPH_17_10... | ecosystem: Environmental > Terrestrial > Soil >... | reverse complement strand
CCTCGGAACAACCCCTAATGTAGTCCCCCAGCACGGGGTGTCAACGCGTCATCCCCATGGCGTCCCGGGCCGAGCTGCATGCGTGCCCCGGACGCAATGCCATAAGCGCGTTTACGCGCGTCTTCGACGTACTATGGCGGTGCATTGCTGATCGGGGGCAGGGGGGAGCGAACGACGGCCTTATTCGCCGCTCATCAGCGGTTCGGGATGCCTGCCATGTTCCAAGCGCTGGCGCTTGGCGGCGTAGTAATAGCCGCCCGCATAGTAGTGGACGGCCCGGTCGTGATTGCCATTCGCGGCGCGCCAGGCGCCGGCCAGATACTTGACCGCATAAGCGAGATTGGTGTCGGGATCGCGCAAGCCTTCGGCGGTACCGGTGTAGCCAAGGCTGCGCGCAGTCGCGAGCTTGATCTGCATCAGGCCGATCGTGCCGCCGCGCCCGACCAGCGAAGCGTTGTAACGGCTCTCGCGCACGATCACCCGGTGCACCAGTGCGACCGGCACGCCGTTGGCCTGCGCATGCTTGGCTACCAGTTCCTCATATTGGCTGCGCTGGGCGCGGGCATCGGCCGGGAGAAGCAGGGCAGCAGCAAAGGCGAGCGGTGCGAGGGTTAACTGACGCTTCATGAGATGGCCTCCGGGCGGCGTGAGGTGGGCCAAACCGCGCGAGAAAGGGCGACAAGGTCTCGCGCGATTATGGACATCGATATAATTCAGTTAGAGAAAAATTTGATTCATCGCGGCGTCGAAGCGCGGTCACTTTGCCGTTCATTTGCCCCATTGGTCTTTCATAAAGTATCACGTCGATACGCGAGGGTCCGACAGCACGACTGTCCCATCGCGCTCGGGCGCCAAATCAGACGTCACGTCAGAAAAAATTGAAATACGGGAGATACGCCATGGCCGGAATCGGATTCCGTTCGTTGCCTCGGGAAAACCCCTGCGCCCAATGCGGCAGATCGATCGCACTGCCGGAATGGGTCGAGGCCGAACCCGGCCGCACCTTCTATCTCTGGCGATGCATGGCCTGCGACTATCATTTCGAGTCGATCGCCTATTTCGATTCAGAACAGGCCGATAACGAAGCAATCGCGGCGTAGCACGATCGAGGACGCGGGCTGCTCACTCCGCAGCCTGGCTCATCCGGCTCGGTTGCCGGACCGGCAGTTCGATACGCACGATCAGCCCATGCGGCTGCCGGTCGTTCAGTGACAGCTTGCCGCCATGCGCCAGCGCGATGGCGCGTGCGATCGAAAGCCCAAGCCCGAATCCTGTGGTCTCGTCCATGTTGCGCGCATCGTCGCCGCGCACGAAAGGTTCGAGCATTACTTCCTTGCGGGCATCGGAAATTCCGGGACCGTCGTCCTCGACCTCGATGGTGGCGGTGTCGGTCGAGGTCGTGAGGCGAACGGTGACGTGCGCGCCATACCTGACGGAGTTTTCCACGAGATTGGTGACGCTGCGCGTCAGGTCGTCCGGCCGCACGATGGCCATCGCGTGCTCGGGGCCCTGGTAGGTGACCTTGTAGTCGATATCGGCGAACTGATCGGCGACGAGTTGCAGCGTGGAGGCGATGTCGGTCAGCGTCATGGCCTCTAGCTTGCGGTCGTTGCGCAGGAACGACAGCACTGCCTCCAGCATCGAGCGCATCTGGTCGAGATCGCCCATCATGCGGTGACGATGCACCTCATCCTCGATGAACTCGGCGCGCAGCCGCATCCGCGTGATCGGCGTCCTCAGATCGTGGCTGATGGCAGCCAGCATCTTGGTGCGGTCGTCGATCAATGCGGTGATGCGTTCGCGCATCCGGTTCAGCGCTTTCGCCACGAACCGGATCTCTTCCGGCCCGCGTTCGGGGAGGGCAGCGGCCGTGCCGTTCACGCTGAAATTCTCGGCCGCCCTGGCAAAGGCGGACAGCGGCGATGTCAGCGCCCGCGCCGCCCACAGGCTGAGCAGGCTGACGCTGACGATCGCAAACAACAGCGTCGCCGTCCACGACCCGGCCCAGAAAGACCGCGGTCGCGGATCGCGCAACACCCGCGCCGAAATCATCGTGCCGTCGGGCAGCGCGACGCCGACCCTGTTGCGGCTTTGCTCATTGGGGAGGGGAAAGATGCGATAGGTGCTGTCGAGCCGCCGGTGCAGGCCGCGCAGGTCGACGCCCTCGGGATCGCTTACCTCGGGAATGGGGCCCGGCGGCAGGGGTTCGATGTCGAGCCTGGGAAACGCGCGGGCGAGGTCGCTCATCAGCCGCGGTCGATCGGTGGGAGCAGCAGCCCCTAGCAATTGTACGGCCGCGGCGAACTGCGCGTGACCCCGGTCGATGCCCGGATCGACCTCATCCGGGCGGGTGATCAGGAAGATGCCGGTCAGGATCAGATGAATGGCGACGATCGATGTGATCACCAGCGCCGTGATCTGACCGCCGATGGTCCTCAAGTTCAGGAAATCGGCCAGTCTCATTTGACTCCATCAAGCGGGGCCGCAGCCGGCTCCACCGTCGGCGTGAACAGATATCCGCCCGAGCGCACGGTCTTGATCATGCTGGAATCCTGCGGATCGGTTTCGATCTTGCGGCGGATCCGGCTCACCAGGACGTCGATTGAGCGCTCGAACGAGCCGGCGCTGCGTCCTTGCGTCAGATCGAGCAGGCTGTCGCGCGACAAAACCCGGCCCGGCCGCTCGCAAAAGGCGCGCAGCAGGTCGAACTCGGCGCTCGTCATCGCGACGCGTGCGCCGGCCGGATTGCGCAATTCGCGCAGGCGGAAATCGATCCGCCAGCCCTGAAAGGTCAGCGCGGTCGCGCCCATCACGGCGCTGGCGGTCTGGGCTGCGGCCTGGCGGCGCAGCACGGCATTGATGCGGGCCAACAGTTCGCGGGGATTGAACGGCTTGGCCAGGTAATCGTCGGCGCCCATTTCCAGGCCGAGAATGCGGTCGACGTCCTCGCCGCGCGCGGTCAGCATGATGATCGGCACCTGCGACTCGCCGCGGATCTTGCGGCACAGGCTTAAGCCATCTTCACCCGGCAGCATCACGTCGAGAATGACGAGATCGACGCGATGGTCGGTCATGGCGCGGGCCATCTCGCGCCCGTCATTGGCGGTTGTTACGTTGCAGGCGTTGTTGCGGAGATACTTCGCGATCAACGCCCGCGTCTCGCGATCGTCTTCAACGACCAGAATGTTCGGCGGCACGGTAGGCATCCAACTCATTTGCCTGATATTTCGGGCAACAGAATCATCTTTTTGTTTCCAGATGTTTCCGGGCTGGTGCGGCGAATTTGAAGTTCTTATCAGTTTTCGCTGCGGGTTCGTTACAGGAACTTCAAATCCAAAAGCGGCACCAGTGTCCCGATTCCGGAGTTCGTCTCATATTGCGGCCCCCCACGTTTACGAACTTCGGAATCGAAAGGACACTAGCTAACTTATTGATCTAGTGTGGCTTTGGTTCAGAAGTCCGCCTGACGAAATCGCGGCAGCAATGATGCGGACTTCTGCACCGCCACACTGAAACAAATAGTTGCTCGAACTCCTGTGATTCCGAAGTTGGCGTCAGGGACCGGCCCGATAGCTTGCGAACTTGGGAATTGGAGTTCCAGTCCACGCAACAGGACGCAACAAGTCTCTTTTTGCAGATCGTTAACCCGCTAGGCTATTTTAATCCTGACATACGGTTAAGCGGTAGGAAACCCTTAGCCTTATGGCGCCGGGCGGCCAGGACCCCAAAAAGAACGCATGTTCGACACCATCATTCTCCTGACCGGTGCGATTGAACGGGCGGCCCTGCCGGGCGCCCTGTCGGGGCACAATCCGAACCTGAACGTGCTGATGATCGAGCACGCCGAGGAATTGGCCGCGCTGAGCTCCGAGGTGCTGCGGCGCTCGCGCCTGATCGCCTTCGTGACGCCTGTGATCGTGCCCAAGTCCATATTGGACCAGCTTGGCTATGGCGCCGTCAATTTTCATCCGGGGCCGCCGAGCTATCCCGGCTGGGCGCCGGCGCATTTTGCGCTCTACGACCAGGCCGACGAATTCGGCGCGACCGTCCACATCATGGTCGAGAAGGTAGATGCGGGACCGATCATCGATCTCGCCTTGTTTCCGATCCCGCCGAATACGTCGGTGTTTGGTCTCGAAGGCATGACCTACGCGCGCCTCGCTTTCCTGTTCTGGCGAATGGCCAGGGAACTGGCTTGCGATCCTTCGCTGCCGCCGGCGCTGCCGGTCCATTGGAGCAACCGGAAATATTCGCGCAGGAACTATCTCGCGATGTGCGAGATTCCGCTGGATATTTCCAAGAGCGAACTCGACCGGCGCATGCGGGTTTTCGGCGGCAATTATTTCGGCGTGGCGCCGACGATCAAACTACACGGAGTCGAGTTTCGCGCCGTCGTCCTGCCGGGGGCCGAAGGCACTGCGGTGGCCACGAGCTGATTTTCTGCCGCATCCGCGAACGAGCGATTCCACGCGATCAAGGAACCGTGGTTCCTGAAGTGCATCCGTCGAAATTACGGGAACAACGGAACGGCCATTGCGGCATCGGGTTTTCTCTTCACCTTTTGGCTAAGGAGGAAACACATGTTCGTAAAAACTGTTACGGCTGCGTTGGCAGGCACAGCGTTGTTTGCAACGATCGCGTCGGCGCAAACCCCGACCGCCACCACCGATCGCGCCAATACGGCGTCAAACACGATATCGAGTTCCGCGTTGCAGGGCGACTGGCGGGCGTCGAAGGTCGTCGGCCTCAATGTATATAACGACAACAACGAAAACCTCGGCTCGATCAACGACCTCATCATGGACAAGAGCGGAAATATCAAGGCGGCCGTGCTCGGCGTCGGCGGCTTCCTCGGCGTGGGCGCGCATCTTGTTGCGGTTCCCCTCGACAAGATCAAATTCGTCAACGAGCCGGTAGCCTATATCGGCACCGCCAGCACCGGCGCGCCCAGCGCAGGTGGCGCGATGACCCGCCCGCCTTCCACCACGGGGTCGGCTACGACCGGCACGGCGACCGCGAGCAAGTCCAATCCCTGGTATCCGGATCATGCCGTGTTCAACGCCAACAAGGATGAGCTGAAGGTGATGCCCGAATTCCAATATTCGGAGTAAAAACGGCAACCGATCAGACCGATTATGCTCTAGTCTTGCCGGCGGCAGGGGTACCTGCCTCCTGCCTAATACCGAACGGGAGGACGATATGAGCGAAAGCGTCTACAAAGTCATTGAACTGATCGGTACCAGCAAGGAATCATGGGAGAAGGCGGCCGCGGCCGCCGTCGAAAGGGCCGGTAAATCTCTGCGGGATCTTCGCGTCGCTGAAGTCGTCAAGCTTGACCTGCAACTTGATGCCAAAGGCCAGATTGAAGCCTACCGCGCCAAGCTCAATGTCTCGTTCAAGTTCGAAGACTGACGAAAGCGCTCGAACGTGGCTGTCAGAACAAAAAGGCGCGCCCGGTTTTGCCGGGTGCGCTTTTGATTGATCCGTTTTTGCTTGATCCCTCGAGAACTCGCGTGCCTCCTCGGGATGAGGTCGTCATTCTCGATGCGAACTCAGCCCTCATGGTGAGGAGCCGCGCTATTAGCGCGGCGTCTCGAACCATGAGGCCCGAAGAGTTCAATTCGTCTTCACCAGCGGGCAATTGCCCTTGTCGAGCGGACGGAACGCTTCGTCGCCGGGAACGGTGGCAAGCAGCTTGTAAAGGTCCCACTCGCCCTTCGATTCCTCGGGCTTCTTGACCTCGAACAGATACATGTCGTGGACCATGCGGCCGTCGATCCGGATCTTGCCGTTCTTGGCGAAGAAGTCGTTGATCGGCGTGGCGCGCATCTGTGCCATCACCTTCTGCGAGTCATCGGTGCCGATGGCGTCGATCGCCTTCAGGTAATGCATGGTGGCCGAATAGAGGCCTGCCTGAATCATCGTCGGCATGTGACCGACCTTCTCGTTGAAGCGGTTGGAGAAGGCGCGGGTCTCGTCGTTCATGTCCCAATAGAAGGCGTCGGTGACGATCAGCCCCTGCGTCGCCTTGATGCCCAGCGCGTGCGTATCGGTGATCTCTTGCAACAGCGCGATCATCTTCTGGCCGCTTTGCGTGATGCCGAACTCGGCCGCCTGCTTCAGCGCGTTGGTGGTGTCGCCGCCGGCGTTCGCAAGCCCAATGACCTTGGCCTTGGAGGCCTGGGCTTGCAGCAGGAATGAGGAGAAGTCGGACGAATTCAGCGGATGGTGAACGTCGCCCAGCACCTTGCCGCCGTTCTCTTTTACGACATTGGCTGCGTCGCGCTCCAGCGCCATGCCGAAGGCGTAGTCGGCAGTGACGAAGAACCATGTGTCCTCGCCGCGCTTGACCATCGCCTTGCCGGCGACATTGGAGAGCGAATAGGTATCGTAGGTCCAGTGCACCGTGTTGGGCGAGCAGGCGGGGCCGGTGAGGTCGGAGGTACCGCCGCCGGAATTGATGTGGATCTTGTTCTTCTCGCGCGTCAGCGCCGAGATCGGCAGTGCGACCGAAGAGGTCGGCACATCGAAAATCGCGTCGACCTTCTCGTTGTCGTACCAGTTGCGGGCGATGCTGACGCCGACATCGGGCTTGTTCTGGTGATCGGCATAGACCACCTCGACCGGCTTGCCTTTGACCTTGCCGCCGTAATCGGCAACCGCCATCTGCACCGCGGCGAGCGAGCCCTTGCCCGTGGCGTCCGCATAAAGGCTCGACATGTCGGTGAGCACGCCGATCTTGACGACGTCATCGGAAATTTGCGCGCTCGCCGCGCCATTGGATGCGGCGAGGGCGAGAGCGGCCAGCAATGTGGCTGCAAGCGATTTCATGTTTCCGTCTCCCTGGATGTTTGGTTTTTGTTTTATCCTGCTATTTTACCCGGCTTCGGCAGCGCCCGCCAAGCCTGAAAAGGGGGCGCAGGCGGGGTCGTACCTTGCGTGCTCTTCACCCTCCCCCTGAAAGGGGGAGGTTAAGAAGCGAAATTCTCTAAAGCCCCGGCAGCGCCGCCACCGTGACGTCGATGGTCCCCGAAACCTCGGCGATCAGGCGCAGCGTGGTGGAATCGTAGGCGATGTCGGCCAGTGCGAGGTCCGTAATGTCGGTCGTGACCCGCACGCTATCCTGGTTTTTCTGCAAGTCCGAAATCGCGCTGGCGATCATTTTCTGCGCATCGCCGAGGAATGGCTTGAGATCCACCGTGGTCTTCTCGGCGAGCGTCTTTTGCAGATGCGGCATAACGGCGCGTGCGGCTGCACCCAGGAGCCCGAAGGCGGCCTCCGATTCCACCCCCATTTCGACATTGGCGAGTCGCAGGATCTGGTTGGTCTGATCGAGCACCGGCTTGCCCCAGATATGCACGGTCGCTTCGCCGCCGAAAGAGAAGAAACTTTTCTCCTTGGCGTTGATCAGGAGCGAGATCAACAGCCGGTCACCCGAGGCTGAGACCTGCGCTCGCTTCACGGTGACATTCACGGAACTCGAGCCGTCTTCGGGAAAGTTGCGGCCGACCAGTTGCGCTTCCACGATTTTGTCGACGTCGGCAAAGGGAATGTCGATCGGGATTCCGATGCTGACGATCGGCTGCGTCGGCGGCACGACCGATAGCTTTTCGGGGAAGGGGCACATCGGCGTGGTCTGTTTCGGCGTGATGCGGGTTTCCGCCTCGATGCCGAGCGTCATGGTGACCGCCGTGGCGTTGACGTTCGGCTGCACCGCCACCGCGCGCGTCGGCCGCAATTCGAGCCAAAGCGACGGCACCGATGAATTGTTGCTGGTTTGCAGGGGGATCGAACGGCAGGCCTTGGCCCATTGAATGCGCGCATTGCGCTCGAAGGCGGGATCGTTGCGGATGCGGTCGCCGGCGGCGGCGATCTGATCGGCGACGTTCTTGTCGAGCAGCGGCTTGACCTGCGTGGGAACGTTGAGCCGCGCGCCGGCCACCGAGAGACTGGTGTCGCCGAGATTGACCTGGCCGTTCAGGTTGGGCTCGATGCGCCAGGCGGCGGCGAACTTCGGCCGCGCCGTCACGGTCACGTTGCCCTTGATCTCGGCAGAGGCATTGACCGACTTGATGTTGATGCTGCCGATCTTGTTGCCGACGTCGCTGCCGAGCAGGCTGCCGATGGCATCTCCGACCGCCCCGGTCGTCTTCGCCGCCAGCGAGCCCGTGACGTTCAGTTTTCCGTTGAGCGTTGTGGCGAGCGACAGCACGTCCTGCCCGCCGGTGACAGCAAGCGGCCCGCGCGAGGCGGTCCAGCCGATGTCGGCGTTTTGCAGGACCTGCGACACCGGATTGTCCGCCTTGCCGGCAAAATTGCGCGGTGCGCCGCGCTCAGCCGCGTCCCGGATCGCGGTGATGGGAATGGCGACCTGGGCCAGGATCACCGAACTGCGGGGGGACGGGGGCAGCGGCGGCAGGTCGGCCACAGCCGGCTGGGAGCCCGCGCCGCGCGGCGAAAACCAGTCCATCGCCTTCAAGGTGACGAGGAACGAGACTGCGATCACCGCGATCGCGAGCAGAATGATCTTAGGCCGCATCGTCCCCCCGGACTAGAGCTCCGATTCCGAAGTCCGCAAACGATCGCCGCGACCTCTGATGCGAACTTCGGAATCAAAGGAGCCCTAGCAACTTATTGATTTCTAGTTCGCCGCACTAGTTTCAATGGGACTCTATAGGGGCGGGGTGGAGGGCGCTACCCCGGTTCCAGGGGCGGTATAGCCCAAGGGGACGGCGGCAATGTGGTCGGATCATTACCGTTTGGAAAGGCGAGACAGCGGTCGAAAGCGTCAGTGAGGCATCGTCGGGAGGGATTCTCGAATGCGCTGCGAGAAATCGGGCGCGCTATCGGCCGCCTGCGCGGCCTCGTTAATCAGCGAACGACGCTGCAGTTCGTCAAGCGACAGCGTCGTATCAATCCGGCCCGAATAATAAAGGTAGCCATCGAACAGACCGTTGAGCAGATGTCGGATGTCGAAGCGGCCGACCCGGCCGGCGGCGTTGGCATATCGCACGATGTTGATGGTGCAGCTGTTGGTCAGCAGGTGATAGAACTCCGGCTGATCGGCGAGTTCGTTGATCCGCGCCAAGTAGACCAGGAGCAGCCGGCGGGCGTCGTCGGGTGAGGTGTTGAGACGATAGAGGTAAACCGCCTCATGCCGGTAGTTGGCGCGTACGCCTACAAGGTCGTGCTCGTCACCCACCACATAGATCAACTCGAATTGCTTGAAGAGGGAGGCTATCGGCGCAAAACTTTCTCCGACCTCGGGCCGCGTTTCGATGGAAATACTCAGCGGCGGCGCGTTGTCGAAAATGAAACTCACGAACGTGTGTCCGACCGGACCCGCCATAAAGTAGGACACGTAGAAATCGAGGGCCGTCAGGTGCGACAGCAGCACCTCGCGCTCCTCATAGCGCACCGTGAAATCATTCCGGGTTCGATAATCGAAGTTGCGAACACCGGTGAGGCGCACGTGGTCGCCGTCGATGAATGCCCGTGGCATCACCGCGACTTCCGGCCGCCAGGGACGATCGTGCGAGGGACGGATGGTGATCCACCAGGCGACCACACCGAGAAACAGCGCGATCACGATCACGGACATGCGCCGTTGACGCGAAAGCCAGAGAGCCCAGACCGCGAATGCCGCAAAGGCGCCCGCCAACGCCGGCCGCAGCTCTGCTGACGGCAGATTCGAATAATAGATCGCAAGGGTGGTCCACGTGATTAGCGCGGCCCAGAACAGAAACCGGATCGTTGCGGTCAGCCACCCGAAAGATCTGGGCAGGAACCCACGAAGCAAACTCAACGGCTCCTCCGGTTGCGACCTCACTTGCTCAGTGTGTTCTTGTAGATTCTGCCATCCTTCATGATGACGACAAAATTCTTGTCGGGATTTGCGACGAGGTTGATGTCGTCGAGGGGATTGCCATCGACCAGCAGCAGATCTGCAAGCGCGCCGACTTCCACGACGCCGAGCTTGCCGGGATAGGGATTGATGAAGCCGGACAGCGCCATCAACTCGCCATTGTCGGCGGTCGCCATCTTGAGCGCTTCGGCGGGCGTATACCAGCGGACCATCATGGCAAGGTATTGCCCCTGCCGGCTGGCGGCCCCCGCATCGCCCAGGATATCAGCGCCCCAGGCCGTCTTGACCCCGTACTTCTTTGCCAGCCTGTAGGCGTTCTCGGTCCCGGCGAACACTTCCAGCGCCTTCTGCTGCGACACCGGGCTCATCCGCGCGAAAACATCCGCATCATAGGTCAGCGGCTGCAAGCTCCACCAGATGCCCTTGTCCGCCAGCAACTTCGCGGTGGGTTCGTCGATCAGTTGACCGTGTTCGATGCATTTGACGCCGGCGGCGACCGCTTGCCGGATCGCAGCCGGCGTATACGCATGCACGGCGACATAGGTGCCCCAGTTTTCGGCCGCCTCGACCGCGGCATGAAGCTCCGCTTCGGTGAACTGGATCGACTCGATCGGATTGTGGGGAGAACTGACGCCACCGCCTCCCATCAGCTTGATCTGACTGGCCCCATGTCTCAGTTGCTCTCGCGCGCGCAGCCGTACCTCATCGGGACTGTCGGCAATGGCTGCGACGCCCGAGAGCTCGGACTGGCTCAACGGCCCTCCCAGTGCCCGTGGTACCTCATAGTGAAACCGAAAGTCTCCATGGCCCGAGGTTTGCGAGATCATGGCGCCCGAAGGATAGATCCGTGGACCAACCGTGACGCCCTCGTCGATGGCGCGCTTCAATCCGAACACCGGACCACCCATGTCGCGTATGGTGGTGAAACCCCGCATCAGCGTTGCCTCGGCCTCTCGTGCCGCCACCAGATTGAGGTAGCCGGAATCCGCGGTCAGGAGGATCGCAGGCGACACCGCCGCCATGAACATGTGCCAATGGGCGTCGATCAGGCCCGGCATCAGTACGCGCCCGTTGCCGTCGATCACGCGGACGGCGGCACCCTCCTCTGTGGCAGCCGGGTTGGCCGATATCTGCTCGATGGTGTTACCCCTGATGAGCACACTGGAAGGCGCCGACAGCTCGGCATGCTTGCCATCGAAGATGCGGACATTCTGAAAAAGCGTCACCCCGGCCGCGGGCAACGCCGGAGCAGCTGGCTCCTCGGACCCCAAGTCAAGTGCCTCGTATTGCGCCAGCCCCAGCTGGCAAGGTCCAATCAGAAAAGCTGCCGCCAGCAGCATCGGACGCAGCGTGCGCCGCAAGTTGCAGACAATCTTCAAGGCAAAAGAGGCACTCAGAAGGTTTCTTGAGTTCATCGTGCATGCTCCTCTTGGAAAGCACGAGGCCCTTCACATCAATACTATACTAGCCGCAGCCATTCCCGAACGGTGGTAGCGGACAACTCGTTCCATTGGCCTCAACCAAGGCCGCCGCGCCGACGGCCGTTGCATTTTTCTCCCGCCCAAGCCGTGAAGAGAAGGGCGCATGCGTTACGAAGCAGGACTACTCCGGTTCGGGCCTTTTACTAAAATCATCAGCAACGACAAGGCTATATCGAAAACGGAAAAGGTCGAAATAGAAAATAGCCGGAGATAGCGATTGCAGCCGGTACCACTTGTTGGATATGTTTCTTGGATATGTTTCAAGCTACCGTCTTTTGCAGACGGACGTCGGATAGGTTTTCGTATCGGAGGACCGTCATGACCAACACTTCACATACCCTGAGCAATTCTCAAATTAGTTCTGATACGGCACCGCTACGCGCCAAGTGGGGCTGGATCGTCGCGCTCGGCGTCGTCTATCTGGTCGCCGGGTTTATCGCGCTTGGCAGCGTTGTGATGGCCACCGTCGCGAGCGTCCTCATCGTCGGCGTGATGATGATCATCGCCGGCGTCACCGAAGTATTCAGCGCCTTCCAAATCAAGAGCTGGGGCAAATTCCTGCTCTGGGTTTTGCTCGGTGTGCTTTACATCATCGCCGGCTTCGTCACGTTCGAGAATCCACTGCTCGCCGCCGCGCTGCTCACCCTCATTCTCGGCGCATCGCTGGTGGCTTCGGGCATCATGCGGATCATCCTGGCCTTCAGCATGAAACGGGAAACGCCGTGGATCTGGGTGGTGCTGTCCGGTGTGATCACGCTGCTGCTCGGTTTGCTGATTTTGGCGCACTGGCCGGTTTCGAGCCTCTATATCCTCGGCCTGTTCCTTGGCATCGATCTCATCATGGCTGGCGTAGCCTGGATCGGACTAGGCTTCGGCCTGCGCCAGCCTCGTTAAGGTGTGGCAGGCAGAGTGCTTGCGCCACGTAGTCTCTTGATCGACGATTAACGAGGCAGCCATGCGCTGGATCTACCTCGCCGTGATAATTCTGTTTGCAGCGGCGACGATCATCTTTGCGCTGCAGAACTTCGAGATCGTCACCATGTCCTTTCTGGGCTTCAATGCTCGTGTGCCGCTCGCTCTGTTGGTCGTCGTCACCTATCTGCTGGGCGCGGCGACCGGCGGCGGCCTGTTCGCACTGTTGCGTCGATCGTACGAAGGGTCGAGACGAAACATGATGGGTCCGTCCTGAATGATGGGTCCGTCCTGAATTAAGTGTCGTTTCATCTCCGGCCGAAGAGGGTGACGATGAACGCAACAGCGCCCGAACCAGTTTTGGTCGACCTTGCCTTGCAGGGCGGCGGCTCCCACGGCGCGTTCACCTGGGGCGTGCTCGATCGGCTGATCGAGGAGCCGTGGCTGCGGATTGAAGCGATCTCCGGCACGTCGGCGGGCGCGATGAATGCAGCCTTGGTGGTGGACGGATGGATGCAAGGCGGAGCCGAAGGCGCACGGGCGGCACTCGATGCCTATTGGCGGCGCGTGTCGCGCGCGGCGGCGTTCAGCCCGCTGCAGCGCTCGCCGCTCGACCGGCTGATGGGCCGTTGGACACTCGACACGTCGCCCGCCTACGTCGTCATGGACCTGATGGCCCGCGTGCTTTCGCCCTATGATCTCAATCCGCTCGGCTTCAACCCGCTGCGCACCATCCTTACCGATAGCATCAATTTCGGCCGACTCGCCCGTGCACCAATCAGGCTGTTCATCACCGCTACCAACGTGCGTACCGGCCGCGGCCGCATCTTCCGCAATGCGGAGATCACGGCCGACGTCCTGCTTGCCTCGGCTTGTCTGCCGACGATGTTCCAGGCGATCGAGATCGATGGTGACCCCTATTGGGATGGCGGCTATGCCGGCAATCCGACACTGACTCCGTTGGTGCGCGAGAGCGACGCGCATGACACCATCCTGGTGCAGATCAATCCACGAGAACGGCCGGACCGGCCGCGCACGGCAAGCGAGGTCCTGGACCGGCTCAACGAAATTTCCTTCAACTCGCCGCTGATGAAGGAATTGCGCATGATCGCGCTGCTGCGCCAGGTGGCGGACCCCGGACACGGCGAAGGCGCGCGCTGGGCGGGAATGCGCATGCACCGGATTATGAGCGATGTGCTCGCGGACTTCGGAGCGTCGTCGAAGCTCAACGCCGAGTGGGAATTCGTTTCGTTGCTGAAGGAAGAGGGGCGCAAGAGCGCCGACGCATTCCTCACAGCCCATGGCAAGGATATCGGAAAGCATTCCACGGCCGATATCGACATTCTGCTCGCGGAATGCTGAGATGATGACTGTGTCAGGGCTTCTCGGCATCCTGATCGGGCTCGGCCTTCTGATCTTGTTCGCCTTCCGGGGCTGGAGCGTGCTGCTGCTTGCGCCGCTCGCCGCTTTGATCGCAGCGCTGTTCTCCCGCGAGCCGCTGCTCGCCCACTGGACCGAGACCTTCATGGCCAGTGCGGCAGGCTTTCTGGCGCAGTTCTTCCCGCTGTTTCTGCTGGGTGCATTGTTTGGCAAGTTGATGGAGGACAGCGGCTCGGTCGCCGCGATCGCGAGCTTCATGACACAGCGGCTCGGTCCGCGGCGGGCCGTGCTGGCGGTGGTGCTCGCCGGTGCGCTCGTCACTTATGGCGGCGTCAGTTTGTTCGTCGCCTTCTTCGTGCTGGCGCCGATGGCGCAGGAGCTGTTCCGTGCGGCTGGTGTCCCGCGGCGCCTGATGCCCGCGGCGATCGTGCTCGGTACCTCAACCTTCACCATGTCGGCGCTGCCCGGCACGCCGTCGATCCAGAACGCGATCCCGATGCCGTTCTTTGGCACGACGCCCTTTGCGGCGCCCGGACTCGGCATTCTGGCATCGCTGATCATGCTCGCCTTCGGCCTGTGGTGGCTCAATCGCGAAGAGGCGATCGCAAAAAGGAACGGCGAAAGCTTTGGCGACGGCGCACCGATGCCGGCCGAACGTCTCGCCACCGACGAAAAGTTGCGTGAACGCACCACCAGCGCGCGCGAGTTCGATCCAGCGGAAATCATGCACGGCGCAGCGACCGACTTACCGCCTCCAGCCATGCTCGCCGCGCTGCCCCTCATCGTGGTGATTGTCGTCAATCTCGCGATGTCGTTGTTCATCCTGCCGGCTCTCGACACCGACTTTCTCGCTGAAGCTCGTTGGGGAGAGACGTCCCTGGCAGCCGTAGGAGGCGTGTGGGCTGTGATCACGGCGCTTGCCTGCGCGATCGTCACCGTGCTCGCGGTGAATTTTCGGCGACTGCCGGCTCTGCGTGCCACCATGGACGCCGGCGCCAACGCCGCGGTGCTGCCGGCGATGAGCGTGGCGAGCCTGGTCGGCTTCGGGGCCGTGGTGGCGGCGATGCCTGCTTTCACCGTCGTGCGCGACGCCGTGCTCGGCATCGGCGGCGGCCCGTTGGTGTCGCTGGCGGTCGCCACTAACGTGCTGGCAGCACTTACCGGCTCGGCGTCGGGTGGGCTGACCATTGCGCTCGACGCGCTCGGGGCGACATATGTGGCGCGCGCAGCGGAGATAGGGCTCAATCCCGAGTTGCTCCATCGTGTAGCGGTGATCGGTTCGGGCACACTCGATAGCCTGCCGCACAATGGCGCGGTGGTCACTTTGCTTGCGGTCTGCGGATCGACGCACCGCGACAGCTATCGCGATATCGTGGTGGTCGGCATTATCGGCGCGCTCATAGCGCTTGCCGCCGTCATCGCGGTCGGCTCCCTGGTGGGGTCGTTCTGAGCTATCCGCGTGGGCCGGTGTCTTGACGGGTGGTTGGTCGCCGCGCGTCAAACATTTGCCGCTCCCTGTATCGCTCGCACACCATTTCTGATCGCGTCATTGGCAGCCATCTATTACGCAAATCATTTCCGGACATTTTCGAAATGCGAAAAAGGCCTCGACACATTCATGAATTTTTTCATCTCCCTGTCATGAAGCGGGAGGAAGACGGTAAAACGGAGCGGGGACGCGAAAATCGGGGGCGTTAACCTCTATGACGTCACACGCTTGAAATATCTCTGGCACAACGTCGCCCCTTAAAGAATCAGCAAGGCATCCGTCGATGCGAATCTTGATTGCAACAGATGCGTGGCACCCGCAGGTCAATGGCGTGGTGCGCACTTTGACTTCGCTCCAGCGGGCCGCCGGTTCGCTCGGTGGCGACATTCAATTTCTGACGCCCGAGGGTTTTCCCTCGATGGATCTCCCCACATATCCGGGTTTGCGGGTCGCGTGGCCGAACCGGCGCGAGATCGCGCGACGTATAGAGGCCGCCAGTCCCGAGGCTATTCACATCGCCACCGAAGGCCCGATCGGCTGGGCGGTGAGGGGCTATTGCCGGCGCCGCGGGCTGGCCTTTACCACCTCCTATACGACGCGCTTTCCGGAATATATCGCGGTCCGCTCGATCATTCCGGCGTCCGTGCCCTATGCGATCCTGCGTCACTTCCATAACGCCGCGGCCACGACGATGGTGGCGGTGCCCTCCCTTTATAATGAGCTCGCT
>Ga0208193_1000725_pt1 | contig 15881 bp, 17 predicted proteins | sample June2015DPH_17_2_FD_184716 | JGI IMG/M metagenome (GOLD analysis project Ga0208193, IMG submission 184716) | Peatland microbial communities from SPRUCE experiment site at the Marcell Experimental Forest, Minnesota, USA - June2015DPH_17_10... | ecosystem: Environmental > Terrestrial > Soil >... | reverse complement strand
CACTCGTATGGCGAAGATCGTACACAGCCTGATGACGATCTCGAGACTGGATTGCGGCGGCGAGCAGATCGAACTTGTCCCCGTAGACCTTGTCGATGTCGTCAGAGTAACTCTCGACCATATGAGCTTATTGCTGGAGGAAAAAAATATCTCACTTCGCGTTGAATCGGGACCGCCAACTTATGTCACCGGCGATCCGATGCGTCTGAAGCAAATCGTGGTCAACCTTGTAGACAATGCGATCAAATACACGCCAGCCAGAGGAGAAGTCTGTGTTTCGGTAACTACCGAAAAGAAGACAGCTTGCATTGAAGTATCCGACACCGGTATTGGTATCCCGGCCGTTTCACTTCCGTTGGTTTTTGATCGCTTTTATAGAACAGACCGGGCGCGATCGCGAGAATCTGGAGGTACGGGACTGGGATTATCTATCGTGAAGGCTATTTGTGATGCTCACGACGGTGTGGCCTCTGTGGAGAGTATTGAGGGTAAAGGCACCACGGTCCGCATAGAACTTCCGTTGTTAATACTGTCCACCGGGCAGGTCGATCAAATGCAAGCTGCGAGCCACCCAGGGTTGCCGTCATCCAACGCCGTTGAATCTGCGGACGGAGCGAAGGATGTTTCACCTAGACACTGACGCTTGAATTCCTCTGTGCTGGGAGGGCAGTATTGCCTTGCGTCGGTATCCGTCTCCGGGGATGCCGAAATCGAGCCTGTACGTCACGGGAGATGACGTACAGGACTTTCTTCAGACATTGCTTCTTGAATTTCTTACCATGGGAATTCTGGGTGGGCATCCGTGAACACCGAAACACATCCGGGAAGCGTTCCGCAGAGCGGATTCGGATCTTCGATCGGCACAAATATCTGGTTATTGAAGGGGTTGACGGTCACCGAATGGGCGTTGGTTCCCGTAGGAAAGTTTTCGACCCATTTGTTCGTATCGGCGTCAATAACGCCTAGCACCGGAGACGCTGTGGTTGCGGTTGGGCTCGTGAAAAAGTCGCGTGCTCCCAGATAATAGTGATGATCGGTGGGGTTGTATGCGCCGAAGTCTACACCGCCGACTTGTGGGATATTGGCAAGAATCGCTCCCGTGCTTCCGTTGATCACGTAGGTGCGCGGCGCGAACAGAACCGGATCAGGCGCGGGAAACCCTGGGTCGCAGGTAACCAAAACATTATCGCCAGGCCCCTGCGCCATCCCGGACGGCATGCAGTTGTTCAGTCCCGAAAACACCTGTGTCACCTTCCCCGTTAGCGGATCCATCACGGCGACTGCGCCCGCAGTCAAGTCCGACCCAACCTCCGGAATGCTGACAAGAAACTTATTGGTTCGGGCGTCGTACAGAACACTGCCAATGCCGCCCTGTGATGTGTCGGGTGTGCCGTTCGTCCCATCGAAGGTTACTTGTTTCACGATCTTAAGTGTCTTGGTGCTGATCAGAGTGACGAAGGCAGGAGTTGAATCGCCGTTTGAGACCATAACAAGCTGATCGACGGGGTCAAAGTCCATCTCATCGGCTCGAAACGCGCCGCCTGTTTGGATTTCGGCGATTTCGGGCGGCGAAGTGATACTTGCGCTAAGGTCAAATACTCTTACTGTGCTCGGGAAGTCTCCAGCAAAGAGATAATGACCGGCGACCACGTTTCCGTCGGGGCCCGAGTGGGGACTGTCAATGCCTACGCCAGCGAAAATGGCTGGCGTCTCGCCCAACTTCCTGTCTGTGAGTGCATCAATGATGGCGACGGCTTTCGACGAGCGGCTTGACACGAATAGCAATTGAGATTGGGTATCGACCCGAGCCTGATCGAAGGCGACAAAGGGGGACACGTCGGAAGTTCCAGGAACACCTATCGCCGAAATGGGGACGACATGCGATTGGTGGTCGTGACTTGAATCCGAGTCTGCCTGAAACGGATGCGAATCGTTATCGACATTCGTTTGACTGAGGGCTGGTTGACACAAAACCCAGCCGGTGGTCGCCATACACGCGAGCATAACGAGAAGATTTTTCATCAGTTCTCCTTGAACGCCTATCTGCTTCTAGATAGCCCAAACTGCAGATGCTTTGAGGGTCTGGGCGCATATATACTCACTCCGATTCAACGCTGGGTTAATGCAGGCGTGCATTCATGTAAATCTTCGTTGTATTCCAATGTGATCGGTTTTCTATGCCACGCCCCTGAAACAGAGCTTAAAGCGGTTGGCAATGAAGCGGTTTTGTGCTCTAGCGACAGTGAAAGCTCCCGCGGTGAACAGGTGGTCGGCCGCGTCCGCAGTCGCATATTTACTGTAGCTATCTGAGGGGCCTGGCTTTTCAGTACCAGTTAGAGGGTTAGTTCTCGGCCTGTTTTGGTTTCAGTCAGATCGCGCTTAAGCGCGATCTGATTGGCGAACTCTGCAGGCGTCCTGTCGGCCAGAGCCCTGTGAGGACGAGTCACATTATATTCTTGCCGCCACTGCTCGATGAGGTGCTTTGCTTCGGGTAGAGTTTGGAACCAGTTGGTGTCCAGGCACTCTGCCCGGAACGTTCCGTTGAACGACTCACAGAAGGCATTGTCAGTCGGCTTGCTGGGCCTGGAGAAGTCGATCTTCACGTTGTTGCGGTAAGCCCATCATCTGACCGGTGAACTCACTGCCGTTGTCACAGAACAGCACCTTCGGTACTCCACGTTCCTGCTTCAGCCGATTCAGTACCCGTACCACGTCTTCTCCTCTCAGACTCTGACCGGCTTCGATGGCCAGGCTCTCCCGCGTGGAGATATCCACGATGGTCAGCGAACGGAAGCGCCTGCCATCGCTGAGTTGATCGGAGACGAAGTCCATGGCCCAGACCTGGTTCGGTCCGGTTGGCTTGGACCGCTCTTGACGATGCACGACTGCACGTCGTCGCCCAGCGGGCCGTTTGCGCAACCCGAGCCCTTCTTCTTTGTACAGCCGGTACACCAGGTCCTTGCCGGCCTTCCAGCCCTCGCGGTTCAGCAGCACGCGGATCATGCGGTAGCCATAGCGCACCCGGGTCTGAGCGATCTCCCGGATGCGCATCCGCAACTCCAGCCACTGTTCCTGCCGGCCCTCGCAGCGATGCGTCGCCCGTGCCAGTTCCAAAACACAGTAGGCGTGCCGTTCGCTCACCCGATAGCTCTGTTCCAGATACGTCACCAACGGACGCCGCCGCGAGGGCTTTATAACTTTTTTCGCAGCACATCCTGCAACATCGTCTTATCCAGCGTCAACTCAGCCACCAGCTGCTTCCGCCTCGTGTTCTCGTCCCGTAGCTGTTTGATCTGGCGAACCTGGTCCACCTCAAGCCCCGCATACTTCGCCTTCCAGCGATAGTACGTCTGCTCGGTGATCCTCACTTTCCGGATCAACTCCGCTATCGGAACTCCCACTTCGGCCTGCTTCAACACAGACACGATCTGCTCTACAGAAAACTTCTTCTTCATGGCAAAATCCTCTCTCCCTCTTCAGGGTAAGTTTTTTTGCCGAAAGACTAACCTTCAACTTGGTCCAGTTCTTGCCAGGCCCCTCATTTGGCGCGGGATGGCTTGTTTGGTTCTCAGCAGTTAAAGGAGCTTCCCATTTCCCCAAGGGGACCCAGCAAGCCTCTCCACTCCAGCGGCAATGGAGGATCTTCATTTTGAGGGGCAGGAGTTTTTGGAAGACATCACAGGTTTTTGGAGCTGCCGTTTCTTCGAGGCGTGCGGTAAATTCGAGGGTAGCAATGCGAATGAGTAGGTCGGAGGGCGATCTCAAACTACTGCTCGCAGTTGGCGAAGGAAGATTTGAGCTCATTTGAGTTTCCGACTGTGTTCTGGCTTGCATCAAGCAGTACGCAGCAATCATCGCACGCGCCATTGATACTTCTATCGAACCTCTTGACAGATCGACCCATCTGGATGTGTAGTAGTTGTGTTAGCACGGTGAAGGAGTTCACCCTTAACCGCTGTCCCTCCGATAGGCCGGACAGATGATGACTCCTGACAGGGAATCCTGTTGCGGAGTCATGTCCACGGCGCGATCCCTGACCTAAAACTTGGAGCTTAGATCCATGGCAAATACATGGGTTCTTTCCGCTTTATGGGTCGGTCTTGCGTTGGTCGCGACGCTGCTCGCCATCTGGTTCCGCATGTCAACGGCATTATCGGAGATCGTCGTCGGAACGGTAGCACAGTTAGTTATTGGAGCGGCATTTGGCCGCGGTGGGCTATTGGGCAGCACCGAGTGGATCACGTTCCTCGCAGGCACTGGGGCAATCGTTCTGACCTTTCTCGCTGGAGCCGAATTGGACCCCGCCATCTTCCGCAGCAAATGGCGCGAATCTCTGGTCATCGGTCTTGCGGGATTCTTCGGCCCATTCTTGGGGTGCACCTTGATTGCGCACTTTCTGCTGCACTGGACCATCATGGCCAGTTGGCTGTGCGGTGTCGCCCTATCGACTACATCGGTCGCCGTCGTATACGCAGTTATGCTCGAACTCGGTTTCAATACGACCGAATACGGCAAGGCGATCCTGGCTGCATGTTTCATCAATGATCTCGGAACAGTCATTGCGCTTGGGCTTATCTTTTCCCCGTTCACGATCAAGACACTCATCTTCGCCGGAGTCTGTGTCGTCGTTTTCGCGGTGCTGCCATTTCTGACTCCATGGTTCTTCAAGAAATACGGCGGCCGAGTCTCTGAACTCGAAGCGAAGTACATTTTGTTTCTGCTTTTTGCCTTGGGAGGATTGGCTCTCTGGGCCGGCAGTGAAGCGGTGCTCCCCGCCTATCTGATCGGGATGGTGCTTGCCGGTACCGTAGGTAAGGACCACTCTCTCATCCGCCGCCTGAGGACCCTGACTTTTGGATTTCTTACGCCGTTCTATTTCATACGCGCCGGGTCCTTTGTTTCCGTGCCGACACTCGTTGCCGCGCCAACTGTGCTCCTCGTTCTGTTTTTCGCCAAGATGTTAACGAAGATAGTTTCCGTGTTCCCTGCGGTGCGTTTTCACAAATATGAAGGGGCCGCCGGGGTCTATTACACGCTCATGATGTCGACCGGACTTACTTTCGGCACCATATCGGCGCTCTTCGGTCTGAATCACAAAATCATCAGCCAGGCTCAATATTCGTATGTAGTGGGAACAGTCATCGCCAGTGCCGTCATTCCGACTGTCATAGCAAACATGTTCTTCCTACCCCGCCACCTCCTACCAAAAAAAGCAGTCGGGAACGAACCAGTGCGGGGTTCGGAGCAGCCAGCAGAGGCTGGAGCAGTCTAGGAGGGTTTTGTGGCACGTCAAACAAAACAGGTCTTTGAAACCATTCTCGTCGCATATGATGGCTCTCCCCAGTCGCAGAGAGCCACGGATCTTGCCTTCTCTTTGGCCGAGGCGATGTGGTCCAAGGTGCTAGTCTTTGCCGTGATTCGTCCTCCCGAGCCAGCTGCCCGCGTTGAGCTCAATGCCGTTCTCGAGGAAGCACGGGAACACTACGAACGGAGTTTCACTAGCCTACGGGAGCAAGCAAAACTAAAGGGTGTCGAGCTTGAAACCGATATCGCGGTCGGCCATCCTGCCGAGCAGATTGTGCATCGGGCTGAAGAAGCAAACATAAGCTTAATAGTCATGGGAAGACGGGGAGTCTCAGCTTTTCATCGTTGGATGCTTGGCTCAATTTCAGAACGCGTGCTCCGTTATGCGCATTGTCCGGTGATGGTAGTTCACTGAGGTGCAAGAGAAATGGATCGAACTCATAACAATTGGCGGCATGCTGGTCTAAATCTAAAGGGTGAACTTGATGTCTGAAATTGCAACATTAGAAGCTCTCGAAATTCTGGACTCCCGCGGAAACCCCACATTAGCGGTGACTGCGATTCTATCGAGTGGCGTCAAAGCCACCGCTAAGATTCCATCTGGTGCCTCCACTGGAAAACGAGAAGCAATCGAGCTGCGGGACCTGGATAAGAAGCGGTACAACGGCAAAGGGGTTCTTAGTGCCTGCGCCAATGTCGAGGGAGTCATCCAGCATGCTGTGGTTGGCATGAGCGCAGGTAACCAACAGGAGTTGGACCGAAAGCTCTGCGAACTCGATGGCACGCCGAATAAATCTCGTTTAGGGGCGAATGCAATCCTGGGGGTCTCGCTGGCGGTCGCTCAGGCCGCAGCATCAGACGTTGGATTGCCGCTGTACGCATACCTAGCGGAGGAGCAGTCTTTCGTGCTCCCAACCCCAATGTTGAACGTATTGAATGGCGGCAGACACGCCGACAACAATGTTGACTTCCAGGAATTTATGATCGCTCCCGTTGGGGCTGGTTCGTTCCGAGAGGGATTGCGAGCTGCGGTCGAAGTATTCCATTCTTTGAAAGCTGTGCTGCAGCACGCAGGTTACAGCACCGCCGTCGGGGATGAGGGTGGGTTCGCTCCAGAGCTTAAATCCAATGAAGAAGCGATTGAACTCATCCTGGAATCTCTCCAGAAAACCGGTTACAAACCAGGTGAGGACATCGCGATCATGCTCGATCCAGCAGCAAGCGAATTCTTTGAAGATGGTTCGTATGTTTTCCGCAAGTCTGACCAGCGGTGTCTGAGTTCACAGCAAATGATCGCTCTCTGGAAAGACTGGCTGCGACAGTATCCTGCGATCTGGTCCCTGGAAGATGGCCTCGCGGAAGAGGATCGGGATGGGTGGCAACAACTGACCCTGCAACTGGGAAGCAGAATTCAATTGGTGGGCGATGACAACTTCGTAACAAATCCCGATATTTTTCGTCGAGGCATAGAAGATGGTATTGCCAATGCGATTCTCATCAAGCTCAACCAGATTGGTACCCTGACTGAAACTCTTAAGTGCATTGCGCTTGCACAAGAGAGTGGATATGGAGCTGTCATCTCACACCGATCGGGGGAAACCGATGACATAATCATCGCGGATCTGGCAGTTGCCACCGGCGTAGGCCAGATCAAGACAGGATCAGCGAGCCGTGGGGAGCGAATCGCTAAATACAACCGGCTGCTCGCCATCGAACGTGAGTTGGGAAGCAAAGCGCGTTATGCCGGCAACACTATTTGCGAACGTTGGGGACGATCTAGCCGGCAACGCGATGATGGGGGAAGGGAATAGAGGAACCAGCAAAGCGGTAGCCAATTTGACCGTGTTGGAGTTCACCGTAATAGCCCCTATTGGGCAGATGACTCCTCGAAATTCTTCACCACTCGGAGGAATCATGGCCGAATACAACTCAGAGACTACGATCATGCGACGTCCCGGAGATCTCAACGAGAACCAGCAAACCCGACTGCGCATTACTTGTCGGCATATCGATAAGTTGCTTAGCAACATTGAGGACATTCTCCATGCCGCTACATCGCATTCACCGTTTCCTCGCTATATTGTGGGTCTCAATCCGGCCCAAATCCGCGTGGTTGAGGACCACATCCGCCGTCTGCGATCTCAACTCGTTCGCACTATTGCATGGCAGAATATGAAACCGGAGCCGCCAGACATCCCGGCGACTCGAGCCATCCTGGCCCATCTGACTTTTGTTGATATCGCAATCGAGGAATTGAAACCAAGTTACATGCGCGGTTCCGGAGCCGTCCCTGAGGATGCGGTGGGGGAACTCAATGGAGTTGTCCACGAACTTCGTTCCCTTGCCAGCGGAATGGAACACTACCTCAAGCAGGAGCTAACTACCGACCTTGAGAAAAGATTGGAACACCTTGAGCAGACAGGCCTTGATGTGGTCCTGCTGCGGCTTCTAGAACAAATCACGACGCGAAACGGCTTAGTAGAATTTCGGCCAAGGATCGATGCGCTTGCCTCCAGGCTGGAGGATGACAGCTTCGAGGTTGCTCTTTTTGGCCGCGTTAGTTCAGGTAAATCTTCACTTTTGAACGCTCTGCTTGAGACCGACGTGCTCCCGGTAGGGGTCAATCCGATTACAGCAGTTCCTACCAAGCTACGATATGGAGCCAGTCTCAAAGCAGCGGTCTCGTATGGGGATGGCCGGAGTTCGCTCGTCTCGATTGAGGAACTCTCACACTTAGTGACTGAGCAAGGAAACCCCGGGAATCTCGCGAATATTGTCCGAGCAATAGTGGAAGTTCCTTCCCCAAGATTGCAACGAGGCATCTTGTTGGTCGACACACCAGGACTCGGTTCTCTGGCGAAGCGCGGTTCGACAGAGACTCTAGCTTACCTCCCTTCAGCTGACCTTGCGCTTCTCCTGATTGATGCGGGCACAACTCTAAGCGAGGAAGATCTTGGCACGTTGCGTCTGCTCTACGGGGCAGGTATTCCTGCATTGGTTTTGCTCAGCAAGGCTGATCTACTTGCCAATGGAGACCTTCATCAGGCCTCAGCCTACATTGCAGAGCACGTCAAGCACGATCTGGGTCTCAACGTCGTCGTTTATCCGGTGAGCGCGGTAAGAGAGCACTCCGTCATGCTCGATCAATTCTTTGAACGCGAGCTATTCCCGCGCTTTGAAAAGGCGCGAACGTTGAAAGAAGCTTCCGTGTCCCGAAAAATTGGGGCACTTCGAGAGGCCGCCACTTCGGCGATCGAGGGCAGTCTTGATCAAGCAAAGCGCACCGCTTCAAGGCCTACGATAGACCTTTCCGGTCTCGAATCGACTCTTCGTCTAGTTACGGGTGCAGTGGGCGAACAGTGCACGGTGCTCTCCCGAGAGTTTCGCGAGTTTGGAGAGAACCCCGATGTCGTTTTGGATCTCGTTGCCGAGCAGGGTGTGCGACGGGCACACACCGGTGCAGCCAGCCGAATTTCATCCCTGGATCTCTCTGATTGCATACACAATGTTATAGAGCAGCTCGTGCATAGGCCCATCGAGCAGTTGCGCACCATAGGAAATCATGCGATCGATAGTTTGCAGCAGATAGCAAACGAACTCGGAAGGGCCGACGTTCCGTCTTACGGCGAGTTTCAGATTTTGCTCCGGAATATGCCTCGCTTCGAATTGGCTACGCTTCCAGCAGAGGTAACGATTGGGCGTTGGAAGATTTTGGGGGACCGGATCGTTGGCTCGCGGATTAGCTCCAGCCTCCGAGAGGGGATCGGCTCTCTGTTGAAGAAGGAGCTACGTCTTTATGGTTTGGCATTGTCCCAGTGGAGCGAACAGATCGCGCGCAGATTGGAAGCACTGGTCAACTCGTATGCTGATGCTTATCGTGTACAGATTCACTGGATCGGCGGAACTTCGGAAGCTGTGGCCGATGTCGGGCAGCTTCAGAGAGATCTTGATCTCCTGAGAAATTGGAATGCAGTAAGCATGACTGAATTTGCAGAGAAGCGTGCATAAACAAGGAGAAATAGAGCTTGCAAAAATACTTTTTCATTGCAGTCGGTGGCGCTCTTGGCTCTCTAGCCCGATTTTGGGTTGGCTCAACGATCGCCAACCGGTTTGGTACCAAATTCCCCTATGGAACTTTTGTGATCAATATCACAGCTTGCCTGATCATTGGCTTTTCATTGGCCTTTCTCGGGAAGCGTGCAGAGTTAAATCCTGTGTGGCGGTTTCTAATTCCGGTTGGTTTCATTGGAGCCTATAGTACGTTTTCAACCTTCGAATGGGAGACATTTTCGAATTTGCAGACGGGAGCCTTTTTCGTGGCTGCCCTCTACGTTGTTCTGAGTTTCTTCCTTGGTCTGGTAGCTGTGTGGTGTGGAGTCTTGATCGCGAGGTTTTTCTCATGAGAACTCACAAGGTTTTGAACTATGAATCGATTTTGCAGGTGCTCGGCGAAGCAGCCTGTCGCTTTATGAAAAATTTCCAGACAGCGTTGCTTCAGGAGCCAGAAAGAGAGGTTCATCATCTATGCAACTTCCACACTTGGGGTCTTGCAGCGACCCAGCAAGCCATCTCCGCTGCACAGCACTTTATGTCTCTTCTTCGGGAACAATCTGGAGGGGTTCCAGGATCTTCTTGCATCATCTGCACCTTATTGCGAGAGGAAGAAGACTTGCGAATCCGTGAATTTATCGGCTATAGCGATCACAAGCTCGTTGCGCAATGGCTACGATCTCAAGCGGTTCTCTGCATGGTTCACGGAGCGAAGCTCAAACACGGTGCGCCGCCGGCCGTTGCCTCCGCAATCAACGCCATCATGGAAAGATGCCGACGGCAACTCGTAGAAGATCTCACGCGTCTGCACAGTGAATACCTCCCAGACGCCGAGGGGTGGGGCGTTCTGGGACGTGCGGCGGAATTTATGGTTTCACAGCGTGGACTACATACATAAAGGAGTGAGAGATGTTATCTGCCGGAAAAGCTGTGAAGGTTTCTATCTATCTCAGTGAGGGCTCCACCCATCACGGAGCACCGACGTACTCAAGCATCCTGGATTTTTTGTTCTTCCGCGGAGTCTCGGGAGCGACCGTGTTGAAGGGTATCGCTGGATTCGGCGCCGATCACCACCTGCATTCTTCAAACCTCGTTGACATCTCCGATCACCTCCCTTTGAAAGTCGAGTTCATAGAGACGAGGGAGAAGGTCGACGAAATAATTGGAAAGCTCGAGGACATGGCCGGTTCAGGAATGATCGAGTTGCAGGAAACAACGGTTGCCAAACCTGCCCAACTCTCAAAACCTAAGGTGCGCCCTACTCCTGGACACGTCAAAATTGAAGGCAAGGCGCAATTAATGCGGATATTTATCGGTGAGAGTGATCAGTGGCAGGGAAAGCCGCTGCACGAATCCCTGGTTCGCGCCTTACGCGCGAACGATCTTGCAGGTGTAACTGTTTACAGGGCGATTCTGGGCTACGGAGCGCATCGCAGAGTCCATAAAGAGAAGCCGCTTCATCTGTCGCGCGACGGTTCAATCATGCTCTCGATCGTCGACAGTGAAGAGAAGCTGCGGACATTTTTGCCCATCGTGGACCAGATGGTCCAAGAGGGCCTGGTTGTCCTTTCGGACGTGGACATTATCAAGTATGCCCATCGCGCAGCCGAAACAAGCGAAAACAAGAGGTGAGCTATGAAAGAAGAATTTCAGGCCAGGATGTTGCGTATCCTCTTTACAGAGGCCGACAAGTGGCACGGCAAGCCATTGCATGAGGCGATCGTGGCTAAGTGCCAGGAGATCGGGATTGCCGGTGCCACCGTCTATCGCGGTCTCGAAGGCTTTGGAGCGAGCGCCAGGATCTATCACGCCCGGAGTCTGTCCTTCTCCAAGGAAGTTCCCATCATGGTGAGCGTCATTGACACCGAAGACCAGATTCAAAAATTGATTCCTCATTTGGACCGAATGATTGCGGGAGGCTTAATCGCCAGCTCCGCCGTCAAAGCAATCCGTTATTCACGATCGAAAGAAAATGCCAAGTGACCCGGGGGAGACGAGAATAGCTAAGCCATCGTATGGCTACCATAGACCAGACCGTAGATCGTCCTTCGATTGAGGCGGTGTTGCACACGCTGCGTGGTGTCGAGGATCGTGGGAGTGTCAACAAGGGATTGCGCGAGAAGCTAGTGTCTCTGAAAAGAAAGCTAGCCTCAAATCAGCTTCACCTTGCTGTCCTCGGCCAAATGAAGCGCGGTAAGAGTTCCTTCATCAATGCGCTCCTAGGGGCCGAGGTTTTGCCAACCGGTGTTCTTCCAGTGACAGCCACCATCACGGAGATCAAGTACGGGCCGGCTCCGTGTGCAACCATCCTCCGCACAACGGGGCAGAGGGAGGAAGTCGGCATAAGCACCCTAGCGGACTACATCACTGAAGCGGGAAACCCTGGCAATAAGAAGCAGGTCGCGTCTGTCGAGATAACATACCCTTCACCTTTTCTGGAGAGTGGAATGATTCTGATCGATACTCCAGGCATCGGGTCCACGCATGCTCACAACACGAGAACTACAGAAGCCTATCTTGAGCGTGTGGATGCTGGGATCGTGATCTTTTCGATAGATCCGCCCATCACCGAGGCCGAGTCCAAGTTTCTCAGAGAGATTAAGGAAGACATTTCCAAATTATTCTTCGTCTTGAATAAGACCGACGTCGCCTCGGCAGATGACGGGTCTCATATTTTGCGTTTCCTTGAGGAGGAATTAGTTCGGCTACAGATAGATTCGCCTGAGATTTTTCCCTTGTCGGCCAGACGAGCGCTACAACAGAAGCGCCTCGCTCCTTGCACGTCGGCGTCGAGCGAGATAGAAATCTTCGAGCGGCGATTACGGTCTTTCCTGACTGAAGAGAAGGGACAAGTTCTGGTTCGATCTGTAACTGGGGACGCCTTGCACATTGCTCGTACGCTTAGATTTGCAGTAGCAATCGGTGTTCGCGCCCGGAAAATGAGTGCCGAAGAGCTGCGCCGCAAGAGGCTGGCGCTGGATCGGTTGCTGAAGTCTGCGGAAACTGACCTCCACGAACTACAAATTTTGCTAAGACAACATTCAGTCGACCTGATCCGACGCGTCGAACACGATCTGTCCGCACAGGTAGTGGCCTGTGTTCCTGTGGTGCGGCAACATTTGCAACTATTTCAAGCTCAACACCCAAACGAAACCGGTCGAGACTTCGGTGCGCTACTCGAAGCCTTCTTGACAAAGGAAGTGGAAGCGACGTTTCGGAATTGGAAGCTTTGGGAGGACGATGAGATTCAAACGCAACTTGACTCGATATCCTCCCGCTTCGTGGCTCAGGCAAACGGAATACTGGAGCGGCTTCAGGGAGCTGCCGGCGCTCTCTTTGAAACGTCGATTGAGCCTTTATCGGTTACCTGTTCCTTGCGCGTGGACAGCCGCCTGAGCTATCGGATCGAGCACGTCTTTTATTCGCTGGAGCGGTTCCTTCTTCTGTTACCTCGATTTCTCCAGCGCCCAATTGTCCTGCGGAGAATGAACGAGCGGCTTTGGAACATGCTTGACATGAATGCAGGTCGTATTCATTACGACTATGTCGAGCGCCTCGAGTCGAGCATGGCTCAGTTCGAGAACGATCTTTGTGCAGCAGTCATCATGGTGACCGACAGTCTCAAGTCAGTTTTTAGCGAGGCGGACGTCGGAATCCACCACCAGAAAACGACGCTCGATGTTCTGGATTCAGTAATAAGAGATTGCTCTCGCTTGCTAACGTGAGCCAGAGCCAATTCCTACTCGCTACGCCGCAGCAATGTTGAACGCATTAAGTCTAAAGGCCCTTACAAAATGAAATCGTCCACTCTAAATTATCTGTTTCTTATCGCCGGTCTGATCGGCGTGCCAATTTTCATGCGTCGTTGGGAACGAACGCACCACGATCCTTGGCTTCTCGGAGTTGGGATATTTCTCTATTTTGTGGTCTCCAGCCTTCGCGAGATCCTAGTCGGCTTAAAGAAGCGCTAAGAATCTTAGAACGGGTGTCGTGCTGTTGAAAGCGTGGACTATTCGCGATGTCTGAACATCTTTTACAAAACCCGTCGAATCCTGGATATCGTGCCGTTGTCGACCGAACCGACGAACTTGAGCGGTTGCGAGTTCAGGCGCGGAAGCGAAAATCAATGCTTGTCTTCGGCCGGGAAGGGGTTGGCAAGACACACTTGCTGCACAGCTTCGTGAAAACGCAACCACTCGCGCTTTATGTGAGTCAGACACATTCACCACGTGAGTTGATGTTGGCGCTCATGGAAGCTCTGAATCGTGTTGCAAAAGGTAACTTGCACCTTCCAGTAAGCCCACCTTCTTTGAGCACTTCTTCTCTCAAGGGGGTAATCCAGCGGACGCTCGATCTGTCTCCGTTCCTTTTGGTGCTCGACCATTTGTCGGGTCCCTCCCGTATCGCTACTGGAATAATCAAGGACCTGAACTATTACGGACGCACACCAGTGTTCTTCGCTGCGCGAACACCTCACATGGAAGACATTGGTTCGCTTCAGCCCATGTGCGCAGATCGCTCGGAGAGAGTGGAGTTGAAGAACTTTCCCTCCCCTGTGGCGCGCGAGTTTGCTCAACGAGAGGCAGAGAGGACGGGACTATGGGCGTCCAATCTTGAACATGCCTTGCATTCTCTGGTGGAACGGGGCGACGGAAACCCAGCCAGCATCCTCCAGATGATAAAGATGGCCCACCTGCCCAAATACAGGATGGACGATCAAATCAAGACACATGTCTTATATCTCGACTACATCATGGGTCGTCGCTAGCGATCGAACAAACCTAGTACGAGCCATAAAAATGCTCAGAGAGTGATATCAGCTTCCCGGCTGTTCATTGTGGAGAACCCAGTTAACGGACAACCATTACAGAACATCTGTTCTCACGCGCTACAGCTTCGGCGGTCGATCCAAAAAACCATCTTCGGATTCTGTGAAATTTAGTTTGGCCAACGATGACGAGGTCGACGTTGTCCGCTTGGGCGCGCTTTCGAATTTGGTTGGAAGCCCAACCCTCGACGATATCAATCGTCATCTCGACATCGAGAGATCGTCCGAGAGTCAAAAATTCTCCAAATCGTTCCTCCATCTTGCGTCGACGGCTCGATGAATCTTCCGATGGCCGCGCCTCTGAAAAAATAACTGGCGGAAAGACTCCAAACAAGACTACCTCCGCCTGTAGTTTCGCGGCGAGTTTTAAGCCCAAACTGACGGCTCGCTTTCCTTCGGGTGATCCGTCATCGGCAACAAGAATCCTTTGAAAGATGTCGCCTATCATGAGTTGCCCCTCCATCGGGCGATTTCCTTAGCTCAAGCCAATTCGGAGATAGACTCTCAAAAATGAAGGTGAGGCGGAGAAGGAGTAGATAATTCTCCGCTCGGGTAGTCAAGCAACCACATTCTCAGTCCGCTCAACTTGCTTACTTTCGCCAGAGGAAGCGGCTCGCGGCTCGGCAGTTTTCTCTGACTCCTCCGCGGCCACATGTTCTAACTCGATTTCCGTTTCCCCCTCCGTTCCCCGAATATATTCCACGGAATGTGGGTTTTTCTCAATACTCTGCTCCACTTAGTCCAAATAGAGGTCCGAGATATGCACACAGTCCACCATGACTAGTGTCGTGTGCTTCAGGTGCCGCGCCTGGTCGCGAATAAACTGCTCCAACACTCGCTTGGGTGCGAGTAGTTCGACACACACGGGCAAGGTGTTCATTGGGACTTCGCCATTATCATGGGCAACTTTTGTCGCATCCCTTGTATAGCCAACATGTGACAAATTGACCGCGGCGTGGACGATTCCAGTCTGCATCGCAGCCTGAACCAGATAGGTCGATAGTGGTTTCTCTGCCAAGCGTGACCACCAACTGGTTGACTGTTATAGACCACGGCCTCTAGCGGCTCTTGCCATTTGTAATCGAGAGTTCCGTCGATCTTCAAACGGCTAATGCCACTTTTCTTCCAGGTTTCTTCCGCCTGGGCGCTGTGCGGCGACCGCATGACAGAAAAGTCGATCTGGCACATTGTGAAGGATTGTGCGAAAGGGATCGGTATGCCTAAACTGGCTCCTCACGATCTGCGTCGGACGTGCGCTCGTCTGTGCCATGTTGCGGGAGGCGAACTGGAACAGATCCAGTTCCTGCTGGGACATGTCTCGATTCAAACAACCGAGCGATACCTCGGCTGCAAGCAGCGGATTCGGTCGGCGGTCAATGATCGCATCGGAATCGAACCAAATCCCTGAGTCGCGGGGTTCTGGAAGAGTTTGCGGACCATTCGGGAACGGCGTGCCTAAGGTCGCAGACATCGAGTTCTGGCGGCCGGCGCTGTAGCTTGTGCCTTTTCAGTAATTGTTCGGTCATCTTCACCAAAAGTGACGAAGCCCCCAAATAATTCTCAAAGCAACACATATACCTTCTTTACATGTTTCGGAGTTTACTGGGGTGAGAAGTGCGGATCTGATCCGACTCTGGAGGAAATACCAATGAAATCGATTACTCGTTTTGTCACAGCAGTGGTGGCAGTTATGTTAACG
>Ga0208193_1000724_pt1 | contig 15894 bp, 15 predicted proteins | sample June2015DPH_17_2_FD_184716 | JGI IMG/M metagenome (GOLD analysis project Ga0208193, IMG submission 184716) | Peatland microbial communities from SPRUCE experiment site at the Marcell Experimental Forest, Minnesota, USA - June2015DPH_17_10... | ecosystem: Environmental > Terrestrial > Soil >... | reverse complement strand
CCCAGCCGATCCGGTGCGAAGCTCGGCCGTTCCAACCGCTCCTGCAGCATCTCCCACATGGCGCCGGAACGCGGCGACATGTGCAGAAGCACCAGCGGCACGCCCTTGCCATCGGTGCTGCGCACGTGCATCTGGCCGAACCGGGTCGGATAAATCCGGCGCGTCATCTAGTGCGCATCCAAAAAGGCTTCAACCAACGGGGCCACCAAATCCGGTCTTTCAATATGAAGCATATGTCCCGCGCCCGCGATGCGGGCGAATTCAATGTGAGGAAATATTGCACGAAATGCCGCCGTCGTGCCGTCGGCGCCCAGCTTCGCCAGATGATCCGACGCCTCGCCCACCAGCATCAGCAGTGGCGCGCGCAGCTCGCGCCAGCACGCCTCGGTATCTTCGCGCTTGTACAGAATAGGATTCACCCAGTGATGGCGGGGGTCGCCTGCGAGCAGCACCCGGCCGCCGGCATCGAGTTTACCCCAGGCCGCAGCCACAAACGCAGCCTGTGCCGCAGAGAATCGGGGGTAACGAAATCGAATGATGCCGGCCAATTCCTCAAATGATGCGTAGTCTTTACGCTCAGCCGGGCTCTTCAACTGATCCAGCCACTTGCGCATTCGCGCGGGCGCCTGCTGGGGAGCGGTACGCGGCAGCCCGAATCCTTCGAGATTGACGACGCAGCGGACTCGCTCCGGCCGAATGCCCGCATAGGAGCAGGCGATATTTCCGCCCATGCTATGCCCCACCAAACGCGCAGGGGCGGAGGGTGACAGCCGATCCAGTACGGCATCGAGGTCGCCGATATAGTCGGGAAACCAGTAACCCTGCTGCGGCCACTCGCTGCGCCCGAAGCCTCGCCAGTCGAGCGCCACCAAGGGCCGGTCCCGCTGCAGCGCATCCACCATGAACTGAAAGGTCTCGCCGCTATCGAGCCAGCCGTGGAGCAGGAACACGGGCAGCGCGGATTCCGAAGGCTCCGGCCCCCAACGCGTCAGATGCATATCGAGCCCGCGTACTCGCAGAGTCTCGTGCCGCGGTTCACGCAGCACCCGGTATGCCGTCAAGCTATCCAAATCAGGGGTGCACCCCGCTGCCGATCAAAGCACCGACTACGCCGCCGACGGCGCCGCCCACCGCGGCGGCCACGGCCACCACGACATTCGTCTGCGGAGGCTTATGGCTCTCCTGCGGAGCTACACCATCACCCGATCCGGCGCCTGATCCGGTACCCGTACCCGTCCCTGTGCCGGTCCCTGTACCGGTGCCCGTTCCTGTCCCGCCACCGGATCCGGGCTTTTGCGGCGGCTTGCTGGGGTCGTGTCCGTTTGCCATGTGATCCCACTCCTGTTTTTTTTGCGATCGCGCCCTACTTTCATACACGCATGCGGCACCCCGCCGCAAGGGCTGCCGGCGTTTGCTGTTCACCCGCACCGGGGTGCATGCTCTGAATAATGGAGGGAGACCGCATTGGGCCATATCGCATACTGCGCACCTTGGGCGTGGGCGGGATGGGTGAAGTTTTTCTTGCCGAACGTGCGGACGCGGAGTTCGAGCAGCAGGTGGCCATCAAAGTGGTGCATGGCAGTTTTCGCGGGGTCCAGTCGCGGCTCAAAATCGAGCGCCAAATCCTCGCCCAGCTCGATCACCCGAACATCGCGCACCTGTTGGACGGCGGCTCCTTGCCCGACGGTACGGCCTATATCGTCATGGAATACGTCGACGGCGTCCCCATCGACCTCTACTGCGACTCGAACCGTCTGGACATCGTGGCGCGGCTCAGGCTTTTTCAGATCGTCTGTGCGGCAGTGCATTACGCCCATCAGAACCTCATCGTACACCGTGATCTCAAGCCCTCGAACATACTGGTGACCGCCGCGGGCGTGCCCAAATTGCTTGATTTCGGCATTGCCAAATTATTGGACGAACACCAGGCGCGGCATCACACACTGGCCGTGACTCAGGCCGACATCCGCCTCATGACGCCTGATCACGCCAGCCCTGAGCAGATTCGAGGACAGGCGATCACCACCGCGAGCGATATCTACGTCTTGGGTGTGCTGCTCTATAAATTACTGACCGGTACCGGCCCCTTCTTCATCGCCTCCATGCGCCTCACCGATATCGAGCGCGCAATTTGCGAGAAAGATCCGCCGCTGCCCAGCCATGCCATAGCGATAGCAACAGCGATGGACGATTCGGTGGAACCGCGCAGCGTTACGGACGCCCGGAGCACCACCGCCAATCGCTTGCAACGCGCCCTGCGCGGCGACCTGGACAATATCGTCATCATGGCGATGCGCAAGGAGCCGGAGCGCCGCTACGGCTCTGCGCAGCAGATGGCCGCCGATATTCAGCGCTATCTGGATGGCAAGACGGTCATTGCGCATCGCGACACCCTGTCGTATCGCAGCGCCAAATTCATCCGGCGCCACTGGCTGGCGGTGACAGCCGGCGCCGGTGTGATGTTTTTGATCCTGGCCTTCGCAACGGCAACCTACATGCAGTCCTTGCGCGTCGCGGCCGAACGCGACCGAGCCGCCGCAGAGCGTGCCGCAGCAGACCGCGAGCGCGCCCGCGCCGAAGAAGTATCGAGCTTCCTGGTGAATCTGTTCAAGCTATCGGATCCGCAGGAGAATCGCGGCAACCAAGTCACCGCTCGCGAACTGCTGGACTCGGGCGCGAAACGCCTTCAGGCGGAACTGCAAGATCAGCCGGCGACAAAGGCGGCGCTGTTATCGACGGTGGGTGCCGTCTACGACAGTCTCGGTCAATATACGGAAGCACAGCGGATTTTGGCTGAATCGCTGACGCTGCAACCGCTGTCGCAGGACAAATCACGTATTGAAACGCTGTTGGAGTTGGGTCGCTCCCGGACGCTTGCGCGCGATCTTGGCGGTGCAGAGGAGCCCCTCCAGGAAGCGCTGCATATTTCGCAAATCAAATTTGGGGCCGCCAGCGAGGAATCAGGACGCACATTCTGGGCCTTGGGCCAGCTGAGGTACCAACAAAATCAGCTCACCGACGCCAAGCAGCTTTATATCCGCGGGTTGAACATTCTGGAGACCACCGGCGCGCCGCCCACCGATGTCTCCGCCCTGCTGGACGATCTCGCGCAGGTGTATGCAGGCGAACTGCAGTGGGCGCTCGCGAAGCAGACCTATGAACGCGCCTTGGAGATCGACCGGCGTATTCTCGGAGACGATCACCCTCGGATAGCCATGCGCCTGAACAATCTGGCGGATATTGCGCAAAGTACCGGCGACTTGCAGCTGGCCGAGACACTGTTTCGTGATGCGATCCGCCGCGATGAAAAGGCCTACGGCGATCTGCATCCAGAGACCGGCGCGGCGCGCGGCAATCTGGGCTTGCTGCTGCAGCGGGAAGGACGATTGACCGAGGCGGAGCCGCTGTTGCAGAGCGCGCTGGACATCGAACTCAAACTGTACGGGCCCGACAACTACAACGTGGGCTACGCCCGCGTGAGCTTGGCCATGCTGTTGCACGATCAGGGAGATTTGGCGGCGGCTGAAAGTGAATTCCGGCAAGCACTCGCCGTATACGACAAATCGTGGCCCGGAGAACATCCGTACCGTGCCGCCCTGCTCATGCAGTTTGCGCGTCTGCTCGTGGATCGGGGCAAGCCCGACGAAGCTCTGTCTTTGAGCGATCAATCCGTCAAGATTTGGACTGCAACCTCGCCCCCCTCGAGCCCAACGCCGGCGCAGGCGCACACCATACACGCCTACGCCCTGCTGCATCTGGGCAGACCACGTGAAGCTGCCGAAGAGCTCGCAGCCGCGCTGCCGGTGTTGCTGAAGGCCCGCGGCCCCGATGATCCCGTCGTGCGCCGCGCTCAAAGTTGGCTGAAGGCAGCGCGTTCGAAACCTTTGCAGACCGCGAGTGCCGCGCGATAGCGGCGGGCGCGAATCGCTGGTTCGGCAACCCGTGGGTTGCGCCGCGCACTGCCTCACCCACCCAGAAAAATCCTATACGCCGGGTTATCCGTCTCTTCCGTGTACGCGTAATGCAGCTCGTTCAGATGCAGCAGAAAATCCGTGCGCGTTTCCGCGGAGACTTGAATCCCGGCGAGGACCCGCCCGTAATCCGAGCCGTGATTGCGGTAGTGAAACAGGCTGATGTTCCAGGCGGTTCCGATGGCCTGCAGAAACTTCAGCAGCGCGCCGGGACGCTCGGGAAACTCGAATCGATACAGGCGCTCGTCGGTGAGGTCTCGCGGCTGCCCGCCCACCATGTAGCGTACGTGCAGCTTGGCCATTTCGTTGTCGGTCATGTCGCGCACGGCGAAGCCCGCGGCCGAAATGCCTTGCAGCAATTCCTCGCGCTCGGCCCTGCCCTGAGTGAGCGCGACGCCGACGAATATCTGCGCCTTCTTCAAATCCCCGTATCGGTAGTTGAACTCCGTGACGCTGCGACGGCCCAGCAGTTCACAGAAACGCAGGAACGAACCCGGCATCTCCGGAATCTCCACGGCGAACAATGCCTCGCGCTGGGCGCCGAGATCGGCCCGTTCGGCCACGTACCGCAGCCGGTCGAAGTTCATGTTGGCGCCGCCGTTGATGGCGATGAAGGTGCGCGCGGTGCAATTTTCACGCGCCACGTACTTCTTGATGCCGGCAACCGCCAGGGCGCCCGATGCCTCGGCAATGGAGCGCGTATCCTGGAAAATATCCTGGATGGCGGCGCAGATCTGGTCCGTGGTCACCAGGATGATTTCATCCACATACTGTCTGGCGAGGCGGAAAGTCTCCTCGCCCACGCGCCGCACCGCGACGCCGTCGGCGAACATGCCCACCCGCTCGAGCGTCACCCGTTTCCCCGCCCGCAATGATTCGTACATTCCGGCCGCATCTTCCGGCTCCACGCCGATGATCTTGATCCGCGGATACAGCGATTTCGCGTAGGCGCCGATTCCGGCGATCAGGCCGCCGCCGCCCACGGGAACGAAAATGGCGTCGATGGCGTCGCCGTGTTGCTGGCGCAGGATCTCCATGGCAATGGTGCCCTGCCCTGCGATCACGTCCGGGTCGTCGAAGGGGTGCACGAATACCATCCCTCGCTGCCGCCCGAGTTCGATGGCGTGCTCGTAAGCCTGGTCGTAATCGTCGCCGTGCAGCACGATTTCAGCGCCCAGGTCGGCCACCGCCTGGACTTTGATGTCCGGGGTGATCAACGGCATGACGATGACGGCGGGGATGCCCCGCGTGCGGGCCCCCAAGGCCACTCCCTGAGCGTGGTTGCCTGCCGATGCGCAGATGACGCCGCGCTGCGCGCTGATCGGCGACAGATGCGCGATCTTGTTGTAGGCGCCGCGAATTTTGAACGAAAACACCGGCTGCAGGTCTTCTCGTTTGAACCAGATGTAATTGTCCAGGCGGCGCGACAACCGCGGGGCGGAATCGAGGGCGGTTTCGACGGCAACGTCGTATACCTTTGCCTTGAGGATACGATCTACGTAGTTTTCTTGCATGGGTGATATCGGTGAGGGGCGCCTACATTAGCTGATGCGTCCACGAAGCGGTATGCCTGAGTAGGTGTGAGGTAATCCACAGCCCGCCCACCTTGAGAGTTTTGCCTCACTTAATTCGGTAACATACGGCTATGCGGATGTTTAAGTATTTGCTGTTGGGCCTGATGCTTGCATCTCCGGCCGCCTTTGCGCTCTCCGGGAATACCGTCGCCACGGACAATGTGAAAGCCCGGCTGGTCAGCGAAACGAGCGCCATCGCCCCCGGCCAGTCGTTCTGGGTCGCCCTGGAATTCGACATTCGCGACGGCTGGCATACCTACTGGCGCAATCCGGGCGACTCCGGCCAGGCCACCAAGCTCACCTGGCAGCTGCCGCCGGGATTCACGGCGGGCGACATCGTCTGGACCACTCCGCATCGTTTCGAGATTCCACCTCTGGTGAATTACGGCTACGCCAAGCACGCCGTGCATCTGGTCAATGTAACCGCGCCCAAGGACTTGCCGGTGGGTGCGCCGGTGGTGCTGTCGGCCAAAGCCAGCTGGCTGGTCTGTTCCGACGTGTGCATTCCGGAAGATGCCAGCCTGCAATTGAAGCTGCCGGTTGGCGCTCAGCCCGGCGCCGCCGATCCGGCGGATGCAGCGCTCTTTGCGGCCGCACGCGGCGAGTTGCCCAGCGCCGAACTCGCCGCGACGACGGCTCGGGTCCGCAACGGCCGGTTGGTGATCACGCTCGGCAACGAATGGGGCGCCACTCTGCCGCAAATCAAGTCGTTGGCGTTCTTTCCCTACGATGACGGCGGGATCGAGTACGCCGCCCCGCAGACTCTCGCGCGCGGCGAGAACGCCGTCGAGCTCGATATGAAGCTGGGCTATCAGCCGCCCAAAGGGGGCACCATTCGCGGCGTGCTGCTCGCGACGGAACAAAGCGGCAGCGACACGGTGACCGTGCCCATGGAGATCGCCGCAAGTTTCACCGGTGCGGTCGCCGATGCGCGTAGCGGGGCCGGCGCAGGCACCCCCGAAAATGCCGGTGCATCGCTTCCTGCTCTGATGCTCTTCGCGATCCTGGGCGGCTTGATCCTCAATTTGATGCCCTGCGTGTTCCCGGTTCTGTCGATCAAGGCCATCGGCCTGGTCGAGCAGGCCAAGAAGCATCCCGCCGCGGTGCGCGCCAAGGGCGTGGTATTCGCCCTCGGCGTCATCAGCTCGATGCTATGCCTCGCCGCCGTGCTGCTGGCGCTTCGATCGGGCGGCGAACAGATCGGTTGGGGTTTTCAGCTGCAGTCGCCGCTGTTCGTGACCTTCCTGGTGTACTTGCTGCTGGCCGTGGGTCTGAACCTGTCCGGCGTTTTCGAAGTCGGCGGAGGGCTCGCGGGCGTCGGCGATGGCCTCACCCAGGGCGACAGCTATCGAGCCTCATTCTTTACCGGCGTGCTGACGACCCTGGTGGCAACGCCCTGTACCGCTCCGTACATGGCATTCGCGGTGGGCGCGGCCCTCACGCAGCCGCCGATGGCCGCGCTGGGCATTTTCGCCGCCTTGGGGTTCGGGTTGGCGCTGCCCTACTTGCTGCTGTCCTTCGCGCCCTGGATGCGCCGGGCGCTGCCGAAGCCGGGCGCGTGGATGGATACCCTCAAACAAGTCTTTGCATTTCCGATTTACGCCTCGGCGGCATGGCTGCTGTGGGTGCTGGCTCAGCAGACCTCGTCCTTCGGGCTGGGTGCCGCATTGGCCGGTGCCATCCTCATCTCCTTCGCGGCCTGGGCTTACCAAAAGTCCAAGTCGAGTTCCATGGGAGGCCGCGTGACCGCGCTCGCGACCGCGGCGCTTGCCGTGCTGCTCGCCCTCATTCTGCCGGTGCGGTTCGCCGACGTGGCCGCTGCCTCACCGAGCGTATCTGCAGGCGGCACGCACGCCGCCGATCAATGGCAACCTTATGATGCCGCCGAAGTCGCCAAGCTCAACGCAGCCGGGCAGCCGCTGCTGGTGAATTTCACCGCCAGCTGGTGCCTGACCTGCCTGGTCAACGAGCGCAATGCCTTTGCCGACTCGGCGGTTCAGGAGGTCTTTCGCAGCAAGCGCGTCACACTGATGAAGGGGGACTGGACCAATCGAGATCCGGCCATCACTCGAGCGCTGGCGTCCTTTGGTCGCGCCGGTGTGCCGCTCTATGTGGTGTACAACGCGAAACCCGGTTCGTCCGAGCCCGTCGTCCTGCCGCAGCTTCTGACCGCGAGCGTCGTGCAACAAGCCTTCGCAGATACGCCCAGCCACGCCCCATGAATGCTGCATGCTGCGAGCATGGCCTCCGATAACGACACGACTATTCCGGTGATCGATTTCCGCCGCCAGAGCATGGTGCTGCAGTGGCATGCGCTGGGCGGAACGTGGACCGCCTGTGACGACCCGCCGGCGCTGGTGCACGGCATCGCGCTGATCCGCGCCTCGCAACCGAATATCTGCGTGTATGGCCACGCGGGACGCTTACGCCTGCAAGTCGGTCCCAACCAGTTCGCGCTGGCGGAGAATTCGCCTCGGATCCGCTGTACACACGGCTGGGCGGGTCTCGGGTTTCGCAGGCGTTTCATTGTCGACTCGAGCGCGGGCGGCGTGTTGTATAGCCATGCCTACTGGACCCCTCAACACCAAGACTTTTTTCGCTGGCTGGCAACCAGGGCCGAAGATCCTGACTGGCGGGTCACGAGTGCGAGGCAGTGGTCGGAAGGTCTGGCCGCAATGGCGCTGCGGTCCGGTTAGGGCCGCGTTCTTCAGCGCGGCAGCAGGCCGGCAAGCTCGGAATCGCTCAGGTGGCGCCACTGTCCGGAACCGAGGGTTCCCAGGTGAATGTTCATGATGCGCACGCGCTGCAGCCGCCGCGCTTTGTAGCCCAGAGCGGAGCACATGCGGCGGATCTGGCGATTCAGGCCCTGCGTGAGAATCATGCGGAAGGATGTCTGATCGATGCGGCCGACTTTGCACGGCTTGGTGAGCTCGCCCATGATTTTGATGCCGCTCGCCATCATCTTGAGTGAAAGATCGGTGATCGGGCGATCCACGGTCACGATGTATTCCTTCTCATGATTGTTCTCGGCACGCAGTATCTCGTTGACGATGTCGCCGTCGTTGGTCAGCAGAATCAGACCCTCCGAGTCCTTGTCCAACCGTCCAATCGGAAAGATGCGCTCGGGATACCCCACCAGATCGATGATGTTGTCCTCGATATGAGCTTCGGTGGTGCAGGTAACTCCCACCGGCTTGTTCAGAGCGATGTAGATCTGTTTTTTCTTGGCGCCGATCGGCTGGCCGTCGATGCATACCACATCGCCCTCGCCGACCTGGGTTCCCAAGGCGGCGGGGTTGCCGTTGCAGGTCACGCGCCCCGCATCGATCCACTTGTCCGCCTCGCGCCTCGAGCAGACGCCGGTTTCGCTGATGTACTTATTGAGTCTCAATGAGCCTTCTCAGGCGCGGCTGCGCAAGAATGCGTTGACCTGCTTCGCGAGCGCCTGCGAGCCGGCGCCGAACGGATCCGCCCCGTAGCCGGCGATATCGATCACCAGCCTGGGCTGCCTGACCGAGCCCAGCCGCTCGGCGGCCGGGACGGTGGCCAGTACCAAGCGTCGCACGAGTTCCGGCTGCGAGGCGGCGAGCTCGACGGCAACCTCGGCTCCGTATTGGACTCCCATCAGATCGATCTGACGCAGCCGCAATTCCTTGGCCAGATCCGAAATTGCGGCCGCGGCGTCCGCAATACCGCGCGCAGGCGAGGGGTCTGATTCTCCGTAGCCCGGCAAATCAGGCGCATAAACCGATCGCACGTCGGCGATATCCGCCAAGAATCGGCTGAATGTGCGGCTCGACTCATCCAAGGGATGCAGACAGAACAAGGTCGCCTGCTCGTCGAAGCCACCGGTGCCCGGAAAGGCCGTGCGCACGTGTAACTGCCCGAATTTACAATCAAAATAAGCCCGGCGAGTGCGGACTGTCGTGGATGGAATGGAGGATTTCGAGACCTTGGTCAACTGGAGCTCCCGCTTTGCGGATTATGTCATTCAAAAATACGCGATGCGGCGGCGGGCGTACCTGAGCCGCCACGGACCACCGTCACCTGTTGGTTCTGTACCACAGAAAAATTTTGCACTTCTTTTCAATAGTACTAGCTTCGGCAGCAGCTCGGAGCTAGAGTGTTGCTCGAACGCAATAGGACTCTAGGGAAGTAAAAAGACCAATCATCGCCAGAGCGCGAGACAGCGCCGAAAAAGGCATGGGGGACCTAAAAGCCGGGCAATGCCCGGCTTTTTTATTTGGCGCGATCCCATACGCGCGACATGGTGAATCCGCTCGAGCGGCCTCCCTTGAAGGCGACCACCTCCACCAAACGCTGCCCGTCGTCGGAAAGACTGTACCGCTCTTCGAACGGCGGATGATCGTCGTCGGGATCGCCGCCCATCACAATGAGAGTCTTTTCCTCCCAGGTACAGTGAGGCGGAGGCGGGTCGCGCCGGCTGGGCGCGTCGCGTCCGGATGAATTGCCATCGTCGTCGGCGTGGTGTTTGTGCGATCTTCCGCCGGGCTGGCAAATTCGGTTCACGTTGTCGGATGTAAAAGCCACTACAGCGGCAACTTGCTTGATTTCCAGCTGCTTCCCCGGCCAGCGTAGACCCTCGTTCAGTGCGCTGACCGCCGGCATGACCGGACCCACCGCACCGGGATTCATGCCACCCATGCTGTCCCGCCCGCGGCCACCCCGGCCGCCTCCCGGTCCGCCTGAGGGCGAGGTGTTCTGGTTGTTGCCAGGCGCAGGGGTGCTGAATTGGGCTGCGATCAGGCGCTGTGCATCGTCGCTGTCGGCCTCGTTGAGCTTCCAAGCCCCGCTGAAATCCACGCCGGAGGGCGGTCCCTGTGTAAGTTTTTCGCTTGCACAAGATGCCAGACACACCATCGATAGAACAACGACCAGCCGCATGCCGAAATTCTACAAGAAGCTCAAATCGACAGGTAGCCAGGAAATCAGCTTCCCGAGCGGAGTGCTCGAGGCACGGCTCGCAGATCCGACGGCCCGCGAATCCAGACCCGGCCCTCGAACGGCTGAAAGCAGACTCGCACAGGCTCGGTCCTGCGCATGGTTTGAGTGCCGCACACGATTTTCCCATCCGCGAGATCAGCCTGAATCAGATCCACCAGAGTGGCGCTGGGCTCCCCCTCTTCCGTCGGCGGCAAGGCATGCGCGAGGATGCGCGCGTGCACATCGTTGGCCTTGGCGCCGTTGCCGAGCACTGCGCGCTTGAAGCGGTCCAGAACCACCAACACCGAACTCAGCGTATTGTCCGTCACGTCGCTGGGACGGCCGGTCCCGCCCTTGAACCGCAAATGCAGCAGGCCGCCGATCCCCCGCCCCTCATCGTGCAGGCAGAGCGCCAGCGCGCCGTGCAATTCGGCGGCCAAGAGCACGGGTTCGGGCGATACATGGTAAGTATCCGGCGCGACCATGACTTCCGTAAGATCAGTTGCCAATGCAGACCCCTGGTTGATTCCCGGATGCTGCACGCAACCGTCGATTCCCTCTGCCAAGCTAATCACGGTTTTGCCAAGGCAACGCGCCGGGCGGCGGCTAAGGCGTACCGGCGAGGGTATTGGCCGGCGTGTTGCACAGGACGAGACGTCATAAGCTCATGCTTTCCGGTAATTGGCGGCCCAAGGGCTACCGGACGTATCTTGCGGGTCTATGTATCGTTATGACGCAGTCGACAAAACGCTGGTAAGGGAACGCGTCGCACAATTCCGCGACCAAACGCGCCGCTTTCTGGCCGGTGAACTCAGCGACGAGGAGTTTCGCCACCTGCGCCTGCGCAACGGTCTGTATATACAGCGTCATGCCCCGATGCTGCGAGTGGCGATCCCCTATGGGCTGCTGTCATCGGCCCAACTGAGGACGCTGGGGGGCATTGCCCGCCGCTACGATCGCGGCTACGGGCATTTCACGACGCGCCAGAACATCCAATATAACTGGCCGAAGCTCGAGGAAGTTCCGGATATCCTGGGTGAACTGGCCGAAGTCGAGATGCACGCGATCCAGACCAGCGGCAACTGCATCCGCAACACGACGTCCGACCATATGGCAGGCGTCAGTCCGGACGAGCTTCAGGATCCGCGCCCCTGGTGCGAACTCATCCGTCAATGGTCGACTTTTCACCCTGAATTCACCTACCTGCCGCGCAAATTCAAGATTGCCGTCACGGGCGCAGCACAGGATCGGGCCGCCTCGCTGGTGCACGATGTGGGGGTACACATCGTGCGCGGTGCCGGCGGCGAACTGGGCTTTGAAATTCTGGCCGGGGGCGGCCTGGGCCGCACCCCCATCATCGGCCAGGTCGTGCGCGAGTTCCTGCCGCGCGAGCACCTGCTCACGTACCTCGAAGCCATCTTGCGCGTCTACAACCTGGAAGGCCGGCGCGACAACCTTCAAAAGGCTCGCATCAAGATCTTGGTCCGCTCCTTGGGCATCGAAGAATTCCGCAGGCGTGTGGAAGCCGAGTGGGAATCGACGCGGGCCGCCGGCCCACGCGTCGATGATGCTGAAATCGCGCGCCTGAGCGGCTTCTTCAACCCGCCCGCCTATCGAACCCTCGCGAACGTCGAGCCCGCCGCCGGGAAAAGCACGGCGTTTCGCGCTTGGTATCGCTACAACACGGCGGCGCATAAAGTGCCGGGCTACCGTGCCGTCTATGTGTCGCTGAAAAAGGCGGATATCGCTCCGGGAGACATGACGGATACCCAGATGGAGCTCGTCGCCGATCTCGCAGATCGCTACAGTTTCGGGGAAGTGCGGGTCACCCATACCCAGAACCTGCTGCTCGCGGATGTGGAACAGGAAAAGACATTCGAGCTCTGGCAGACTCTGGAAAAGGCCGGTCTCGCCACCCCGAACATCGGTACGCTGACCGACATGATCTGCTGTCCGGGACTGGATTTCTGCGGCCTCGCCAACGCCGGCTCGATCGATGTGGCCAAGCTCATCAATGAGCGGTTCGACGACTACGACTACGTCTACGATCTGGGCGAGCTCGAGATCAAGATGTCGGGCTGCATGAATGCCTGCGGCCACCACCATGTCGGTCACATCGGCATCCTCGGCGTGGATAAGAGCGGGGAGGAGTGGTATCAAATCACCATCGGCGGCGCCGCGGGCGCGGACGCGTCGCTCGGTCAGGTCATCGGTCCCTCCGTGGCCAAGATAGATGTGGCCGAAACGATTGCGCGTCTGCTCGAGGTGTATGTCGCAGAGCGGCGCCCGGACGAGCGCTTTCTCGACACGGTGCGCCGTCTCGGCGTGAAGCCATTTAAGGAAAGAGTGTATGCCGCGCCGATTGCTGCGTGACGGACGGATCGTCGAAGATGACTGGTCGTACCGCGCCGAAGCCCAGGGAAGCGCGGAGTCGGCGCTGATCCTGACTTTCGCGGAGTGGCAAAGCGACCGCGCCGCATGGATCGCACGCGGCGGAAGGCTGGGCGTGGTACTGCAGCCGGCAGACAGGGTGGAATCATTGGCGCCGGATATTTCGCGGCTTGAACTGATCGGTGCGCAATTTTCCGGGCCCGGCGAAGGGCGCGGCTATTCCCAAGCGCGCCTGCTGCGCGAACAGTGGAAATTCAGCGGCGAGCTGCGCGCCACGGGGTACGTGCGCCGGGATCAATTGTTTTTCTTGGCCCGCTGCGGCTTCAACAGCTTCGAATTGTCGGACACCGACATCGAGGATGCGGCCGGGGCACTGTCGACGTTTTCGGCGGCCTATCAGCCCTCCAACGACGCGGGGCTGCCATTCAAGCTGCCGACCCGTCGGCGCGAAACACCTGCCGGCGCCTGAAGCGCCCCTTGAGGTCCGCGAGAAGGACGGACTTCGGACCCGCGCGCCATTTATAGTGGCTGCATGATCGATCCAGCCCAAGCTCTGTCCGGATTCGTCGTCGGGTCCATCGTCGGGATCACGGGCGTCGGCGGCGGCTCGCTCATGACGCCGATTCTGGTGCTGCTGTTCGGCATTCATCCGGCGACCGCCGTGGGCACGGACCTTCTGCACGCAGCAATCACCAAGGCGGGCGGAACCTACGTGCATGCACGGCAGGGACGTGTCGAATGGCGCATCACGTACCTCCTCGCCGCAGGGAGTCTCCCCGCGGCCGCGCTCACGCTCCTCGGGCTGCATCACTTCACCAACGGGATCGGCAGTTCCAAGATCATCACCATCACACTCGGCGTGGCGCTGCTGCTTACGGCCGCGGCGCTCGCGCTTCGCACGCATTTGCGCCGCCTATCGAAGGCGCAAAGCCCCCAGATGCCACGTCATCCCGCCTACACCATCCTCGCAGGCGCCGTGCTCGGAGTCCTCGTGTCCGCGTCCTCCGTCGGAGCCGGCGCGCTCGGCGTCACGGCGCTGTTCTTTCTCTACCCGCAGCTCAAAGCATCGCGCATCGTCGCCTCCGATCTGGCGCATGCCGTGCCGCTCACACTGCTCGCGGGCCTGGGTCACTGGCTGTTCGGCAGCGTGAATTTGACGCTGTTGCTGTCGTTGCTGACCGGGTCTCTGCCGGGCATCTACCTCGGCAGCCACTTCGCCGGCCGCGTTCCCGAGACGATGCTGCGCTTTCTGCTGGCCGCGGTATTGCTGCTCGTCGGCGCCAAGCTGATCGCGTCTTAAGGTCTGTCGCGGAGCGGAATGTCCAGATCGCCCAGAATGCGGTCCACTTCTTCCTGGGTCTCCAGTTTTTCGGTTTCCCGCACTAATTTCTTGGGCAGGTGAGGGGCCAGCAGCTCGATGAATTCATACATGTAGGCGCGCAGCAGCGCGCTGCGCCGGAACCCTATCCACGTCGTATGACCTTCGAAGAGATGGGCCGCATCGATGATGACCAGATCTGCGTCCGTCGCGGGGTCGATGGCCAGCCGGGCCACGATACCCACCCCCAAGCCGATGCGTACGTAGGTCTTGATCACGTCCGAATCGCGCGCCGTCAGCGCCACGTCGAGCGACAGGCCGGCGGTTTCGAACAGCGCGGGTAGCGAGGATCTGCCCGATATGCTGAACACATAGGTAACGATGGGGTACTCAGCCAGCTTCTTGAGCGTCAGTTTGCCGCCCGACGCGAGCGGATGGCCGCGCGGAACGACCACCGCCCGATGCCAGCGATATACCGGCAAGCGCACCAGATGCGGGAATTGCTCATCCGAACCCGTGGCCATGGCGAAATCGACGCGGTCGCGCGCCACCATTTCCGCGATTTGCTCCGAGGTGCCCTGGTGCAGGTGCAGGCGAACTTTCGGATATTTGAGCCTGAAGGCGCGAATCACCTGCGGCAGCACATAGCGGGCCTGGGTGTGCGTGGTGGCGATCGACAGAGTGCCGCCATCGGCCTTGCGCAGATCCGCAGAAGTGCGCCGTATATTGTGCATTTCCCGCAGAATGCTGGTGGCGCGCGAAATGATTTCTTCGCCTGCGTCGGTGGTCCGCGTCAGCGCGCGGCCCTCGCGCTCGAACAGCTGGAAGCCGAGTTCCTCCTCCAGCAGTTTCAGCTGACGGCTGACTCCCGGTTGCGAGGTATGCAACTGCCGCGCGGCCGCGGTGATGTTCAGGCCGTTTTCATGGACGGCGACCAGGTAGCGCAATTGCTGGAACTTCATGCCAGGCTGGCCTTGTCGTAGTGGTCGTCCTCATAGGATATAAGGTTAAAGCCGCCTGCGCTGCGCTCCTCGCTGCCACCGTCATCACTAAAGCGCATGTCCTCATACGCTCTAGTTCGTTTTATCCGGCCACGAGCGGCCCTATAGTTTCCTACCCAGTCCTTGAGCGAAACCGCCGAGATTCCTTAAGTGTCCGACCTCCCCAAGGCCCTGCGCGAGCGTGCAGAGAGCAGCATTTCACAACTCCGGCACGCCGTCGCGGAGTTCAAAAATGTGTGTTATGCCAATAGCTTAGGCTCGGAATCCATGGTTCTCACCGATCTGATTTGGGGATCGGTGCCGGAAATCGACCCGGAAATCGAAATATTCAGCATCGACACCGGGCGGCTTTACCCGCAGACCTATGATCTCATTGAACGACTACAGCAACGCTACGGGCGGGCTCTGACCCTCCACTATCCCCAGACCGAAGACCTGGAGGGGTGGGTCGGCAAGAACGGCATCAACGGCTTCCGCGACGGTCTGGAGCAGCGTCGCGGCTGCTGCGGGGTCCGCAAGGTGGAGCCATTCCGCCGCGCCATCGCCGGCCGCAGTGCCTGGATCACCGGCATCAGACGGGGACAATCCGCCAGCCGCGCCCTGGCGGCGCCCGTGGAATGGGATGGCGTATACGGCCTGCACAAGGTGAGTCCGCTGCTCGAGTGGTCGGAGAATGAGATATGGGAGTACATTCG
>Ga0208193_1000723_pt1 | contig 15898 bp, 10 predicted proteins | sample June2015DPH_17_2_FD_184716 | JGI IMG/M metagenome (GOLD analysis project Ga0208193, IMG submission 184716) | Peatland microbial communities from SPRUCE experiment site at the Marcell Experimental Forest, Minnesota, USA - June2015DPH_17_10... | ecosystem: Environmental > Terrestrial > Soil >... | reverse complement strand
CTTTTTCTCAGCGTTCACCTGCTTGGCGCGATCGCTGTACCGAGTCTTTCCTGTCGGCGCTGGCTTCGCATCAAAAGGATTCGCCCCCAGATCGGTACTGGACGAAGCTGTCTCCACGGGAGCTGCCGTGCTGCCAGCCGCTATCTTTCCCTCCTGCGCCGACGATGCAGAATTGGCCCCTGCTCCAACGTCGCTGCCCGAAGCCGTCTCTTCCGTACCTGCCGGCAGCGAGTTCCGTGGAGCCTGCCCATACCGCACCTTCTCACGCTTGACCTTCTTGGGCTTAGCCGAAGCCGCCACCTTCGTTGTCGTCGAAGCAGCTGTCGTAGCCGCTGTCGTAGCAACGGGCCGGGGCGCCGGAGCCGTGACCTTCGCGGTCGAAAACGTCGTGCCTCGATCGAACCGCTTCTTCTGCTGGGCGGTCTTCTTCTTCTTCACAACCGGAGGTGTATAGGCCGTGAACGCCAGTCTGGTCTCCTTAGGACTAGCTCCAGAGTCCACATACCCGGAGCGGACTTCGATATACGCATCCTCCCGCAGCTTTGTCAGATAGGTGCGCAACGCGGGTTGCATCGCCTCCGAGTACATCGCCTCTTGAACCTGCGGCTCGACGTCCTTAAGCGGCGCAATTCCGGCCGCCGGGTGGTCGGTCACTTTCAGAATCACAAATCCCTGCTTGGTTCGAATCGGTGCCGTCCACTCCCCCGTCTTCAGGTTAAACGTCTGGTCTTCAAGAACCTGGCCCAAACTCCCACGCTTATACATGCCCAGATCCCCACCTTCAGCCGCCAGTGGTCCACCAGAATATGTCTTCGCCAATTCGTCGAACTTGCCCCCTGCCTTCAACTTCGCTTCGACGTCGTCCGCCTTTGCCTTTGCCTGCGCGACTGTTGCGTCGCTTGCGTCAGCAGCAGTCGGAATCAGAATCTCACTCAACCTGATCTGCTCCGGCTGCGCAAAATCCTGTTTATGCGCCTCGTAATAAGCCTGTTCCTGGCCTTGCGTCATCTGCAAACGCCGGCTCACCTCATCCCGCACCACCATCTGGGTAATTACGTTGTCGCGGATGCCCGCCTTGAAGTCTTCAAACGACACGCCCTGCTGTCGCGCCGCCGCCTCAAGATCCTCCATAGTCGCCAAGTGGTTTGACTTGCGTATCTCATCCAACTGCCGGACAACCTCAGTGTCGGCGTTGATTCCCAACTCCTTGCCCCGCGAAAGCAGCAGTTGTTTATCGATCATGTCGCGCAGCAGGTTCTTCTGCCTCTCCGCTACGTCGGCCGGACTCGCGTTCGTTCGCTGGTTCTCCTCAGCAAGAGCCTGCTCGGCGCGTTCAACATCGCTGCGACTGATGATCAGGTCGTTCACATGTACAGCCACATCCTCAACCACGGCTCCGCCAGGCGTAATGGGTGGCGTAACCGGCAACGTATATTGAGGTTGCGGCGCGTTCGGCACGCTCAACGGGCTCTGGTACCGCGGCGCCTGTGCTTGCACCACTCCCGGCAGTGCCAGCAGGCCCAGCCCGCACACCGCCGCAAACTGCGAAATTCTCAAGGTCATCGTCACTCGTATCTGATCAGCATCCGCGATTGAACATCAATCGCCCGGCATATCCGTCCTGGTTGTTGGACTCACCCTGACATTGGACGGTATGCGTACCCAATTCTAACTGCCCTCGACCAAACAAGCGAATCCCCCCTTTATGACCAAGCCAAGGCTCACCCCCGGATGTTATACTCCGTCCAAGATAGAAGTACTGTCTTCGCGCAGTTTCGATGCGCTTTTTACTCTTTTGAGGACCCCACGCCTATGGCTCCCCGCACTCGCAGCGCGCTCTTTTCAGCCTCTCTTTTTCTTGCCACCTGCGCCATTCTCGGATCGTTGATCAACCAGAAAGTTGCCGCCCAGTCCGCCGGTGATGAGTCCACCCTGCGCGATTCGCTCCACTCCTTCACCAATGTCTATTCGCTGGTCGAGCAGAACTACGCCGAGCCGATGAACACCGACAAGACCGACAAGGCCATCTACGACGGCGCCATCCCCGGCATGCTCCACGTCCTCGATCCGCACTCGAACTTCTACGACCCAAAAGCCTACGCCCAGATGCGCGAGGATCAGCACGGCAAGTACTACGGCGTCGGCATGACCATCCAGCCTCAACCTACTGCCAACGGCAAGACCAAAATCGTCGTCCTCTATCCCTTTGAAGGAACCCCCTCCTACAAGGCCGGCATCCGGCCCGGCGACGAGATCCTCACCGTCGACGGCAAATCCACAGAGGGCATGGATACCACTGGCGTAGCCAGTATGCTCAAAGGCGCACGCGGAACTCACGTCTCCGTCACCATCGTCCGTGAAGGCGCAGCCCGCCCTATCGTCTTTGACCTTGTTCGTGACGAAATCCCACGTCCCTCAGTAGATCTCGCCTTTCTCATCCGCCCAGGCATCGGCTACATCCGCGTCAACAGCTTTATTGAGACCACCAGCCACGAGGTCAGCGACGCACTCGACAGCTTTGGTGACATTCACGGCCTCGTCCTCGACCTGCGCGGCAACCCCGGCGGGCTCCTCAACGAAGCCGTCGCGACATCCGACAAGTTCCTCCAGAAGGGCCAGATCGTCGTCTCGCAACGCGGTCGCGCCTTCCCCGACCAGGTCTATCGCGCCACCCGCGGCGAGGAAGGCCCCAAATTCCCTATCGTCGTCCTTGTCAATCGCGGTACAGCTTCCGCAGCTGAGATCGTCTCCGGCGCCCTGCAGGATCATGACCGCGCTCTCATCGTAGGCGAAACCACCTTCGGCAAGGGCCTCGTTCAGACTGTCTTCAACATGGCGGAGAACACCGGCCTTGCGCTCACCACTTACCACTACTACACGCCGTCCGGCCGGCTTATCCAGCGCAACTACGACCACGTCTCGCTCTACGACTACTACTATGTCCGCGACGACGCCAAGGCCAGCGACAAGAGCAACCTTGAGGTCAAGCTCACCGACTCAGGCCGCACGGTCTACGGTGGCGGAGGCATTACTCCCGACGAGAAGATCGACAACCAGAAGCAAAACCACTTCCAGGACAGCCTCCTCATCCACTACACCTTCTTCAACTTCAGCAAGCACTACCTCGCCACCCACACCATCACCAAGGATTTTGAGGTAGACGACAATATCATGCAGCAGTACAAGGCATACCTGAAGGACAATCAGGTCGACTACACCGACGCCGACATTGCTGCCGTCGATGGCTGGGTCAAAGCAAACATCAAGCGCGAACTCTTCATCTCGCAGTTCGGTCAGCGCGAAGGCGCCAAGGTCGCCGCAGAATGGGATCCACAGATAGCCAAGGCCGTTACCTACTTACCCGAAGCCCAGACCCTCGCCGATCACAACACCAAAGTGGCTCAGAAGACTGCCTCAGCCAGTCGCTGATCCAAAGCAATTCGCCAGAGGTAAAACGGCGCTCAGGCATGATGCCTGGCGCCGTTCTTTATCTTTTACCTCTAAAGTTTGGAGCGGGAGACCGGGATCGAACCGGCGACATTCAGCTTGGGAAGACGGCGGTCAATTGGAAACAGGCGGTCGGATTTGGCATTGATGGTCGAGAGCTTCTTGAATTCGGGTTCACTGTTGGCGAACCAAGGCACAATGCCCCAGCGCATCATCACCAGTTCGCGCTCACCGGTCTCGCGTCGTCGCCGGATAACGGGCTGGCTGAAGGATTGATGGGCATCAGGGAAACAGGCTTGGAACTCAATTAGTACTTTTCAGGTACGATTCGCCTTCCTTTGAGTGTTTTTTGATCATCATAAGCTCCTCTATTAGAACGTTTAGGAAGGTTGATCTTCTTGCGCTTAACTTGTTTCCAGGGAATCAACGTCAGGAGATGGGAGATGCAATTCAATCGTGCTCGCTTTTTGTCGTCGGACCGAAGAATGTACCAGGGAGCGTGTGGAGTATCGGTGGCATCAAGCATCATGTCACGTGCCCGCGAGTATTGATACCAGCGCTCACGGGAAGGTAGATCGATTGGGCTCAATTTCCATTGACGCAGAGGGTCCTCGATGCGTGCCTTAAAGCGCCGCTCCTGCTCCTCATTGCTCACTTCAAGCCAAAATTTAATCAGCGTAATTCCACTCGCGGTGAGGGCCTTTTCGAAGAGCGGACAGAGAAAGAGAAAGCGCTTGTGTTCCTCTGGCGAGCAAAAGCCCATGACGTGTTCAACGCCGGCGCGGTTATACCAACTGCGATCGAAGATCACGATTTCCCCAGCAGCCGGAAAGTGCTGAATATAACGTTGCATGTATAGTTGAGTTTTCTCCCGGTCAGATGGGGCAGGAAGAGCTACTGTTTGGAAGATTCGTGGGCTGACCCGTTCTGTAATTGCTCGAATTGTTCCACCTTTACCTGCACCATCGCGCCCCTCGAAGACAATAACGATGCGGTCACCATTCTGTTTGACTGAGTCCTGCAATAGACACAGATCAGACTGAAGGCGCCGAAGCTCTTCGTTATACTCGTTTCGGTCTAGTTTCGATTTGGGGTCATCGGTATTTTGCTTTTTTTTGGCCATAATCACCTCTGCTCCTGACAACCTACTTTCCGTTCTCACCTTTTCTGGCGTTACTGCTTCAGGAATCTCCATGGCTGCGCATCTTGTGTCGTGTCCCTGATTATTTCGTCACTGCGATCGACTTGCGGAAGAGCGCAACACTATAGGAGAAGAACGCCAGCCCGATCACCGCGACCATTCCGAAGTTGCGCCACACAGCCGCCAATCCGCCGCCGCGGTAGATGATGATCTGCGAAAAACTGACGAAGTGCCGTGAAGGCAGAAAATACGTAATCGCCTGCAGCCAGCCGGGCTGGCTTTCGACGGGAGTCGATCCGCCCGAAAGAAGCTGGATCACCATAACCACCAGAACGATCAGCAGCGCGAACTGCGCCATTGATCGCGAGATGGTCCCGAGGAATACGCCGAGCGCCGTTGCAAAGAATAGATATAACAGAACACCGGCGAACCACAGTAGCACCGATCCTTGGATGGGAACTTTTAGAACCATGCGGACAACGAGGAACAGCGAAAGCATCGTAGCGATGAGAATCACGAGACCGTTCGCCACGACTTTGGCCATCGCGATCTCGAAGGGGGTAAGGGGCATCACCAGGAGGTGCTCGAGCGTGCCATGTTCGCGCTCGCGAATTACCGCTGCCCCCGTAAGCACGATCGTGAGCAGCGAAAGTTGGTTGATGATGCCCACAATGCTCGAGAACCATGCCGAGACGCCGTTCGGGTTGAACATCTTGCGCTGCACGAGGTTCACGGGCCCGCTTGTGTCGACATCCGTTCGCTTGAGATAGGTCGAGAGGCGCTGGGTGATGATGTTGTGGATGTAGCCTGCGCCGATGCCTGCCTGCTGCATGGCGGTCGCGTCGATGTTCACCTGGATGTCCGGCTGACGTCCGGCTTTCAAATCCCGTTCAAACCGGGGCGGAACTACGACGACGAACATGAAGCGTCCCTCGTCCATGGATCGCTCGATTTCGTCGGTTCGAATCCTCACTGGATGCTGAAAGCGAGGTGGATAGAATGCATTGATCAGCTGCTCCGACAGCGCGGACTGGTCCTCGTCCGCGAAGGCTATCGAGGCATTGTTGACATCATTCGACGCGCCGGTTGCCTGTTGGTAGATGGTCCAGGTGAACGCATAGAGCACGAACAGCACCAGCACCTTGTCGCTCAGGACGCTACGGAGCTCCTTGAGAGCAAGCCAGAAGATGTTCTTGAGCGAGTCCATGATTACTTCTCCTGCTTCTTCAGCCCGAGCATGCTTACGAACAGGAGCACGGGGATCCAGCAGAGGAGGATGAGCATGTCGTTCCACATGAGATCGGCTCCTAGCCCTTTCGTGTAGGCGCCCAGGCTCGAGTGCATGTAGTACGTCGTGGGCCAGATGGAGCCCACCGCGCGCGCACTCCCCTCCAGTGTCGATACCGGCTGCAGCATCCCTGAGAACTGGATCGATGGCTGAATGGTGAGAATAGCCGTGACGAACACGGCCGCGACTTGAGTGCTTGTGAATGTCGAAGTCGCCATTCCAATTCCTGTTGTGACAATGACATAGATCAGCGTGCAAAGCGTCAGAAGCAGAAAGCTTCCCTTTATCGGGACACCGAACACGATCAAGGCAAGCATCACAAGAATGAAGAAGTTAATCATGCCGATAGCGAGATACGGCAGTTGCTTGCCGAGCAGATATTCAAGCCTTCCTGTCGGCGTAACATAGAAATTGATGATCGAACCCAACTCCTTTTCGCGCACGATGCTGACCGTCATCAGGACCGCTGGAATCAAAATGAGGAGTATCGCCGGCATGTTAGGGACAATCGAGTAGATGCTCTCGAAAGTGGGATTGTAAATATAGCGGTCCTGGAAGTTGGCGGTGTACTTGGTGGACCCTTGATAGAGGCGATTGCTCGGGTCTGCAAGAAGCGTGTTCTGGACTCCCTCCAAATAACCCCTGATCGTTTCGGCGCGGAAGGGATTCGCGCCATCGATCTGAACGAAGACGTCGGGAGTGTCGCCGCGGCGCAGGTCGCGACTGAAGTTCGGGGGGATCTCGACCACGGCCGCGACTTCGTCTCCCTGCATGCGGGTCAGAGCCTCCTCGTCGGAGAATGTTGGATCTTCCCACGTGAAATATCGGGGTATCGATCGGAACTGCTCGAGATACGTCCGGCTGTCCTGCGATTGATCGCGATCCAATGCCGCTAATTTAATATGCTCGACATCGGTCGTAATGCCGAAGCCACAGACCAGCATCAGGAGGGCCGATCCCAGAAAGGCAAATGTCAGCCGAATGGGATCGCGCATGATCTGAATCGCCTCGTTACGCGCATAGGCCAACAGCCGCTGCAGCGGCAGAGGAAGCGCCGCCTTCTCAGGTGTCAGAGCAGCGGTGGACGCTGAGGTCGCAGGTTCGCCGCTTGCGACCTTCGCCTGCGTCGAACCTTTTGCCTCCTGCGCAATCGAGTCTTCCATGTAACCGATGAACGCGTCCTCAAGATCTTTGGCACCGCGCGCCTCGATCAACTTTTGCGGGGCATCGCAGGCAAGCACCTTGCCGGCATTCATCAGCGAGATGCGATCGCAGCGCAGGCCTTCGTTCATGAAATGCGTCGTGACAAAAATCGTCACACCCTGCTCACGAGAGAGCTGGACCAGCAGCTCCCAGAAGCTATCGCGGGCAACCGGATCGACTCCCGAGGTGGGTTCGTCCAAGATTAGCAACATAGGATCGTGGAGCACGGCGACCGCCAGCGAGAGCCGTTGCCGTACGCCCATCGGTATCGAGTCAGCCAGCGCATCGAGATGTGGACCCAAGCCGAATCGCTCGACGAGCTCCTCAATGCGTGCCTTGGCTTTGTCAGGCGGGATGTGAAAGAGACGCGCGTCCAGTATGAGGTTCTCGCGCACCGTGAGCTCGCCCCAAAGCGAGAACGCTTGCGTCATATACCCAATGTTGCGGCGGACGTCCATGCTGCCGGCTTCAACCGATTTACCAAAGATCGTCGCCGTGCCTTCGGTCGGAGGCTGGAGTCCGACCAGCATCTTCATCGTCGTTGACTTGCCGCAACCGTTCGAGCCGAGAAAGCCAAAAATTTCCCCACGCGGGATCCGCAGGCTCACGTGATCAACGGCTGTGAAACTGCCAAAGCGCTTGGTCAGACCGTGCGCCTCGATGGCGATTTCGGTTTTATCACTTACGACGAATGGCGGAATCACGAGTTCAACATGGCCCCTGCGTTTTTCTTCCGGGAGCAGACCGACAAAGCAGCGCTCCAGGTCTTTTGTGCCCGTGCGCTCCATGAGTTCCGCCGGCGTCCCCGTTGCAAGGACTTTGCCCTCATCCATCGCGACGATCCAATCCCATTGCGAAGCCTCATCCATATAGGCTGTTGCGATGACGACGCTCATCCTCGGCTGAGTCTTGCGAATATCGTTGATGAGCGTCCAGAACTGGCGCCGTGAGAGCGGATCCACGCCTGTGGTCGGCTCATCAAGGATGAGGAGATCCGGTTCGTGGACAAGGGCCCCACAGAGCCCTACCTTCTGCTTCATGCCACCCGAGAGCTTTCCCGCCGGCCGATCGGGAAACGGCCCGAGTCCGGTGGCATCGAGCAGCTCTTTAACTTTAACGGGGCGCTCACTCGGGGAGAGGCCGAAGAGCTGTGCCATGAAGTCTACATTGTCGTGGACGCTGAGTTCCAGGTACAGGTTCTTGCCGAGGCCCTGCGGCATATACGCGATTTTGGGACACACGGCGCGCCGGTGCCGCGACTGCCTCATGTCGCCGCCGAGCACGTCGATCTGTCCCTCCTGCATCTTCTTCGATCCCGCCATCAGCCCCAAAAGCGTTGACTTGCCGGCGCCGTCCGGACCTATGATGCCGACCATGATCCCCGTTGGAATCTCGACCGAAATTCGATCGAGCGCGAGCACTTTGCCATAGTGGTGCGTGACATCTCGAATCGAGGCGACCGGCTTGATCTGCGAGGGCGGGTATTCAACCGTTGCCATAGAGCACCTTAATTGGACTTCGCCGAAGAATGGGATGACTCCAACGCGGACATCTTCGTCGTTGGATTTATGAGGCCCTTTTCCAGCCAGTCCGGAAACGCGGCGTCGGGGGTTACCTTCACGTAGCCGACACCGCGCACGCCTGTCTTGATGCGTTCGATGTAGTGCGTGACAAGCTCGGGAGGGATCTGAAGCTTGACGCGAAACATCAGCTTCTCGCGCTCGCTCTTGGTTTCAACCTGCTTGGGCGTGAACTGTGCTTCAGGCGACACGAAGCTAACGTACGCCGCGGCGGCCTGGTTTGGTTCGTAGTCCACGGTGATGCGCGCGGGCGCGCCTGTTTTCAATCGGGCAGCCTGATCGGACGGGAGGAAGATCTCCATATAGACGTCGCTGAGGTCCACGATTGTCAATGCCTTACCGCCGGCGCCGAGGACTTCGCCCGGTTCAACCAGTCGATAGAGCACCCGGCCGGTCACAGGCGAAACCAGGGTTGCATCCGTAATTCGGCTTTTAGTCACTTCTACCTGACCCTGAGCCACTGCAATCTGTTGCTGTGCCGCGTCCGCTCGTGCTTGTGCGGTCGTCGCCTGTGCTTGTGCGGCGCCCTCTTTTGCTTGTGCGGCACCCACTCGTGCCTGCGCGGCGACCTCCCGCGCTTGTACGTCCTTGAGCGTTGCCTTCGTCGTGACCACGGCGGTCTGGCGGATGTCATACACGGCCTTTGAGGTTGCATTCTCCGCAAGCATCCTGCTCTGGCGGTCGGCCTCGGTCTGCGCGAGTTGGAGCTCGCCTTGCTGCTGCTCGATAGCTGCGTTGGCTGAGGCGACGTCTGCCTTGGCCCCGGCAACACCTGCGTTGGCCGCAGCGATATCGGCCTTGGCCTGGGCAATGGCGGAGTTCGCCGCGGCAAACTCCTCTCTGGCGGCTGCCACGGCGGCCTCGTTCTTTCTCAGTTCTTCGTCGAGCGTCGAGGTATCCAATTGCACTAGCACTTGACCGGGTTTGACCAGGTCACCCTCGTCTACCAGAACTTTCTGTACCCTGAGCGGCTCCTTCGCAGAGGCGTCGGAGAGCTTGGCCTCGATACGGCCGTTGCCAGACGCGATCCCCGCCGGCAGACTGGATTGCGTTGACTTCCAATATTGGTAAACCAGGATGCCAACTGCCACAATGACGATTGAGATGATGATCCACTTCTTGGAAAATTTGCTGGCCATGATGTTCTTACCTCACGGGTGGTGCCGGTTACTTTTTGGAGGAGTCCGTCGTCGGCTGCGTCGAGAAATAATTGCCCCAATTCGTGCGATTCTGCATCTCGATCCTGATAGTGTTGGGCACGAATGGCTGACCGACGCTCATCTCCCAGCCGCCGCCAAGTGCCTTGTACAAACTGATGACGTTCGTCGCCGCGTTCGAGCGCAGATTGACGAGCTTGTTGTCCTCCTGCAATAGCGTTCGTTGAGAATCGAGCACGCGCTGATAATCAACGGCGCCTTCGCGATACTGCAGGGAGGCCAGTTCGACTGATCGACGTGCGGCCGCGACGGCATTTTGCTGAGCAGAGGACGCCTCGAGCGTTTTGAGGAACCCTATAATGCCGTCCTCTACTTCTTGCGACGCGCTGAGCACGTGGTCCTGGTACGTAGTGATCGCTTGCTGGAATCGCGCATCCTCGACGCGCACTCGATTCTTGATGCGTGGGTAGTCCAAGAATGGCCAATAAACGCGCGGGCCGATCACAAAGAACAGACTGGCCGGGTCCAAAAAGTTGTAGGGCGCTATAGGGGGCTCAGTCGAGTGAATGCCGAGTGCGCCTGAAATGACGAAACGCGGATATAGATCCGCCTTTGCGATGCCGATGCGTTCCGATTGTGCCATCGCGGCGAGTTCAGCACTCCGGATATCCGGACGCCGGCGCAGCACCTCTGCAGGAACACTCACCGCCACCTGCGACGGCGCCGCCGGGATCACCTGCGGTCCTTGCAACAGGCTCTGGACCGAACCCGTGGGCTGACCGAGTAAGGTGGAGAGCGCGTTTTGCGATTGAGCGAGGCTTATCTCGAGCTGAGGAATCGATGCCCGCGTGCTCTCGAGCAGTTCCCGGGCCTGCGCAACGTCCAATTCCGAAGTAGCGCCATTGCGGAAGCGCGAATCAGCGATGCGCAGCGATTCTTCCTGGAGGCGCACGTTCTGGCGCCCCTGCTCGATCAGCTCTTCGAAGGTGCGAATCGCCACGTAGGTTCGCGCCACTTCGGCGCACAACGAGACGAGTGCGTTCTGGTAGTCATCAATGGAACTTACGTAAACGGCCTTTTGTTCCTTGACGGCTTTACGGTACTTGCCCCAGAAGTCCGCCTCCCACGCTGCGTCGAAACCGAGCGACTGGTTCCAGTAATCTCGAGTGAAAGTCGGTGGTTTGTTGACTGTGTTCGTGCTGAGACCGACACGGCTGACGGTTGCTGATATCTGGCCCTCTGGATACTGATTGGCGACGGATATGCCGAGCGCGGCACGGGCTTCCATGATGCGCAGTCCGGCGACCTGGAGCGGCAGATTCTGGTTATAGGCGAGCTGGATCAATTTTTCGAGCGTTGGATCGTTGAAGGCCTTCCACCATGCGCTGTCAGAGGGCGACTGCGCAGAGATCTGTGGGCTGTTCACGGTCCAAGTGTCGTTTACCTTCAGTACCGGCTTTTTGTAGTTCGGGCCGACCAAGCAACCAGTCAGCGTCAGCACCGCGCCCAAGAGCATAACAGCAGGGCTGGCGTATAGGAGTTGATGAGTGGTGCCGAGTTTCGATTCGCATTCAGTAGGCATGGCGCTGTTGCTCCGCAAGCTTAATGCTTCGACTGGTCAACGGATGAGAGTCTAGCTAACTAAGGTTTTGTTAGCCCAGTGGGACGCATCCTTTGACACCAAACCTGGCTTTGACCAATTCCCAGGACAATAATGTAGCGAGAGTCAGATCCAAACAACTAGGGAAAATCCTAGTTGTGACTAGTCAGGCTCGGCACAGAGGATACGTGTAGACCTGAAAAGAATTGGTCAAAGCCAGGTTTGGTGTCAAAGGATGCGTCCCAATGGCTAACAAAACCTTCAATCCACGCTCGGAAGACAGTCAGCAGGACCCGCTAGGGTCCTCACTCGAAGATCTAATCGGACAAGAGATCTCACCTGGTATAGATCGCCGAGCATTTTTAATGAGGAGCGCTTTAGTTGGCGCCATGAGTGTTATCACAGGGCGTCGTGCGATCGCCCAGATTCCAGCGAGTGCAGAACCGAAGGGAGTGTCGGGAGGGCCAGGTAATGTGGAGCTTTCTCCCAGCTTAGAGGTTGTGAAGGAGCAGAAGGGACCTGTAATGACACTGCTCGATGAGTTTTACAAAGTGGGGCCGGGCCCGTCGAGCTCCCACACGATCGGTCCAATGCGGATTACGTACGACTTTTACCAGCGCTGCACAAAACTGCCACCGGACGAACTCAACAAAGCGACGGCGCTCAAAGTTCACTTGTACGGCAGTCTCAGCGCAACCGGAAGGGGACACGGAACGGAACGGGCTTCGCTCGCAGGACTGATCGGGAAGGAACCGGCAACCGTCGACCCGCTATTTCTAGACAGCTTGCGTGACAAACCTGACCAGACATTTCCAGTAACGCTCGGATCAAAATCAGTGGACGTTTCGCTGAAAGATGTTGTCTTTGATGCCACCAAGGGCGACTTCCCTCACCCCAACACGATGAGGGTTATGCTCATGGCCGGAGACAAGGTAATTCTCGAGCAGGAATACTATTCGGTAGGTGGCGGTTTTATCGAATGGAAAGGGTATACGCCTCCTAAGAAGAACCCTCCGAAATATCCGTTCGCCACAATGAAGGAACTGCGGCAGCACGCCGAGCAGAACAATCTGACGATTCCACAAGTTATTTTGGCCAACGAAATGGCGATTCCAGGCAGAAGCCAGGAGGAGGTCTACGCCTTCATCGACAAGATCACAGGCGCAATGGGGGCAATCGTAAAATCAGGGCTCAGCATACAGGACGACGTTTTGCCCGGGCCAATCAAACTTCACTCCAAGGCTGCAACCGTTTACAAGCGCGCCCAGGATGATTCGTTCCAGTCCGACCGAGGAATCGGCACGCTGGCAGCCTATGCCTTAGCCGGGTCGGAAGAGAACGGCCGCGGCCACCTCGTCGTCACCGCCCCGACCGGAGGTTCAGCAGGCGTTCTTCCATCGCTTGTCTACGGACTGGGAGAAGGTGGGCGCAAACTTCCGCAAGAGAAGATCCGCGAAGGCATGCTCGCCGCAGCGGCTATCGGATACCTTTGCAAACACAACGCCACACTTTCCGCTGCCGAGGGCGGCTGTCAAGCTGAGATCGGCGTCGCGTCGGCGATGGCTGCTGCATTGGTTGCGGCTGCATACGATGCTTCTCCTCGCGTCCTCGAAAACGCCGCCGAATCAGCACTGGAGCATCATCTGGGAATGACCTGTGACCCGGTCGCCGGATACGTGCAGGTGCCATGCATCGAGAGGTGCGCATTCGGCGCTGTTAAGGCCTGGACAGCTTGGGCCATTGCAAGCAACGAAATCGAGTCGAGGCACAGAATAGGTTTGGATGAAACCATAACAGCCATGGCCCAGACTGCCAAAGATATGAACAGCAAGTACAAGGAAACCAGTGAAGCCGGACTCGCACTTTCTGTGACGCTCTGCTGATTGTTGCCCACTTATCAACTCGACGTCATACCGACTGTTTTGCTCGTGCTCTGTTATGAGCACGTCTATCACTAGCACAGGGCACATATGCGTCACAAAAAAACAGATTTGGAGAGCGGGACCGAGACCGGTAACAGTCTCAGGATGGCGGCTGTTGCCTGGGTATTGACCGCGGTCTACTACTTCTATCAATATGCGCTCCGCTCTGCGCCCTCTGTTATGGTGCCCCAACTGTCAGAAGCATTCGGTGTCAGTACGCTCGGCGTAGCCTCAATCGTAGGTCTTTTTTACTACGGATATTCACCGTTCAGCCTAGTCGCCGGCGCGGCAATGGATCGACTGGGCCCGCGCAAAGTTCTGCCGATTTCTGCTGCTGTGGTCGCCCTGGGGGCTCTGTTGTTCGCCACGGGCAGCAGCGGAGCTGCGAGTACAGGCAGAGTGTTGCAGGGGGCGGGCGGTGTCTTTGCACTCGTAGGTGCGATCTACATTGCCACGAAACATTTTCCGGCTTCCAAGGCAGCTACGCTGATCGGAGCCACGCAGATGTTTGGGATGGCCGGCGGGTCGGCCGGGCAGTTCGTTGTAGGGCCAATGATCGGCGGTGGCCTTGCGTGGAACCGCTTCTGGATTGGCATGGGTATAGCCGGTTTAGGAATCGGTGCTCTCCTCCTCGTTTTCCTGCCCAAAGACAAACCAGCGGCTCAACCCGCGAACTGGATGAGCACGGTTCGACCCTTCGGTATTGTGTTCCGGAATCCGCAGTCGATATTGTGCGGCCTCATTGCCGGACTGCTCTTCATACCAACCACAATCTTTGACATGATCTGGGGTGTACGTTATCTGCAGGAGGCGCACGGTCTCGACTATGCCTCAGCAGTGATGCGCTCGGCGGCGGTTCCCTCTGGCTGGATCATTGGCTGTCCGCTGCTCGGGTTTATCTCCGACCGAATTGGACGACGAAAGCCGGTCATCATCGGCGGCGCGGCAGTTTTGCTGGGCTGCCTGGCATGGATACTCTTTGGTCGAACCGGCGTCTTTCCTCCCTATGTCATCGGTCTCGTGGCGGGGCTGGCGTCGGGCGCGGCTATGCTGCCTTATACGGTAATTAAGGAAGCGAATCCTCCACAGTATGGTGGCACGGCAACTGGGGTGGTCAATTTTCTCAATTTTACTTTCAGCGCTCTTCTGGGGCCGGTCTTTGGATGGATCCTTCAAAGCGTATCCGGTGGAGCTGGGCAAATGGAGCACCGGCACTATCAGATTGCATTTGCGCCGCTCCTATTCGGAGTTTTTTTTGCAATCGTTCTTGTACTTTTCCTGAAGGAAACGGGTCCTGCCGCCAGAGTAACGTCCCAACGAACGGTCTAGGAGGTGCGAGTGGTTCACCAAACCGGAACTGGAAAATACGAACAAATGTTGGCAAAGTGCAAGAACCTGAAGCCGGTTCCAACAGCAGTGGCGCACCCGTGCGAGGAGTCAGCATTATCGGGTGCCATTGAAGCGGCGAATCTGGGACTCATCGTTCCGGTCCTGATTGGGCCGCGCGACAAGATTGAATCAACCGCCAAGGCTGCGGGACTCGACATCAGCAAGTATCAAATCGTTGATACACCCCATAGCCATTCATCAGCGGCAAAAGCAGTAGAGTTGGTGCGCGAGGCGCAGGCTGAACTTCTGATGAAAGGCAGCCTTCATACCGACGAGTTAATGGCGGCTGTCGTTTCGCGCGACGGAGGACTGCGCACCAACCGCCGCATCAGTCACGTGTTTGTCATGGACGTGCCTACCTATCACAAAGTGCTGCTTGTTACGGATGGCGCGATCAATATCGCGCCCACGTTGGAAGACAAGGTGGAAATCTGTCAGAACGCAATCGATCTCATCATGGCGCTCGGTCTCAAAAGGCCCAAGGTTGCGATTCTCGCGGCGGTGGAAACGGTGACCTCGAAAATGCCGGCTACTATCGATGCTGCTGCCCTTTGCAAGATGGCCGATCGTGGCCAGATCAAGGGCGCTATTCTGGATGGCCCGTTGGCATTTGACAACGCGATCAGCAAGCAGGCAGCGGGGACGAAGGGCATCCGCTCTGAAGTCGCGGGTGATCCGGATATTCTTCTGGCTCCAGACCTCGAGGCCGGAAACATTCTCGCCAAGCAGCTAAGCTTTCTGGCAAACGCTGACAGTGCCGGGCTGGTGCTCGGCGCAAGAGTACCAATCATCCTTACTAGCCGCGCGGACAGTGTGCGCGCGCGGATCGCGAGTTGCGGCGTTGCTATGCTTGCCGCTCACGCACGCCGCAAGAAGCCATAAGAGGATCGATATGGACGACGATTACGTACTTGTTCTCAACGCCGGCTCATCGAGTCTGAAGTTTTGCGTTTACCGGCAGCCCGGCGATAAAGATTGGGAAGTCGCAGCTCGCGGGCAGATTGAGGGCATCGGGACTTCACCGCGTCTCTCAGCGAAGAACGCTCGGGGCGAAATGCTGGTAAAGCAGCATCTGAATGCCGCTGTTGCTGACGGAAACGCCGCGATCGAAGCGCTGGCTTCCTGGCTCCGCTCAAAGTGGGCAGGCGCGCGAGTGCTTGGCGTCGGCCAT
>Ga0208193_1000722_pt1 | contig 15899 bp, 12 predicted proteins | sample June2015DPH_17_2_FD_184716 | JGI IMG/M metagenome (GOLD analysis project Ga0208193, IMG submission 184716) | Peatland microbial communities from SPRUCE experiment site at the Marcell Experimental Forest, Minnesota, USA - June2015DPH_17_10... | ecosystem: Environmental > Terrestrial > Soil >... | reverse complement strand
CCCGGGTAGCCCGTGTAGTGGCCGAGGCTCTCTTGCATGGCCAGAGCGGAAGGCACTTTTATCAACTCCGAGCCTGGGTGATCATGCCCAACCATGTTCCTGTACTGCTGCTGCCCAAGATGTCACTACCGGTGATCATGCGTTGGTTGAAAGACTCCACCGCGCGACCAGCCAACCTGATACTTGGCCGAACCGGGGAGGCCTTCTGGCAGGATGAATCCTTCGATCATCGTGTGCGGGATGAAGCGGAACTGGACCGTCTGGTTCACTATGTGGAGTACAACCCGGTAAGCGCCGGCCTGGCGGCCAATCCCATGCCTGGCCTTGGTCGAGCGCGGGGTTGGCAGGCGAAAGCGCCTGTCCCACAATTGGCCCGAATCGCTCCCGAAATGTAGAAACTCCAGCGACAGGCCAGGAGGCCTGTCCCACAGCTTTCACTTCATAAGCAGCCGCACATTCACGAACGCGCCGGGGAACAGTGCGCCATCCTTGTTGTCGAATACAGCTTTCAGTTTCACCGTGCCGGTTTCCTGGTCAATCTGATTGTCAATGGCCGTCAGATGGCCAGTCGCGATCTTTACTGTGTCGTCGCGGTTCCACGCCTCGACCGGCGTGCTCGCGCCCTCGCTGAGACGCGCACGCACCTGAGGCACGCTGTCCTCCGGAATCGCGAACAGAACCGCGATGGGCTCAAGCTGGGTAATGATCACTATGCCTGTGGGATCCGCGGCATGGACAATATTGCCTGGATCCACCAGACGCAGTCCGGCGACGCCCGTAATGGGCGCCCTGATCTGCGCGTAACTCAATTGGAGCTTCGCGTTTTCGACGTTGGCATGTTCGGCTTTTATGCTGCCTGCGAGTTGCGCCGCCGCGACTCTCTGCGCATCGACCTGGGACTCGGGAATCGCGTTCTGCTTCTGCAGACTTACATAGCGGGCGAGATCGGTGAGCGCGTTCTGAAGGAGAGCCTGGTCTCGTGTTATTTGCGCCTCAGCCTGATCGAGTTGGATCTGATAGGGTTGGGGGTCGATGGACGCCAGCAACTGGCCGGCCTGGACGAGACTCCCCTCAGTGAAGCTCACCGACATCAACTGACCGTCGACCCGGGGCTTGACGGTAACGGTGTAGAAAGCGGCGACGTTACCCAGACCGCGCAGAGTAACGGGCGCGGATTCCGGCTTCGCCGCAGGCGCAGATTGGGCCACGACCTGCGGAGCCATCAATCGGCCGCCCGGAAGGGCCGCGGCAGAGGCTTCGACGGAACTCTGGCCAGACGGCTTCACCGTGAGCGCGTCCGATGCAGGCAGCTTTCGCGCCGTCGCCGGAACGGGCGCCGCCTGTGCTTGTGCAGCGCTCTGCGGCTGCGCTGCCGCCACCAGGTACGCGAGCGGCGATCCCAATGCCAGAATCGCCGCCACGCTCCATCGGGTGACTCCGCGCGAGAGCGCCGTCCCATCGAGTACGCGCTGGATGCGCTCGTCTGCCCGGCCGTACCGCGCCATCGGCACTCCCTGCCAGCTCGCTCTCCGCACCCGGGCGCCTCCCGATCGGCGCATGAAGTCCAGCAGCACTTCGGCATACAAGGCGCGATCGCGGGTTACGGCCACCGCCGCATCGTCACTCGCTTCTTCCGCCACCCGCACGATGCGCCGGTGCAGGAACCAGCTCAGCGGGCTGTGCCACAGCAGCGCCCGATGAATCGCCGAGAGCAGCTGCACCGCCGGGTCGCGCCGCCCTATGTGCGAGCGCTCATGCGCCAGCACCGCATCCAGTTTTGCGCTATCCCAGCGGCGCCAATCGCCGGGGAGCACGATTGCCGGGCGCGCAATCCCCAGCGTCACCGGCGTCGCCACGTGGTCCGATTCGCGAATCTCGATTCCCTCTGTTGGCTGCCCGGTCGCACGGCTGCCGCGCAGCAGACGCAGACTCATCGCGAGGCCGGCGCACAAGCGCAGCAGAAGCGCGCCGGCGATAAGGATATAAATCGCTACCGCGGCGCGCGCCCAATCGAAGGGCTTGGAGACATTCGTTTCTCGACGCGGTACTTCACGAATCGGCGCCGGCGCGGCTGGGTAGTTCACTACTGGGGCTTCGACTGGCTGAGGCGCCGTGCGTATCATGGGCACCGGCATCCTGGGCGCCATGGCTGTGAACAGCGGCATCGCCAAGGAACCGCAGAGCATCGCCGTCCATGCCGCCAGGCGTACCGACGGATCTTTTACCCGCAGCGCCCACAGTAGCAGCGCGCCAGTCAGGATCAGGATCGAGGAACGCAACGCCCATTCCGCTAGAAATTGTATCGTGGTCATTTTCTCCTCCTTGCTCTAATTCCCGGTGGGCGTCTTCTCCATATGGTCGACGACGAACACCTCCACCGCCACTTTCTTCTGTTCCAGTTTGAGCCCGAGCTGCGATTGTAAGGCGCTGAAAATATCGGGCAGCGGCTCCGCGGCATCGGGCTGACTTGCGGGCAACGAGGATGCGATTGCACCGCCCGGCTCGGTGGCGCCCGCGAAGGTTACTGTGTAGTCATATTTCGCCGTAAGCCCCGTCGCATCCGTCACGGTGGATTTCAACATCCGCCCCAACTCTTGAGCAAGCTGCTGCGTTGTTTGCTGTTGGCAGATCATGCGGCTGCGGTCGCCCAGCGTAGTCTGCGACATGCACCAGGGCCCGGCACGTGGAGGCAATACTAGAAAGCCGTCCAGACCCTTTTTAGTAGCGGGCGAAAACGGCCCCGGGGCGCCGCCGTTCTGGTCCGCCGACTCCTCCATTTTCAGACCGTTCTTAGTGACCATCAGGGCGTAACCGGTAATCTGTTTCGTTTCGGTATGGTGTTTCAACTGGAACCGATCCGTAATCAGGTTACGGAGCATTTCCTGGAATTGCGCTTTCGTAGTGTCGGGCGGCATGGTGGCGTCAACCTGGACGATCTGAGTATCCAGCCAACCAGGGCCCTCGATTTCGAAGTACGAATCCCAGGCCCGGACCAGAAGCGCTTTCAGACTGATGAGCGGAAAGTGAATCCGGCCGGGATCATCCGTGCCGGGGCCTCCGCTATTGCGCGGAATAGCGATGCCAGAGCCTTTGCGAACGCCCCTCATCTCGCCAACGACAGTCACCCCGTCGGGCACAATCGCCGGCTTAACCGATGCTACGTCGAAGGTAAGCGGCTTTCCGGTGGTACTCCCGGTGGCCGCCTGCTGCGTCGCCGTTGCCTGAATTGGAGCCGCCTGCACCGCCGCAACCACATACGCCAGCGGCGCGCCCAATGCCAGGATTGCCGCCACACTCCAGCGAGTAACTCCGCGCGACAGCGCCGTCCCCTCCAGAATCCGATGGATGCGCTCCGCCGGCGCGCCGTATCGCGCCATGGGCACTCCCTGCCAATTCGCGCCGCGTATCGCGCGTTGCATGAAATCCAAAAGCACGTCCGCGTACGAAGCGCGATCGCAAATAGCCGCCACCGCCGCGTCGTCGCTTACTTCCTCGGCCACCCGCACGATGCGCCGGTGCAGGAACCAGCTCAGCGGGCTATGCCACAGCAGCGCCCGATGAATCGCCGAGAGCAACTGCACCGCCGGGTCGCGCCGCCGGATGTGCGACCGCTCATGCGCCAGCACCGCCTCCAGCTTCGCACTATCCCACTCGCGCCAATCGCCGGGGAGCAGGATCGCCGGACGCATAATCCCCAGCGCCACCGGCGACGCCACGCGGTCCGATTCGCGAATCTCGATCCCTTCCGTCGCCTGCCCGGTAGCACGGCTGCTGCGGACCAAGCGGCGGCTCATCGCCACGCCGAAGCACAAGCGCAACAGTAATGCTCCGGCGATCGAGACGTAAATCACCACTGCGGCCCGCGCCCATTCGAAGGGCTTCGGGGCGCCGCCGAAGCCATCAGCCTGGCGGGACTTTACGGACCGCGGCGCCGGCGCGACTTCGTAAACCACCACTGGAAATTCGACCGGCCGCGCTGCCCCACGCATCACCGCTAACGGCATCGCCGGCAACGCCGCGGTGACCAGCGGAATCGCCAAAGAGCCGCAGAGCATCGCTGTCCATGCCGCCAGGCGGATGGATGGATCTTTCACCCGCAGCGCCCGCAGCAGCAGCGCCCCTGTCACGATCAGGATCGAGGACCGCAACGCCCATTCCCCCAGGAACCGTAGCTCCACTGGAAACGACGTCATGCTTTCTTCTCCCTGCGCGACGCAATCTTCTCCGCCAGCCGCTGCAACTGTTTCGGCTCCAGTAGCTGGTTGTCCACCAGCCCCACCAGCAACTCCTCCACCGACCCGTCGCAAAAGCGGTCGATAAGCTGCTTGGCCGCCTGCACCGCTACGTTGCGCTTTGTGTCCACTGCGCGGTAAACGAAAGTCCGCCCGTCCACCGCGTGAGTCACATAGCCCTTTTCTTCCAGCTTTCGCAGGATCGTACGGATGGTCGAATCCTTAAGCCTGCGCTGGCTCGCCAGCCCTTCACGGCACATCTCCGCGGTGCAATTGGCGTGCGCCCACACATAGTCCAAGAGGAACTGCTCGAGGGGAGTGGGCGCCCTGCGGCTGCGGATGTTAAACATTGTAATGTTAAAACTCTTAGCATTTATGGTCGACGGTGTCAAGCCTCCCGCATTTCCATTCCGCACCAATGCGGATAGCCTTCGCCGCCGTGGATGACGATTCTAATCGACGAGCGCCCCCATGGAAAGGCGCTGCCGGTTAAGCGGTCTCGCCCCCAAGCGTGCTACAGTGATAGTAGATCCAGATGAGACCAGGAATCCGCCACTTCGTTTTGTGGCTCATTGTGCTATTACTTGCCGCTCCACTCGGGCAAGCAACTAAGCACTCTCCACGCGAATACCGGCTTCGCTTCTATCATACCCATACCAATGAGAGACTCGATATCGTTTATCGGGTCGGCGAGAATTACGTACCGGAAGCGTTGGCCAAACTCGATCGCTATCTCCGCGACCATCGTACGGGGGAAGTCCATCACTTCGATCCTCGCCTGTTCGACCTGCTCTACGATCTAACTGCGTCCCTCAACGATCCCGACGGCGAAATCGACGTTATCTGTGGCTACCGCACGCCGTGGAGCAACGAATTCCTGCGCACCCGCAGCGCTCATACGGGCGTCGCCGTCCACAGCCTTCACATGCAGGCGGAAGCTATAGACATTCGCTTACCGGGGGTTGCTACAACCGCAGTGCGGGATGCGGCGCTGCGCCTGCAACGCGGGGGAGTTGGTTACTATCGCGATTCCAATTTCGTCCACGTGGATGTAGGACGCGTACGGCGCTGGTAATCTCCCTTCACCAGGGATATGGTCACCAGGGATATGGGTAGCCTTTCGCCAGAACCTGCTGCAGCGCTATGTCTTGCTTGTAAATATCGTCATAGAAGTGAACTAACCCATCCTCCAGCACAATAACTGTTGCATATACGATTAAGACCGGAATCGGGTGCGCGAGATTCACCTGCTGCGGCGCGCTGCCGTTCATAGCTGCGTGAATGCGTTCCGGGGTCCAGCCGGGATTATCGCGCAGGACCCACGCGGCCAGGTCCGCCGGCTTTTCCAACCGGATACAGCCGTGGCTGAAATCCCGCCGGGACTGCGCGAAGAATTCGGTGGCCGGAGTATCGTGCATATATACGTTGTAGCTGTTGGGAAAGAGAAACTTCACCAAGCCGAGGGAATTCTTGGGACCCGGTATTTGCCGAACGAATAGCTTACCTGCGTGGAGTTGTTCCAGCATGTCGCTCGATACCGCTCCATTAGTCACCACTTTTTGACGGGCGTCCACAACCTCGAATCCCTTCGCCGCCAGATAGCTCGGGTCTTTGACGATGTGCGGAACGATCTCTGCCCGGATGATGGAAGGCGGCACCTCCCAGTACGGCCGGAAGACGACATACTGCATCGTGTTACTAAAGACTGGAGTGTTGTGACCGTACGATTTGCCGACCACAACTTTCATGGTTACGCCGATGTTGAAATCTTTGTCATAAGCGCGCAGACGGAACTCGGGGATATTCGCCACGATGGGCGCCTTCTGATAGGAGTCCGGCAGCCACCGCCATCGTTCCAAGGTCAATTGCATTTGTTCGACCCGCCGGCTCAGAGGAACGTTCAAGTCGGCCAGCGTTTGAGCGTCGATTCGCCCGTTTGGGTCGCGGCCATGACGGCGCTGAAAATTCTTCACGGCGTCTACCAAGGCGCCTTCGTAAGCCGGGCTGTCCGCGGGGACATTGGCGCCGGCGGGAAGGTCGCCAACCAGCCGGAGCAGTCGCGTGAGGCGTGGGACTCCAGGGTACGGGTCGCCCGGTACAATCGCCTTCTTTACCGGCGGCGGTAACTGCTCCCCGTCATCTTTCTTCGCCAGCTCCGTGTAGGTTTGAAACGCCTGGATGGTGCGGCGGTAACCGGGATAGGGGGGCTCAACCTGCGCCAGGACGCCGGCAACGTCATTTCCATCTACTACGTAGTCTTTGAGAAACTCCGCCAGATCGTATTTTTTGGACTCCTCGTCGAAAGCAAAGGCAAAGTGTTTCGGATTCACCCGGCCGATGTGGAGGTCGGAGATATACCGCATAGCGCAAACCGTCAGCGCGAGGTCGAACCCGACTACGTCTGCCTCCGCAGGCTGCCGCGTCGCAGGTTTGAGTTTTGCCAGGCGATCGCCCCAGCGCGGGCCGTCATAGTCTTCCGCGGAGAGCCCTTTCTGCCCAGCCTGGAGCATCACCGCAATCAGCTGGCGCGCCTGCGCGGTTGGCTCCATTCCCTTTACCCACCACAAGGAATTCCCGTTGAATTCGTAGAATTTTTGTACGTGCTTACTGTAATCGCTGAAATTGGGCCAGCGCAATAGATCGGCGCTGCCGCTGCTAATGGCAGTTCGCTGCCAGCCCTGACCTTCGGGGCTGAGCGGAACCTGAGCTTGAGTACCGCTCGCCAGGTTGAATAAAACTCCCCAAAATAGTGCGATCGGGGTCAGCCGTGCTGATAGCCGGCGCCCTCGTCCCAAAATCGGCGATTGCTTCATTCAGTCCTCCCTGCTAATGGTCCTATATTAGATGCAATTCCCGGTTCGATTGTTCTACAAATACTCATGCCGTCAACCGAAAAATCCGCCGCAACCTTGAGAGCAAGCCTTGCGGCGGCGCCTCCGCCGATGCCGTTGTCGCGAACCCGCGCCAAGAGATCGCGGGCATAATTCAGTTCCACATCGAGTCTTGTACCGCGCGAGTGCGAGCACGCGTTGCGCAACGTCGGGACCGGCATCCGGCCAGTTTCCGCGCGCAGCAGATCCCCAAGCATAGGTCTTGACAAAATATCACATTAGATATAATCTAAATACTTCATGGACACCGAGGCGATTAAACAGTCCTTGGAAAGTGGCGGGTTGCGGTGCACGCCGCAGCGCTTCGCCGTGATGGCATGCCTGATGGAACACAACGGGCATCCCACGGCTGCGGAAATCTTCGAAGCGGTGAATCGCGTGGATCCGCGCTCTTCCAGGGCCACGACTTATAACAATCTGAGGGACTTGGTGCAGGCGGGTTTGGTGCGTGAAGTTGCCGTCGAGGGCCGTGCCGCGCGATTCGACGCGAAAGGCATGCGGCACCACCACTTCATCTGCGACCGCTGCGGCAATGTTGAGGACATTGAGTGGTGCGACGTGCCCAAGCCTGCCACGGGCTCCCTCGGTAAGCGGATTCTTCGGGAATGCGAACTCATTTTCCGGGGGCTCTGCGCGAAGTGCGCTCCGCGGCGCGCTTCCGGTTAACTATGGCAGGCGTGTGAATACCGGCTGACTGACGCGCGTCGGCGGCGATTGCGCGATTGGAAAGCCAAGACCAGTTCGTAGTTCGTCACAGTTTTTTAACTAAATTCGAAGGAAGAGGAACATATGGAGAAACAATTCGCCATCGCAGTGGGGGACCCTATCCCCGATAATCAGGAGCAAAACTCGTCAACCAATAAGTGCCCGTTCGCGGGCGGCGTCCGCAAACACGCGGCGGCTGGGGCCCCGACAAACGCAGACTGGTGGCCCAATCAACTGAACCTGAAGATCCTGCACCAGCACTCCCCGCTGTCGGACCCAATGGGCGAGGCGTTTAACTACGCCGAAGAGTTCAAGAGCCTTGACTTGGATGCGGTGATTCGGGACCTGCATGCCTTGATGACGACATCGCAGAGCTGGTGGCCCGCGGACTACGGCCATTATGGGCCGCTCTTCATCCGTATGGCCTGGCATAGCGCGGGCACGTACCGAATCGCCGATGGCCGGGGCGGCGCGGGTTCCGGAGAACAGCGATTTGCGCCCCTCAACAGCTGGCCGGACAACGTGAGCCTCGACAAGGCGCGCCGGCTGCTCTGGCCGATCAAGCAAAAGTACGGCCGGAAAATCTCCTGGGCCGACTTGATGATCCTCACCGGTAACGTCGCTCTGGAGTCGATGGGATTCAAGACCTTCGGTTTCGGCGGCGGGCGCGTAGACGTCTGGGAGCCGTCGGAAGACATTTACTGGGGGCCTGAGAGCAAGTGGCTGGGAGACGAGCGCTACCGGGGCGACCGTCAGCTCGACAATCCTCTCGGCGCCGTTCAGATGGGCCTGATTTACGTGAATCCGGAAGGGCCCAATGGAAAGCCGGATCCAGCCGCTGCGGTACGGGATATCCGGGAGACGTTCGCCCGCATGGCGATGAATGACGAGGAGACGGTGGCCCTCATCGCCGGCGGACACACGTTCGGCAAAGCCCACGGCGCTGCCGAACCGAGCACGTATGTCGGCCCCGAACCCGAGGGCGCCTGCATCGAAGATCAAGGCCTGGGCTGGATAAATAAGTTTGGCAGCGGCAACGGCGCCTCCGCCATCACCAGCGGGTTGGAAGGCGCATGGACCACCAACCCGACGAAGTGGGACAACAACTACTTCGACAACCTGTTCGGCTATGACTGGGAACTCACAAAGAGCCCGTCCGGCGCTAACCAATGGAAGCCCAAGGACGCGGCTTCTGGGGGCACTGCGGCGGCCACGGTGCCGGATGCCCACGATCCGTCGAAGAAGCACGCCCCGATGATGTTCACCACGGACCTCGCACTGAAGGTGGACCCAAGCTACGCGAAGATTTCGAAGCATTTCCACGAGAACCCGCAGGAATTCGCAGACGCGTTCGCCAAGGCCTGGTTCAAGCTGACCCACCGCGACATGGGGCCGGTTTCGCGGTACCTTGGCCCGCAGGTTCCCGCGGAACACCTGCTGTGGCAGGACCCCGTTCCCGCCGTGGATCATGAATTAATTGGGGAGCAGGATATTGCCGCGCTGAAGGCGAAGATCCTCGCATCCGGACTTTCCATTTCCCAACTGGTCGCGACGGCCTGGGCGTCTGCTGCAACATTTCGCGGCAGCGACAAGCGCGGCGGGGCTAACGGGGCGCGCATTCGGCTCGCGCCGCAAAAGGCTTGGGAGGTCAATCAGCCGGCCGAGCTGGCAAAGGTCCTTGGGGCGCTGGAGACGATCCAGAAGGATTTCAACGGGGCCCAGGCCGGCGAGAAAAAGTCCGGTGGGAAGGTTGGGAAAAAGGTATCGCTTGCCGACCTGATCGTGCTGGGCGGGTGCGCCGCCGTCGAGGCAGCGGCGAAGAAGGCCGGCCACTCCGTGAAGGTTCACTTCTCGCCGGGGCGCACGGACGCGTCGCAGGAGCAGACCGATGTGCATGCGTTCGCCGTACTGGAGCCGGCCGCAGACGGGTTCCGCAACTATCTCCGCAAGGGACACGAGGGATCGGCGGCTGAGCTGCTGGTGGATCGGGCGAACCTGATGACCCTGACCGCTCCGGAGATGACGGTTCTGATTGGCGGCATGCGCGCCCTGGATGCCAACTTCGGGCACTCCAAAAACGGTGTTTTCACTAAGCGGCCCGAGACGTTGACGAACGATTTCTTCGTCAACCTGCTCGACATGAACACGAAGTGGCAGAAGTCCGCCACATCGGAAGGCGTTCTGGAGGGGCGCGATCGGGCGACGGGCGAGCTCAAGTGGACGGGCTCCGTCGTCGATCTCGTCTTCGGTTCCAACTCCCAGCTCAGGGCAATCGCGGAAGTCTATGCAAGCGACGACTCAAAAGAGGCGTTTGTGAAGGACTTCGTGGCTGCGTGGAACAAGGTGATGAACCTCGATCGCTACGACCTTGCGTGAGCCTCCCTGGAAAAGAGAGCAGTCAACCTGGTACTAACCCCCGTTCCAGTTGTTTCGATCGGCAAAGACGGAGGCGGCGCTTTTCTTGGCTCGCGTGCGGGCCGGATCGCGCCCCCTCCGATTCGGGCGGGGTTCTTGATTATAATCGCTGAAGTCACCGAGTGGCTTGGAAGGCAGATCAGAAACGTAGTGGGGCACAGACCGCCGCCTCGTTCGCCATCCGTCTATTCCCCTGCAGCCATTTCTATCTGCGCACGGTCGAGCCCGAATTCCTAACCGCACTCCACGAGGACATCCATGAAAATTACCGTTCTTGACGGATACTGCCTCAACACCGGCGATCTATCCTGGGACGCGCTCCGCGCCTTCGGCGAAGTCGAAGTCTTCGACCGCACTCCGGCCGATCAGGTCGTCGAGCGCGCCGCCGGAGCGGCCATCGCGCTCACCAATAAGACGCCGATGCCCGCCGCCGCTCTCGACCAACTGCCCGATCTGCGCTACATCGGCGTGCTGGCCACCGGGTACAACGTGATCGATATCGAAGCCGCGAAGCGCAAGGGCATCGTGGTCTCGAATGTTCCCACTTACGGGACCGCCTCCGTTTCGCAATTCGTCTTCGCGCTGCTCCTCGAGTTGTGCCACCGCGTCCAGCTCCACGCCGACGCCGTGCGCGCGGGTGAATGGACCGCCAGCCCCGACTGGTGCTTCTCCAAATCGCCGCTGATCGAGCTGGAAGGCAAGACCATGGGCGTCATCGGCTACGGCCGAATCGGCCGCCAGACCGCGCGCATCGCCGAAGCGTTCGGCATGTCCGTGCTCTGGTGGGACAAGCCTCCCGGCGTGTCTTCGTTGGAGGATCTCCTTCAGCAATCCGACGTCATCAGTCTCCACGTCCCGCTGACCGCCGAAACCCGCGAGATGATCAACGCCCGCACATTAGCGCTGATGAAGCCCACCGCCATCCTCATCAACACCGCGCGCGGTCCGTTAATCCAGGAAGCCGATCTCGCCGAGGCGCTCAACCGCAGCCGCATCGCCGGCGCCGCGCTCGACGTGCTATCCATGGAACCGCCGCCGGCACGGAACCCGCTGCTCACAGCCAGGAATTGTCTGATTACGCCCCACATGGCATGGGCCACCACCGAGGCGCGCCGCCGCCTGATGACATCCGTTATCGAAAACGTAGCGGCATTCCTAAAGGGTCAGCCGAAAAATGTGGTATTTTAACGGCGGAGGTCGGTTCATGCAACGTAGGCATTTTCTGGTTACTTCGGCGGGCGCTCTCACGGCCGCTTCGAGCGTCTTTGGCAGCCCTAACGACACATTGCGGATGGCGGTTGTAGGTGTGGGAGGCCGCGGCGCAAACCACATCAGCAGCTTCAGCGCTCTTCCCAACGTCGAGATAACCGCGATTTGCGATATCGACGATGCGCACCTCGCCAAAGGCGTGAAGCAACTGGCGGGGCTCGGCAAGAAGGAACCGCAAACCTACAAGGACGTTCGCAAGCTGCTTGAGAACAAGGATATCGATTTCATCTCCATCGCCAGCCCGAATCACTGGCACACCCTGATGACCATCTGGGCGGTGCAGCACGGCAAAGACGTTTACGTGGAAAAGCCCTGCTCGCACAATATCTTCGAAGCCAAACAGATTGTGGCCGCGGCGCGCAAGTACGATCGCATCGTGCAGCAGGGAAGCCAGATTCGCTCTTCCGAGGCCGTTCGCGACGGCATTCAGAAGATGCGCGATGGATTGATTGGCGACGTCTATATGGCGCGCGGCCTGTGCTTCAAATGGCGCGACACCATCGGCCATAAGCCGGTCGTGCCGATACCCGACGGCGTGGATTACGACCTTTGGACCGGTCCTTCCCCGATGCACCAGTTCACCATGAACCGCTTCCATTACACCTGGCACTGGTTCTGGGACACCGGCAATGGCGATCTGGGCAATCAGGGCATCCACGAAGTGGACGTTGCGCGTTGGGGTTTGGGCGTGAAGTATCCGGTGAAGGTGAGCGCCATCGGCGGCCACTTCATGTTCGACGACGATCAGGAAACACCCAACACGCTGAATTGCGCTTTCGAGTTCGCCGACAACGGACGGCGCCAGATGCTGGAGTTTGAAGTGCGGCACTGGATGAGCAACGGCGAAGCGACCGTGGGGCCGTCGCCGCAGCGCGCAACGCCCGCCGCCGCGGCTCCCTCCGATGGCGATGGAGCGCCGCCGCCAGCCGGACGGAGTGGCGCCGCCCGGCCGCGGAACACGGATTCCATCGGCAATCTGTTCTATGGCTCCAAAGGCTATCTGGATGTGGATAGCTACAGTAGCTACAAATCGTGGCTTGGCAAGGAGCAGGCGGAAGGTCCGGCCGCGAAAGACTCCGACCCGATGAAGAACCACGTCACCAATTTTGTCGAGGCTGTCCGCGCGCACAAGAAGGAAATGCTCCACGCGGAAATCGAAGAAGGCGCCGCTTCCACGGTCCTGGTCCACTTAGCCAACATTTCGTACCGCGTCGGCCGCACCATCAACTTCGATTCGAAGACCTTCACCTGCATTGGCGATTCGGAAGCCAACAAGCACCTGTCCCGCGAATACCGCAAGCCGTTCGTGGTGCCGGAAAAGGTCTAGTTCCGGCATTTAACTGGTGGGGCGGGGCCATGCCCTGCCCTGCCCGCGCGGAGTCATAAGCAGCGCCAGCAAGACCACCGCCGCACCCCACAAGGCAGGTTTGAGCGTGGCTGCTTGAGTAGTCTCTGTATACCCAATCACGCCCGGCCTCGTCAGTTCGGGCCCCCTTACCGCCGTCGTCCACAGTATGTTCCTAGCGGGCGGCGCGAGCTTGTTCTACCGGGCGAGCGGAACAATCTCGCTGGCAGGCGTGCAAGTCCACGGGGGAACGAAGGCCGAGCCTGCCAACAGTCGCTCGAATAGCGCTTGGGCGGAATTCCTCTAAGTCTGGCTCACTAGCTTGACGAGGAATACGCAGGGATGAAATGCTTTCGCGCATTCCACTTATTACAGTGGGGGGGCGAATCGTTCTTCAAACGAAAGCGCCGGACTGCGCACCGCGCCGAGAGGATAGCAAAGACGCACCTTCGCACTCGCCGCTCCGTCGGCACGAAGGTTCGTATCTAATCGGGCGAACGGCAGAATCCGCAGTAAAAAGCGAAAAGGAAAACATGCATCATGGCGACTCTGAGCAAGGAAATGGTGAGCTCGTATCTCGGTGAGATGACGAATGTCCTCGATAGGGCCATAACCCTAGAAGCTAAAGGTGAAAAAAAACACAAAGGATTGGACAACAATTCGATGATTTATTTCATCAAGGCATGGACTAAGATCTCGATAGGCGCCCGGGATCGCAGCTACAGAAGAAGCTCTTCGGCCTTTTTGGACAGCGTAGGCAGCACCAATGCCCGCGTTCTAACGAAAAAGTATCAGAACCTATCGTATCCGGAAAACGCGCAAAGGCTTTCCAACGCCTACTCGGAATCTCTCGACAGACAAGATTCGACTCTCGACGGAGGGTTTTTCCAGGACGCCGACGACGCCATGATGGCTTTCTTTGTTAATTACTGGCGGCAAATTGTGGGACAGAAGGACGAAAAGGATTTCGCCCAAAAAGTAAAGGACTGGACGAGTAAGAGCCCGGACCAAGTGTTGAACGACAAAACGATCTTCAAGATGGATCAGTAGCGGGCCGCGATCTTCTCCCGTGGCGTGAGCGCAAGGGGAAATGTGGCGACGGCCAATCCTGGCAAAGCCGCCTTTAGCCGTGCCTTATCAGCGGAAATCGACGCTCCTACAGAGCCGACATTCGCCAGCCGATGCGTTTGCGCAGAAAGTGCGTCCGCTTTTCCGGCGGCAGCGCCACCAACCGGCGGATCTGGTCGCGCAGCGCCAGTTCGCTTTCCTTCTTCAGCGCATCGAGTCTAGCTTTTCTGGTCAGGCGAGGCTTCGGCAAGGGCCTCTCCGCAATCTCAAACGCAGCCAGCTCTGGCACGCGTTCGGCCGCTTTCTTGCTCTTGATGATATCAGCCAATGGCGCCACTCTCAGGCTCGCCGCGCCCATTCGGATCCGCATCGACCGGCGCCGCAGCCCTTCAAATGAAGGTACGCCGTCGATGACGTTCATGAAATCGAGCTGCAACCCGTCCTCGTCCCGCATCAGCCGGATCAATCCACTTGCCGGGTAGTAAGGATGCAGCGCAATCGCGCCCAGGTCGGCCGCAATCCGCTTCAGCTTCTTGAGATTAGCCGGCGTCTTGGGGAAGAAGAAGTCGAAGTCCACGGTGGTGACCGGCGCCCCTTGCAGCGCCGCCGCGGCGTTGCCGATCAACACCGCCTCCAATCCGTGTTTCTCCAGCGCCTCGGCGATTTTGCTCAGGACTGGCGCCGCGTCCATCGCTCACTCCGCCGACACAGGCGTCACCTCGGGAGCCGGCGCCGGCGCCAGCACCCGCTCCTCCATCGCGTGCTTGAGCGCATCGATGCCCTGCCCGGTGGCGCTCGATATTTCAAAGAAGGCGAGGCCCCGCTCGGACGCCAGGTTGCGCAGCGAGGCGACGCGCTCCGGGTCCTGCGCCACGTCCATCTTCGTGGCAACGACGATCATCGGCTTCGCCGTCAGATCTTCGCTGAAGCTCGCCAGCTCACGCAGCACAGTCTCGAAATCTTCCACCGGATCGCGCCCGCTGCTCTCGGAAACATCCACCAGGTGCGCCAGCAGGCGCGTGCGCTCGATGTGGCGCAGGAACTGTACGCCCAGCCCGTGCCCCAAGTGCGCGCCTTCGATCAAGCCTGGAATGTCGGCCACCACGAAGCTGCGATAACCGGCAAGCTGGACCACGCCCAGGTTCGGTTCAAGCGTGGTAAACGGGTAGTCGGCGATCTTCGGCCGCGCCGCCGAAATGCGCGAGATCAGCGTCGATTTGCCGGCGTTCGGGAAGCCCACCAGCCCCACGTCCGCCAGCAACTTCAGTTCCAGCCGCAGCCGTTTCTCCTGGCCCGGACGCCCCGGCTGGTGTTCCGTCGGCGCCTGGTGCGTGGCGGTTGCGAAACGGGCGTTGCCCTTGCCCCCGCGTCCGCCGCGCGCCACCGTAAATCGCTGGCCGGATTCGGTGAAATCGTAGAGACGGTCGCCGGTAGCCTCGTCGTAAACCACCGTACCCACCGGGACGTCAACGTCCAGCGATGCGCCATCCGCGCCGGTCCGGTTGCTGCCTTCGCCGTGCCGGCCCCGCTCGGCCTTGTGCTCCGGATTAAAGCGAAACTTCAGCAATGTGTTCTCATGTTCATCAGCCACAAGGATTACGTCGCCGCCGTGGCCTCCGTCGCCGCCGCTCGGACCGCCGCGCGGGACGTACTTCTCCCGGCGAAAGGCCAGGCAACCATTGCCGCCATCGCCCGCTTTGACCAGGATTCGGACTTCATCGATGAACATGTTACACGCCCAAAATGCTACACACCCAAAATAGAAAAGCCGCCGGTCCCGAAAGAACCGGCGGCCTTCCGAAACTGCCTCACCAGATTTACGCAGGCGACGTTATTGCCGCGACGTTAATGCAGACGAACTTGCCCATCCGCCCGCGGTCTTTGAACTCCACCACACCCGTCACCTTGGCGAACAGCGTATCGTCCTTGCCCCAGCCGACGTTCGTGCCCGGCTTGATCTTGGTGCCGCGCTGC
>Ga0208193_1000719_pt1 | contig 15957 bp, 20 predicted proteins | sample June2015DPH_17_2_FD_184716 | JGI IMG/M metagenome (GOLD analysis project Ga0208193, IMG submission 184716) | Peatland microbial communities from SPRUCE experiment site at the Marcell Experimental Forest, Minnesota, USA - June2015DPH_17_10... | ecosystem: Environmental > Terrestrial > Soil >... | reverse complement strand
GCTCTTCCTCCTGTCCAAACCGCCTCCTTTCTGGACCGCAAGGCCCAAAACAGGATAATCGGTTTCTGTTCGTGCAGGGGGGCCAAATCAGAGCATCGAAGTGGGCCAATTCAGAATAGCGAAGTCAGCCTCGCCTCTACTCCGAATGTCCGAACCTTTGTTTGATCGCAAAGCTCTCTTCTTTCGTCCTATTTCACGCCCCGTCTCCAGCAAGTATCTTCGCCAGCACGTACTAAGCAGCGAACAATTGTGGAGACGGAGGCGCCTAGTGCTCGCGCGATGGGTCGGCAGGTTACTCTTGCTTCGACGAACTGGAGATTTTCGGAATTGTCGGAATGGAAAGCTGCGGCGACTATCGCAACCCACAAATGCAGCGTAAAAGAGAGCCCTTGCAGGCTTCTCGGCGTCATCCAGCTATATTTCGATACTTCAGCGAACTTCTGCCTCGGCGTGCTAAGCGAGCAGCACGGGCAGCAGAACACCTAGGCACAGCACGAACAACCAAAGCGCCGGGGCAGCGGTTCCGACCGGACGTCGCAGGGACTCTTCACGGGCTGCGATTCTTGGGTCCAGCAGCAACCACTCGTCATGGCGCCGCTCGAGCAACCAGAAGGACGCCGCAGCCATTGCTCCGTACATAAGCTGTCCAACCAGCGCGGGAAATTGGGCCCGTGCGTCCGCGGGCGCCCATAGCGAGTGACCCTGGGCGACAGGGAACAGCGTGAGCGGCCCGATGAACCAACCGGTCAGCCCGTATACCAGGCCCCATCCGATGCCGGAAGCGAGGTTAGGCGCTTCCCGCTGAAACAGCAGGCCATAACTCGCGCCCATTAAGACGCTAATGACGAGATGGATAAAGAAGCCAAGCGTAGCCGATGTCCCACCGGCTATCGCGGCGATCTCTTTCCAGGAGCCCGTGACGATCAGCACAAGCGCGTATAGGGTACCCCCGGCAACGCCTGAGACCGCGCCCCATTGCATCAATCGGATAAATCGCACACCGGGACCTTCCGGCTGCCGGCGGATCGGATCGGACTCGGTGAAGAATTTCACCCAGAGGCGATCAACCACCGCATACACCAATCCGACAATAACGCCGTAGACAATGTGTCCGATCAGCGAGCCGAACAGGCTGCTTGCATGACTGCTGGACCAGTCCACGGGCTGTCGCGACCATAGCGGCAGGATAGTGAGCGGTCCCAGAAACCACCAAAAAATTCCGTAGGCTACGCCGCAAGCCATACTCGACCCATAGCCGCGCGCTTCGCGTTGGAATAAGAGGCCGAAGCTGATTCCAATAATCACAGCGAAGATAAAATGGAGCGATTCACCAACCATCCTGGAATTCGAACCAACTAAACCCGCGATCAGCGGATAAAAATTGACCTGCTCCATCCATTTGCCAAAAGCCCATCCGCCCACGATGCCCGCTAGCGTTCCGCCCATGATGGCTCGTCCCGCGCTGAATGGAGTGAGATCATTCTGCGGTCTCCGGGATTGCAGGGTTCCTAACACCAAGCCGAGCGGAGCGCCGAAGCAGAGCATATAGCCCACCAGATCCGGGAAGTTATCGCGATTAGTTCTCAACTGATCAAGCGATGTGACTCCGGCGTCCACAAGCTGGAGGATCACCGTGACTACGGCCAGCCACAATAGCAGCGCATAACTGAGACTCCAGAGAAGCCCGGAGCCTGCGCCGGAGGCTCGCTTCGAAAACAGAAGGGCGAACAACATGCCATAGAGCACGCCGAGGACGGGCCCGGTGACCATGGTCGCATGCGCCGCCGGCATAAGCGCCAGGCCGCCCAGTAGCCCGGTTGCCGCGCAGACCAGCACAGTAAGCATGCGGTTTGGGTTTAGGAGCGATGCGGACGCGGGCGGAGCGGGCATGGAAGTGGGGGTCATTTCGATGCTACTTCCGATCTGTCGTTTGGGAGAGATCGATGGTTTGGACGATATCCCGAGGGAAGAACAGCTCGATCAACCAATCGCTCAGTACCCTGATCTTACGCTCCAGGCCGGGCAATTTTCCTAAATAAATGCCGCGCCACAGCAGCCATGCAAGAAGTCCGCGGAAGCGTATGGACTTCCCACGCGCGAAGGGGACCGTCAGTTCCGCACAAGCCGTATGATGCCCCACCACGCACAGCGCGCCCAGCGAATCGAAGTGAAATGGCTCGGCCGCGTGGTTTCGGAGAACAGCGCGAATATTCCGGGCTAACACGCGGGCCTCACGCAACGCGAACTGCGCAGTGGGAGGACATGGACTCCCTGTCTTGCCATCCTTAAGTGCGGCGCAATCGCCTAAAGCCCACAGTCCGGAGTGGCCGGGGACAGCCATGGTGCTGTCGACCACCACGGCGCCCCGTTGATCGGTCTCTATCGGCAGTGTCCGCAGCAACTGATTTGGCGCGGTCCCAGCCGTCCAGACCAGCGTTCGCGCCCGAAGTTCACCATCGCTCAGGATCACGCTGCCGGGCCGACAATCGTTCAGCCGGCAGTTGAGCCGGAACGTGACGCCGCGCATCGCCATGCTCTCTTGCGCATACCTTGCCAGCGATTCGCTAAGCTCCGGCAAGATGCGGTCTCGCGTGTGAACCAAGACGATCTGCAAGTCTTTAGAGCTGATATTCGGGTAGTCCGCCAAAATTCCCCGCGAAAAGTCGTTCAGAGCGCCAGCCAATTCGACACCCGCGAATCCACCACCCGCGATGACGAACGTGAGTTTCTCTCGGCGAAGTTCGGGATCTGTTTCCCGATCCGCTTGCTCGAACATGTCGATCACGCGATTGCGAATGCGAATGGCGTCTAGCAGCGACTTGAAGTCGAACGCAAGTTCCTGAACGTTCTTCAATCCAAGGTAATTCGAAACAGCGCCCAACGCGAAGACCACTTGGTCGTAAACTAACTCGCGGACACCGCCACCCTCCACGGTTACTTGAATCCGGCGGCCTTCGAGGTCCACCTTGCTCACGCGTCCGCGAATCACTTGCGTGCGGCGCAAGCTGGTCCGCAATGGTGTGCTGATGTGGCTCGGTTCCAGGCTGCTGCCGGCTACCTCGGCGAGCATTGGCGTGAACAATAGAGCGTTCGTCTCGCTCACCAAGGTAAAAGCAACGGATCGGTCTGGTCCGAACAACTCTTCCAGGTTTTGCGCGGTCGTCATGCCGGCGAATCCACCGCCTAGAATCACGATGTGTTTTGGCTCGGGCTCAGGCGCTTTCGGCGGCTCCGGTTCCGGCCCGAGTCTGGCGAGTGCGATATCGTTCAGCGCCTGTGTCACCAGTCCGAGCGCGCCTCCATAAAGGACCCATCCGATTAACTCGGGAAACAGAGCGCGCATCTCTCCATTCGTCCACTCCGGCATCTCGCCTCCGAACAGCGGGAAAAGGATGACGCCGAAGAAGACCCAGGCCGGAACGCCAAGCGCCGCCGCTGTCATGGCGCTGTCGGCATATGCGCGCGGCGTTGGGCGGAAAGCGATCGTATAGACGATTCCAACCAAGACGCCCAACAGGACTGCGACTGCCTCCCTCTCTTGCGTCATCACCAAAGGGTAGCTAGCCGCCAAGCCGGCCAGCGCGCCCATCAGTGTGCGTCTGAGGCGCCTGTTCATTGGGAGGGATAGTCAGACCTTCCCGCTAAGCAACATTGCGGGAAACTTGGCTCGCAGAGACCCGCTGCTGAGAGCCGCGCGCTTGAAAGCGCTTCGCCAATAGCGCATCCAGGCTGAACTTGCCGGCTCCGAAGATCAACACCAGCAGAGAAGCGATCAGAAAAGTGTAGGGAGCCGCCGCATAGAATTTGTCCGGGTCTGAGAAGATGGAAAACAATGCTTCACGGTCGCCCGTAATGAATGCGACAGTCATGTTGCAGGTAAGCAAAAACGCGATCAGCCGCGAAGCCAGCCCCGCCGCGAGGAGTATCCCTCCCACGAATTCCAGGGTGCTGATAAAAGGTGCGTTCAGCCCGGGAAACGGAATGCCGAGTTCGCCAAAATAAGCCGTCACTTTGTCCAGGTGAGTCAAATGGCCCCATCCCGTCTGGATGAATTGCCATCCCCAGTAAAGCCGCACCGCAAGCAGAAATGGCGATTCCAGGCTTGAGCTTAAGTGGATCAACATACCATAGAGCCGCTGAACACGGTCGATCATGACGTTTCTTCCTCTCCGTTTACCGGCTGGCACAACCAGCCCAACTGGGACCATGACGCAAACCAGGTCTCGATCATGTTAGGGGACCCTTCCATCAAGGCGATCGCTTCTCCAATGGGGCTTCCGTGGCGAAGCGCATTGAGAATGCGCAACTCCTCGGTGTCAAGCCGGCGATAGAAGACAGTCGATTCCACCCGGTGGACGGCCAAAGCGATCGGCGCCGGTTTTGGCGCGCCGCTTCGACGCAACGCCGCGCGCACTCGTCCTCTCGATGCCTGCGCTTGAATCCGGATATCGTCGGCCGGGTACTGCAGTTCAAGCAGACGCAGATGCGGCTGGAATCCGAACCTCATTTCCGGACCAAGTTCGAGCAGATCCTCGGGGCCGAGGGGCTTTCTTGTTCCTCCGTCAAACGCTTCGATATGCGCCCACTCCAGCCGCACCATATCCAACGCCACGGCAAGGTTTTCGCCTCCAAAAGCCGGATGATCGCGTAACCACGCTTCGAGCCGCGAGCCAAGGTCTCGCAGCGTGAAGGAGCACGAAGGAAGTTCCGATAAATAGGCCTTCGACAGCCGGTCGAAACCACGCCGCCCCAGGACCGCGCACAAACCCGGGAAATCGTCGAGCAGCGAATCGAGCACTCGAGCCCAATAAGAGCGGCGGTAGATTTCGAGCCGTTCTAGCGGCGTCATGCGGCAATTCGGCTTGATGAATGTGCGGGCTTCACCGCGCGCCGGCGCCAGGGGAGCCATAACGGCCGCCGCAAATTGCCGCTGCAATCCCAGAAGATTCATGGCGCAATCGCCGTTAGCGCATGCAGGAATCGATTCGCTTTCAGGGCTTCGGCGTGGACCCTTTGAAAGGAGGGGATACGGTCGTCCCACTCAAGCAAGGTCGGGGTTGGGCCCACCCTGGAAATTGCATGCGCATAGAGTTTCCAAACCGGGTCGATCACCGGATGATCGTGGGTATCCAGAATGTACTTCTCGAACTTGGAATGGCCGGCGATATGGATCTGAGCAACTCGCTCCGGAATCACGCTATTGAGGTACTCGTAAGGATCGAAATCATGGTTCCTGGACGAAACATAGATGTTGTTAACGTCCAGTAGAATGCCGCAATCGGTCTGTTCGACAACCTCATTCAGAAACTCCCACTCGGTCATTTCCGATTCGTGGAACTCGGCGTAACTGCTGACGTTCTCGACGGCGATCGGGACTTCTAAGAAGTTGGATGCCTCGCGAATCTTGCCGGCGGTAACCTTGGCGGCCTCGAATGTGTATGGCATGGGGAGCAAGTCGTGCGTGTATTTTCGTCCACGCTGCCCCAGCATAGATGGTCGGTTAGCCACGGGGTCTTGGTGCGCTTCACCAGGGTTTTCAGCCGCCGAAGATGCTCGCGGTTCAGCGGCTCGGCGGATCCGAAATACATCGAGACGCCATGTTGCACTACGTGGTACTGTTCCAGAATCTGGTCGAGCATCGCGAGCGGGCTTCCCCCATCCACCATGTAGTTTTCGGAGATGATCTCGAACCACCCTACTACGGGCTTCCTTTTCAGGATGTGCTGGTAATGAGGAATCCTTAGTCCCATGCCGACCCCATAGTCGGTGAATGCATTAAATCGATTTGCCGGCATTGTCGTCGAAACCGATAGTCCTAAAGTTAGAGAAATAAAGGAGCTGGAGGAGAATGCCAGCTCCTGAGTGGTTTGAACCTACTGCTATTTTTTCTTGTCGGTGGCGCAGCCGCCATTGCCTTTACAGGAGTTCTGTCCAGCGCAGGCATGCTTCTCTGAGACGTTGGCCGCCTTAGCTTTGTTCTTCTTGGATCCGTCGGTTGCGCAACCGCCCGTCCCTTTGCACGCATTCTTGCCGGCGCAGGCATGCTTGGGGTTTGGCGCAGCATCCTGAGTTTGAGCAGTCTTCCCGTTATCCCGAGGGGCCGCATTGACGCGGTTCATAGTGCCGCCGAGTAGGCCGGCCAACGCCGCCGTGAGTACCACCGAATTTTTAGACAGTTTCATAAGCTTTTCCTTTCACCTTACGCCTGAAATGGCCCAATCCAGCGCTTTCGCCGCTTTTGTAGCGCACTGAACCGGGCAGTAAATTGATACTGCTAGCGTATATATGACGGGCTGGGCCCGCCATATTCCCGGAGCATCGTTAATTTCTAGTCATGATCGGGAAAACGCTCAACTCACGTGTTGCGGCGTACACCCATAAATGCGGCTAGAATGCTAGTGCTCCTGCAATGTTGGAATAAATTGCCTCGGATCCGGCTTCTACTGTCTATAATCGGTGGAAAAGCGGGGAGGTCCGGGCGGTCTCCAGCGCCAACACGTCGGCCGACCAGATGCATCTACGTGAATCGAGAAAACGTCCGGCCTCGTGGGCGGAATACAAGCGGTCGATTGGTCATCGGTGGTCCACGCCGTGGTACGGAGTCGAACTGGTTTTCGAATGGATTGCTTATTTCCTCGGCAGGTGGGCATTTCTGGAAGTGTTGGAGTACTCTGGGACCTTTTCGGTGTTGATCGCCGTCGTCTTCTACTGCGCCGACACGGGTAACCGCAGGAAGCAAAAACACTATCAGGCCTGGCAAGTGATCAATACGGCGCAGGGCAAAGGCGGCAACGGTGGAAGGATCGACGCGCTTCAGGAACTGAATGCAGACAGGGTTTCTCTAACGGGGGTAGACATCGCCGGAGCCTTTCTTCAGGGCCTTCAACTGCGGCGCGCCAACCTCGTCCGCGCCAAAATGGCGTCCGCTGACGTCCGCGGAAGCGACTTGGAAGCGTGCGATCTCCAGTTTGCGGATCTGCAGTCGGCCAACTTCCGCAATGGAAGTCTTCAATTCGCCGACTTGCGCGACGCCGATCTCGAGGGCGCCGACCTGATTGGCGCAACTCTGAAAGCAGCCAATCTCGCAAACACCAACCTCAGCAACGCCGACTTGAGAAATTCAGATCTGGAAGGGATGAAATGGCAAGGCATCCGTACCATCGATTCAGCGAATATATACGGAGTGAGGCACGCCCCTGCGGGATTCGTGGCCTGGGCGCTGCAGCATGGAGCCATTTCGGATCGAGACGATGACCAGTAAACCGATGCGGATTCTGTCTCGCCGGCAGGCCATCGCCGCTGCGCTCGTGGCCTCCCGGTCTTTGACGATTCCAGCTAAGGGTCTCGACGGTCTCCAACTGGCTGTCGGCGGAGGGCGCATTGATGTTAACTTTCCTTCCGGAAGCTTCGGCGGGGGAAGCGATGCCATCCGCCAGTGGATTTTGGACGCCGCTCAATCCGTCGCCGGATATTTTGGCCGCTTCCCTGTCCCGAGAGCCGTCATTGAGGTCGATCTACAGGTAGGCAGGAAAGGGGTTTTCGGCGGAGTGACGTATGGCGACGTTCCGGCCAGGACGAAGATAGCGGTCGGCGAGCGCACCAGCGCAGAAGACCTACGGAACGACTGGACAATGACTCACGAATTGACGCACATGGCTTTCCCCAACGTGCCAAGACAGCACCATTGGATTGAGGAAGGCATCGCGACCTATGTAGAGCCGGTGGCGCGCGCTCAGGCTGGCTTGCTCCCTGCGGAGGAGATTTGGGAAGAGATGCTGCGAGATATGCCCAAAGGCTTGCCGGGCCCGGATGCACGCGGCTTGGACCAGACTCATTCCTGGGCTAGCACTTATTGGGGCGGCGCTTTGTTTTGTCTACTCGCTGATGTGCAGTTCCGCGAACGTACTAGCAACCGGCGCGGTCTGCAGCATGCACTGCGTGGAATCCTAAAAGCCGGCGGTAACATTCAGGTAGAGTGGCCGCTTGTCCGCGCTCTTCAAATTGGCGACGATTCGGTGGGGGTCCCGGTCCTCATGGAGTTGTACGGCCGAATGAAGGATACGCCGTTTTCGACCGACCTACCCGGCCTGTGGAAGCGTTTGGGCGTATCCGCTACAGGACAAGGTGTAGCGTTTCTCCCGGACGCGGAACTCTCGGCGATTCGTACGGCGATCACCGCCAAACTTGATTAATCTCAAGCGTATCTGCCTTGTTGGGCAGCTTGTTAAGCTGCGGCCGATTGGCAATCGGCCTCCTCTGACTTGCTGTACAGTCACTCCTGGCGAGGCGGTTGGCAACCGCCGCGCCGAAGCCGTCCTGCCCCGCAAGCACGCAATTCCGGATCAATTCAGTGGTTAGATTTTGCTGAAACGATGTCCTGGCTACTCACGGCATCTTCTGTCCCGTTGCCAGGCATCATCTCCCTCTCTGCCCGAAACCAATCCTCTTCCGAAGAATCAGTGGGGCACCCACGCTCCTGCCAGAATTGGTAGGCAAGCTATGGAATGATGGATGCGACCGAAAATATTCCGTAAAACCGACCAACTCACCGTTACCTTCCGTTCCCTGAGATCCGGCGTAGGAATCGGCGCTGCGTAACTTTAGCGCGGCTGGAAACGAACGTATCAGTGAAGGAACATCACAATGGCGCTTACTGCAACGGTTCGGAAGGTTGGCGACGTCTCTGTCGTTGACCTCGACGGTAAGATCACACTTGGTGAAAACACGGGGTTATTACGCGATGAAGTGCGTTCCTTGCTGTCCCAGGGGGCCAGGAATCTCGTTTCAATATGGCGCACGTGGGTTATATCGATAGGTCGGGTCTCGGTGAGTTAGTGGCCGCCTACACCACCGCGGCTAATCAGGGGGGATCGCTCAAGCTGCTCAATCTCCAAAGTAAGGCGAAGGACCTGATGCAGCTTACTAAGCTTTACACCGTCTTTGCGGTGTTTGAAGACGAGAGCACTGCCGTTGCAAGTTTCGAGGCCGTCGCGAAGGCCTGACTTTCATTCCGCGAAGGCTGCGCATGCCGATAACTCGTCAGCGTGAAGGTCTGTATATTTCGTCATGCCCACCATAGTAAAAACCTTCTTAAAATGATCGGATAAGCCGAAAGTTTGAACCGACCGCCCGTGGTTTCGTGCCTGCATCAGCACCTGAATGATCAGGGCGATTCCACTCGAATTAATGTACTCCACCTTCGAGAGATCGAGCACGATACGCTTCACCTCGGGCGGAAGACCCTGATAGGTTCCAAGCACTGCCTCTTTCGATGCGCTCGTGATGTCCCCAGAGAAGCGCAAAGCCGTTATCGGTTTGCCGGAAGGTGCTGCGGTCTCGCTCACCCTGACGCTGGTTGTCCTGTCTTGCATCTAATTCCCTTTTGGCTTGTTCAAATGGATCACCAACCGCGCACAACTGCCGGTCTGCGGAGAGTTAATCCATTCCACTTCATCCATCAAAGCCTGTATCAGAAACATTCCCATGCCGCGCGGCGTTTCCGCGCCATGCATCTTTGAATCAATATCGGGTTGTGGAGTCTCCCTGCGTGGACCGCTCCCCTGATCGCAAACCCTGACTTCGAGCGTCGTCGCCGTCATCGAAAGGATTACTCCCACTTTCAGAGACGCGTCCATCCGGTTGCCGTGCTCGATCGAGTTTATGCAGGCTTCCGCCACCGCGGTCTTCAGATCCTCGATGCGGGGCTCAGAGAATCCCATTAGCCTTGCCACGCTCGCTGCCGTGTTCATCGCGACTTTTTCGTGACCGAGCTTCGAGGGTAGGCTCAACACGAAAACCTCGGGCATTTCATTATCCATTTTGTCCGTCTCATCACTGCCGCAAAAGCACAAGGGCAGTCATATCGTCCCTTTGCTCGGGCTCAGTCGTGAATGCTCCAAGCGTACTCCAGATGTGGTCGAGCGCGGCTTCCGCGTCCTGCAATGGACCAGAGCGAAATGTGTCAATCAACCGGTCTACCCCAAACTCCTCGTCACCCCTGAACACTTCTGTCAACCCGTCTGTGTAGGCAAGCAGCCGCCCGCCCTCTTCTAATTCGTATCTCTCACTGGCATACTGGGCGGAAGGCAGCAATCCGATTGGAGTTCCGCTGGATTCGAGCAATGCCGGACAGTGCGCCGGCGCCGTCCAGAGCAACGGCGGATTGTGACCGGCATTCACAACTTCGAGTACGTTGGACCTAGGATCGAGACGAAACATTACGGCAGTAACATAACGGCGCCGGGCCTCCGGTCCCTCGGCATAATGCAAGGAGTTCAACTGTTCCGCTGCGTCGGCCAGCGGTACACCCGCCATAGCCATGGCGCGAAAGGCTGCCCGGAATGAACTGGCAATCATTGCCGATGTCAGCCCTTTGCCAGCCACATCGGCGACGATCATAACCTGCTCACCAGACGGAAGGCGCAGCAAATCAAGATAGTCTCCGCCGACCTCGTAAGAGGATACCGAACGGATAGCAATGTTATAACCGATTAGTGTTTGCACCGACGACGGCAGCAGGCTACGTTGGATGATCCGGGCGCTCGCCAAATCCTGCTCCATCCGTTGCAGGTGTAAAATCCGCTCGTGATTTCGAGCATTTTCAATCGCGATTGCGATTTGCAGAGTAAGCCGCTCGAGAAAATCCGACTCTTCCAGCGTCAACGCCAGCCCTTCACGCGGGATTACGACAAGCTCGGTCAAGACTTCGCCGGCTTGGTTCGGCAGCGGAAAACGAAAACTTCCGCCGCCCTGTTCGGATTCGCTTCGATTCAGGAGAACATGCGGCGGAATCCGGCCTTCAGAAAACGGAAAGGAGGTGAAATATGCGCCATCCATCTCGAGTTCACGCACTACGATCTCAAGAGCCACTCGCAACACCTCGTCGAGTTGTATGGTTGCGTGGATGCGCCGGCTCACTTCTAAAAGCGCTTGCAGGCGCGCTATGTTCTGTTGGAGATTAAGCGTCTCGACGTCGTTCATGAACGCTCAATTCGCTGCTAATCGATACAACAATTGCCTATGGTACCATGCGAAACATGCGCCTTGGTTCGCGGCTATTCGCTTCAACGGCGCTAACGTTACTGGCATCGGCGGCAAGCCCGGGGCAGGGCGCGGATACTGCGCAACCAAGAGCCTCGTTGGATGCGAGGCGCCTGGGCGAGTCGATCAACCTCTCGGGCGATTGGGCCTTTCAGCCCGGTGACGATTTGCGGTGGTCCCGCCCGGATTTCGATGACTCGCATTGGCGCATCGTTTCCACCGAACAGTCGTGGCAAGATCAAGGCGTAAGCCGGCCTCGCAATTTCTTTTGGTATCGCCTACACGTGAAATTACCGCTGCAGCACCCTCCGTTGAGTCTCTTATTCAGCTATTCGGCCTTTCCATACGAAATCTACGTCAATGGCCAGCTAGTCGGGCATTATGGCCGATTGCCGCCTCACGAGAGAGTGGATACCGCTCTGGTGCGTGTTTTCGAAATTCCTCCTTCCAGCGGCGACATCACCATTGCCATCCGATTCCTGTGTTGGTGGCGATGGGAATCGCGGTATATCTGGGGCGGAATTGTGGGAGAACGCGGACTCGCGCTCGGCGCCACTGACTCCATCAATGACGAATACCACGTTTGGCAAAGCGAGAGGCGGTATGAGTGGCTGCCGGATTATAGCGTGGGGTTCGTATCGATTCTTTTCGCGGCTGGATTGCTGGTTCTTTACCGGACTCAGCGTAGCGAGAGCGAGTATCTCTGGATAGCGGCATATTTTGTTTCGATAACCGGATGGATCTTCGTCAACGATTTCCAGTCGGCGTCGCCTGTCTCGGTTCAAGCTCTAAAGTATCTCGAGGTTGGTTTGATGGCTATCAGTCAAGTCTTGCTACTGCAGTTCGTTTTCGCATTCTTACGCCAGGGTATTCCGCTCTGGTTTCGCATTTATCAGTTGCTGCTGTTGGGGCTGCCTTTGGCGGTTGCCGCTTATTTCGCGGGCTTGATCAGTTTGAGCGCGTCTGACGTGATAGTGTTGCTCTGCGGGCTTCCTTATGCATTTGGGATTCCGGCCCTTCTCTTGTGGCGGTATATCCGCGGGCATAAGGAAGCCGGATTTCTTGTTGTTCCTCTCGTTCTCCTTAATCTTAACGGCATCCTGAATAGTCTGGCTTGGCTGCTTTATGAGCTCAAGCTGCGGAGTACCGATGCGGAGTTCGTTCCCACTTTCCAGTTAGGTCCGATTCCCGTCAATATTGGGCAAATCGATGGCATGCTGTTCGTGCTAAGCATCGCGGCCGTCCTGCTGCATCGCTTTCACAAAACCAGCCGTGAGCAGGAGCGCGCTCAATCGGAGTTGGAGGCCGCTCGCGGCATGCAAGAGGTAATGATGCCCCAACAGATCGGTCCCACGCCTGGTTTCGCGATTGAGGCAGTTTACATCCCGGCGCAGGAAGTCGGCGGCGATTTCTTCCGGCTGTTCCCGGGCCCCGATGGATCTCTTCTAGTCGTCATCGGAGACGTCAGCGGCAAGGGAGTCAAGGCTGCCATGCTCGTTAGCCTCATAGTCGGACTGCTGCAGAAGATCGTCGAGGTAACACGCGATCCCGCCCGAGTGCTCAACGACTTGAATGCTTCACTCTTCGGGCGCACCGCTGACGCTTTCGCGACCTGTTGTTGCGCCCTGATCGGGCCGAATGGTGACTTGCGGATCGCAAATGCGGGCCATCTCTCCCCGTACTGTCACGGCCGCGAATTGGAGACCCCGGGTGGATTACCATTGGGCCTCGCGGCCGAGATGACCTATGGTCAGGTTGATTTTCGACTTATGGCTGACGATCGCTTAGTATTCCTTTCCGACGGTGTCGTCGAAGCGCGCAATAAGTCCGGCGAACTCTATGGGTTTACGCGCGTCGCCGCCGTCAGCAGCGAACCCGCCGACCTGATTGCTATGGTGGCGCAAGAGTTCGGGCAGGAAGACGACATTACGGTGCTGAGCGTGGAATTACAACCACAACCGGCTTTGACATAAAGAATCGGAACTGAAGGCAGCTTGAAATTCAAAGCTCGAGTCTGGCGAAAAATTCCTGCACTTGGGGTGCAAGGGCCAGCATCAGTTGCGTATTGCGCTGCTTGTCAAGGTCGGAGATGAAATAGACCAGATAATCGCGGGTTTCAAACGCTGAGATTTCAAAGCGCTGAACCCCAACCTGATACATTGGAATACCGGACTCGCTCAACGCCGGTAGCATATCTTCGGCGCGGAAAGATTCCCGATTGACCTTTCGGGTTATCACCCATGACAGCATATTCGAATTGTCCATTAGGGACAGATGAATGAACTCGCGGCCTTTATAAGTGCACTGATGTGCTAACGTCAGCCGATAAGTTTCTGGCACAAGGCTGCGGACGATCGGAGTTAGCCCGGCATACTGCGGGGATATCGCCTTGACGCCATCTTCGGGCGTTGGATGGAGGAGTTCTTCGGCTGTAGGTAGCTTCCTCGGGTACTTGCGGAAGACCGAGCAATGGATGTGGTCCTTCAGTCCAATGCTCATAAGCGCGCCTACACGGGTAGAGACTAAAGCAATGGACCAGGTCCTGCAACTCCATGTGCTTAGCCGCGAGCGGTTCCTTGCGATATGGTTTGCTCTCTCTCTAGTATCGGGTCTGTATCTGTTAGGTCAACTGCGACTGCTCGGCAGCCATGAGACCGAGACCGTCGGGCTCGGCCGGGTTTTAGCGGGTACAGTATTCGTGGCGTTCGCAATGAGCTTGCTTCCTCGGATGTTCGGCGCGAACCTTGGTGAAATTGAATCCTTTCTGCCGCAACCCGATGGCAGTTCTGCACAAACAGGACCGTCTGCCGCGCCGGCAGGCCCTGCATGGATCGAGAACGACTTGGCCGGGGCGATCGCGAAGGCCCGCAACGAACACAAGACTGTCTTGGTCAGCTTTAGTGGATACGCATGCACAAACTGCCACTGGATGAAGGTCAGTCTTTTTCCGCGTGCGGAAGTCGCCCTTGCCCTACAGGACTTTGTTTTAGTCGAACTTTATACGGACGGAACCGATGAGGCCTCAAAACGCAATCAAGCGATCGAGGAGTCCCGGTTTTCCACGGTTGCTCTTCCGTTCTACGCGGTGCTGGATTCGGATGATAGGGTTCTTGCGACACGTGCCGGATTGGTGCGTTCATCTTCGGAATTCTTGTCATTTCTGCACCACCGTCCCGCGGGTTCCTGAACGAGGTGCTTCAAAGCCTGCGAACCCGTTCAGTGAGCACCTTCGCGTCTGGTCCAGCGTAACGACACATCCCTAAGCGCCCGGGCATGTCTGCGGTCTCTAGCAAATTACGCGCCTCGAACGATAGGCGTCTCTGCAACTCGCGGTGGAACGGGAACCAAAGCCCTGGGTGGTGATTCGCCGGTCCTGTTCCAAGGCGTTGTCTTCCACCAACTGCCGGGTCAACACTTCATGCCCCAAACCTCCAATACCGCAACAGCCTACATGCGGTTTCGATTGCGGCCCTATCGCCCGCCACCGTAAAGCTGAAAGAACTGTTCATTTAACTAAGGTACGCGCCGCGAGCGTAACTTTTCGAGGTGATCGCTCCGAATTCAGAAGTGGAGGCGTGGAGAAGTACTCCCGCACCGAAAGGAAATCATGTTCAAGTTGAGCTTTCTTACGACTGTGATCGCTTTATTCGCTGTACCGTTGGTTTGCGGCGCGGCCGACGACGGGTCTGCCCGTATCCCCGTCCTGCTGGAGCTCTTCACCTCCGAGGGATGTTCCAGTTGTCCCCCGGCCGACCGCTTACTGCAAGTTCTCGACGACAAGCAACCCGTGGCCGGAGCCGATCTGATCGTCCTGAGCGAGCACGTCGATTATTGGAACGGTCTCGGCTGGAAGGATCCGTTCTCTTCGCCGCAGTACACTGCGCGCCAGCAAGACTACACCAACCGCTACAAATTCGACGGCGTCTACACACCGCAGCTCGTGGTGGACGGGCGCTACGGTTTCGTCGGCAGTGACGGACGTGAAGCTTCCGCCGCCATTCAGAAGGCGATTCGCGAGGCCAAGATTCCGATCACCGTCTCCAATGTTGCGCGCAATGGAAATCAGGTCACTGCGCGCGTCGAATTGCCGGCGAACGACAAGTTCAAAGGCGCGCGCGGGATTTTGTATGTTGCCCTGGCCGATGACCGGCAGGAATCGCACGTGGCACGCGGGGAAAACGGTGGACGCACGTTAGCGCACGTCGCGGTCACGCGGGTCCTCAAACAGGTGGGTCCGATCGCCTTCGACGCCGCTTCCTCCAGAGAAATCATGCTTCCGGTTCAAACGGGAGCGGCGAACGGATTACGGCTCGTCGTGTTCATTCAAGACCCCAAGTCCGGCCACGTGCTTGGGGTAAGCGAACAAAAACTCTAGCAAAGACGATGGCTCGTTCGCCAAAATGAGATTCGCAATGTTACTCCTGCCTGCGGCCTTGTGCCTTGCTCAAAAAGATACACCTGGCACGAACGAACTGGCTTCCGGATTCGGCGGCATTCCCACGTTGGCTCAAATCAATTCGCCGAGCCTGAACGTAGGCTCCGCCGAACTCCAATATCCCCATCGATTTTAGGCGGGGCAACACAACGTTGTCGCCACTGGGACTTCGTCCCGCGTTGGCATTAAGGAGTGGAGTGGACATGGTAGAGCTTCCATACTCGTCGGTGACACCTAAGAGCGTCTACTTCACGCGACGCAGGTTCCTCGCCGGCGCATCTGCAGCTATTGGTTTAGGGAGTGTCATATCGTTCGCGAATACGAAACTTGACGCAGTCAAGAGTCCATTCAGCACGACAGAGAAACCAACTCCGTATCAGGACGTCACCAGTTACAACAACTTCTACGAGTTCGGAACCGGAAAGGGCGATCCTGTTCGCAAGGCGAAGAACTTTCGCACGATTCCCTGGACCGTTTAATCG
>Ga0208193_1000718_pt1 | contig 15958 bp, 24 predicted proteins | sample June2015DPH_17_2_FD_184716 | JGI IMG/M metagenome (GOLD analysis project Ga0208193, IMG submission 184716) | Peatland microbial communities from SPRUCE experiment site at the Marcell Experimental Forest, Minnesota, USA - June2015DPH_17_10... | ecosystem: Environmental > Terrestrial > Soil >... | reverse complement strand
GCTGTTGGAATTGGATGGCTGAGGTTCAAGGGAATCCGAAAGAAGCAGAATATGTGACGCTGAGGGCTTGGCAGGAGAAAACCCCACGGAATCGTCCGATAAAATCCAATGAATGCTGCAGCATGTCAAACGAAGGGGGGTGTCAGTTGGTAAGGGGTGTTGGTTCCATACCCTGTACACCCGTAAGTATACACCGTGGTATCTGGTAGGGTGTGGTAATTTGTAATGTCACGGTGATCAAATTGATGCCGCCGCAATGTTTTCCCTCACCAACGCAAGGCAAAGGCTCTACAGGCTCTACTCCTGGTTTCACAGACCACAGGATACTATGAAGAATTTCGATACCTGGGCTGCAATCATTAATCGCCATCTCCTCCAGCCTATAGACCACTCCCTGTTTCATTTTACTATAGCTGCATCAGACTCTAACGATCCCGGCATCGTCTTGGACAGGCTCGAAGTCACTGGGATGTGGCTAAACAAAGACCCTGAACCACCAGAGCATGAGTACCTTGTTGTGGAAACAAAGGATTCCCAGGACTCGCAGAGCAGGCTCTTCGTTCTGCATCGCACTGTGCAGATGGCTTCTCAGACTCCTTCTGCTCCCAAAGGACAGGCTGCGGAAAAAGACCCCCCACCTCTGGACCCTGGCAGCTACCTCCCCCATTTTATTCTTTCACCATCCCTCCCACATTCCCTCTCATACCTCCTCCCCCATTTTATTCTTTCACCATCCCTCCTACATTCCTTCTCAAGGTCCCGCTCAAGATCCCCCCTTTCTTTGATGGAGGAGGGAGCAGCATCGGCATCCACAGCTACATCCACACCCACACCCACCAAGACCACACCCACCCACACTCACCACCCTCCTCTTTCGTTTCCCACCCCTCAGCACTCAATGGGCGACGCCTTCTCCTTGGCCTCAGCCAGATCTTCTCAGCAGCTATCGGATTCTTTTCGTAAAGGCGACAGGATAGAGGCGCTGGATCAAATTCTAGGGGAGGGTATCTTCCTAGGATCGAGGTACAGCCGAGGGCACATTGCGAGGCAGATCAAACCTCAAAACTTAAAGCTTTTCGAGCTGCTGGTTCTTGCGCAAGCGGTGCATGAGTTTGCACCCCAGTATTCCGTCGCAGACAGAAACTGCTACTGGTTTGGCAACATTATTTTGGATGCCGTTATCGAAATCTTTGGGCTTGACACTTCCGTCAACCCTGGGGATGGTGGGAGGGAAGCGTCGCATGTGCAGATAGACCCCCATCGGGGTTTAGCTGGAATATCAGGATGCTGGCTGGGTTATAGGGTTACCGAGACCCAGCCGCAGGATTTGCTGCAAATCATTCAGGGCTACAAGGAGGCAGTCCCTCAGTTGATATCCAAGGTGAAGTCTTCCTTTTCTAATCTACCACTCCTTGCCAAACTCTCAATAGGTCGTCCAAGCTCACCAGAAAGAGGACAACGCAGCTCTCGGCCATCAACTACACGATTTCGCAGAGCACAAGTCCCGCCTTTTGAGGCAAGGGAACCGTGAGCTGTTGCGGCGCAGACACCCACTCAGAGGAGAGTAGACTTTACTGCCCTCCAGCACCTTCCTGGTCCCCCCCTCCGATGCGCCCTTCCTTTTATTTCTTTTGGACGCTTTATTACTTTTGGAGGATTCAAACCTCATCTCTCATCTTGTATCTTTGTTTTTTGTTGTACTTATATCTATATCAATCAGGAGACTTGGCAGGTGCGTTATATTATTTTCTATTTGAAATTGATTTTGATATATCTCTCTTTAATCTAGTGGTACGAAGGCCTCAGCAAAGCAGGCTTGGCATGTTGAAGTAGATACAATTGTTGTACTTGAATAAATCTTAACTACTCAGGGAAACCCTTCCTTTCGAAAGTATCTTAGGCCTTTGATGAAACCCTGAAAAACAAAACTGGAAGGCGTACAAGTGCAGGAAGACGATGGACGCCGTTTTCAAGAGCAACCATCCTCCAGACGAGCTCACCACTCCAAACATCAAACAGATCAATATTTACACAAAAATTTATGGTACGACACATTATCACTTTCAGTTAAGATTTAGTGCGCTTTCGTCGGTGTACCTCCCGGACCCCAGCACCTGAGTATGTCATGAATGCCTTGTCAAATGGCGTAAAACCGATGGAGAAAAAGTCTGTGGGTGCCTCTGTGAAGGGGTTATAGTATCTCGTCCGGAAGAGTTAGCACTGTAATGCTTACCATAATGTTGTGGCGGTTGCCTCTCTGCGATTTCGATATGGTTACAGTCTTGGATCAAGAAACCAAGCTTGCGGTCATCTTTCACTGCCAGATTATCGTGCACTGTCTTCCATGTTTCTAGCGCTGAGCTAGGGATTTCATCAGGGAGGATCAAAGAAAGGACGTTCTGAATCTGCTGGGTTAGCATGAACAACGTGCACCCAGGAGCCCCCTCCCGGTTGTCTTGTTCCATACACTCTTTGTAATTTAACAAAGCGACGGCCTGGTTCACGAGGAGGTGAGTTGTGAATGCTCCCTCCATACGATCTGCAATGGTATACTTGGTGTTCCACCACCGAAGGAGCTCCAAACAGACTCCCCGAGCTTGACAGATATTTACCCTCTCCTCAAGAGCGATACCATTTTGATCATACGCCGACAGATCCTCCAAAGGTTCCCCTCGTGCATTCGTGTACGTACGAAAGTCCAATACGTTGCCAAAGATGACGAGAAAACAGAAGGCAAAAAGGTCAAGGGCACCCAACAATGTGCCTGGTGCTGGCAAATGGTCGGCTTCCGAGTCTACATCCTTTCAGGACATGTTGATAATATCAATTGTCTCACTCACCATCGAGCACTTCTTGGACCAATCCAGTGAAATATAAGGAGCTCATGCGCCTCAGAAGGGCTGCAGCAGGCGGGTGATTCGTGTTCGTGATTTTCGAATGATCCATAAAGCTATGGACAGTCGCCCGTAGCGTGTCCTGTAACGTTGAGGTACTGTAAAAATGGCCACCATGACATATGGTGGCGGCGGGGGTGTACACAGCGTGCATCGTGTTTGGCCTCATCAGGCTAAATTGGTGTCAAAAATCAGCGACACAACGGTTCTTTTGAGTCTGACACACTCACAAACGAGTTCCTGGACTCAGCAATATCACCTCGACTTGATAATCACCACATTCATCCAGTTCGAAATCCTTGAATGCGTTGATGAAGTGGAAGGCACCAGATTTGTCATATATGCAGAACCACGCCTTGAAACCGCATTTGACATCGATGAAGGTGTTGAATCCGTTACTGTCCATGTGAAACCAGGTTCGCGCTCCAGCAGTCGCTGCGAGGCCCCACCGAATATCACCGATTGGGGGAGGGATTCCACGGGAGATAAATTCCCAGGCAACCAGGTCGGACGAAAACTTGGGTGTTGGGCTCACAGGTGCTGTGCCCATTGGGAACTCGAGAGCATTGAGGATTTTACCAGCATCAGAGGCGGAGGCCTCCAGGAGCTGGTCAGACGAGGCGGTTATGATTTGTGAATGCCCCGCCTCATCCGAGTCATGGTCCACTGCGATGGACTGATCTGCAACTGGGAATCAACCACTGAAGTTGCAAAGGAGTTTGAAACGTACCGTGAACCTCGATGGTGTCCTTAGGAGAACACAGAGTCCTCAACCCGGCCCTGTCGAATTGAAGGTCCTGGGCGGCGCAATCCGAGATAAGGATGTGAGTGTGTCGCAGGATATCTTGGACCTCCTTGGCGGTCATCTTCAGAAAGTCCGATTCCGACATTGTTGTGATGGCCGACTTCTGGGGGTTAGATAGATGTATCGGGTAGCCATCTTCATATTGTGTCAGAGCTGTGTCAAAGAGTTTCGCGAGCTTGATCATATCCTGCTCAAACTGTTGTCACGTTAGTCATTGTTCGTTGGTTGATGTTTAAACATACGTGAGCGACTGGCCTGATCAGGCAACTGGATTGCTGAGATGCGCCATATATCCTGGCCTGGCGGTTACTACTTATCTTCTAAGGGATGGAAGGGTCAGAATTAATACTTATATCGTATCGATCTCGCTTGTACCTCTTCGTGAAGCCCGGTAAGCTCCACATCCTGCTTTAGGAACTAGAAACTCGTCAGAAATATTGCGGTCGCGGTTCTGCTTGCGCATACCTGTGGTTCTCGCTTGAGGGGGTACCTCTCCATGACTGCATCAAGAGCGTCCACATCGATGGGCCTGGCCTGGCTACCGCCAGTGTCGACATCTTCCTCTCCCGTTGGCGCCTTCCTCTTGCGTGGGCGGCGAGAATGAATTGATGAGGTAGCGGTCGACTGCTCTTTTCTCCTCTCCGAGGCCAAACGTTTACTCCGGCGAGAAGCAGATGGGTCATCACCCTCCTCAATTTCCCCAGGAGGTGGGGTGGGGTGATCGCTGAGTGCGTCAGGGTTAGGCTCCTGCGTTTCGCCATCGAGGGATTGGTCCATGGGCTGATCATCAGGAAGAGGTGAACTGGGTCCGGTGAGAGGCGCTTGCAGATCGCAATCGGGCGATTGGTCCATGACTTGATCGTCAGAAACGGCAGAATCTGTAGGGAGGGGGGCTGGAAGGATGTTCTCGATAGGGGCTGCCGATACATGTGTAGATGGTATCGTAAACCACTCAGAGACGTCTGTAAGGACTCGGGGCTGGAATGTCTGCCAGGGGATTTGGAGGTGCAGATCCCGCAGAACGTCCTCTGGGGCTTTGGTTCCTTCCGACAATGTAAGTAGCGCCCGCCAGATCACTTTCTCGACTTCGAGGAGGAGTTCAGGCTTCTTGTTACCAAGAGCAATCGTCATCTATGGTTCACATTCAGGCAAAAGCAAATGTTAGATCCCAACACTTACCTCCAGTAATGTTTTCCGGTTCAAAGACTTTTTCGATAAGACCTTCGGCACGAAGAGACATAGGGGCGAAATCGCCAACGCGAAGTGGAGAGGGTTCCGGAGGCCCCCCAAACCATCAGTGGACGACTCAAAGGCGACCAAGAAGTCTTTGTCTTCCTGCGTAAATTGAGTGCTCCTGTGGTGGTACGCGGTTAATGTGTGGTGTTTCCAAGATAATGATGCATCTTACTGGCCAATGAGCGCCTGTGCACTGTCTGGGAGATCGTCCTTGGACGCTGTGCATCTCATATAGGCAAGATGCATGGCTGCCGTGAGGAAGTTTTCAGTTATTTTCGCACATTTGCCGACAGCGTTAAATCGAGAGATATTCCTTAATAGCATGACGGGAACGTGGAGCCCATCCGGTCCAGAACTCAGCCTGGCAGGCCCTATGGGTGCCGCTTCCCTGGTCGAAAGACTTTTGAACTGCATGAGTAATGAAACCCAGTTTTTGAGATCTGGGAAATACTGAGACCGAAATTCAGTTCTGTACAACACAAAGAGTTTTAAAGTGCGCACCTGCAGTGTCCCTGTTGGTGGTGCGGTTCTCTCTACTACCTTCGCTGGTGGGTGAGTCCCCCCGAGAAGGGCTAAAACGTCAACGAGGCGATAACCACAAAGGGCTGTGAAAATGCGCGTTGCGAGTGCAGGGGCGAGCCGGCCATCGGAAAGGCCATTCTCACATGGCCTGACTACATCTACCCCACCTTCTATCTGAACCTGGATACCGAGGAGCTTTTGCAGAAGGAGGTCTTGCGGTCGCGTGAAGGAATTCGAAGAAAATAGGGCACCTTCGAATTGATCGACACCTGATACAAACCGCTTTAAAAAACATCAATTAAATGTTTGACAGACTGAAAGAACGTGAAACGACGCACTTCCATGCTTGTGTCTACCCGAATGCTCTCAGAAAACCGGTGGGAGTCCCTAATGACACTTGTGTACCAAGGAAGGGAGGACAGGAGTGTGGAGGTCATGCGGAGTGGCTGAGAGTTCTCTGTCGACACTTTGTTGGATTCAGTATCTTGCGTCAATGGCTGGGGTGTAAAATTGACGTACTTTTTGTCAGGTTAATTTGGTTGAGGACGTAGAGAGGTGATGACACATATTTCGATCTGTTGCTGCTTACCGTAATCAGCAGCTGCTTACCGTAATCAGCAGCTGCTTACCGTAATCAGCCGCTGCTTACCGTAATCAGCAGCTGCTTACCGTAACCAGCAGCTGCTTACCATAATCAGTGGCCAGGGCTGCTGCTTACCGTAATCAGCAGCCACTCCTCCACACCCAAAGTTCAAGCGGATCTGGGTTAGGATCAGATACAACTTGTTAATAAGACCTAGGCCGGATAATGCAGCATTGACTATACACTCACCCCTGTGGTCCCTGGAAGCCTTTCGAAAACTTGAGTACTCATTGGTAGCAACCTTTTCAAGTTTTTCAAGTGTTTCTTGAACATAAGGTTCGTAATTGGGGTCGTTACAGCGTCGGTCTCGGCAGCGCGTAGTCGATTGACGCGGAGTTGATTGACGTGTTTGTACTGCAGGCATGAAGAAAAATGGTGAGAGTCGCTGACACATTTGATCGTGTTTGCAGGTGAAAAGTCGGACTGGGCACTCATCTGTGTGACAGAGGGCCTTTTTCAGATCTTGCTTTCCTCGCAAGAAACATGTAAAAATGTCCATTATTGTAGTAAGAATATCGACTAGAACCTATATACATAGTTTGAGCTGCATTGCGCCCATTTTGGTGGAGATATTGGAAGCGTCTGACAGGTGGGTCGTGTCCGATGTGTGGGCCGGTGTTAGTAGTGGACTAAGAAGTATCGAGAGGAGTGATGAAACAAATCAAAATTCCCATGCCTCATTGACAGCACTCGCATCCCAAGGATTCAAGGCCTTCAGGGATTCATCGACATAAAAAGACCCAGAGAACGAAGTATTGAGGTTCTCAATTGCGCCTATGGTTGGGGATGCTGTGCGACGTTGAGTTGGGGAAGGAGAATCTAGCATTGAGATATTTTCAACAACTTCGCAAGCCAACAGTGAAAGGAGGGACCTTCAATTTCAAACACATCCACCATATGCCGGTTGCTAGTTGTTTCCTCAGTACCATTGCTTTGGCTTTGATGTATGGTGCTGGGGCCTGCGACAGGGTGAGACTCCGCACCAGCGAAATTGTTAGATGTGAGGCTGAGATTGCGAAACCACCACCCGCGGATCTGGGTACGATAGAACAACTTGGATGCAAGGAGGACGCAGTGTGTATCCCTATCTTACGACAGGACTTAACTGTACTGACAATTGTTGTGCTATCAGAGGGCAATCAATCTAGAGAGGAACGACCTTATACAGCGCAGGGCCGACCTAGACCACCAGATTAAACAATGCATTGAAACTAGAGCCAGGTCCGGCACCATCTATGAACGCGCCCAAAACAAGTGAGTCCAACGCGTTTATTAAGTCAAAAAATAGTTTATTAAGACTGCTTGTGTAGACTCCAAAAGCAGGCTGATGTAGCGTCTCTCATTCAGCGCCTTCCTCACGAAGACGATCCTCAAAGGTTTCATTCAGCGCCTTCCTCACGAAGACGATCCTCAAAGGTTTCCTGAGGACGTCGTGAAGATTCTTTGCTTAAATTGGAAGAGCTGTTTTTGGAAACAAATAGGAACCCTGGTGACGAGTCACTCGGACAAGTCGACAACACCTTCGTCGAAACTTACTCCACAGTGTCTTTGCGAAGCGCAGCACGCCATAAACATTCTAGACCATAACCGTAACTCAGCGTATTTTTGATACTAAAACCGTGACAAAATTTGGCAATCTCGGTCTTCAAGCCCAACTTGTTCTCCCGACCATCTTACTCGGTTTGAAGCGGTTCGAAGGCCCCTATCTGCATCCCCCACTGCATCTTCGAAAACGTCTACAGCTTCTGAATTGAAACGAACTTCTTCAAAACATGGGTTACATCAACATTCATCCACTTGATACTGCGTACTTGAATGTATTTCAGGCTAGTCATCCTCTTCGATCTCGGTGTCTTCTGCACTTACATCCCCTTCACAGACCTCCAGGTGATACCTGAACACATCTCGAGTCGTAATAGCCTGACAAATGTCGCATCTGGCAAATAGTCCCAAAAAATCGGCTTCGGACAAGCCAGGGCTCCTCATGCGACCGATCTTATCAATTTTTTTCCATTTCGTCTCCTTTGGTATGATAATGGAGTCCGCCAGATCTGGCAATGACCGTCAGCGTTTGTCCTATGCTGTGATTTTCAATGAACTGACTAGCTACGGCATAGGTTCTCTTTAACGGCCTGTCACTGCGCGGTTGCTTGTCGGGCCAGGCGACAGCTGAGGGCTGACTAATGTTCATCGTTGCTTCAAACATTAATGATTGTTTGCCGGACTGCCAGTGCTTTCTACAAAACAACTCACTTTTCGAAGAATACTTTTTCTGAAATTTCTGTGGGATTCCGAGTTTTCTATATGCTTGATCTAAAGAAACTGTTTTCATTCAGTTAATGGTTCTCTAGCCTTGGAGTGAGAAACACACCAGAATAACCGCAACGACCGGTCGCGCATTCCGCGACATATTCAACGATACGACTATGGCCGGTGCTAGATATCTTCTCCAGTACTGCAGCTTCAATAATACGCTCTTCCCTGTCGCCGAGCCTCTGTAGGAGTGGACACAGACATTGTGGAGCTCTGAAATGGTGTTGCTCGCGGTACTTTAGCAGATTGCAGGGCTTGACGCATTTGTCCTCCGTGTCATCCACTGGCCTGTTGAAGTTAATCACGAATGTGCAATCGTCAAGGCTGCAACCGACGGCACACGTACCAATGAAACGGCTTCAATTCGAAGGCCAAAGGATCGAATGACAAGATGACGGATGACTTCTTAATCTCGGAGAGTAATAGCTGTCGATACGACGGGATCAATGTTATCAACGAATTCTTAGACATTTAGAGGGAGGACCAATGCGAGTTTCGTCTTGAGATGCTGTTTGAGAACTGGAATTCATCCTTTTCAGTGAGGCTCTCTGACTCGTCACTGACGTAGCTCCACGTTGCCGCATAGTTCCACGTATGACGACTCAGCAACCATATCCTAGGGTTCTAGTCAGCTTGCCTCGTTTCGGAATCTTCAAGTTAGCCTGCAGCGCTGTGTTTCGCCTGTCCTCAGCTTTCTTCTGTGTCTCAGTCCTTTCTTTTTGGCGTCCTAAAGGGGTACGTTAAACTCTCTTAATCTCATAGCTAATTTCTCACACATCACTCCAGCATCGTTTTCTGAATTTAGTCCGAGTCACCGTGACAGACTCGGACTCGGATTTCTGATCATGTTTCCATGCAAGTACTGTGCAGAAAGATTCACTGCTTTATCTGCTAGGGGCCTCACACAGCATCACAGAAAGTGTCCAGCCTTTCTGAAACATGAAGCAGAGGCAAATCAACGCCGAAAAACAACCGTCGCTTCAAGCAAGATTAGGCGAACAAAACTCCGAGCCCAAGTCAAAGTTAAAGATCCCAAGGCGCGTTTGGGTTCTGCAGCTATAGGAGTAAGCTTTTTTAATAATCAATAAACATCATGATTGATTGGCATCTCCAGGAAGGGTTCATTGCTGGATCAAGTACGAGTCATCAAGCAAATGTCGTCCATGACATGGAGCATCAGGCAATGGATCAAGATTTTGAACTCTTGCCACCTTCATTTCCTCCTCCCTCATCAACACCTCCGCCACCTTCCTCTTTCTCAGAGCCTCCTCCCCAATCCACGCTAGCAGGTCGACCAAAACGGAATTATCGGGTGCCTGCTCGATATGAGGACGTTAATCCTGAGCCTTTGCGGCCGCTCGAGGAAGAAGACGAGCAGCCAACTGCAGCATTACCACGCCTACGTTTGATTGTCCGCAATCGACTGCGGACTGCCCCAAACTCCTTTGGCTTGCTGCGAGAATACCTTTACCGGCCTTCCTTTGATCCCGACTCCTTTGTCCCCGAAGTGGACCTTCACCGAGTTGGAGGAACTGATCTTGTGTTTATTCTGCCACCATCTCCGCCCCCTGTTCATCGAAATGAATCAGTCGAAATGCTTATGAACTGGAAGGACTCTGGCACATCCACCAAGTCAGATGCTGAGGTCAATCGTCTTGTAAACGCTGTCCTTCTTGACCCCCATTTCAAGCTTGAAGATTTGCAAGGCTTCAATGTGGCTAGAGAGAATCAACGGGGCGATGCTGTTGAGAGGAAATCTCCCTTTTCTGACTCTTTTCAAATGGCCGACATCGACATTCAAGTTCCTTCCGGTACCACCGGAATACCACCAGGCACATTTTCTGTTCCAGGATTGGTCTATCGGAAATTGACCGCTGTCATTCAAGCTGCATTCTCGTCACCCCTTGCTTCCCGCTTCCATTTCTCGCCTTTCAAATTATTTCACATGTCTGCAAGCGGTGAAGAAGAACGGGTATTCTCTGAGGTCTACAACTCAGATGTTTTCATCAAAGAACATGACAATGTGCAGCGCGCTCCTCTTCCTCCTGATCAGCCCGATTGCAAGCTAGAGAAGGTCATAGTTGCCCTCATGGTCTGGTCTGACAGCACTCACCTTGCGAACTTTGGTACCGCAAAGCTCTGGCCAATCTATTTTCTTTTTGGGAACGTTTCGAAATACATTCACGGACAGCCAAACTCTGGTGCTTGCCAGCATATTGCATACATCCCGTCTCTTCCTGATTCATTTCAAGACTTTGCCGCCTCTTTCTGCAGTAAATGGGGCACACAAAAAAGGGACCTCATGACACATTGTCGACGAGAGCTTATGCATGGTGTTTGGAAATTCTTGCTAGATGCAGATTTCATTCATGCATATAAATGCGGAATGGTGGTCAAATGTGCTGATGGTATCGAGCGCCGGGTATATCCTCGATTCTTTACATATTCTGCTGATTATCCTGAGAAGTAAGTGGATGCCTTTCTTTCATGGACTGTTGAGCTAATCCTTTTGACAGAGCTTTGCTTGCGACCATAAGAGACAAAGGCCTTTGCCCTTGCCCTCGGTGTCTCGTTCCAAAATCAAAACTTGACCAAACTGGCACGAAGCGTGACAGTAAATTTCGGCTTCAAAATAATCGTACATATTTGTTTGATCGTGTTCTAATCGCTCGGAATGCAATCTACAGGTCTGCAGCGGCCACTGCCGGTGCTGTCGTCAATCGCCTTCTCAAGGCGACTTCCTCCGTCCCAACACTAGTAAGTCAAGTCCCCTGATATTTATTTATTCGAGCTTTATGTTTTATTCTTAGAATGCATTTATTGATAAACTTGGCTGCGATTTTGACATTCCACGCATGCTCGTTGTTGATCTTTTGCACGAGTTTGAGTTGGGTGTCTGGAAAGGACTTTTCACCCACTTAATTCGAATTCTGCATGCTGCTGCCCCTCACGGTGGTTTGGTTGCCGATGTGGATAGACGGTACGTGAACTGTACTGTTAGCTACCAAGAATTAATAAACTCTGTTACAACCAGGTTTCGGGCCATTCCAACGTTTGGCTCAAGCACAATCAGGCGTTTTGCAACGAATGCCTCAGAAATGAAGAAGCTTGCAGCACGTGATTTTGAGGACCTATTGCAGGTAAAGTCAGGCATGAAGAAAGAGAAGGTCAATTCCTGACTTCTTCTTTAGTGCAGCATCCCAGCGTTTGAAGGACTACTGCAGGAGCCATACAATACAATCATCATGACACTATTATACCGAACAGCGGAATGGCATGCACTTGCAAAACTTCGGCTACATACCAAGAGTACTCTACAGCATCTCGAACGGCTTACAACGGAGCTTGGGCAGCTAACACGGAAGTTTAGGGACACCACGCAATCTGCTTTTGCGACATTTGAACTTCCAAAGGAAACAGAGGCCCGAAAGAGGCGCCAAAAATCTGGCAAGGGCAAGGAGAAAGCAACGGCAGGCAATGCATCTGGGAAGAATTCGAAACATCTGAACCTCTTCACGTACAAATGGCATGCACTCGGGGACTATGTTTGTGCTATCCGTCTCTTTGGTCCAACAGATGGGTTCTCAACCCAAGTCGTCAGTAATCTTTTCCCTATGCAATTGAGTTATTCATGTTTTCTGTCAACAGGGTGAACTTGCTCACAAAATTGTCAAGCGCTTGTACGGATCGACAAACAAGCGCAATGCCGAGCACCAAATTGCTAAGCGCTATCGAAGGCTTGAACGCGCCCGTTTGGCCCTTGACAGGAAGCGGCTTCATAGCCATACCAAGCAGAAAACAACAAATCAAGAAGACAACCAGCCGGTTGGTGACTCGGAGCTGAGATACTATATCTCTCCGTCTAAAAATTGCCCTCAGGATATTTTCGGCACCCTTCGCAATAACAGAGGTGACCCTGCTTACCATGTACGTTTTCCTAATAACGCTTTTGTGACCGTACTAACTGCTTTCAAAGAAATTTTTACCGAAGCTTCAAGATCATTTACTCGGACGACTAATCGGCCGTGAATTTGATGCCGACATGCACGAAGAATTCACGGATTCAGATCGAAATTCCATACGCTTTGTCGGAAGCAAGATTTATTCCGTTCAAACATGCCAAATCTATTACACCAGCTACGACTTACAGCGGCAGTATGACACTGTCAACCCTCATACACACCCAGATATTATGCTGTGCTCTCCTGTTAACGAGGAAGGTGCTGAACCCTACTGGTATGCGAGAGTTCTTGGCGTCTATCATGCCAACATCTGGGCCGAGAATTCGATGATTCCTGGTGCCAGAAACGTCAGGCGTATGGATTTTCTTTGGGTTCGTTGGTTTGGCGAGGAACTAGGCTATCGTTCGGGATTTCATCGAGCACGCCTGCCCAAAATTGGTTTCGTAGAATCCACAGATGAATTTGCATTCAGTTTTGTCGATCCTGCTAATGTAGTGCGCGGGTGTCACTTGATTCCGGCTTTTGATGCTGGCCGGAGTGCCGATCTCCTTCCTTGGCCATGTAGCATTGCTCGACGCCTTAATCCTGAGGATGTAGATGACTGGTTAAACTTCTATGTGAACATGTGAGTGGACACTAGATTACTGCAGTTTTGACTACCATGAATGTTGTCAGCTTTGTCGATCGAGATATGGTCATGCGTTACTTTGGTGGCGGAGTTGGTCATCTGAAGAACGCCCCTCCACTGCGAGTACCTGGTTTTGATCCAATTGATCCAAGCTCAGAGGAAATGGTAGTGGAAGACGACGACGACCCTTGCAGCGGTACAAATGAAGATCTGGGTGCCGTAGTACAACAACCTTCTAGAGATGCCGCTGTGAATGGTGGTGAACTGGTCCAACTGCAAGCAGGTGAAGATGACGAGGACGACGAAGACGATGAGGAAGACGATGACGATAGTGATGACGATGAAGGTGGGGACCAAACTGATGAGGATGAGGACGGGGAGGGAGAGGACGACTATGGTTATGCCAGTGCCTGACCCTACTACTAAGTTGGTAGATAAGTGTTTATGTTGGTCCGCACACCAATATAATGGGTCAATTATACTCCGTATAACGACGCGTCCTATCCTGAAATCAGTATGGGCGGTCCTATTTAACCACGTCAGATGCCAACTTCTTCTTACCCTCTCCAAGCGACGACTCGGACGCGAGATACAATCACCAAATGTGAATGGATGGTCGTCTTTCACAGGATACTTTATGCCATCCTCCCTTCCTCCAAACTCCCTCCACAAGTTCAAGTTCATGCTACTAGCAATATGCCAACAATCACCAAACCTGTGAGCGCATACTTCCGCAGTACAACGATCAGAACCGAGATCAACTTCACTCATCGCCTCATTGTATCACTGGAGAGTTGCTTTCGCTATGCGTTACATCACAACTATCGGTCCCCTCGTGTTTTTTGATGCGCAACCTCAGTTAAGGTGATTTTTGTGGAAAATATTGAAGATGTACCGGACCTCGATCTGACAAAACAACGTATTTGTTTTGCTTTGGTTTTGCTTTGGGTGTGCTTCATCGTTCCCTGTAAACTCAAGTACCTCTGCACATCGCAGGCCTCAAGTCCACTCAAACAATCTCTTGCGATCCGATATGAGCGACTACTACACAAATGACAAGCGTACTCGGATGGCGTGCGAAAGGTGTCGCATGCGCAAATCAAAGGTGAATAGACCTTCTCCGCTGGTCTCATACGTTCATGCTCACACCATGTCAGTGTCGGCCCCCCAAGCCAGACCAGAGCGGCGTCACAGGCGCCTGTGAGCGTTGCATCAAAAAGGGATTGAAAGACGATTGTAAATACTTCCCCGTCGAGCAGGGTGAAGCCTCGAATAACTACGTTCCCCAAGGTCAGATTCAAGATGACTCGGCTTTACTATATCCTGCCCATCACGATCCTGTCGCAAACCGTCTACAATATCCCCCACCCAATTTACTACCGTCTTCATCATCTGGGGCGCCTTCGCCAGCAAACCCGCCACAGTACCAACAGTCTTATACACCCAACCAAGCATACTATACGCAGGCGCCTTCGCCAACAAATCCGCCAGTTAGTTACCAGTACCAACAGCCTTATACACCCAACCGAGCATACTATACACCAACAGCCTTATACACCCAACCGAGCATACTATACGCAGGCGCCTTCGCCAGCAAACCCGCCACTCAGTTACCAATAGATGGCAAAATTGCAAACGGAAAAAGACAGTGGAGAGGGAAGTATTATGGGCTTCTTTGCGAACGCGCAGAATACACTCATCGCTGGCGGCACGTTTGGAAGTCTTTCGCGTAGGCTTTGTACATGAAGCACCAATATACTGTAAAGCCCAAAACCGACAATAGTAACATTTATATTGTAAATATTTGAATATTTATTATTATTGACAAGTACATGAGGAGTTCTGAGTCGCAGACATAATGAGTCATGACACCCTCAACGGAATTCTAAAAAAATGTGAACGTAAAAGAAAACTTGTAGAGGTACTAGTAGGTCCGGGCCACGTGGACAGTCTAATCGTGATCCGAAGGGCACATCACATATATCGTAGTCTGTCTAGGAGAGACTAGGGTGTTATAATGTTGTGACGGTTCATGAACCATCTAACATCTGACATGCATTATTGTGATTTTTTGGTAAACCTGGCAGCCACCTCACAATCTAGTTATAATGTCCTTGCCATATTGTATTTCGTCTGTATTACAGAAAGAATATTGTACCTAATTGATGACATTACTATAATCCTACATGTCGCAGATACACGGTTTATCTGGGTGTTATAATGTTGCGACAGGTTCATGAACCATCTAACATCTGACATGCATTATTGTGATTTTTTGGTAAACCTGGCGGCCACCTCACAATCTAGTTATAATGTCCTTGCCATATTGTATTTCATCTGTATTACAGAAAGAATATTGTACCTAATTGATGACATTACTATAATCCTACATGTCACAGATACACGGTTATAAACTGTTATCTGGGTGTTATAATGTTGCGACGGGTTCATGAATTGTCTAACATCTGACATGCATTATTGTGACTTTTTGGTAAACCCGGCAGCCACCTCACAATCTAGTTATAATGTCCTTGCCATATTGTATTTGGTTTGTATTACAGAAAGAATATTGTACCTAATTGATGACATTACTATAATCCTACATGTGGCAGATACACAGTTATAAACTGTTATCTGGGTGTTATAATGTTGCGACATTGTTGTGATTTTTTGGTAAACCCGGCAATCACCTCACAATCTAGTTATAATGTCCTTGCCATATTGTATTTGGTTTGTATTACAGAAAGAATATTGTACCTAATTGATGACATTACTATATTCCTACATGTCGCGGATACACAGTTATAAACTGTTATCTGGGTGTTATAATGTTGCGACATTGTTGTGATTTTTTGGTAAACCCGGCAATCACCTCACAATCTAGTTATAATGTCCTTGCCATGTTGTATTTGCTTTGTATTACAAAAAGAATATTGTACCTAATTGGTAACATTA
>Ga0208193_1000717_pt1 | contig 15960 bp, 17 predicted proteins | sample June2015DPH_17_2_FD_184716 | JGI IMG/M metagenome (GOLD analysis project Ga0208193, IMG submission 184716) | Peatland microbial communities from SPRUCE experiment site at the Marcell Experimental Forest, Minnesota, USA - June2015DPH_17_10... | ecosystem: Environmental > Terrestrial > Soil >... | reverse complement strand
CAATGAACTGAGGAAGGATCAGGCAGCCCGGATTGCGTGGGCGAAGGATGTCGGCCTGACGCAAATGTGCGTGCCCAGCCTGGATGGGCCGAAGAGTCCCAGCATGGACGACGTGAAGCGCGCCGCCGAGGAATACAACCGGATCGGGGAGCGGGCAGCGGCGGCCGGGATCGTGCAGGGCCTTCACAACGAAGGCTTTGAACTCACCACGGTCGACGGCCAGCGGACCTATGACCTTCTGTTTCAACTTCTCGATCCCAGGTACGTCAAGTTCCAATTCCAGGTGTCCACGATCAGCGAGGGGTACGATGCGGCCGAGTACTTCACCAGATACCCAGGCCGCTTTATCTCCATGCACGCGCAGGGCTGGTCGGCCAAGACGCGGCAAATCGTGCCGGTAGGTGAAGGCACTCTCGATTGGAGAAAAATCTTTCACGCGGCAAAAGCCGGCGGCATTCAGAATTACTTCGTGGAGATGGACTTGCCTATGATGAGGGCAAGCGTTCCATATCTTCATCATTTGCAGGTGGAGTGAAACGGCCGTTCACCACGATTCGGAGAGGAGGGCGGTCCCGCTCTCGGGCGCTTTCCCATCCCCTCCCGAGCAAGTCCTTGCCTATTCTGACGTGCCTGCTCTGAGCCATTCACGAGTGGATCCACCCTTCACCCAGTCCATGACTGGGTTGGCAAACTCGCAACAGTTGAAATGCATCCCCGATCCGGCCCCACAGCTAAAGGCACAGCGACTCGTCGCGCAACGGAATCAAGAGCCGCCGGGTCGGTTGTATGTGAATCAGCTCCCCGCTTCGGCCTTTTCTGCCGGCCAGCTTAACTTGGCACGCAAATAGCTCCCTTCTCACGGGTCAGGAAGAGGGCAGACGTCATTCCGGTTCTTCGCGGATGACGCCTTCTACCATGCATGTGCCGGTCTGCGCGGCCATTCTAGCCGCCTCGATTGCGCTCGACTCGCCACCGCCGCCGCCAGATCCGCCTGCGCTTGGCGCGGGCATTGGCGGCGTAGTGGGCCTGAGGATCAGCTTCAGCGATTCGGTGGATAACTTGTAGCTGGCGAGCATGGCTTGGGCTGTAGCGCGCTGCTGTCGATTCATCCCGACACCCCACTAGCTGATCCAGGCATGTTCAGCTTAGAATGGGTTTCACGCTGCCGAGGGCAAACATCCTAATATGCAATCGTTCGATACTCGAAAGTGTCTTCGGCTTGTCGCCGCCCTATGCGGGGTTGTGGCTGTTGGCTTTCAGCTCCATGCCCAGAGACCATTTCTGACCGAGACGCAGTGGGCCGGGATACGCGATGAAGCCAGCGGAATGGCGGCGTATGAAAACCTTCGCAGCCTGACGCGTCTGCACCGGGTTCCTGCGACGCCGGAGTTTGAGCAGGCCGCAGCCTTCATCCTGATGCGCGCCAAAGAGTATGGACTCCAGGATGCTCATGCCGAGCAATTCCCGATTGACGGCAGGATTCACTATGGGCTGATGCGTTCGAATTTAGGATGGCGGGTTGACGCTGCCAGCCTTTGGGAACTGGAGCCCGAGCATACGCTCTTGGGTGACTGGGCAACGGACCCAATCCGGTTGGCGGACTATAGCCACAGCGCGGAGGTGGACACGGCGCTGGTCGACGTGGGCGCGGGCACAAGTGAGGCTGACTACGCGGACAAAGATGTGCGCGGAAAGATCGTGCTTGCCGATGGAGTGCTCGCGGCCGTGCAGCAGATGGCGGTGGCCGAGCATGGGGCGGCGGGCATCGTGAGCGATATGCCCAATCAGACGACGGCCTGGTCGGGGCTCGATTCGACCCTGGTGCGCTGGGGGCACCTCGATGCGCTCGCTCCCAAGGGATTTGCGTTTATGGTGTCGCGCGGGACGGCAACCGAGTTGCGCGAGAAACTGAAGCGCGGGCAGCAGGTGAGACTGAGCGCGCATGTAAAAGCCGAGGTCGTCCCCGATCATTGGACGGTGGTGACGGCAACCATACCGGGAACCGACCCTCGTGCCGGAGAAGTGGTTTATAGCTGCCATCTCGACCATCAGCGGCCGGGCGCAAATGACAATGCAAGCGGGTGCGTGACGATTCTGGAGTCGGCGCGGCTGCTCAACAGGCTGATTGGTAGCGGCAAGCTGACGCGGCCTCGCCGAACGCTGCGCTTTATCTGGGGGCCGGAGGTCGAGGGCACGATGGCCTTCTTGAGCGTCCATCCGGAGATTCGGCGCGCACTGCGGGCCGATGTTCATATGGATATGGTGGGTGGCGATCCCTATAAAAACAAGTCGATTCTGCATCTGACGGAGACGCCGTGGTCACTGCCCAGTTTCGTGACTGACATCGGCGAATTATTCTTAGAGACCATCCGGGATGGGGCCACCTCCTATGCCGAAGGCGGCAGCCAGGTGGAGGCGGCGGTGCTCGAAGATCGCAATGGAGCGCTGGGAACGCGCAATGAGTTTTTGGCAGATCGCACCCCTTATGCCGAGGGCAGCGATCACGATGACTATGATTCATCGACGATCACGGTGCCCTCGCTCTACCTGCGGGATTGGCCGGACATTTATATTCATACCGATCACGATACGCTGGAGCAGATTGATGCGACCAAGCTGCGGCGGGTGGCATTACTGGGCGCGGCTTCCGGATATACCTACGCGGCGCTAGAGGCCGGGAACGCCGGCCCCTTGCTGGCGTTTTTCGCGGCCCGTGCGCAAGCACGGCTGGCGGAAGCTTCACTACGCGCTCAGGCGCTCGTCGAAGACACTCAACTCGAGCCCGAGCAAGCCTGGTATGAGGCGCGCAACCTGCTGATCCAGATGCTGCGGCGCGAGCAGGCGGAACTGCGTTCCTTTTCGATGTATACCGGGAGCGATCCTGAGAAGAGCGCTGCCTTCAGCAAGGATCTGGAGGCGCAGGCGGCGATGCTGAATGGATGGATCGATCACAGCGCGGAACAGCGTGGGGCTCATAGTTTTCTTTTGCAGCCGCCCTGGCATGGGCAGCCTGGTGCCGAGCGGATTCCGGAGCGCGTGGGCGAGTTTGGGCCGCTCACCTTTCAAAATGACGATGTGCTGCTGGACCGGCTCGGAAGCGAGCGGGTAAGCAAGATCAAGCTGCTCAATGGCGAGTCCAGCCGCCTGATCCGCGTCGAGGACCGCGGAGCGCTTTATGCTTATGAGATTCTCAATTTCGTCGATGGCAACAGATCCGTGGGCGAGATACGCGATGCGGTGGCTGCCGAATACGGACCAATTCCAGTCGATTTAGTGTTTGATTATTTGAAGGCGTGTGAAGAGGCGAAGATTGTGACGCTTCGATAACAATTGCAGCGCAGCTTTGAATTGCAGGCAGAGTGAATTTTCAATTTCAGGAAGGCGGCACAAATGGAGCAGACGATGGGCAGCATTCAAACCAGGCAGCGCTTCATGGGCTGCTGCACCCTGTTTTTCATCCTGGCCGCTTTTGGCGTGACGGCAAATCTAGTGTCTCAGACCGCGGGGCATGGCGCTCTCGAGCTTACCTCCGGGCTGAGTCGAAAGCTCTATGCTCTGCCCGATGACAAGGCAGTGATCGAGGCTCGCAAGAGCCTTGCGGCAGATCCGAAAAACGTCACTTTGGTGCTAAAACTTGCACAAGCGCAGGCGGCGCGGCGGCAATATCAAGAAGCCGTGGCCACAGCCAGCGCGGGGCTTGCGTTTGCACCGAGCAATGCGGACCTTTATCTGGAGCGGGGCCATCGGGAGTTGGGACTGCGGGAGTTCAAGGCGGCGATGAAGGATTTGGAGCAAGCGGCGCGGCTTAATCCGCAGATGTTGGACGCTCACTATCATCTGGGCCTTGCACACTATTTCTTAGGCGAGTTCGATGCTGCGGCAGCTTCGTTTGACCGAGCCCGGTCTCTGGCCCACAACGACGATAGTTTGATCGATTGCTCGAACTGGCTCTATGTTTCGCTGCGGCGTGCCGGCAAGCAACAGCCGGCAGAACAGGTGCTTGCACGCATCACGCCCGCAGTCAAGAACACCGAACCGCACCTTTATTTCTATCTGCGCCTGCTGCACTTTTATCAAGGAAAGCTCACCGAGAAGGCAGTGCTGCCGCAGCCGCCAGCGGGCCCGGCGGATGTCGAAGGCGAGTTGTCCTTCAATACAGTGAGCTATGGGGTAGGAAACTGGCATGTCTATCACCACGATCGATCCGGCGCGACAGACCTGTTCAAGAACGTAATCAAAGGCGAAGCATGGAACTCATGGGGATTTATCGGTTCCGAGCAGGAGCTTCTTCATGATAAGCAGTAATCGGATGATCTTGAGGGCATACCTATGAAAAAAGTCACTTGCACGAGTTTGCTGTTGCTCCTGGCATTCGAAGCATATTCGGTTCTACATGCTCAAAACGCGGATGCACGGGATGCGGTGTATTATCCGGCCGCCTCCAGCCAGCAAACGGAGACCGACGAATATACGCGCTATGAGCTGCTGGCGCCTGAGACAGCGAGCTTCAAGATTTACTACGAAGTGACGGCGACCACCGCGGGGGCCGGTTTTTTTTATAACCCGATCCGCAAAGGCAGTGTGGCCAGCGATGAAAGCGTTTATGACGCGATGAGCGGCAAGCTGTTGCATTTTGAAGTAGTGACGGGTGCCGAGGCGCGCAAAGATGCGCTGATGGCGGACGCCGATCTGGATACTGATTACATCAAGGTGACGCTTGCCCGCCCGGTGCCGGAGAACGGACAGGGGCGGGTCATCATCGTCAAGACGTATAAGGACCCCAAGAGCTATTACGTAGACGGCAAAACGATCGTCTTCAAGCGGCCATTGGGAATCCAGCGGGATAAAGTTGTTTTGCCGGCCGGATATGAAGTCGTGAAGTTGACCGTGCCATCGCAGATCCTGACCGAGAAAGACGGGCGAATCGCAATCAGCTTTCTTCATGCCGGAGCAGGCGAGGCTCCGTTGGAAGTGCGCGCGGTGAAGGACGCCGAGACCGGCGCGAGGTCCCTGCCGGCGGAATTGACGAAGGAGCGCAGCTGGGAGTCGCCCTTTGCCGGAGAGATGGAGCAGTACCGGCTGTCGGAGCGGGCCATCCAGGACCGGGATATTGTGTACTTCCTGCAGCAGCCGGAGACGCACTCCTTCAGCCTTTATCACGACTACACCGAGACGCGCGCGGGCGTCAATGGCTATGCCAATGTGGTGCGCACTGGCAGCGTGGCAACTCATCCTTCGGCGTATCTTTTGGATACGGGCGAGCAGTTGAAGGCCGAAGAGATGAGCGGTGCGGAGATGATCGCGTCCAAGATCAATACTGGCGAAACTGTTGATCCGAAGGATCAGGTGGTGGTGATTCCCTTTGCGACAGTGCAGACAGGGCAGTCCCTGCGCCTGCGCATTGCTGAAACCTATACGGCTCCGTTGAGCTATCGGCTGAATGGCGACGAACTGGTGTTCGATCGCAGCCTGGCCCGTCCGCGGAATGCAGTGGTGCTACCTTCGGGCTGGTATTGCACGGCTAGTGCTGTTCCGGCCACGGTAAGCCAGTTGCCGGATGGAAGAATACGGCTGGATTATTGGGATGACAGGCCAGAGCCTGTGGATGTGCTGCTCAAGGCGAAGCGGCGCGCGGGCGTGGAGTAAGATTGGATGAGAATCGGGCAGCGCAGCCTAGCCGATATCAAGCGATCAATGCGAAAAACATATGGCGCTTTCGCCATTTGCATGGCTCTCTCGGCCTCATGCCTCTCAGCACAAACCAGTATCCCCGACTGGTGCCGCGGGCTTCCGCGGGCGGACGTGAAAAAGCTGGATCGCGTTCCGGTGAGCGATTCCTGGTTTGAGGTCTACAAAGTCGCACCCAGAGTATTCGCCATCTACGAACCACATCAGGCGGAAGAGACTATCGGCTACCTGATTACCGGCGATAAGCGCAGCGTACTCTTCGATACCGGCATGGGAATTGGCGACCTGAGAGCATTGGTCTCAGAGCTGACGCGATTGCCGATCGTGGTGTTGAATTCACACACCCACGACGATCACGTCGGCAACAACTGGCAGTTCGATACGGTCTACGGGATGGACACCGATTTCACCCGCACCAATGCGCGCGGCTCTCGCGAAGATGCGCAGGCGGAGATCACGCCCGATCAGATTTGCGGGCCTCTGCCGAAGGGATTTGACCCAAAGAGGTACGCAACGCGGCCGTGGAAGATCACGTCCTTCATGCACGATGGCGACAGGATCGATTTGGGCGGCCGGACATTGCAGATTATCGCTACGCCGGGCCACACGCCCGACTCGATTTCTTTATTCGATTCTGCCAACGGCCTGCTCTTCACCGGAGATACATTCTATCCTGGCACGATCTGGCTTTACCGGCCCGAAACCGATCTCACAGCCTATGGCGCCTCGGTCAGCAAACTTGCGGCGCTTGCGCCGCAAGTCAAGCTGGTTCTTGGCGCTCACAACGTTCCCGTAGCAAAGCCCGAGGTACTTCCTCGCCTGGCGAGCGCTTTTGCGGCCATCCGCGCGGGCAAGGTTCCCGCAAAGCCGGTTTCGCCGGGCAAGGTCATTTATCAAGTGGGCGACATCTCTTTCCTAATGCATTCTCCCGACTCCAAGCCATGAACATTCCCGGCGGGAGGCCGCCGCAGCTCTTGGGCGCCGCCGCCTTTGGTGATATCCACGGAATTGAGTGTTTCAGTGTTGATCGGTTTCTACCAGAGCGGCGTCGCTGCGGGACTTCTACTTCATCACGGAATTGCACTTTGCCCCTGCCCCTTCGGGAAGACCTACTGAATATCAAAGTCAATCAGATCACTCCAACAATTGCCCCCGGGATCAGCGGTTCTAAATTGAGCGCTTCGATGAGCAGGAAACATCGAACGCCCGCCGACGGAACCCAGCTCGCGTGGAAAGTGATACCTTCGCTCAGCATCCGGCCGGCTCGTCTGATTGGTGCATTCAGGGTTCTTCCATCCGCGTCAAGGCTTCTTTGAACAGATTCTGAACATCGCTCAGTGTGGTCGTGGGGTCATTGTTATAGTCCATTAGGTGGTGATGATTGTTGCGGCTTGCGGTTCGCTCGTCAACAATCTTGCGGACGACTTCCAGACCGGGGCATCGATGATGAATTCCACCAGTGATATCGAATGTGGATTTCTCCAGCGCACAGTAAATGCTCCAGGTCGTCGCGTTGGTCGGACACTTGCGGTTGTCGGCACGATTCCACGCCGCTTCGGTCGAAAGGATGGTCGCCGCTTCTCGCACGATCTTCTGGTCCAAGGCGTCGGGACTCACTTCGTGAGAGGCGTCGAGGTCAAAGCTCAAAGTCGCTCTTGAATACGAAGCCAAGCGCATGCTTGCAGAGCACTGGTTGGCTGAGGGACTCACGGCAGAAGAAGCTGCGGTTTTTATAGACGGCCTGATCGCGATGGCCAAACCCGTGCGATCGTACTTCCGTTGGAAGCCTCAGCTCTAACGCTTATAACTTGTTGCCGCTGACCGCCGGCGATGACTCGGCTCCGGTTGGCCGCGGAAAATTGCCGGGAAATGCCGTCATAGACGCGCGGCAAGCAGGCAGTAAGGGAAATTATTTACCACTTTTGCCTCGTTTTGAGGAAATACACTCAACGCAATCCTTCCCCCCAAGCAAGTCAAACACTGAAAAGAAAGGACAATCCGCAACTCATGAAGACTGGAACGCCACTTGCATACATGCAAGATACCGAGCGAAAGGAGATCAGAAATGGCTGCCAGTACCATGTTCACATGCGTCTGCGGTGTTCAAAAGAAGACCAGTAATCATTGGGTTCTGGCAAAGATCACCCGGAATGGAGTCTTATTTCTGCCTTGGGACTGGACCCTCGCGGTTAGCGATGACATCATCGTTCTTTGCGGGGAACGGTGCAGTGTCGCACTGCTCAGCAAGCACCTAGGCGAATGGAAGCAGGCCGCACTCAGCAACACCGCTCTCGAACCCTGCCCCGCGATAGATTAGCCGCATGGCTGCAATGAGGCGACGGAAACAGCTTATTTGAGACCTTCTTTAGCCCTCCGTTTACGCCTGACGAGCAAGAGAAATAAACTGTCGCGAGTCAATCGCCGCCAGCCACGATCGGAGGCGCCTCACGCATGATGCATGAAAATAGTGAAGTGCAGCTGCGAGGCGTTTTCGATTTGGTGGTAAGAAGGAAACGGCAGGCATGTTTGCCGCGGATGCGGTGGGTTTATGAAGAATCAAATCACGACTGTGATCATTCATTGAGCATGATTGTCGATACGTCGATCAAGCGTGCTTCTCAAGCCCATATGTATCGCAAGCGAAGCATAAGCCAGCGTCGGCGGCGCCTGCGGCTTTATTGCCGACGGCTACCCGGACATAGCCCGCAGCCAAGACAAGGAAGGGCAACCAACGGGTTGGCAACATACTCCCTGTTTACGAGTGTGGGGGTCTGAATGACGAATTCAACTCGACGCACAATGATTGGTCTCCAAAACTGAAGACCACAATGCTCGGCTGTTGCACGCAGCTCATCGCTCGAGAAGCATCAAAATCTGTCTTGCTCGTTTTATGTCGGCATATCGAATCGGTCAACGACAAATACGTGGACTGGACGTTTTTCTAGCTGCGACTCCGATCCCTGTTGCTCCTGAATACCGGTGTCGGTGGCAGTGAAAAATGGGGCCATTTTGGCAGGATTGTGGCCCTTCTTCCGCTGGCAGCAACTACTTCTGGCATTTCCCCGCGCAGCGGGCCGGACGATTCGCTTTTGTACATTTCCTTCGAGCGTAGCTCGCGTACGGTCAAGCCGCCGGCGCGCTAACCTGCCAGCCTGTTGGTGTTTCCGCTGCCATCAACCAGTGGCAGAGTGGTCCTTGTGGTCCGCCATTGTGAACCCTTTGCGCACTGCCACCAACATGACGATATAAGAACCAGACAAAGAGTTATCATTGTAGGTCTCGACTGCTCGAAAGGATTTACGATGAATTTTTCGCTCTCCTTGCCCGTCCACGCGATCCCCATCTGGTTCCTCATCCTTTCGCTCTTCCTGCCGCGCCTCTGCATGGTCGTCGCATGGTTCCAGCACAGTATGACCCACTACATCCCGTCGACGGTCGGCATTATCCCGGTCATCGTCGCGATGCTCATCCCCCGCATCCTCATCCTCTTTTGGATCTACCAGGACCAGGGCATCACCATCTGGTTCCTGCTGCACCTGATCGCACTCCTGTTCGCCTGGGGCGGAGGCAGCCACACGGTTTACCGGCGTCGACGCGTCGAAGTCCTCGAATAATCGCCGCATTTTTGCTCGCAGGCAAGGAACCGGTCACCCCTTGGTCGCAACCGGATCCTCTGACAAGTGGAGGCCAGAGCTGTGACAGAAATCGCAACACGGCGGCCCGCGGCCGTTGAACCGATGCGGGTTCTTCGCAGGGAATGGCTGAAACACGCGTTAGTACCAATTGCGCCGCCGGGCATCGGGATCAGCCATTCGCCGCTACGGAGGGCATCAAGTGAAGGTTTGCAACGACAGGCATGATTGGCGTATGAGGGCCACCCGGAAGTTTGACCTCCGGCGAGTCGCATTGGGAGAATAAGAGGCGAAACTTCCGCGGGGCGGTTCATTCCGGCAAACAAGAAGCGACCCCAATATTGAGTTGAGAAGGCTCTGGATACGGCTCCATGAGAAAGGTGGCAAGGAGCACGCCATGCCCTGCCACCATAATCTTGAACAGGCACTGTCCGCTTACGTGGATGGCGCCGCGTTGGCGGCCGCCCCCAAGGGACATCTGTTCCGCACCATCGGCCGGGTTACTGGCGAACTCATTAGCACTTCCCTGCCCCAGGCTAACGCACATGCGATGATTCGCCGGCTCTCTGAGGCGGCCGGCATCAAGACCAAGATCGGCAACCATAATTTCCGGGCAAATGTTTCGATCTTCGAGCGGGGGAGAGACGTGCGCGCGGAACACGGACGCGAACACCCCTATCTCAGCGTTGTTTAGAATGAAAGTCGCATGGTGAGCGAAGTGGTTGGGTGCTTCTGCGAGTCCGCGCCGCCGGGCAGGCCATCAGCGCCACTTGTGCTCAAGAAGAAGTTCGACCCCTTCGCGCCGCCCGCGAACCCTCCTGGCATCGAGCTACTGCCCTCGAACGTAGTGGCTGCGGAAAAATTGAACAGGCCGGCAAAGCTCGCGCTGTTAAAAGTTGCCCGCGCTGAGGCCTTATTCATCCCCCCATCGGTCTTGCCGTCTACGCCGCCGGTATAGAACATCCTGAAATTGCCCAGCGATGATTTCATGTCCATACCCATTCTTGCGCGCATCAACTGATCAAGATTCGCCTGACCCGGTGCGCCACCACCGCGTCCTCCCATTGCTGTTGGACCTGCCCCGGCTTGGCCTGTCCCGCAGAAAAGACAGGCTGCGTTCGCGCCCTCAAACGCCGCTGCCGAATCGCTCGTGTCGCCGACGGAACCGAATGCGCGGCTGGGAAGCGCCCTATTGCCCGGTTGCAATGCATCAAGCGGACTGCGGTCCCAAAGCGAAAAGTGAATCCCTTCTGTGCTTTGCGACGGGTGTCCCTGGCCAGATCCGACCAATGGCCTGCTCTGCTGATGGTGTTCAGGGGAAGAATCGGGGTTAGCAGTGGAATTCCCGTCCGTGGACGCAGGGACCTGGCTCGCCTGGGGGCCAGCGGGCACAGTTGCAGGCGCCGGTTGCGCCGCGGGTGCTGGTGCAGTGTGCGGGGTCGGTGCATCCACGGCCGCAGCCGAAGGTGCATCCTGCGCCCGCAGGGCGGCCGACGGCCCGAAAGCTAGAATCGCAGCGCAACCCAGAAAGAGATATTGAAAGAAAGCCGGGGAGCAAGAAGGTCGGTTCATCCGATTCACCAATTGAAGGGGAAAAAGTAAGCCGGGGCGGTCTTCGCGTGTCCCTTGGAGATAAAGACGACGATTCGGAGGCGCAAGACGATGTTCCGCAAGACTCTCCGCTCTGATCCCATCACTCAAAGCAGAGGGTTTCCCGGTGCCGCTTGACTGCGCTCCCATCCTGCAATCGCTCGACTAGTGAGCGTGATGATGGTGGTGGTGGTGATGATGATGATGATGGCCGGCAGCTTGCGCGGGCATTACCGCACCGGTAAGGACGAGAAGCGCAACGGCGGTAAATAGAATCCGAAAAATCTTCATAGGGCATCCTCCTTGCAATCCGGCAATCAGTTCCTCGTGCCCCCGATCTCCGTCTTATGCAGCTTGCCTCGATAGACGGGAATTTCGGGAGTGGGATTACAACCTCGGTCAGGAGTCCGCGGGACCGTTGCCTTTGAAAATCTCTCCAGCAGTCGAGCCTCCTGGAAAACTCCCCAGCACACCGGGTGGCGGTGGCGATCAGGGGGAGAATGGTCCGTTGGCTGAGCGTTTTTGGGCTCTTCCCGGTGGCTGGGGGGGGCCGAGAGTACACCTCGCGTCTGATTTTCGTCAGCGCCGCGGCGATGCCTTGGTGCCAAGAAGAGATAATTCAGATCAATTCCCACAAGAATCGGATTTCAAAGGAGGATGATTTCCTCCTTCCGGCGGCTTCGACAAGAAAGCTCGGTCTTCTCCTCGTCGATCTCCCAAACGACTTCCGCGCTCATTGCCGAGCCACACTACGCTTTCTTCTGGAAGAGGAAGTGATCGAAACGGTTCAGATGGTTATTCTTGTCTTTCGGCGGGATGCCGATAGCGATTTTGATCGTCACCGAACGGCGCAGAATCGCCGTCCCATCGGTCTTGTGCGTCACGCCGTAGATTGGCATGAAACCTCCAGGTTGATGTAGGTCGTCCTTGCGAAGGATGGTTCCTCGGGCGCAGGAGAACACGCCCTCTAGGAGCCGGTTGGGGGCAGTTGGAGAAGATTCAAATGCGGCGGATGGCGAAAGGAGGTGAGAGCAAGCACCCAATAAAGAGTGCGATAATGCCGCCCCTTCAGACTAAGAAACAATCGACTTTCGGGAACCGAGAAACTCCCTGAATAAAGAAACAGATAACAAGGCCACAGTCAGCGAAGTTGGTGTCATCTCCCGAGGCGACAATGAGCCGTCTGAAATCCCAGATGAGGCTCACCTGCATTGGATGAGTCTTCCTCTCTGACCTCGCGAGGCACCCAATACGTAGAGTATAGGTACCGCGTCCCTTGCTTCGCGGCGCTTCCCAAGTCCGGAGCTTACCCTGGGCTTTCCAAGCCTTAAGACGCACAAAGAACCATCAGCCTGACTCAGCAGCATGCCGCCGGAGGGCACATCAATCGAGGTCTGGAAGTGGCTAAACCTGCAGGTCTGCAATCTCTATTGAGCAATTTCTCATCGAGGGGCCTGACCCAAAGGGCATTTTTCGCCAAAGAGTCTCTCCCGGACTTCGATCCAGGTTATGAAGCTTGAATTGCCGCGGTGATTGGTGCGCTTGTACGTCTTGACTGGAGAGCGGCAGGTTTTCGGTACGGGTCAGCCCCGATCTTGCGCCATTCGGAGATCGGGTAGTTCGGTTACTCCGCGCCAGCCAAGATCAAGGATTTGGTCGATGATATCTATGGGGCTCGAATCGCCGTCCGACAAGTCGCCGCCCTGAAACACCAGATCTGGAGCAGCCAGCTGAATGTCCACGAGCACGGCCTGAAAGGCGCTGAGATTTCCATCAACGTCAGACAAGACAGCAATCCGCATGCGGGCAACTCATCCTGGTCATCATTCTCCAGCAGGCGCTTCGATTGGCAACTTCGAATCAATTGCGGCTCATGAATGAACCCCAATCAGGCTGCTGGCCTAAACCCCCATCTGGTTGTCTTTGGACATGTGCTCGACAACCGCCCAGACGCGCGGCCAAGCGCTTCGATACGACTTGGGGAGACTGCTCATCCTAATTTCGATAGAGAGTTCATCCTTCGACCATCTCCGACCAGGGCGCCCTCAACATTCTTCGCCGACTTGGTAGCCGGCTTGCTCGCCGACTGCGCCCCGCACCTCGGAGATCGATCTCAGCGCCCTTGATCGAGGTTTCCTGGCCCTCCTAAACTGTCCTCATCGTCAGCCCGGGAGACTTCAAGCGTCAGCCAGCGGGGAGGATTCTCCGCATAGATTGCTTAACGCCGGAAAGCTCTTTCTTCTCCTTGGGGCCTGTTCAAGGATCACGGCGTACCACTGGTCAGGTTGGAGGGTCGGGCACAGCGGGCAGCGGCCATAGAGGAGCATTTCGAGAGCAGAGTACTCATTTTTAGTACCTATCCATGGGAGTTATTCACGTTTTGCAGAGTAACCTTTTCAATCTATCGAACATCGGCGCTGTTACTGGACCTCTGAGTCGAATTTTCATAAGTCTCCAACTTTCGGATGTTATGGCTATTCGGGTTCCGGCTACGCCTGGTGATGGATAAATATTGGACAAACAAGCCTCTGGACCAAGCAAACAGGCTGCACGTGAAGGTGGCGTGGAGCCGGCTCAAGCTTTCTTACTGCCCGATCGCACATCCAATGAATCCACCTCGAAGTAATCTTCCTGGGTACTCGGTCTTTCCCGAAGAGCTTCCGCAATTGGTAACCCGCAAGTTAGGATTCATCTGTTTGTGGTAACTGACAGCATCCATTCCGGGAAAGACCTCATCGCACTTGAGCATGAGCTCCTTTCCGCGCCCAGCTTGCCACGTGTTTTTATTCGTGTCTCTGCTCGCCTGCGCACTGACGCTGCGCTGTCTTGGACAGGCGGTGGATCCGGCCGCCGCCGCGCCGGGTGCAGATGGGCCGAGGGCGGAGGTCTCGCTGACAGACTATGTCATCGGGACAGGCGATGTGCTCCATGTTTCGGTCTGGGATGAGCCTCTTCTGACCGTGACGGCTACTGTCCGGCCGGACGGCAAAATCTCTATGCCGCTCCTTGATGACGTGAGCGTCTCAGGCATGACGCCGGACGGGCTGCAGAAGTCTCTCACCGACAAACTGACGCGCTTCGTTCACAAGCCCCGGGTCACCGTCACGGTCCAGGAGATTCACAGCCGGCTGGTTTTCATCACCGGTGAAGTACAGCGCCCGGGCGCATACTCGCTGGTAGCCTCCATGAACGTCGTACAACTAGTCGCCCGCTCCGGCGGCTTTACCGACTTTGCGAAACAGAAGAAGATCTACGTTCTGCGTGCCAACAAGACCACGCGCATTGATGTCAATTACGGAAAGGTTCTCAAGGGCCAGGCTCCGCAACAAAACATTGATCTGGCTCCGGGAGACACGGTGGTGGTGCCATGAGACTTCAAAACAGAACCCTCGAATTGTGCGTGGCTCTGGCGATGAGCGGTGGGAACCACTTAATGACCGCTCAGCAGCCCGCAGATCGCGTGAGCCTGCTGGCGGACAACGACAGCGGAAACCCCGAGCCGAGCAGCGGAACGCACCGCGATAATCGCGATTCGCCTCGCACCACCAGCACCGAACCGCTGAATAATTGCGGCGACTCGCTCTCTGAGGCACTCCAGCAGGGCACGCCGGAGTTCCTCTGCTGGGCCAACATCCGCACGGTGGAGCGCTGGGATATGGCATCGGTAGTTTCAGGCCTGCAGCCGGGCAATGACACCAGCGTTGAGTTGCCGAAAAACGTGCCCTCCGTCTTCCGTCTCACCACGGGCGGCTTTAGTGGGTTCAGCTTTCCCGATGCCAATTCCGGCCAGGCCTACGGCGGCATCGGCGCGGCCAAAATGCTCATTGAGCGGCGGCGCCTGCAATTCTCGGCCGAAGACGGCGGCGGATTAGCCGATCTCAACGCAGGCGGCAATCAATATCTGGTCGGATTGAACCGCGCTGCGGTCCGCTTCAATGGCGAACTGTCTCCGCGTTGGACATGGCAGGGAACGGCCACCAACACCTACGGAACTGATGCAGCCCGCATCGTGGCTCCCCTGGATTTTCGCAGCATCGGTGACGCCGAAGCGCCTGCGGCCGAAACCGTGGTCTACGGACTGCATTCGGGCAGAATGACGAGCGGAGAAGAGGCGGCCAAAGTGCGCTACCTCGACTCGCGGTCCTCGCTTTGGGATCTGGGCTTTTCACACGACTATACAAAATACGATGCCGAAGGCTTTCTAGTCCAGACCGAGCGACTGCGGGCTGAGTATCTTCATGCTTTAACGCATAGCGACGCCATCGGCGGATTCCTGCTCGGGGCCCATCAATCAACTCCGCTCGATTGCAGTTTGGTTGGCGGCGGACTGGCGTTCGTCGCCGGATGGGGAACCCGCTCCAACCTCAACGTATCCGGGGGCATTGCCGGGGCCAATCCCTCGTGCGGAAAGCGCGCCCAGGCGATCGGGACCGGTGCCCTGTATCTGCCTATCAATGGCACCAATGATTTTTATCTTTCCGCCGGCCGCGATCTGGGCGACGGCATCCTCGAGCACACAATGTTCCTGAATACCGGCGCGGCAGGGATACGCCATTCCTTTGGCAACCTAGCGGATATGCGCGTAAGCTGGAACGGCCTCGAGGGAACGGACCCGCGGACCCGGCAAACCTATCAAGGCATGTTTGGCGATCTGAGCCTGCACGTCCACATTTATTCCGGATTCTCCGAAGAGGCCGAGATCCGCCACTTCAATATCGCAGACGCGACGAACAACGATCGCACCATCGCCGTTTTCACACTGTGGTGGTCGCCTGGCCAAAACAGCGAAGCTACGCATGCTTCAGTGCCATAGGGCGCTGGCTGGTATCTTGGTTCACATCGAGGTGCTATGCGTATCAGGATGATCTTCCCGCACTTGCATGCCACAGCAGTGTGGCGGATCGGTGTACTTTCGCTGGTCGCGATAGCCGCGGGGGCCGGCATCTTCGTTCTCGCGCGGCGCAGCGCGGAGCGATCGGCTGAGACCGCGGAACTCTCCTTCGATTCCTCGGTGGCGGCTGGCGACGATGCCGCCGTCGCCCATACCACC
>Ga0208193_1000712_pt1 | contig 16079 bp, 17 predicted proteins | sample June2015DPH_17_2_FD_184716 | JGI IMG/M metagenome (GOLD analysis project Ga0208193, IMG submission 184716) | Peatland microbial communities from SPRUCE experiment site at the Marcell Experimental Forest, Minnesota, USA - June2015DPH_17_10... | ecosystem: Environmental > Terrestrial > Soil >... | reverse complement strand
CTGGACTACCTTACCGACGTCATCACCAGGATCGTGAACGGTCACCCCAACAGCGATATTGATCAGCTGTTGCCCTGGGCCTACCGAAAGCCAGAACTCCAGGCCGTGGCCTGAGGACGACGCTTACGTTGTGTGGATGGGTCCGATCAATCCCGCGGCGGTGGCGACGCATTCCGTTTGATTAATTTGACGTAGTTAAACGTACGCGAGCTCGCGCTGGCGAGCCGATAAAAACGTGCGAAATGCCGCAAATTCGCCGACTGAAAATTTTCGTAAGGAGCGTATCGCTCTGATGAACCAAGCCGACGTATCAGGTAGAGCAACTCCCACCATTGTTCCATAACGCTCGATGGACGAACGGCCACTATGTCCGTTGTCGAGGTAAGAACCGACGTCATTCGCGCCCGGCGTCAGGTCAGCTTTTGGACCCACAACATCACCTGGACAACCGCGCGCTAACGCGGGCAATTTAGTCCGACCGTGGCAGGCGCAGGAAAGCCGCCATTCTAGCGGAATTGCTCCCCCTGGGCTGAGCAGAGCCTTTCCTGTCTAATTGCGAATGCCTAACGCTCGTTCGATGCAGTCGATGATGGTGGAACCATCGAACGGCTTGTTAAGAAAGCAAATAGCTCCTCCGTCGAAAGCTTTGGCGCGAATCCGTTCATCCGGATAGGCAGTGATGAAAACCATCGGGATCTTCAGATCCCTCGCTTTCAGCGCCTGCTGAAGCTCAATTCCGCTAAGCCCCGGCATCTGAATGTCTGCGATGATACAAGCCGTATCGGCAACGCTGTTCGATCTTAAGAAGTCTTGACCAGACGAAAACAAGCTGGCGGTAAGGTCCATCGACCTCACGATGTCAGCTACCGCAACGCGGACCGAAAGATCGTCATCAATAATTGAAACGACAAGAGGATGGGGCAAGAGCGCTCACTTGATGTGTCGATCGACAGCAAAACGAACATCATAAACTGCCTCCTCGGTGCTGCGGAACTATACTTAGGTTTGTGGGGTGCTCTCGCTTAATAGCAGGGCCTCAGACATCTTTATGAGCTCGGCGAACGACTTCGCTCGCATCTTGCGCATGATATTGCCTCTGTGAATCTTGACGGTAATTTCAGCGAGGCCCATTTTTTCTGCCACTTGCTTATTCATCAGGCCCGATGCGAGTAGCGACATCGCCTCTTTTTCTCGACGGCTGAGAGTCCCGAAGCATGCCTTGATACCCGATGTCATTCGACGGATATCTCGCTGCTTCCGGTCCCGTTCTATTGCAGTCGTCACGGCAGCAAGTATGTCCTGCTCTCGATAAGGCTTGGTCAGAAAATCGATTGCGCCCGATTTCATCGCGAGGACTGACGTCGGAATGTTGCCTCGGCCAGTCAAGAACACGATCTGCATTTCGATCCCGGCTCGAAGGAGGCTCGCTTGAAAGTCCAACCCGCTCAATCCCGGCATGCGAATGTCTAAAATCATGCAGCACGGTACGTCAGCGATGTCATGTTTTAGAAATTCAGCGGGTGAGCTGAAGCTCTCGACCGAGTAATCGACTGAACGAAACAAGCTAGATAGCGAATTGCGGATGGAGGCATCGTCATCGACGACGTAGACCATGGACTGTGGTGGACGATTGCTATTCATCGCGCCCCTCGGCCGCAACTCTGCGGCTTATCGTCGAGCGGGGTGGGAGCGATTCGCTAATTCCGCCAGTTCGCTTTTTCTGCCGTAACGGAAGCGCTATTCGAATAGTTGTGCCCGCTTTTCCGGTGGTTGCCACGGTTAACCGCCCGTCATGCGCTTCTATGATGGATCGGCTGACCGAAAGGCCCATTCCAAGGCCTTTCGGTTTTGTAGTGAAGAAGGCGTCAAAGAGTTTGTCGAGATGCTTCGGCTCGATGCCGGCTCCGAAGTCCTGGATGTCAACAAAAGCCTCATCGGCGAGGCTCCTTCCAGAACGGACTACGATCGTTCGCTCCTTGTCCGACAATTCATCCATGGCATCGACGCCATTCATAATCAAATTGATGATGACCTGCTGAAGTTGAACACGGTCGCCGACAATCGATGGGATGCCGGAAGACAATTCCTGCGTCAAGGTGGCGCCGTGATTGTTCAACTCGCGGCCTATCAACTCGGCCGATTCCGCAACCACAGAATTGATGTCCAGCATATCCATCTTGGCGTCGTTTTTGTTCGCAAGAGCGCGAATCCGAGCGACGATCTCACTTGCCCGATTACAATCATGTATAATAGCCTCCACCGAAGTGCGGACTTCGTCAAGACGAGGCGGATCTTTGTCCAACCACCTTAAACACGCCGTGCTGCTGCCGACTGCGCCAGTCAGAGGCTGGTTCACTTCGTGCGCGATTGATGCCGTCAGTTCGCCGAGCGTCGTAACGCGTGTGACATGCGCGAGTTCGGATTGAGCCTGTCGGAGGGCTTTCCTGGAGTGTTCGGACCGAACCGCTGCAGTCACATCAGTGCCGCCGCCTCTGTACCCGAGAAAATTGCCTTGTGCGTCGTATCTCGGGATCCCGCTAACGGAGATGTAGGCCATCGAGCCATCATTAAGCAGCACGCGATAGAGAAAATCACGAAACGTCTCATGCGCCTTCAGCGTGCCGATATGGGTTTTCCACTTTTCCGGCTCGGATTCCAAATCAGCGGCGACTTCCCATCGCGTCAAACCGATTCTCGTCGGAGCCGCGATGGAGTCAAAAAACGGCCGCTCGTCAGGCATATAGGTGAAGCGATGGTCCGGACCTGTCTCCCAATACCAGTCCGATGTGGCCTCGTTGAAGGCTCGGAAGCGCTGCTCGCTTTCACGAAGAGCCTCTTCGGCTCGCTTGCGGTCTTCAATGTCGATATGGACCCCGTACCATCGAGTGATTCTTCCGGAATCGTTAGAAGACGGCTGGGCCGCAAATTCAAACCAGCGGTATTCGCCGTCCGCTCGCTTGAGACGGTGTTCGATGGCAAAAGGCCGCCCCGTCTTTAGGTGCGCCCGCCATTGCGAAATCACGGCGGTCATATCGTCAGGATGAATTGCAGCGCCCCAACGTTGACTTACAAAGTCGTGCAACGTCAGTCCGGTATAATCACGCCAACTGCGACTAACGAATTCAGGTGTCCCGTCGGGCAGATAGTAGGTAGCGACGGCAGGTATCGCGTTGAGCGCAGCCCAGAGATCGCTGTCAAAGCTCGATGTGGGTGCGTCAGGCCGGTCAGGTGCAGACATCGCGGCCCTCGTTGGAGAGCGGGTGCCGCTCCCAATAATTATATCAAATCGCGCAAGTGTGACGGCTCTGCGGGCAAAAGACTATAGCGCTGATCATGGGCTGTATATGAGCTATCTTTGGAATTGAGCTCTCCTGGCTAAAGCACGGCGGATCAAGTGCATACGATGGTATGTATCGCATCTATCGGGCCTAGAAGGTATAACTGCTGTGTCGTGCCCCTTCGAAAAACCCCCGGGCGAAGGGATGCTTTCGTAAAGCGCGGCCAGAATAGCTAAAAAACCGCCGGAACGTCGAAGACCCGGTTAGGCCACCTTCCAAGATCGGATTACGAAATCAAACCGGACAGGAGGCACGGGTGATCGGCAACAAGGATAATACCGACACGCAGTCTGCTTCACGCGCTCGGAAAGGGCATATTCGCTCCTTTGGCGAGATGGCGGTCAGCCAGAAGCTTTTGCCGGTGGATGCGGCGTCGATCGACGCCATCATGAGCGGACGGTTCCGATTGGAACATGCCCCGACTTTGGCTGCCCCTTCTCTTTCGGATAACCCGATCGCATTCACGCGGCTGCGATGCGACAATGTCGAGCACGGCTTGGCGGGCCCAGTTCCCCCCGAGGGCTCATTCGCCTTCCAAGTGATGCTTAAATCGGTGGAATCGTGGGAGCTTCGTACAAATCGCGGGCATGGGTCGCTGCCGCCGTCTCGGCCGGGAGATACGTTTCTGTTTGACTTGTCGGAGAACCCGCAGCTTCAGCTGCACTCCTCCTTCGATATGGTGCGGTTTTATATGCCAGGCTCCGCGCTCGACTCCCTGGCTTACGGAAGGGGCCTGCGCCGGGTGGCCGGTCTGCGGGCGCCACCCTCCGGCGTGAACGACCCGATCATGCACGGGATGGCACTGGCCATGGTGGCCAGCATGAAGAATATTGACACGGCGCAGCCGATCTTCGTTGAGTACATGGCGTTGGCGTTTCATGCCTACGTCGTACAAGCCTACGGCAGTGTGCCGGAGCGCCACAGTAGTAACGGCGGTCTGGCGCCGTGGCAGATGAAGCGCATCGTCCAGGCAGTTGAAGCAAGTCCCGGGGCCAATCACTCGATCAGCATGCTGGCGCAAGAGTGCAGCCTGTCCAGCAGTTATTTCGCCCGCGCGTTCAAGGAGACGACCGGATTAGCTCCCCATCAATGGCTGACGCGCAAGCGAATCGAACACGCACGTAGACTGCTGGCGCAAACCAGCATGGAGCTGTCTGAAATCGCGCTCACCTGCGGCTTTGTCGATCAAAGTCACTTCTCCCGGGTGTTTGCCCACCAGGAAAAGTGCAGCCCAGGAAAATGGCGACGGCTCGCGCTCTGAGGTTTTAGCCAAGCCTCGAAATTCCTCACTCCAAAAAACAGACACGAACTGACGCGTGACGGCACGTCGACGCCTGATGCCATCTTCGTACGCCGTGTCGCTGCGGATGGAAAATGCCATTTTGGGCGGCTTCCTGCAATCACTGGGCCACCGGTTAGCCTATCAATTGGCCTTGCTGATGTGGCTTCCGGTTTTTTCCTAAACCGATTGCAGCGTCTCCCGCTGGACCGAATCTTTCCGAGCGTGCGCCTTCAAGGAACACCGATGAACGACCTTTTGGAAATGGCCGTTGAGGCCCACGGCGGGATCAAGCGCTGGAACGAATTCAATACGCTTCGGGCAGAGCTTTCGATTAGCGGCGCGATCTGGGAGGTTAAACAGCAACCTGGACTGTTGTTGGAAAAGACATTTGAGATTCAGACCAAAGAAGAGCGACTCTCAATCACGCCCTTCTTGTCACCCGGTCTGAGCGCGGTATTTGTCCCGTCGCGTCAGACTCTCGAGAACTCCGCGGGCTCTATCGTGGAGAGCCGTGAAAATCCGGGCGCCTCGTTCGCAGATCAGGTTCGAGAGACGCCTTGGGATAAGTTTCACGTGGCGTTCTTCGCCAGCGAAGCGCTCTGGACCTATCTCACGCTCCCTTTCCTTTACACCTATTCGGGGTTCGCATGTCAGGAGATCGATCCGTGGGAAGAAAACGGTGAGGAGTGGCGCCGGCTGAAGGTGACCTTTCCGGACCACATCGTCAGCCATAGCAAGACGCAGATCACCCATTTCGGGCCCGACGGCCTGATGCGACGGCACGACTATACGGTCGACATTCTAGGCGGCGCCACCGGCGCAAATTACTCCACGAACTACAGGGACTTCCAGGGCATCAAGATGCCGACCACACGTCGGATCTATGCCTATGACGAGGCGACGCAGAAGATCCCTGAACCGCTGTTGGTCGCAATCGATTTCAGCAAGCTGACCTTCAGCTAATCGCCACAAACCTGCAACGCGGAATGGAAATACAAATGTCAAAACCGATTGAGCAAACAAATAAGGCACTCGTTCTCGATGCGTTCGACGCGCTCTTTAACAGGCGAGATTACGAAGCTGCTGAACGGTTCTGGTCGCCGGAATACATCCAACACAGCGCCTGGATCGCACCGGGACGTGAAGGCCTCTTCAATTTTATCAAGCAAACTCCTGCAACGTTACGATGGGAGCACGGGGCGATCGTGGCCGAAAAGGATCTTGTGATCGTCCACGGCAGGTTTTCGGGTCATGGAAGGCCACGCAATTGGATTGCCGCCGACGTCTTGCGCATCGCCGATGGCTTGCTCGTTGAACATTGGGACGTCTTGCAGGACGAAGCGACCGGCGCAGAGTCGCAGAGTGGCCGGCCCATGTTCGGCACTGTATTTCCTGCGTGACGGTGAGGCGGGTCCAGTTCGGCGAACACCTGCATTTTGCCGGCGATCGTTTTCCAGAAGGTCAAAGTCCATGTCGACAGACGTTCTCTTCACATCAATCAAACTCGGCGTCCTCAACCTTCCTAACCGCATCGTTATGCCGGCTTTGACCCGCATGAGGGCTGGCCCGGGTGGCGTACCCACTGCATTGAATGCTGAATATTACGCGCAGCGCGCCTCCGCAGGACTGAATATTACTGAAGCAACTGCGATCAGCGTTCAGGGGCATGGCTATCCGAATATGCCAGGCATCCACACCGCGGCGCAGATCGCGGGTTGGCGGGCTGTTACGGATGCAGTTCACGATCGCGGCGGCCGCATCGTCCAGCAGATCGTACATCATGGCCGCTGGTCGCACTCGTCGTACAATCCGGACGGCAGCTTGCCGGTAGCGCCATCCGCAATCACGCCACCCGGCCACGCTTACACAGCTCAGTCTGTCCAGGTTCCCTACGAAACGCCGCGCGCCCTGGAGGCCTCCGAGATTCCATCCATCGTTGCGACATTTCGGCAGGCGGCGCGCAATGCGATCGAGGCGGCCTTCGACGCCGTCGAGGTCCACGGCGCGAACGGCTTTCTTCTCGATCAATTCCTCCAGGACGGAAGCAACCACCGAACAGACGACTATGGCGGGTCGATCGAAAACAGGTCTCGGCTCCTGCTTGAAGTGATGGACGGGATATCAAACGATATCGGCTCGGATCGACTTGCCGTCAGACTTTCGCCGCATGGCAATCTTGGCGGCCTGAGCGATAGCGCCACTGTTCCCCATTTCAGCTATGTAATCGCAGAGCTGGGCAAACGCAGGCTTGCCTACCTCCATTTGATCGAACCCAGAGCTTCATCGGCCGGCATCGCGGACGATGCGAGCATCGATAGCGCAGACAACGCGAATATCTTCCGCGGGCTGTTTACCGGGCCGGTCATTACCGCCGGTGGCTATAACGCAACGACCGGCGCTGAAGCCATCTCGTCTGGCCTGGCGAACGCTGTGGCCTTCGGCCGGATGTTCATCGCCAATCCCGACCTCGTCGAGCGAATTCGGCAGTCGGCGCCGTTGAATGCGTTTGATCGTGGAACTTCCTACGGCGGCGGTGCCCGGGGCTACACCGACTACCCCAGGCTAATGGAGCTAGCCGATGCCGAATGATCAACAACCGCCGGCGATGCCGTCTGCGAAGATCGATCCCACGCCTGGACACCTCTGGTCGGAGATTATCAGGCGGCCAACCCTGGAAGAATTCTCTGCCGCCTTCACCGTCGACGTGACGTTTGATGCCTCCGTGCTGCCTATAACGATCCGAGGCGCGCCAAGCATACGGACGGTCTTCGATGCGACGAGAGAGATGTATGACTCGATAGCATTCACCCGCGAAGAGAATAGCGCTCCGCGGACTTACCTCGAATGGGAAGGCGTGTTCGGGGGTCGTCTCGTCGTCGGTGCGACGGTCCTGGTCAAAGATGCTGCCGGCTTGATCGAAGGTGTGCGCCTTTATCACAGCCCGCTTTTCCTGGTGAACGAGTTTTCGGCGGAATTGCTGCGCCGGCTCGCCGGAAAAATGATGGCAGATGTCCTTGGCGTCCTTGATCCGCGTCCCATTCACTAAAAATCTCAAAGTCGGAAACGGCCAGACGGAAATGCCCACCATGAACTCTTCAACCCATTCGGCCGCTCCTGCTCCGTTTCCAAGGACGCCTCTTTTATGGATGGCCCTCGGCACCTTCGCCGTTGGAACGGAAGGATTCATGATCGCGCCGCTGTTGCCTGACATCGCTTCAGACCTTTTGATCGATGTGAATAAAGCCGGTCTTCTCGTCACGATATTCGCGCTGGCTTATGCGGTCTCTTCGCCGGTCCTGACCACACTGACGGCCCGCGCACATCGGCGATGGTTGCTTATCGTCTGCATGGCGGGTTTTGCCGTTGCGAATGTCGTCGCGTGGTCGTCAGGAACCTATGGCGGTCTGATGACCGCACGAATTTTGATCGCGCTCGCGGCCGGATTATATGTACCCAACGCAAACGCACTTGCCAGCGCGATCGTCTCGCCGGGGCAGCGGGGACGCGCCCTGGCGGTGATCAACGCGGGAACCACGACGGCTCTGGTATTTGGGCTGCCGATCGGACAAATGATCGGCGCTAGGCTTGGGTGGCGAATGACTTTCGCCGGCGTGGCGTTGTTGGCGCTGTGCGCGACCGTTGGGTTGATCATTGGTCTTCCGTGCAGCGTGGGATCCGCACTTCCGATCGCAGCTTGGCGTGAACGGCTTGATGTCGCGCGACAACCGACGGTTCTACTTGCGCTGCTGGTGACGACGTTGTGGGCCACCGGTGCCTACACAGTCTATACTTATTTCGCCGTCTATCTCAAGGTCGTGACGGGAATCGGCGGCATGTATGTCGGCCTGGTGTTTCTGCTCTGGGGCGTTTGCGCGGCCGCGGGTGTCTTTATCGGCGGCGCTTTGAACGATCGGCTCGGTGCTCGCAGCGTTATCCTTCCATCCCTTGCGTTGGTGGGTCTCGCATTCCTGGGTCTGTTCGCCGCGGATGCGCTTTCCCGGGACTATGCGCTGGGGCTTGTGCTGGCCTGCGTGGTGGCGTGGGGGATCGGCGCATGGGCATTCTTCCCAGCGCAGCAGGCGAGGTTGATAGGGTTCGCAGGACTGAAAGCCGCCCCGATCGTGCTCTCCCTCAATGCTTCATTCATGTTCATCGGCTTCTCGCTCGGCTCCGCCATCGGCGCCGTGACCATTTCGGTCGCTACGCCGGCCGACCTCGGATGGGTCGGAGCGCTGTTCGAGCTTGCGGCGTTGCTGCTGATATTTGCCGGACATCGCATTCCCGTATCGGCTACTGGCGGCGATCTCGCGTTCTGCACCACTTCCGCAGGAACGGAGGGCAAATGATGTAGAGCCGAAAAGCCATCCAAGACTCACGCGTCCGTACAGACCGTGAGGCCACAGTGTTGAAGATTAGAAGTCCAACGAGGAGATAGTTATGTCGGAAAAGCCAACGATTGTTCTGGTCCATGGTTTCTGGGGTGGTGCGGCTCACTGGGCCAAGGTCATCCCGATACTCAAGAGGAAGGGTTATGAAGTCCACGCCGTCGACAATCCCTTGACCTCGCTTGTTGACGACGCCGAGCGTACCCGCAAAATGATCGCCTCCCAAAAGGGGCCGGTTCTCCTGGTAGGTCATTCCTACGGCGGCGCCGTGATCACCGAAGCGGGAAATCACGACAACGTTGTCGGCCTTGTGTATATCGCTGCGTTCGCGCCTGACGCAGGCGAAAGTGCAGGGGCTCTCGCTGCACGCGCAGAATCGGTGAGCGCCGCCAATCTGTTCGTCGACGACGACCAATATCTCTGGATCAAGCAGGGCAAATATCACGAAAGCTTCTGCCAGGATCTGACACCTGAAGAAGGTCTCGTCATGGGCGTCACCCAGAAGGCTCCGCTGCTCGGCACGTTTTCAAACAACGTGACTTTACCGGCGTGGAAATCGAAACCGTGCTGGTACCAGATTTCGAGCGAGGATCGCATGCTTCCGCCGGAAATCCAGCGGTGGATGTCGGCGCGAATGAACCCGAAGAAGATCATTACGCTCAAGTCAAGCCACGCGTCGCTGGCTTCGCAGCCGAACGAAGTGGCGGCGTTAATTGACGAGGCCGCCACCGCATTGTCCAAGGCGCGGCTCGTCGCCTAGGTCGAGCCGTTATTACGTTAGCGGCAATCGAAAAGATGATCTTGCGGGGCCGAACTAACGGGCCCGCAAGATCAAGCGTCCAGAAAGTCCCGCTGCCGGAATGGTCGCCCAACGAGGAACTGATTGTCATGCGATTTCCGCCAATCCATCCATCCGCACTCAGGCCGGATCAGAAGGAACTTTACGACGACATGCGCGCCGGCACCGCAACCGGTTTTAGTTCATTCAGGACGGCGCTTGACGATGGCTCGATGATCGGTCCCTGGAACGCCTCGCTGCATCATCCCACGATCGGAAAGGCCTTCTGGCAACTAACCAAGGCCGTCAGTTCATTTGGAACCGTTTCCGCCAACGTCAGGGAGGTCGCCATCCTTGTTGTCGGCGGCTTCCACAAGGCGAGCTATGAGATCTACGCCCATGTCGCGGTCACCGAACATATGGGCATGCCGCCGGCTTGGATATCCGCACTCGTCGCGAACGTGAAGCCGATCGATCTTACCAGCGAGGAAGGGATAGCATTTGACGTCGCCTATTCGCTCTGCCGTGGCGGCCCGTTGCCGGAAGTGACCTGGCGCCTCGCCGTCCAGGCTTTCGGCGAAGTTGGTGCCGCTCAACTCGTCTACCTGGTCGGCCTCTATGCCTTCGTTTCCACGGCGCTCAATGGATTTGACGTGCCGTCACCAGATCAAGTGTCGTCGTGAACCCCACCCACCCTCGATTGGAGCTTGGTGTCACCTCGCTTCCAACGATCCAAGTTTTAAACCCCAGAAGGACTGTCGTCATGAAAAAGCTCATCAAAACACTCCTCGTCGCTACTGCACTGACAACGGCCGTTGGCTTCACCTCGATTGAGGCTGCGCCCGCGGGTACGACCAAGAACATCGTGCTCGTCCATGGCGCGTTCGCCGACGGCTCCGGCTGGAAAGCGGTCGCGGAAATCCTTCGCAAGCGCGGATTCAACGTTAGTATCGTTCAGCCGCCTGAGACATCACTGGAAGACGACGTGGCCGCCACCAACCGCGTCCTTGACGGGCTTGATGGTCCGGCCGTGCTCGTCGGCCATAGCTATGGCGGCATGATCATCAGTGAAGCTGGCAACAACTCGCATGTGGAAAGCCTTGTCTACATCGCTGCCCTGGCGCCCGACGTAGGCGAGAGCGCCGGACAATTGCTGTCGAGCAAGCCGGCTGCGACCAATTTTATCGTACCGTCGAAGGACGGTTTTCTGACGATCCTGCCGGCTCATTTCCAGGACGCCTTCGCCGCCGATCTTCCCAAGGCCGAGGCCGAATTCATGGCGGCGTCGCAAGTTGCGACATCAGGCAAGGCACTCTCCACCGGTGCTATCTCGCCGGCATGGAAGACCAAGCCGAGCTTCGCGGTGGTGGCGAAGAACGACCGCTCGATCAATCCGGACCTCGAACGCTCGATGTATGCGCGGGCGCATTCGAAGACGACGGAAATTGTGGCCAGCCACGCGGTCTATATCTCGCAGCCTGAAGCCGTCGCCAAGGTCATCGAGCAAGCTGCGGCTGCCGCTACTCAGTGAGCGTCGTCTAACCCGGTGGGCGGGCGTTCGGCCGGCCCACCCAAATTCACAAATCCAGGAGTTGACCCATGTCCAAGCTCTATTCGGGCGTCCAGATCGGCGCTGTGCATCTCGAGCACCGTATCGTCCAGGCACCGTTGACCCGACTTCGTTCCGATCGGCCTGGCGACGTCCCGAGCGCCATGATGGTCAAATATTACGGCCAGCGTGCTTACAAGGGCGCGCTCCAGATCGCCGAGGCCACCACCATCTCGGTGCAGGGGCGCGGCTATCTGGGGGCGCCCGGCATCTATAGCGATGCCCAGGTCGCTGGCTGGCGTAAGGTTACGGACCTGGTGCATTCGAAGGGAGGCATCATCTTCCTGCAACTATGGCATGTTGGCCGGCAGGGTCACGTCTCGATGACCGGCGGTGTGGCACCTCTCGCGCCCTCGGTGGTGCCGGTAGAGGATCTTGTGTTCACCGATCAAGGCTGGGTCAAAGCATCGCCCAGCCGTGCGCTCGAAATATTTGAGATAGGGGAGATCGTTGAACAGTTTCGTCAAGGAGCAATCCGCGCCAAGGAGGCCGGTTTCGACGGTGTGGAGATCCACGCCGCCAATGGCTATCTGATCGATCAATTTCTGCAAGACGGCTCGAACCACCGCACGGATGTCTACGGTGGATCGATCGAAAACAGAACGCGACTTTTGCTAGAAGTGACGGAAGCCACTGCGTCCGTCTGGGGCGGCGGTCGTGTGGGAGTTCGCCTGGGGCCGAGCGGTACTTTCGGCTCTATGTCGGATAGCAATCCCGACGCGCTTTTCGCCTATGCAGCCGAGCAACTGAACCGCTTTGGTCTAGCCTATCTGCATTTGATTGAACCGCGCATCATTGGGTCGGAACTTCGAGCCGACGGCCTGCGGCCGGTCGCAGCGCATCAGCTCCGTCGCGTCTTCAAGGGACCCATCATTGCAGCAGGAGGCTTTGGTCGTAGCAGTGCAGAAGAGATCGTCGACCAAGGTGACGCCGATCTCGTTGCCTTCGGCCGTCACTTTGCGGCCAACCCCGACCTGGTCGAGCGCCTTTGGCGCGGCCTGCCGCTCAGCCCGTACGACCGAAGCACGTTCTACGGCGGCGACGAGAGGGGATACACGGATTATCCCCGCTATGCCGATACAGTGCTGGTGGCGTAGCCAACATGGATGGTCTTAGCAGCGCCAAGGTCATTAATCGCGACGCGTCCGGCGTCGAGATGCTTTTTTCGCCGGTTAAGGTCGGGGCGATTTCCCTGTTGCACCGGGTGGTTCACGCACCGACCACACGCCTGCGCGCCGCTGAAGACCACAGCCCAACCGCGATGATGGTCGAATACTATCGCCAGCGCGCATCCGAAGGCGGTCTGATGATCACCGAAAGTGTGCATCCGTCTTACGACAGCCGGGGCTACGAAGGGGCGCCTGGGATTTATACCGACGCCCACGTCGCGGCCTGGAAGGGGTTGACCGACGCGGTTCACGAAAAAGGCGGCCGCATCGTCATGCAGATTGCACACGACGGGCGGCAATCCCATTCTGATTTAAGTCATGGTGTCGCGCCTATTGCGCCGTCGGTCGTGCCGTTCGAGGGGCAGGCGTTGACGAAGAGCGGATGGGTTCCCGTTTCTCCGCATCGCGAGGTTACCATCGACGAAATCGCAGCGGTGGTCGAATCCTTTCGTCTAAGTGCCGTACGGGCGAAGGTCGCCGGATTCGACGGCATCGAACTGCATAATGCAAACGGTTATCTGGCGGACACGTTCCTCCAGGACGGTACGAACAAACGTACCGATCGCTACGGCGGAAATCTCGAAAATCGCGCACGTTTTTCGCTGGAATTGGTCGAGGGACTACTCTCGGTCTTCGGTGCTGACCGAGTTGGTGTGCGCATCTCACCCAGCGGCCAATGGGGCGCGATCTCCGACAGCAATCCCGACGTGACGTTCGGTTATTTGGTCGAGCAGCTCAATCGCTATCCGCTGGCTTACCTGCACATCATCGAGCCGCGGGTGAAGGGCGTCGAGACGATCGACGAGACGCGGCCGCCAGTCGCCTCGTCTTACCTGCGCACGATTTACAAGGGTTCGATCATCGCGGCTGGCGGCTTCGACCGCGCCGGCGCGGAAGCTATTTTGGAAAAGGGCGATGCGGATCTGGTGGCGTTCGGCCGCTTCTTCACCTCGAATCCGGACCTGCCGGAGCTCCTGCGCCGTAACTTGCCGTTGGCGCCGTATCGGCGGGAGGCGTTCTGGGGCGGCACCGAATATCTCTACAACGACTTTCCGACCTACGGGGATAGGTCTCCCCAGGCGCTCCGTTTGGAAAACACATAGAGCGCAGCCAAAAGCCGCAATGGCCTAAGTTCATAAAATGGAGAGTGTCATGAAGATGACCAGGAATACGATTCTGATTACTGGCGGCGGCTCCGGCATTGGCCGCGGCTTGGCTGAAGCGTTCCACAAGCGGGAAAATCAGGTCATCATTTCGGGCCGGCGCAAGGAACGGCTGCAAGCAACCGTCGACGCTAATCCGGGCATGGCGTGTGTCGAACTCGACATCAACGATCCCAGGAGTATCGAGACGGCCGTCTCAAAGTTGATGACGGATTTCCCCTCGCTCAACGTGCTGATAAACAACGCCGGTATCATGCTCACCGATGGGGCGTACGAAACCATCGACGACGAGTTGCTCACATCGACCGTCACGACAAATCTGCTCGGACCGATCCGTGTGACGTCGGCACTGATCGGCCATCTGAAGACGAGGCCCGACGCGGTGATCGCCAACGTTACTTCAGTGTTGGGCTTCGTGCCGATGGCGGTCACATCGGTCTATTCCGCCACCAAGGCGGCCCTTCACTCCTACACATTATCGCAACGCTACCGCTTGCGCGGAACCGGCGTGCGCGTCATTGAGATCGCACCGCCATGGGTGCGGACCGAGTTGCTGAATAGCAGCGAAGAAGAAAGGGCGATGCCTCTCGATGAGTTTATCGAGGAAGCCATGGTACAGCTGGGGACCGATGCGGAAGAGATCTTGGTTGGTCAGGCCTCGCAAATGCGGGCAAATCCTGGCCCACACGAAAAAGCCTGGGTCACCCAGTTCAATGATTTGATCGCGAGCGGTCCGGCGCTTGGCTGACGTGGTGCCGCTTGCCGTTTTCAGGTAAACGAACCCTTGTCGCGAAATCCATTTGACTCTTGCCCCGGGATGCGAAAGACCCCGGCTTGGCGATAACAATGCCCGGGGGCCGCGAATGAGCCAGACCATCACGCGTCCGAAGAGCGAACTCGAAACTTCGACCATTCGCGCGATTTCGATGCGACTGATCCCGTTTCTGGTGATGGCCTACTTCTTTGCCTATCTCGACCGCGTCAATCTCGGCTTTGCCGCGCTGACCATGAACGCGGAGTTGAGGTTTTCGCCGACCGTGTTCGGCTGGGGTGCCGGCATCTTTTTTATTGGCTATTTCATCTTCGAGGTGCCGAGCAACCTCGCGCTCGAAAAATTTGGCGCCAGCCGCTGGATTGCTCGCATCATGGTGACGTGGGGCATTATTTCGGCGCTGATGGCGACGGTCAGCGGGGAATGGAGTTTTTATTTCTTGCGGTTCCTGCTCGGCGTCGCTGAGGCCGGCTTTTTCCCCGGTATCATCCTCTATCTGACGTATTGGTTTCCGGCGGAATACCGGGCGCGCTTCCTAGGGGCCTTTGCCGTCGCCGTTCCGGTATCCACTGTGATCGGCGCGCCCGTCTCAGGTCTGTTGCTAGGGCTTGATGGCGCCATGGGGCTGAAGGGCTGGCAGTGGCTGTTCGTCATCGAAGGCATCCCCTCGGTGCTTCTTGGCATCGCCACCTGGTTCTATCTGACAGACCGGCCGGAGAAAGCGGAATGGCTCAATGCGGAGCAGAAGGCTTGGCTCGCCTCGAAGCTTCAGGCCGAAAATACAGCCAAGCAGGCGGTGAGGCCCTTGTCACTCGGCCAGGCGCTGTCGTCGGGCAAAGTAATTGCGCTCAGTCTGATCTATTTCGGCTATGTCGGCGCAGTCTACGGTATGCAGTTTTGGCTGCCGCAGATCGTCAAGGCGTTTGGCTTGACCAATGCGCAGACGGGCTTCGTCACCGCGATCCCCTATTTGTTCGGCACCATCGCGATGATCTTGTGGGCGCGGCACTCCGACGCGACCCGCGAGCGCGTCGCCCATGTCGGCGGTCCGCTGCTGCTGACAGCGCTTGCGCTCGGCGCCTCCAGCTACATCACTGATCCCAGCATGACAATGATCGCACTCACCGTCGCCGCAATCGGTATGTTCTGCACCTTTGCGGTGTTCTGGACACTGCCGACCGCGTGGCTCTCAGGGACCGCGGCCGCCGGCGCGATCGCGCTGATCAACTCAATCGGGAACCTCGCCGGCTTCGGCGGGCCATATTTGATTGGCTGGGTCAAGGAAACAACCGGGAATACTTCGGCCGGGTTGCTGGTGCTGTCATTATTGCCGCTCGCCGCCGGGTTATTGGTGTTCCTCGGTGACCACAATACGAAGGCCGAATTCGCTGCGTGAATAACGCGCAGATGCGAGGTCGGCTCATGACCCTGGCTGTGTGAAAACGCCATTCCGCTGTTATGATTCTCCCGATGATTCTTGGGGGGAGAATTAATGAGGCGCTTCGTTGAAGAGGCGGATCGTGGGCAATGGACGCTGTTGCCCGAATGCCTCGATGATTTCATTGACGATAGCAATCCGGTTC
>Ga0208193_1000711_pt1 | contig 16081 bp, 12 predicted proteins | sample June2015DPH_17_2_FD_184716 | JGI IMG/M metagenome (GOLD analysis project Ga0208193, IMG submission 184716) | Peatland microbial communities from SPRUCE experiment site at the Marcell Experimental Forest, Minnesota, USA - June2015DPH_17_10... | ecosystem: Environmental > Terrestrial > Soil >... | reverse complement strand
GTGCGCGGTGTACTCGGCGCTTTATTTTATTGGACGAAATCTGGTTTGGATGCGGCTTTCGTTGCTTCTACGAGAAGAGCTTCGAGCTTTGGGAGATCCGTAAGAAGCGCTCGTGCCGCTTCCGTCGTTAGCATTACTCCCATCGGAGTTTCAAATGATGGGCCCCCCGGGACGTGAAACGATGAGAGGAAGACTATCACAACACGTCCTGTTTCGGGGTCGCACCCCAATTCTAGCGGCTTCTCCGCTAGAAAAGGACCGCCTCGCTCAAATCTCTGAATAGCATCCATAACTTACCTTTTCCCCCATCGTGCCTTTACCGCTTTATAATTAGCTGCGATCTAGGAACGTTTGCGAGGCGTTAGGGACGCAGCCGGACGGGCCGGATGCGGGGGATGGTACGAAGTGAGGCCGCCGGCTTTGTCCCCAAGTTTGCGTCCAGGGCGCCGAAGCCCAGCCTCTATCATCGAGCCTAGGCCGAGCAATCGCCGAATTCCTCAGGCGGGAGGCTGTCCACGTTGTGGTCAGCCTCGTCCTTAATCGCGGCGGGCGCGGGATTGTGGATTCTGAAGGTCCCGCCCCAAATTCCTCTCGATCACTTGCGGCTATTCCTACCAGACAAGCCGCATCACAATCTGGCCGGTTCGCGGCGGTTCGAACGTCGTTCCCGAATTGATGTATCCGAAACCGGAAGTGTATAGACCCCCGCCCTGTACGGCCGTCGCGGCAGCGTTGGTGGAGGTTGGATTGTTTAAATACGTTCGGTTGAAGACGTTGTAGAACTCCGCGCGGACCGTCAGTTTCAGCTTCTCCCGAATAGGGAAGACTCTACCGAAGTTCGCATTCTCTTCGGGACGGCGTTCGTAGCGGTAATCATTGTAATAAGGAGCGCTTGTGCCCCAGTTTCCCGGGCCCGGATCGGTCCACGCCGCCGGATTCAGAACCAGGGTTTTGGTAGGATCGATGCAGCCGCAGTTTATGTTCTTGAGAAACAGTGGTTGGCCAGGCACCCGGTCATCGAACGTGGCGTCGGCCGCACTATTGGCACTGCGCAAAAGATCTGACTCAAGACCGTTATTCGAGTAAGGAACGAGAATCGGAAGGCCGCTTTGGTATCGCGCGAGGAAGCCTAAGGTCCAGTCACCCAAGGTCCCCCGTATCCATCGGTTGCTCCCGAACTTGGGAACCTGGTACGCCACATTGAATGCCAAGATTAACGGAATCGAGCTAGGCGAGATATATTTGTTGTTTTGACGGTTGTAAACATCGTTGATCGCCACAGCACCCCCGCTCTGAGAGTCCGCCCCAATCTCCAACTCCTGAGCATATGTGAAGGCAGCCTGAGCAGTCAGCCCGTGCCCGTAGCGTTTTGTAACTTTCGCCTGTAGCGCGTTATACCAACTGTTGCCATCTGGCGCCCACAAGACCGGGATGGTCCCAAACTGCGGAAACGGACGCAAAGCCTGGGCCAGCGTCAAAGTCGAGGGGAATCCCGCGTAGGGCAGCTTGAAACCGGCAGCGATGACCTGGGGCGAATTCATCGGAGAGGTCAGCAGCGAACGGGCGGACGCGCTAGAAATGTTCAAACCCAACGAAGCAAGATGCTGCGTTGTGATGCCATTCAGATCGACCAGCGAATCGGCTTGTTCCCAAACCCCGGTGTTGCCCACGTAGGCAGCTTCTACCAGGAGATCCTTCGAAATTTCGCGTTGAATGCCGATGTTCCACTGCATGATTCTCCCCGGGCGCCCTCCCTGCGGATCAAGCCAGTACGCTGGCGAGTTAATCTGGCCGGGCGAGGGCCGGATTCCAGGATCCAACGAAGTTGCGTACAATTGAGCTTGGGTGTACTGTAGCCCTTGATCCAGCGTCACGGCGGGCTTGCCATACGCGGTGGGGAACCACGTCAACTGATTGAAACCCACCCCGACGATCGGATTGTTACTGATGTAGTTGTACTGTGCGCCTTGCGAATACGTGACGCCCCACCCGGCGCGGAGAACCATCTTGGGAGCGAACTGATAAGCGACCCCAAGCCGGGGCCCAAACGCGTACGGATAGTTTTTGGTGAAGCTGCAATTGCAGCGTCCAGTACCATATCCGTCGTAGATCGTCGCGCCAGGAAGGCCGCCGGCGGATGGATTTGGTGTAGTCCCTGAGAAATTAGCCATGCGGTTCCATAGCTCGCTGAAAGCGCCCGCATAGTCCCATCTCAGGCCGTAGTCGAACGTCAGGCGGGGCGTGATTTTCCAGGTGTCCTGAGCGTATAGAGCCCAAAGCACGTGCCGATATTGGGGATCTTGGGGAGTTGAAAGACTGGCGTTGTCCACCAGGCCGAGCAAGAAACTCGCGTACGCGAATCCCGTGACACCACTAAGAGATTCTCCGTTAGTGGATGGTTGGGCTGTCTCAATATTTGAGAAATTGTAAATACCCTGGCTCCCTCTTACATTAGTATCCGTGTCAGCCTCCTTCATCCAAGACGCGCCGATCTTATAACTGTGATTGCCCCTGACAAAAGAAGCGCTCGCTACCGCCGTGGGCTTTTCATCCAGATAATGGTTGGCATTGCTCGGTCCCATGTTGAGCATGCCGCCGAAGGACGAAGTCAGGCCGGTAAGCCGCGGAAAACCATAAGCCGGGGTACCCGTAAAGTCGTTCAGCACCGCGCCCACCAAGCCTAGTTGGGTCACGGAATTATAATTAAGGACCGCGTTATTCGCGGAATCCGGAGCATAGAGCTGGAGGTAACCGATGCCAACATGGAGCAGCGTTGTCGGCGTAATGGTTCTATCGTAGTTGAGCCGAAGCGTAGGGGAACGGAAGTGATTGTCGCGCGCGCCGGTAATCGGATAGGGCAGGCCGTCAGGGCCGTTGCCGCCGTGCAGATCGTTTCTTAATTCCGAGATATAGAGCGAGATCTTCTGGTTGTCGCTGAGATTGTGATCTATTTTGATGGTTGGGATAGTTATTCTGTGTGGAATAGTATAACTTTGCGCCCAATTGTTTGTATTTCCAGCCTTCGTAGGCTCGGGAATCAACGCTTGAATCTTCAGCGCAACTGGTGACATGCGGTTCACCGGAATGATATTGCCTGGGAATTGAGTCTCCTCTGTGTATCCGTTCACCGTGTAGGCGGAAAGCGGGTCGTAAATGGCGTTCTCCGTAATCGCGTTCCCGACGGGGTCTGTGCCGAGAGTCTTTCCAGTCAATATGGAATTGAAATTCCCGCTGCGCATGGCTGCGGTCGGCACCGTGGCGAATACTCCCGAAGTGGTTGGATCGTCGCGATATTGCTCGAAACTAAGGAAGTAGAATGTTTTATTGTGCCCGTTGTAGATATGCGGAATGACCAGGGGTCCGCCGAGGGTGAGACCATAGTCGTTCTTCTCGTTGTGCGGGCGAACCAGTTGCCCGTTGCCGTTGTTGCTGAAGGGCTGGCCAGCGCCGAGGTCTGAATTAAGAAAGTCTTCGTAAAGGCTGCCGTGAACATTGTTGGTGCCGGATTTCGAGGTAAAGTTAATCAGGCCGCCTCCCACCTGGCCGTACTCCGCGCTGAAGTTGCTGGTCTGCAAGGCGACTTCTTGCAACGCTTCCGCGGAGGCTTGACTTTCGAAAGCGACGCTGTTTCCCAGAGGATTGCTGGAATTCTGCCCTTCCACCATGAAAGTGGTTGTGTCGGTCGGCAGGCCGTTAACGCGAATGCTGTCGCTACCATAGGTGACGAGCGAAGCGCCTGGCAGAAGCTCAACGAAGGCGATCGGGTTTTCCACGGCGCCATTGCCCGAGTTACGCCCTTGGTAATTAACAGGCAGGTTGGCGATGTTCGAAAAGTCCATGTTATGGGACACATCGGTGGACTCGGTTCTGAGCAGCGACGCCTCGGCCGTCACCGTAACGGATTCCGTAGACTGGCCGACTTGCAGCTTGATATCAATGCGCAGTGTCTGTGCCGCCAGCACCTGGACGCCCTGTTGATTGTATTTAATGAACCCCGGAGCTTCGATTGTCAAAACGTATGGCCCACCCGGCATCTCTTCAAGCGTGTAATTGCCGGTCTGCGTGGTCGCGGTTTGATAATGCGCCTGAGTATCCGTGTTTGTCGCCATGATAGTGGCGGACGGAACCACCGCGCCTGAGGGGTCCGTGACAGTACCCGTCAGAGTTCCCCTGCTGGTCTGCCCGAAGGCGGCGATTGAAAACAAGGAAAAGCAAACTGCGAATAGACGGAACTTCATATCCAACTCCTTTCAGACCCCGGCCAAGGAGAGTTTGGAACTGCTTGCCCCTACTCGGAGGCAGCATTGCACAGACCCACCAGGTCAGATTGCTTCTACTATTGCCCACGCAAACTTCAAAGTGGCCTAACTATCGATAGGGCGCCCTTGGAATTTTTGGCGACAAGCAGGCGGCGTTTCAGGCAGCCCCCACTCGCCAAGTCATAGAGTTTATGCAGAACTGGAGGAGTGGTAGTGAAGAGCCCTGTTGGGTTCGTCGTTGGGACGGCAAGAACGTTCGGAAGCAGTTGTGACCGCGAGCAACAAAATACCGAAAGGATCGACCGGCGCAACCGGTTGAATGTCGATTGACGATCAAGTGCGCAATGTAAATCTTGAATAGAATACCGCGCCTCTTCGCGCGCCTCCTAAAGGCGGTGATTCGATTGCCGCCTAGCCTTCGCCATGGCTGCTCGCTTGCTCGTGAGGAAACCCAGCATGTGGCTGGCGGAGACAGGATATGCACGTATCTCGCCGAATCGATTTGCACGGGATTTCTGGCCGCCCGCGTGATGGCTCGCGCGCCACACCCGCCGAGCGACTCCGCGAAGGGCACGATTACAGGCCGGCGAATAAATGGATCGTCTCCAGCCAACATTTCACCGCCCTCACCGGTCCCGGTCGCTCGCGCGATCGACGCCGGCTGCGCAGTTCGGCTGTCTGACGGGCGCGCTGCGGATCGTCGTGGGGGCGGCGCCGACCGGCGCGGCGCAGGATTTGGTGCGCCGCGCTGGCAAATGGCTGGGCGAGAGACGGCCGCCAAGAAACTGGAAGGCCAGAATCTTCGCGGCACCGTTCGCCACGCTACCGATTAATGAGCAGCGTAACTCTCGTGATACCCGTTGCGGTTATTGGTTATCGTGAATTTTCCATCGCGGGAAACCACAGCCTCTAACCAATTTCCATCGTTACTTCCTGTAGTCGCGGTATTGGCGATCCTCTGTTCGTTGGTGTTGTGCGCCTGATCGCTCCTAGACGCGAGGTGTTCCTGCCAAACGGCTTCCAGTCCGGGGATCTTGTTTATGCGCTCGAAAGCGGAAGGCTCCAGCCCTTTCGTGTCGCCATTGTTGACCACGACTACCTGAGGCTTTATCGCGAAAATGAATGCGGGCGCGCCCGACCAGTCCCGAAAGAAACCATGATGTGTGGCTTGAAAAAGGGTCACTGTCCCAACCTTATTTTCCGGGCAGGCAAGCTCCATCTCCTTCGACCAAGTCAGGTCACCCATATCGAGAAACTTAAAGTTTCCGTAAGTCACAACAACGCCCACGCTGCGGTTATTCTCTGTCTTATCCTCTTCTTTCTGCTCGGCGTTAGTGCAGAGTGGATTCGGTTCCCCGCGGCCTTTTAACGGCTTGGACAAAACCGCGCCGTTAGAAGAGACCGTCACGACGTCCATGCCGCCCTTCAAGGGGATGTGATCCCCGGGCTTCAGGATCTGGCGCTTTCCCGCGGAAATCGCCTTATAGGAGTCATATAACGGTCCGCCATTTTTGGTTTGGGTCTCGACCGAATCGCCGTGGTCGAAGAACCGTCCAATCGGAATCAGTTTTGCCAAAGCTGCCAGGCCGCCTACGTGATCGGTGTGGTAATGCGTGGTCAGCAGATAGTCGATCTTGTGGAGGCCGGCCTGCTTGGTCGCGACATCGTAGATCCTTTTCGCGTCCCGATCGTCCGCCGGCACGGAATTGCCCGTATCGATCAACAGCGACTCGCCAGCGGGGGTGATAATCAATGTCGCCGCGCCCCCTTCGACGTCGACCCAATATATAGTTAGATCTCCGGATGCGGCAAACATCACGGGAAGCGTTATTGCGAAAAGCAACGCAGAAAGACGAAGAATTGACATTTTAGAAATCCTCACGATTTTAGAAATCCTCAGGGATAAGCTTCTAGTTATAATCGGACGCGGGTTTACCCCCACCATGGCTCGCCCTCCGCCAAATGCGCCTTCAGGTAGTCATTATTGGGGAGAAAGCCGATACCGGGAACGTTGGACACTTTCATCCGGCCATTCTTTATAATCGGTACGTTGCCGGTGGCAAGCTCCGATTTATCGGAACCCGGCGGGCATTCAATGCGGTCGCAATTGTGAACTCCGGCCGCAAACTGCTGGTTGACGAGGTTCGAGAGCAACCCGCCCCCATGGTGCAGACAAAGCGGGAAGCGATAGGGGATTCCGAAGTCGGCGATCTTCTTCACCCCGGTGATGCCCCCCGAGTTCACCATATCGGGCTGAAGATAATCGACCGCCAGATTTTGGATGAACGGGGCGGCGCCCTCTACAAGCTCGACATCCTCGCCCGTGAGGATCGGCGTGTTCGTGGAATGGCGGAGCGCGATCCACGATTCGGAATAATGAGGATCGATGGGATCTTCGAAGAACATCGGCTTGATGTGTTCCAGAGCCTGAGCCACCTGGATTGCGCTGGAGATATCCAACTCATTATGCCCGTGGATATCGATATCAATGTCCGGACCAAACGCTTCGCGCGCCAGGTCGTAACACTTGGCCACCTTGGCGATATCTCGTGGACCAATGGCGGGCAAGTACTGCCGGGCAATGACGCCCAAGGCGTCGTTCAGGTCTACCTTGAACGCACGGTACCCGGCCGGCTGCTCCACCAGCGCCTTCGCCCTGGCATTCCATTCGCTCTTATCCCAAAAATTGCCCTCGTGCCCGCAGTGCGAATAGACCTCGATTTCGTCGCGGAAGTTGCCACCCAGGAGTCTGGAAACGGGCATGTCCAGAATTTTGCCGGCCACATCCCAGAGCGCAATGTCGATACCGCTCAAAATGCGCATCTGGCGGTAGCGCTGCGCCCATGCGTAGAACATGTTGTGGTGGTGAACCTCGATGGCAAGCGGATCCTTCCCGATCAAGCCCAGGCCCTTCGCCGAGCCCTGGTCGCTCATGAATTCGGCAATGACGGCTCGCGCCAACGGACCGCTTCCCAGAGCCGGGCCGTAACCATCGATCCCCGCATCCGTCTCAATCTTGATCATGGTCCCACCACCGCCGCCAACAGCGGCGCGGCCGCGCCCGCCCGGGCCGCCTGGGGCCGCGCCGCCGCCTCGGATCGCCATTGCCTTGACCGCCGTAATCTTGACGAGGCCCCGGGCCGGAGCGGACGACATCTGGTAGTTCGCTATAGCGCCGCCGATCGGCAGCGCTATAGCGCTCTTAATGAAATTGCGTCTGGTAAGCATTGTCGTGGATTTCTCTCCACGCTACGGGACCCACCCCAGGGACCACCGCCGCGTGTCACCACTTCCCTCTCGAACGTGTCTAGCTTACAACCGCATGAAACCAAATTAGCCTAACCGTCGATAGGGTCTCGGGGAAACGCCGGCGCGCCGCGCGGAGGCCGGCTAGAGTTCCACAATGCCGCGTTGCAGGGCGGAAACCGCAGCTTTAGTCCGGTCGGAAACGCCCAAGCGGCTGAGGATGATGTTCACGTGCCACTTCACGGTGCCTTCGGTGATCGCCAGAGTTTCCGCAATCTCTTTGTTGCTCTGGCCCTTCGCCACCAGCTTTAGTATCTCCAGCTCCCGACATCTCAGCTCGGAGTTCGGCGGGCGGCTTGCCAAATTCTCAATCACCGAAGCTGGCCAATACTGCAGGCCCGCGTGAACTCTGCGGATTGCGTCGATGATCTCGTCATGCCGCATTCCTTTGAGCACATAGGCTTCAGCTCCTGCCGCGCGAGCCCGGTGAATGTCTTCGTCGCCATGGTACGTCGTTAGTACGATAAACTTGCTAATCGGATGATTCTTACGGATGGTCCGAATCGCGTCCACGCCGCCCATCCCCGGCATACGAAGATCCATCAAAGAGACGTCCGGCGATAGTTCTTCGAACAGTTGGACCGCTTCCACGCCGTTAGCCGCCAGCCCGGTCACGGCCATATCCGGCTCCTGGCTGATGATCGCGGAAAGTCCGAAACGAACCACCGAATGGTCATCGGCCACCAATACCCGTACTTTCGGAGATTTAGTCACGACGTTGTCTCGATTTGCCATTATTACCCGTGGTGGCCGCTTGGGATAAGGGCGCGATCGCAATTACCGACGTGCCTTGCGAGGGCGCGCTGGTCAAGACCAAAGATCCGCCCAACTGCGCCATGCGCTCGCGCATGCCTACGAGCCCGAAATGGGTGTGTTGGGCAATTGCGCGCTCAGCCGGATCGAACCCGCTTCCGTCATCGGTAATCTCAATGCGGAGTTCCCTGGGCCCGCAGTACAAGCGCACTGCGATCTCCCGCGGCGAGGCATGAGCAACGGCATTTAGAATCGCTTCTTTGGCCACCAGTAAAACGTTACGAATGATTTTTGAATCGACGGATATCAACACGCCCGCCGTTTCGATCCGGACCGGGACCCCGTGTTCCAATCCGAATTGCTGCAATTCAGACAACGAATCCTGGATGCTGATACCCAGCGACTCCCGCCGTAAATCCCACACGGCCTGTCTGGCCTCGTCAAGCGTAATCTTGATTTGCGTTCGCGCCCTGTCTACAAAATCGGTTAATCGGTCGGGATTGGATCGCCCGGCCTTGGCAGCCGCCTCCAAGAGTGTAGAAACGCCCACGCAATCCTGGATGACGGTGTCGTGCAATTCCCGGGCCAATCGAGTCCGCTCCGCCAGCAGCACCTTATAACGGGCCTTCGTTTGCCGGGCGTGAATGTAGATCATGCTCCAGCCAAGGGATCCGGCAAACAATGCATACAGGGCATAGGCCCAGCCGGTGCGATAGAAAGGCGCCACCAACACCAAGGACACAGATGCTTCCGATGCATGCTCCTGACCGGAGCCATTCTCCGCCATGACTCGAAACCGATAATTTCCCGCCGGCAAATTTGTATAGAATGCTGTTCGATGGTTCGACACATAGTTCCAATTCCTGTCGAAGTTCTCCAGCTTGTAGCGGAAACGGAGCCGTTCAGGCGATCGGAGATCGGGGGCGGCGTAATGGATTTCGAGCTTACCTCGTCCAGCGGGGATTCGGATGTCATTTGCCATAGGGAGCGGCCTGTCATCCGCCGTTATGGCCTCAATGACAATGGGCGCGGGACTGATGGTCGGAGCGCTGCTTGGGTCGATCTGGGTAACGCCTTGAAGACTCGGAAACCAAAGCTGTCCGCTCGAAGTCGTACAGCCGGCGGGCTGGGTTCCGCGGCTGAATGGGCTGGACTCCATACCCTCCGCCGGTCCAAAGACAATGCCGGCGATCAAGTGTTCGTCAACATTGTCAAATTCTTCCCGTTTCGCGGAAAACACGCCAGCCGGAGTGTTCATCCATAAAGTTCCGCTCGGTTGCTCCAGGATCTGATATATCGTGTTGCTCAATAACCCAACGCGTGTGGTGTAACGGCTGATCTTCCCACCCTTGACCCGGAGAAGTCCACCGCCTCGCGTGCCGAGCCACATAGCGCCGTCGGCATCGGCGTATAACGAGAAGATAGTTTCGTTTCCCAATTGCTCGATCACAGGGTCGCGCACCAACTTTCCGTTATGAATCCGGCTGAGACCGCCGTCGGTGCCTATCCAAAGATCCCCGTCACGGTCCTCCGCGATTGCTCTTGCGCTGGTGTACGCCAAGCCATCCGCGGTTGAGTAAGTCAAGAACCGCTGGCCGTCCCACATAATTAGTCCCATGCCTGTAGCCATCCATACGGACCCATGCCGGTCTTGGTGGAACGCGCGCACGGACACGTGGTACTTCGTCGCGTAAAGCTCGGGATTTCTTCCCGCTAGCCGCATCACCCCCATATTGAAAGTTCCGATCCACAAGACTCCGCTTCTGTCCCGAAAGATTGTTCGCGCTTGTATCCGCGGGAAGCCTGATGGAAATCGAAAAGGAGTAATTTGGTGCCCGTCCGTCTGGTACAGCCGGCCGGATCTGGTAGCCATCCACAGAGACCCATTGGGATCTTCATAGATAGTTGCAACGCGGTCATCCGACAGAACATTGCTGGTCAGGGTTTTGACCCGCGCCTTCGTGAGTCGCACCAAGCCGCCTTGCGTGCCGATCCAAAGGCTCTGCTGGCGGTCCTCGAATATGGACAATACGCTATTGTCCGGAATGACATTTGGCGTAAGGAAGACCGAAGAAACGCCGCCGCGGGTTCGAATCAGGCCGTGGTCGACCGTGCCGAACCAATGGTCGCCTTCGCGATCCACATGAAACACGGAAAGATTGCCGTCCGCAGGCAACTTCTCGGATGCGCCATTTACAACGACTCCACCCTTTAACAGGCGCAAGCCCGCCTCGGTGGCAACCCAGAGGCCGTCCTTTGCCTCTTCCAGAGTGAGAATCCTATTCGAATTGGCGTCTGGGCCCACCGAAACCCGGCGCAATGTATCTCCATTCGTCAAGAACAGCCCGGTGGACCCACCCACCCACACATGACCTTCCCGATCCTCGGAAACGGCGTGTCCATTCAGCACGGGGAAGTCGGGTCCTCCGTTCAACCGGATCAGCCGGTCTCCATTCAGGCGGAAGAGTCCCATGTCGGTGCCTGCCCACATGGTTCCGCGCCGGTCCTCATAGATCGCGCGCACAAACCCATTGGCCATCCCGCCGGTCGCGTCGAACGCTTGAAACGAACCGTTGCGGTAGTGCAACAGCGCGCCCCCTCCGCTGCCAATCCAGAGCGAGCCGTCTCGCGCCGCGCACAGCGAGAGAATGTTGTCATCGCGAAATTGGGCAGTGTTGGAGCGGTCAAAGATAGTAAATCGGCTGCCGTCAAAACGCGCCAAGCCCGACTCCGTTCCAATCCAGAGGTATCCATCCGCCGTCTGCGCCAGAGCTTGAATCGCATTCTGAGGTAAGCCGTCCTGAGTCTGCCAAATGCGATGCGTATACTCGTTCGCGCGCGGGTCTGAGAAAACATCGGCGGATAAAGGTTGGATGTACCAACAGGCGGACAAAAAATAAACCAAAACCCTCCTAATCATACGCTTCGAAACGCCTCAAGACGCCTCACATGGATTATTGCCGATTGACGAGCTAGCAGGACACTGAACGCGGATGACCTGCATCGGAAACCGTCAGGCACCGGCTGGGAGCGAGGAAGCGACCGATATGATTGGTACTGGGTTTTCATTTGGACGTCCCAGGTTCGGTCATTATATACCATCTATACCATCTGCCGGCCAGAAGCATTGCCGACGGCCTGCTTCGCCTGACGGCGCCCGAGGCGGGCAACGAAATGCATCTAGCTTGGCCAAGCTTCACCCGTCAAGCGCCGCTCACAAAACTGTAGTTGCAACAAACTGCAATGCAACCGTAAAGAGCGCCCGGTCATCTGACCGGCGCACTGGCAACCAGCCAATGAACGGTCAGTGCGCGGGAGTAGCCAGCGGCTTGCTCTTGTCTACCACATAGACGCCGACCAGCTTCAGTGGTTGCGTGCCGGTGTTGTGAGCATCATGTATGACGCCGGAAGGAATAATGACGGAATCACCCGCTTTGATCTTCAGCGCCGGCTCACCGTCGATCAAAATCGCGCCTTGACCTTCCAGGACGTAGCTAATCTCTTCGCCCGGATGCGTGTGCCTGCCCGCGAAACTTCCGGGCGCAAGTTCAACCTTCGCCACCACGGCCTCACGTCCTGGTATAGAAATATCTTTCCTTTGCAGGATGGTGCGCTGCAGCCCCGGGTTTTGCGCAAAAAGAGCGGCCGCCACTCCAAGTATTACTGCGCCCCATACGGAAATCGACTTCATCGGAATGCCTCTCTGTAAAAAGTCATCGGCCTCTCTTCCAATTCGCATGGTTGAGCGTCCCTCGCCACACGAGCCACCCGGCTCACGCACCGCACCCACCGATTATCGGGAACCTCCCGGCAGGCCTAACTCCCCGGCTCCGGCGCCTACTTCCAGTACCGCCGCTGAACGCGATAAGTTTCACATCGGCGCAATGCTATGCCGGCTGAGCTTCCGGCGACTCACTAGTCGATTCCACTGCCTCTCTGCTCTGCAAGTTCGCCTGCAGCCCTTTGACCAGATCCAGGGCAACATCGACGATCATATCCTCTTGACCGCCAACCATTCGCCGCCGCCCAAGTTCCACCAGAATATCGCGCGTGTCCACGCCGTAGCGTTTGGATGCAGTCTCCGCGTGTCGCAGAAAGCTCGAATAGACACCCGCATAACCCAGCGAGAGCGTCTCGCGGTCCACTCTTACGGGCCGATCCTGAATAGGCCGGACCAGATCTTCCGCCGCGTCCATCAACTTGAAGAGATTACACCTATGTTCGAGCCCGAGGCGGTTTAACACTGCAATCAGCACTTCCAGCGGAGCATTTCCGGCTCCGGCGCCCATTCCAGCAAGCGATCCATCCACGCGCGTGGCGCCGTGCTCGATGGCGATAATGGTGTTCGCGATACCCAGGCTCAGGTTGTGATGCGCGTGCATGCCTTTCTGCGTTGCCGGGTCGAGCACATCGTTAAAGGCGTCGAATCGCTCCGCCACCTCGTGCATCAACAAGGCGCCGGCGGAATCCACCACGTACACGCAATGAGCGCCGTAGGATTCCATCAGTTTCGCCTGGCGGGCCAACTCCGCGGGGGGCGTCATGTGCGCCATCATCAGAAAAGTCGCGACATCCATTCCCAAGGTGCGGGCGTGCTCCACATGCTGTTTGGCGATGTCGGCCTCGGTCGAATGGGTTGCGATGCGCACGCTGCGCGCCCCTGCCTGGTACGCGCTATGAAGGTCCTCAACCGTTCCGATCCCTGGTATCAGCAGGGCGGTCACGGTTGCGTGCTTTACGTTCTCGGCAACCGCCGCAACCCACTCAACGTCGGTGTGAGCGCCGAAGCCGTAATTGAAACTCGACCCGGCAATACCGTCGCCATGGCTCACCTCTATGGCGTCCACGCCCGCTTCATCCAGCGCTTTGGCGATCGCAATCACTTGGCTAATCGAATATTGATGACGTATCGCATGCATCCCATCGCGAAGCGTGACGTCCTGGATGTATAGTCCTGGCGCGATCATTGCAGTTTTCCTCCGTTCGCTGTGGCGATACGCTCGGCCGTACGCAATGCAGCCGAGGTCATGATATCCAGGTTCCCTGCGTACTTGGGAAGATAATGCCCGGCCCCCTCCACCTCAAGATAGACGCTCGTTTTCATTCCGTGGAACCTGCCCATACCCGGAATTGTGACGGAGCGGTCTTCCGGAATCCGGTCAAATTGCACGCGCTGCTTCAGGCGATAACCCGGAACGTAGCTCCTGACTTGAGCGGCCATCCTCTCAATCGATTGATCGATCTCACCGGAGTCGGCATCCTCAGTCAGGCAAAATACCGTATTACGCATAATCAGGGGAGGTTCGGCCGGGTTCAGAATAATAATAGCCTTACCCCTAGCTGCGCCGCCTACCCGTTCGACCCCCCGGGACGTGGTTTCCGTGAACTCATCGATGTTGGCCCGCGTACCCGGTCCGGCTGATCGGCTCGAAATGCTCGATACAATTTCGCCGTAGAGGACCTTGGCCACGCGATTTACGGCCGCGACCATGGGTATAGTCGCCTGGCCCCCGCAGCTCACCATATTCAAATTGGGCGCCCCCAAGTGTTCTTCCATGTTGGCTACGGGCACCACGTATGGACCGATAGCGGCAGGCGTTAAATCGATGAGTTGCTTGCCGTAAGGGCGCAAGACGGATTCGTGCTTATGGTGCGCCTTCGCCGACGTTGCGTCAAACACGATCGAAATATCGGCGAAGTCCCGCAATTTGACCAGACCATCGATTCCCTCGGATGTGACCGGAATGCCCAAGCGGCGAGCCCGGGCCAAACCGTCGGATTCGGGATCGATGCCGACGAAGGCTGCCACTTCCAGAATCTTGGAGGTTCGCAGGATCTTGATCATCAGATCCGTGCCGATGTTTCCCGTGCCAATGATCGCCACTTTAACCATTCTTGCCTGCTCGTTGGCGTACATCGTACGTTTTCTCTTGTTTTAGCGTCAACGCTCCTCCAAAATTGCTGAAGAATCGAAAGTAAAACCGGGTGAACGCATTGCTCGTCCGGTGACTTCAATTTACAACCACATAAAACAAAATTAACCTAACCTTCGATAGGGTCTCGGGAAACGTCGGCGCGCCGCACGGAGGCCGGTTAGATCTCCAGGCGCTGAAGAAAACCGGCTTCGATATCCTGCCAACGAAAACGGCTGAGATGGTTCAACAGCGATTCCGGATCTATCACGGCGCGGTCGCTGCGCAGGCGGCGTTGGATCTTTTCCGCGTTGAAGCCGATGCGTTCCAGCACGTAGGCGTCCTTCGGCAGCGGACCGGAATCGGCCGGCATATCCAAGCCCGCCAGTTCCCCGCAAACATTCCACCCCGTTCAGCAGTTGTACGGTACGCCATTGCTCTTCTTCAACCCCGAGGGGCGAATCTCGGTCGCGGCACCCCACAGTCCCGTTTTCAGCAGGAAATAGAGCATGCCGTCCAAGCGTCCCCGGTCGGTATCGAAGACGCGGAATGGCCGGCCCTCCACAATGTCGTGCTCGACCGGCTCGCGAGCGTCACATTGCTCGCGCACGCCTGCCAGGGCTTCCTTCTTGACGTAGGTCAGCTTGCTCCGGCCCTGCTTGGAATCGGACAGATAGTAGGCGGGCGTAGACCGCCGCTGGGAGCCGCTGCCGAGATAGCGCTCGATCAGTGACGCCCACAACAGGATGCGCGGCTGCAGGAGTTTCGATTCCGCGGATCGTCGGCGAAGCTGGAGTGCGCCGATCTGGCGGCGCAACGGATCGCGTGTTTGCGGGGTTTCCCTTACGAGTTCCGTTTGATGGAGGCAGCTAGCGGCGTGAAGCGCCCCCGCCAGCAACAACCAGCCCATCCTCAGGTCCCGCGGATCCGCGTAAAGGGGTGCTTCCGATTTATTGCGTCAGAGCAAAACTGAAAATTCCGCCATCTCCGGCAAGAACCACATATTGTCTACCGCCCACCATGTAGGTCATCGGGGAAGCCCGCCAGGACTGGCCAGCCTCGAAATGCCAGACGGGGATTCCAGTCTTGGAGTCCAGCGCCGTGAATGTGCCGCCGCTCTCGCCGAAGAACACGAGTCCGCCGGCGGTCGCGAGCGTGCCGGAGCCGCCGAAGCCACCACCGAGCAACCGATACTCCCATGCTTTTGACCCGGTGTGGATATCCAAGGCGTGGATAAAGCTCCGGCTGTCCCCTTGCTGCCCACCAAAGGCGCCGCCAAAGAATCGTTGGCCCATTTCGGGGGGTGTGGGATCTTTGCGGATTGCAGAGCAGCTCTCAGAAAGCCGCACGAAGAACAGTTTCGACACCGGATCCAGCGACACTGAGGGCCATTTCTGGGTTCCGGTCCGACATGTCAACGTTCCTTCGAGCGTGGTTTCGAAGTGATCGGTCACAACCGGGCGGCCATCCTCGCCATATCCAGTAGTCCAGTTTTGATTGCCCATGGACGTGGCGAGTAGCAATTTGCCTTCGGTGCGATCCAGAACGAAGAAGAAGCCATTCACATCGGCATGCACCATTAGCCTGCGGGGACGCCCCTCCCATTGTTCGTCCATCAGGACGAGCGGCCCGATGGCATCCCAGTCGTGGGTGTCGTGGGGCGTGAATTGGAAATGCCATTTCATGATCCCGGTCTTCACATCGAGCGCGACTACGCTGTTGGTGTACAAGTTGTCGCCCTTTCGCTCACTGCCGTTGAAATCGGGACAAGGATTACCCACGGTCCAGTAGGCCAACCCGAGGGCCGCGTCGTAGGAACCGGTGAGCCAGGTGGCGCCGCAACCGTGTTCG
>Ga0208193_1000710_pt1 | contig 16116 bp, 16 predicted proteins | sample June2015DPH_17_2_FD_184716 | JGI IMG/M metagenome (GOLD analysis project Ga0208193, IMG submission 184716) | Peatland microbial communities from SPRUCE experiment site at the Marcell Experimental Forest, Minnesota, USA - June2015DPH_17_10... | ecosystem: Environmental > Terrestrial > Soil >... | reverse complement strand
GAGAGATTGCGGCATTGGGCCTCCCATATCCAAGCGTATACTATACGCAAGGATTTGGCTCGAAAAAAAGAGCAACTCTCAAATGCTCATTTCTATTGCTCGCACCCTCGAGCGGCCATCCACCGGGGCGGCAAATGCTGTGCGGCTGACGCTTCGGTACCCAGCTCAGGAGTGGCGAGGGAATCCGCAGCCGTGCCGGTGCGAATGGCCCATTCCAGATATACTAGCCTCGCCGGTTCGCCCGGCGCCCTCTTCTAGGTGGAACGGAGTTTATGGCTGCTCAATTTGCACTGTTGCTGGCGGTTGTGCTGGCCTATTCTGTCTCGGGGGCCGCGCCCTCCTTTCAAACGGCACGGATTTTCGAAGGCGACAGCGGAGGCTACAAGCTTTACCGCATCCCCGGCATCGCGGTCACGAAGAAGGGAACAATTCTCGCCTATACGGAAGCGCGTCGCACCGGAAGCGGCGACTGGGACAGCATCGATATCCTGATGCGGCGCAGCACGGACGGAGGCGCGACGTTTTCGCAACAACGAGTGCTCGCACATGCGCCTGGGAAGATCGAGCGCAGTACGGTTGCCATAGAGCGAAATCAGGGCAAACCCGACGACATCACCTACAACAACCCGGTCGCAATTGCGGACCGCGATGGAAGGGTGCATTTTCTGTTTTGCGTGGAGTACATGCGGGCGTTCTACATGAGGAGCGACGACGACGGTCAGACGTTTTCCACGCCCCTTGAAATCACGTCTGCCTTCGAGAAGTTCCGTCTCGAATATGCCTGGCGCGTACTCGCGACGGGGCCAGGCCACGGCATACAGCTCAGGAGTGGGCGGTTACTCGTACCTATCTGGCTGGCCCTCGGCACGGGCGGCAACGGTCACCATCCGTCCGTGAACGCGACGATCTACAGCGACGATCACGGGTCCACGTGGCGCCGGGGTGAGATCGCAATCGCGAATGCGGCCGCGTTTCCCGATCCCAACGAAACAACGGCGGTCCAGTTGACGAACGAAAGCGTCATGCTGAACGTTCGTACGGAAGCCAAAGAGAACCGGCGTACGGTCGTGACGAGCAAAGACGGCGCCACGCACTGGAGCCAGCCGCATTTCCAGGAAGACCTGCCGGACGCCATCTGTTTTGCGAGTATTGTCCGGCTTTCTACAAAAAAAGACGCGGGCCGGGACCGACTGCTGTTCGTGAGCCCGGATAACCTCGTACGAGCCGACGGGAAAGACTCCCGAAGTAAAGACCGCGTAAACCTCACCGTAAGGCTAAGCTACGACGAGGGCGGACACTGGACCGTAAAGCGCACCATCGAGCCGGGCGCAACGGGCTATGCTGACCTTGCGGTGATGCCCGATGGAACGATTCTGTGCCTCTACGAGGCCGTGCCGACACTACCTGGAGGCTCCGCAAGACACGACGAAATGCTGGGCCGGTTCAACCTTGAGTGGCTGACCGAAGGAAAGGATTCGCTCAGGGGGTCGCCACGGTAAAGATCCTGCGGCCAGGCGAGACAATGCGCAAGCGCAGGTCCTCGAACGGATCGGCTTTTGTTCGGTTGGTCGCTGGACGGTATACTGATTCGCGTGTCACTCTTCGACGAGCCGTCAAAGCAGCCGCTGCCGAGCCAACCTTCGCTGCAAGATCATCGCCTAGCGCTCATCAAGGGGGCCTCTCGGCGCTGCCTTTGGTGGGAGGCGCCCTTGTAGAGGAGATGGGCCTGCTTCTGATAGCCCCACTGACGCGTCGTCGCGACGAGTGGTGGGCGGATGTCGCACCACGGCTGCTTTACCTCGAAGGCAAAGTGCAGGGCCTTTAAGTTTGAGAACCTGCGAGACAACGAACAGTTTGTCTCCGCGATGATTCAGGCAACGCAGAGTGCCGCTAAGACCCATCGCAAAGAGAAACTAGAAGCTCTGCGCAATGCCGTCGTCAATATCGCCCTTGGCCATAAGCCAATAGAGGATTTGCAAGCCATCTTTTTAAAACTCGTGGATAGCTTTACCCCGGTGCATCTGGAACTGTTTCGATTTTTCAGCACCTAAACACTCTTGATCTCGAAAGGTTTCGCAACGAGCGCTACGTGAGCGATCAGTCGACTATGGACCTTCTTAGCCGGGGGCTGATTCGAGACGTCCGGCCGTACGCCGCGCGCGGTCGGGACTCTGACGATTCTTTGGTGATCAATGACTGGGAGGTCTCCGGCCTTGGAAAACAGTTTCTCGATCTCATATCGAATCCCCAGGAGCTTTCATAGCGGAAACCACCAGCCGCGCTCTGTGGCGCCTTCGCGCGCGGCCACAGCTACTCCGTTGAAGTGCCTGCCACGCTCCCGAGATACAGCGATCTGGGAAACGACGCATTGGCCAGGCTAACTCGCGCCAAATCCCCATACCACCAGCAAACATGGACCGTCGAGGGAGGAGCCCGCCCCCCCCACCGGGGCCGCGGATGCTCTGCGGCTGGCGATGCGGCGACCGGCGGCGCATGCCGTGGCGAGCATCGACAGATGCGCGCACACTTCAGCGTATGCCCGAACCGACCGGCAGCCTCCGACCACACGGACCGCCGAGGGAGGGGCTCGAAGGTTGGCGTAGCCGCCCACCGGGGCCGGTGGAGTGGAGGTCGAGCGAGGTTTGTTCAAGGGCTTCGAGTTCGCGGGCGAGCTCTTCGTGTTTGCGCTTGGCATTGTTGCGGCGGAACAGATCGATGGTGCGGCGTTTGGCGGTGGCGGTGAGCCATGCGCCGGGGTTTGCGGAGACTCCGGTCGCGGCCACTGTTCCAGGGCGGCGAGGTTCCTGCGCGAGGTCTTCGGCGAGGCCGACGTCGCGGGTGAGGCGGAAGAGGCCGGCGATGACGCGGGCGGACTCAATGCGCCAGACGGCTTCGATGGCGCCGTGTAGATCGGCAGCGGACACCGCTACCGATCACACCAGCTTTGCATGCGTCAGTACAAGTGGGGCTATTTCTTTGCTGCCTGATCTGCCAGTTGAGCGCGAATTGTTTTTTCCTGCTGAATATCTTCTTCGGAGAAGGCGTATGCAAAGTCTTCTGGCTCGAAGACCTGGCGGATCTCGACCTCGGATTCGCCTGCGTGGGGGTTCGGGAAGCGCTTGACCCACTCGATGGCCTCTTCGAGGGACTTGACCTGCCAGAGCATGAAGCCGGCACACACCAAGAGCGACCTGCAAAGTAAGCAGCTGCAGATGGTGTTTACGAAGTATGGCCAGGGGTCGTTGAAGATCACGCCCACGAGTCCTCTCGCCCCCGGAGAATACGCGATCGCCGTGCAGACCCGTGACCAGCAGCCTACTGCGTACTGCTTCGGAATCGACACGGCCACGAAGTAAACGTACTAACTGGCGCAATTCAGCGTCACCCAATCTGTCCCACGAGCGATATGACGACTACGCCTGCGAGTGCTGCCCGGCGAACACAGAACGCCGGGCAGCCACATATCGATATCCGACGAATTGCGGTGCTAAAATCGACCAACTGGCGCGGAAGCGGGCCTGCGCGGACGCTCTCCGCTCGTGGAGAAGAGGAAACTCCTGGCAATCTGGAGATTACGAAATGAAGAAGCTGTTTTGCGTGTGGTTCTGGTTCGCAGCCGCGGCCGTCGCCGATGATCCGCGGATTTCGCCGGCCGATATTCTCAACGCCGCTGGATTGTTCGGCGGCAAAGTAGCCCCCGGCGAAGTAATTGTGCTGTTCCCCGCCAACGCCGGGCCTTCCGTGCTCGCGGGTCAGCAGTTCGATCCCGATGGACGTGTTTCCACGCAGATCGGCGGAATGAGGGTGCTATTCGATGGCATACCCTCGCCCATAGCGTATGCGGTGGCCGGGCACGCATGCGCGGTTGTTCCATATGAAGTATCCGGCAAGAAGAGCACTCAGGTCGTAGTCGAATATCGCGGCGAGCGGTCCGAGCCGGTGACGCTGGCGGTTGTCGAAAGCGCGCCAGCGCTCTTCACGCTTGACGGCACAGGCAAGGGGCAGGCTGCGATGTTAAACGAAACGGGCTGCTGCAACTCGATCCGCAACCCCGCGGCGCCGGGCGAGGCCGCTGTGCTTTATGCCACTGGCGCGGGCCAGACGCTCCCCGCCAGCGTCACCGGAGCGGTGGAAGCGCACAATCGCGATCGTGACTATCCTGCGCCCCGCGCCGCGGTGCGCGTCCTGGTTGGCGGCCAACCGGCAGAGATCACTTTCCTGGGTTCGGCGCCGCACATGGTTTCCGGCATGGTTCAGATCAACATCCGCCTGCCCAAGAACGCTACCGTGGGCGATGCGGTACCGCTCAAGATCATCGTCGGCGACGGGGTTAGCCCGGATGGCGTCACAATGGCAGTGCGTCCATTCGCGCGTCAGATTCTCGTGGTCGATGCGGAAACCGCCAGCCGCGCATGGCTGCGCAAGATGCTCATCGATGCAGGCTACGATGTGTTTACGGCTCGAAACGGGAGAGAGGCAGTCGCGGTCGCGAAAGATCATCTGCTCGACATGGCCGTGGTCAGTATGGCCATCTCCGAAGAGGAGCGGGCGCAGACCGTTCAAAGCCTCCAGGCGGCGTATCCCTTGATCAAGATCGTCGCTACAACCCCAATTGCCAATGCGAAAACCCTCCGTGCCGCGGATTTGATGGGCGCCCAGTCGCTATTGGAGCGCCCGTTCACTGCAAGTATGGTCCTGCCGCGCCTGCGCGAGCTGCTGCGCCTGCACCCCATGCCCTACGTCGCCACTCCGTGACGAGTTCCGGCGACCAAATCGTGGCGCGCGCACTCGTGCGCGCTAAATAGCAATTGTCCCGTTGCTGTCGCCAACCGATTCCATCTCCACATCGAGCTTCTTCAAGATAGTCAACAACGTATTTCCATGCGGCGTCCCGTCGGAGCCGACATAATGTAGGTTGCCCTTAAGCGCGCCACAAGCGTGCCCGGCGATCAGCATTGGCAGCCGCCTGTGATTGTGCGTATTGGAATCGCCCATGGGGCTGCCATAAAGAATCAGTGAGTGGTCGAGCAGGTTGCCGTCGCCATCCGCCGTCGTCCGCAACTTTTCCAGGAAATAGGGGAGCATGCCGACGTGATAACGATTGAGTTTGGCGAATTCGGCGATGAGCGCCGGGTCTTCGATGTGGTGAGACAGCGTGTGAAAGGGTATCTTGACGCCGCTTGCTTCGAAGACGCGGTTGCTGGTATCGCGGCTCATCTTCAACGCCGAAACCCGCGTGATCTCGGCGGCGAACGCAATCACCTGCAAATCGAACATCAATCGCACGTGTTCTTCCCAGGATTCCGGCACGCCTAGAGGAGCGCCAGGCCGCGCGCGCGCCACCAGCTTCGCATTGGCTGTCTCCGTCGCTTGAATACGCCGTTCAACGGCTCGAATCTCCGTCAAATGCGCGTCCAACCGCGCGCGGTCGGAAGGGCCAATGCTACCGCTGAGCCGCGCCGCATCCGGCGCGGCGCCGTCCAGCACGCTGTTCTTCGCCGTGCCGAAAAGCGTTTCGAAAACTGTGCGCGGATTCACCGCCATCGCGATGGGTTCAGTGGGCGACGCCCAACAAATGGTGTCGGCGTATACGCAGCTGTAATTGAAACCGCAAGATCCGTTCAATCCGATATTCTCGATGCAAAGCGGCAGCGACGGCAGCCGCGTATCCCCCCCGCGGCGTTGCGCGTAGATTTGATCGATCGATGTCCCGTTCCCGATCTCGGGCCCCTGGCGCGCGTGCGCCGCTGTGAGAAAAGCGGCGCTCGAGCGGAAATGGTCCGCGCCGGCTTCGGCCGGCATCTGCGTCTCTGCCGAGCGCGCGTCCGTATTGGTGATAATCGTAAGATATTCGCGGAACGGCGCGAGCGGTTCGAGCGTATACGAGAGCTCGAAGTTCGCGCCCGCCTGCTGCGGACTCCAGTAGTGTTCGCGCCCTCCCACTTGGGTGCTGCCTGCCGCACCGTGCACCATCTCGATACACGAGAGGCGAGGCGTCGGATTCCCCGCAGTCTTGCGCAGAGGCGTCTGCGCCGGAATCATCGCGTCCAGAAGCGGCAGCGCAATGCCCGCGCCCGCGCCACGTAACACCGCGCGGCGGGAAACAAACTTCCTCGTGAGATACACGTAGCCCCCAGGATTTCAGGTGGGACGCGGAAGAACTCCTAACATTATAGATCGGCGGAATAGATCGGAGGAGGAGTTGTGCGTCGCGTCGACGGCGTTGCGCTCTGTTTTGGCCAGGTCGAAACGTCGGTAAGCGCTTCGCGGCCAGTCGCGGGGTACCGATACACGGGCCCCGATAAGCTGGTGCGCCCATGGGCGCGTGGCAGTCGGCGCGATGTCCGTTCATTCCATGCGCTGCGAGCGCGACGCGCCCGCGTGTTCTGCCCACGGGGGTTGTAACATCGCTGTGGTATTCTAGTCTCCTCTGCATCATGACGCAGAAGAGGCCGCTCCCGCGTATTTGTATTGCTCTAGGCTTGCCCGATGTTCCCGCTTTGCTCGAACACGCGCAACGCGAAGCCGAATCGGGCGAGGCCTTCCTTGAATTCCGCCTCGATTTTCTCGATCAACCGGCGCACGGCGTCTCCGCCATCCGCGGCTTCCTCGATCGCTTTCCCGATTGCATTGTCCTCGCCACCTGCCGGCGCCACCAGAACCACGGGCGATTCAATGGCAGCATCGAAGAGCAGCTTGCGCTGCTCGATATGGCGATCGAGAACGGCGCGCAAGCTATCGACGTCGAAATCGAAACCGCCGAAGCCGCCGCAGAGCGTTTGCAGCAGTTCCGCGGGCGCGCCCACGTGATTGTGTCATATCACAACTTCGAGGCCACGCCGCCCTTGGATGCGGTGGTGAATCGCATGGTGCGGATTCCCGCCGACGCATACAAAGTAGTCACCACCGCGCGCAAGCCTTCCGACAACGCGCGCGTGCTGGCCGCCGCGAGGACCGTGCCCCGGCACCGCCTGATGGTGCTCGCCATGGGAGAGCTCGGTTTTCCCACGCGCGTGCTCTCGCCCATTTTCGGAGGCGTCTACACTTACGCGGCGCCCATGCAGACGCAGGGCACCGCCTCCGGACAGGTGAGCGCCCGCTCGCTGCGCCACGTCTATCGCGTGGAGAAGCTGGCTAAGACGGCCAAGATCTACGGCGTCATCGCCGACCCGGTACGCCACTCCATTTCGCCCGCGGTACATAATCGCGCCTTTCAATCGCGGCGTATCGACGCCGTCTACCTGCCGTTTCTGGTGTCGCCGGCTCATCTGCGCGACTTCTTTTCGCTGGCGGAAAAGCTGCCGCTGGCCGGATTCAGCGTCACTATTCCGCACAAACAGAAGATCATCCGCTATCTGGATGTGGTGGATCCGCTGGCCAAGCGGATCGGCGCCGTGAACACCGTGTGGCGCAAAGCCGGCAAGTGGCGCGGCGCCAATACCGATGCCGCGGGGGTCACCGGCCCACTCTCGAAGCACTTGCGCCTGCCGAAATCTACCGTGCTGATTGTGGGCAACGGCGGGGCCGCGCGCGGAGCCGCAGTGGCGCTCGCCGATGCCGGGGCTAAGATCGCGCTGGTGGGCCGCAATGCCGACCGGGTGCGCGCGCTCTCCAAGCTTTGCGGCGCCGAGCCGCTGGGCCGCGAACAGCTCGCGGGGCGGCACTTCGACGCCGTGGTGCATGCCACGCCGCTCGGCATGTACCCCAATGTCAACGACTGCTATTTTAACGGCCACATTCCGGGCGAAGTGGTCTTCGACATGGTGTATAACCCGGTCGAAACCGTGCTGATCCGCCACGCGCGCGAGCAGGGCCGCACGGTGATTCCCGGCATCGAGATGTTTGTGGAACAGGCCGTGCGCCAGTTTGAGATCTGGACCGGCGAAACCGCGCCGCGCCCCGCCATGCAGAAGGCGGCCGCCGAGGCACTGGAGCTCAAGGCATGAAGAACGTTACCGGGATCACTGCCTGGATCACGCGCCGCAAACTCGCTGGCGTGCTGTTTTCCTTCAGAGCAGTATGGCCCAGCGCTTCGTCGAAGGCGTTCGCGCAAACCGCGGCGCCGGCCGATCCGCTGCAGGCGGCGAAAGAACGCATCAAGGCAACCAGCGACGCGCTCGCCAAAGAGCAGGTCCCCATGGCTGCCGAACCGGCGTTTCAGTTTAAAGCGTGACGCACATGGTTGAATAGCCTATGGCCGAGCTTGCACCGGAAATCTTTTTCGCCACGGTGGTGGAGTTGGGCGCCAAGCTCGCCGCCAAAGAAGTCTCCGCCGAAGAACTGGTGCGCGCCTTTGCGAACCGTCTGGAACAGCTTGGCCCGCGCTACAACGCCCTGGCGCTGCCGCTGCCCGAGCAGGCCATCCGCGCGGCCAAAGAGGTGGATAAAGAGATCAAGCGCGGACGCCTGCGCGGCCCGCTGCACGGCATCCCATACGGCGTCAAGGATCTACTCAGCTTCGCCGGCCAGATCACCACCTGGGGCGCGAAACCTTACGCCGCGCAGATCTTCGACTACAACGCCACCGTGATCGACAAACTCGCTTCGGCCGGCGCCGTGCTCACCGGCAAGCTCTCCATGGTAGAGCTGGCGGGCGGCGGCGGGTACCGTCTGCCATCCGCATCGCTTTTCGGCGCGGGCCTCAACCCCTGGGACCGCACGCGCTGGTCGGGCGGATCGTCGAGCGGTTCCGCGACTGCCGTGGCGGCGGGCCTGGCGCCATTCGCTCTCGGCTCGGAGACATCCGGCTCTATCCTGACGCCCGCGTCGTATTGCGGCGTCACCGGTCTGCGCCCGACTTATGGACTGGTGAGCCGCCATGGCGCCATGGCGCTTTCGTGGACGCTCGATAAGATCGGACCTTTCGCGCGCACGGCGGAAGATTGCGGCATCATTCTGCAAGTGATCGCCGGCGGCGATTCGAAAGACCCCGGCAGCGCCAGCAAGAGTTTCTACTACACGCCGCAGTACGCGCGGCCGATGAAGGACCTCAAGGTGGGCTACGCGCCCATCGACTTCACCGACCGCGCCGACGCCGGCGCGCGCCCCGCATTCGCCGCCGCGCTGGCTGCGCTGAAAGAGACCGGCGTGCAGTTGACGGAGACGAAGCTGCCGCAGTTCCCATACGGCCCGATTCTCTCCACCATTCTCAACGCGGAACAGGGCTCCATTTTCGAGCCGCTGATCGCCAGCGGCAAGGTGGACGAATTGGCCGACCCCGCGCAAATCGCGGGTCTGAAGGCGAGCCTGGACGTTGCCGCGAAGGATTACCTGAAAGCCATGCGCATCCGCCGTTTGATTCAGGGCGCCTACGCTACGCTATTCGCGGAAGTGGACGCGCTGGTGACCACCGGCCGCAGCGGCCCCGCGACGCCGGTCAATCAGCCGCTCGACGCCGCCCCAGCCGCGCCCGGTGGATTCAACGGCATCATCCAGGCCGGAAATCTGGCCGGTTTGCCCGCGTTGGCTTTCCCCTGCGGGTTCGTGGACAAGCTGCCCGTGGCGCTGCAAGTGGTGGGTCCGCCGTTCTCGGAGAATGTGCTGCTGGCGATCAGCAAAGCGTTCCAGGCGGGGACGGACTGGCACAAGCGGCATCCGTGATTCGAGGAAACGGGCGCGATGATTCCGGTAAGTTGCCGGACGGTTGGGTGAGCGTGCTTCCACGGGAGTGAGGGTTCAACGCGGAGGCGCGGAGATTTGGAGACTACACGAAGTTTTTGATGAGGATGAAGCGGAGATTCGGTGATGGATGGGTTGCGCGTAAGCGAGGCCCGCATACTTTGACCTAGGGAGGCGGGTCACTTTTGAATTTTTTGAATTGTTGTTAGCGCCAATGCGGTTTCAAGCGTGAGGAGACGGATCGCTCTCAGGGGTGTAGGGCGGGGATGAAGGGTGCATAATTAGCGGCAGAACGCCCGTCACCTTCGAGCTGTTGGCCGCAGTACGCGCCACGCGAGGCGCACGCGCCAAGAAAACGAAGAAATCAGCCTTGATCTCCCGGCCCACGACTCATGGACGAAGCGACCATCAAGCCCGGTGACAACATCCCGCTGCCGAATTTGGCGCGGGCCGCTGGCGTCCGCCCGGCGAGACCTACCGGGTCGAACTCTTAATGTTCCCTAATGTGATACCTGCGAAACGTCGATGGGCGCATACTCTCCATTCGCTCTATTTCCTCCAAACACCAAGGACAACTGGCACGAACGCACGCTCCGGGTGTTAACTTGGTATCAGACTAAGGATGCACAGTTCTTCCTGGCGGATCGGTGTCTGAGCGCCGATCCCGCTTCTGATTCAAGGGAATCATACCGATGAATCGATTTGATTACGCCATCATTCATTTCTTGAACGCGTTTGCCCACCGGTCTTTAACGTTTGACGCTCTCATCGTGCTGATTGAAGAGAGCAACTTCTTGAAAGGCGGAATCGCCCTCTCCTTATTTTGGTGGGCTTGGTTCCGGTACGACAAACCGCCCTCTACCAAGCGGGAATTTCTTCTTTTTGCGTTCGTTTCTAGCTCCTTTGCCTTACTTTTGGGAAGAGCCTTCGCCCTTTGGATTCCGTTCCGCGAGAGGCCCCTGCGGAATCCGCAGTACAACTTCCAAATTCCCTATACGGTGACGGGCTCCGTGCACAGCTGGAACTCGGCTCCCAGTGATCATGCAGTGCTGTTTTTCTGCCTCGCGACGGCCCTGTGGATGGTCTCCTGGCGCCTCGGCATCTTGGCGGCGTGCCATGCCTTCTTCCTGGTCTGCCTTCCCCGTATCTATGTCGGGTACCACTATCCGACGGACATCGTCGCGGGCGCACTGCTGGGGATCGGGGCGGCTTTTCTTTGCAGATTCACATGGCTCAGGAAGATCACCACGCAGCCTGCTCTTCGCTGGCTGGAAAAACATCCGGCCTCCTTCTACGCCTTCGCTTTCGGCTGGACGTTTGAGGTTGCGGAGCTGTTCGAGTCCCTCCTCACTTTCCAAGGCTTCTTCCGTCGCACCCTAGGAGCAGTCCTGCGATTACACCTCTAACACGGTCATCCTCCGGCGAGGATGGTTTCTTGACAGATAGACAGCGCCTCTTGAGGCTCTTTTCGATGATCCGCGCCGGCGGGGCCGCGACCACGCCTTCCTCGCAGCGCTTGCAGGCGTGCTTTTCGAGCTTGGTCACACCACGAAGTACTGCGCCGGCTGATTGACCCGGACCAACACACTGCGGCGGTCGCTTGGATTGGGCTCACGCTTGACGAAGCCCGCCTTTTCCAGGCGTCGAGCATGACGGTGACTCCGTTTCGCGTCACGGGCCTCGATATCGGCAAGACCTTCGTCGAGCTTGCGCGCAAGAACGCGGCCCAGGCAGGCGTGCGCGCGGAGTTTCGCGAGGGCAACGCGTCGCAGATGCCGTTTGCCGCGAACAGTTTCGATTTGCTGGTGTGCCGGGCCGCCTTCAAGAACTTCTCCGCGCCCGAGAAGGCGCTGGCCGAAATGCGCCGCGTGTTGCGTCCGGGCGGCACGGGCGTGATCATCGATCTGCGGCGGGATGCGCCCATGACCGAGATTAAGCGGTACGTCGACGGTTCGCACTTGAGCGCCTGGAACCGGCTGTTCACGCTACTGACATTTCGCTTCATGCTGCTGAAACGGGCATACACGAAGGAACAGTTGGAGAAAATGGTGGATGCCGCCGGTTTCCGGAAGGCCGAGGTGCGTACCAACGAGATCGGGATGGAGGCGTGGTTCGAGAAGTAGTTGACCAGCTCAATTCTCGTGACTCTTCCCGACTGCCGAGAACGCCGCCAGCGCTTCCACCTTGCCTCGCGCCGCGCCGCTATTGATCGATACCGCCGCGATCGCCGCGCCTTCAAGGAACGTCTCCACGAGCCCGGCCGCCACCAGCGCCGCGGCCGCATTGGCAATCACGATATCGCGCGGCGCCCCGCGTTCCCCATTCAGCGCCGCGGTGGCGATTTCGAAATTCCGCTGCTTGTCGCCGCCCTTCAACTGTTCGGCTGTCGCAATCGGAACCGCGAAATCCGCGGGCTCCAGTGTTCGCCGCTCCACATGGCCGTCACGGATTTCGAAGACCAGCGTCGGGCCGGTGGTGGTAATCTCATCGAGTCCATCGGAGCCGTGAACTACGAAGCCGCGGGGCAGTCCCAGCGCGGCCAGCGCACCCGCCAGTAACTGCGCCTCGCGTTCCGACGGCGCGCCCACCACTTGCGCATTCGCACCGGCCGGATTCGTCAGCGGGCCCAGTAAATTGAATGCGGTGCGGATCTTCAAATCCGCGCGCACCGGCGCCGCGTGCCGCATCGCGGTATGCACCGCCGGCGCGAAGAAAAAGCCGATTCCAATTTCGCGAATCGCACGCGCCGCACGCTGGGGCGCCGCGGGCGTCGTGTCGATCGCAATGCCGAACGAATCCAGCAGATCCGCGCTGCCGCAACCCGATTTGCCCGTCACCGCGCGGTTGCCGTGCTTGGCCACGCGCACGCCCGCGCCCGCCACAACGAACGCCGCGACTGTGGAAATATTGAATGTGCCGGCGCCATCGCCGCCCGTGCCGCAGGTATCGATCAGCGCCTCGCCAGGCAAGTCCAGCTCGACGCGCACAGCCGTCTGGCGCATCGCGCGCGCGAAGCCCACCAGCTCATCCACCGTCTCGCCGCGCACCCGCAGCGCCATCAGCAACCCAGCGATCTGCGCCGGCGACGCCTTGCCGTCGAGGATAGTCTGCATAGCCGACTGGGCCTCATCGGCAGAGAGATCGCTGCCCGCTGCGAGCCGTTCCAGATGGGGTAAAAGCGGCATGTTATATTGAGAACTCCGGCTGTTTCGCAATACTAGCAGATTTCCATGAAAATTCATGAGTATCAGGCAAAGGCCATCCTGGCCCAGTACAACGTCCCTGTGCCGCGCGGCGAGGTCGCGTTCAATGTGCAAGAGGCTCAGGCGGCGGCGGAGCGCATTGGCGGAAGCGTCGTAGTCAAGGCGCAAATCCACGCGGGCGGACGCGGCAAAGGCGGCGGCGTGAAGGTGGCGAAAAACGCCGTACAGGCCGCCGAGTTCGCGCGCCAGATTTTGGGGATGACGCTGGTGACGCATCAGACCGGGCCCGAAGGCCGCCTGGTGAAGCGCCTGTTGATCGAGGAGACTTTGCCCATCGAGCGCGAGCTCTACCTGGGAATTGTGCTCGACCGCGTGCAGGGCAAGCCGGTCTTCATGGCATCGGCCGCGGGCGGCATGGAGATCGAAGAGGTGGCCGCGAAGACGCCCGAATTGATCCTGAAAGAGGCGCTCGACCCGGGCCTGGGGCTGCAGCCGTATCAGGCGCGCAAGCTGGCGTTTGGGATCGGCATCCCCGCCGCCAGCGTCAACGCCGCGGTCGCCGCCATGACCGCGCTCGCCAAGGCCTGCCTGGCTACGGACGCGTCGCTGGCCGAAATCAATCCGTTCATCCTCACCAAAGAGGGCAAGGTTTACGCGCTCGACGCCAAGATCACCTTCGACGACAACGCGCTGTATCGCCACAAGGATCTGGCCGAGCTGCGCGACATCAACGAGGAAGATCCGCTGGAAGTGGAAGCCTCCAAGTACGGCTTGAACTATATCAAGCTGGATGGCTCGGTAGCCTGCATGGTAAATGGCGCGGGCCTCGCCATGGCCACCATGGATATCGTGAAGTATGCGGGCGGCAGCCCCGCGAATTTTCTGGACGTCGGCGGCGGCGCCAGCGCCGAGCAGGTGAAGAACGCGTTCCGCATCCTGCTTTCCGATAAGAACGTGAAGGCCGTGCTGATCAACGTGTTCGGCGGCATTCTGCGCTGCGACCGGCTGGCCAACGGCGTGGTGGAAGCGGCGCGCGAGCTCCATATCACGGTGCCCATCGTGGTGCGCATGGAAGGCACCAACGTGGAGTTAGGTCGCAAGATTTTGCTGGAATCGGGCTTCAATTTCACGGTGGGCGAAGACATGCGCGACGCCGCCGAAAAAGTGGTCAAACTGGCCGCGCAATAGTCGTACAGGAACATAATGAGCGTACTCGTTGACAAACAAACCCGCCTGATTGTGCAAGGCTTCACCGGCAAAGAAGGCACGTTCCACGCCGAGCAGGCGATCGCTTACGGCACAAAGGTGGTCGGCGGCGTCACGCCCGGTAAAGGCGGCTCGAAGCATCTCGATTTGCCGGTGTTCAACACCGTGACCCAGGCCATGCAGGAAACCGGCGCCAATGCCACCGTGATTTTTGTGCCGCCGCCGTACGCGGCCGACGCCATCATGGAGGCCGCCGATGCGGGGCTCGCGCTGGTGGTCTGCATCACCGAAGGCATCCCGGCGATTGACATGGTGAAGGCGTGGGCATTCCTGCAAGGCAAAAAGTCGCGGCTGATCGGCCCGAATTGCCCGGGCGTGATCTCGCCCGGCAAGTGCAAAATCGGCATCATGCCCGGCCACATTCACCTGGAAGGCCATGTGGGCGTGGTTTCGCGCTCGGGCACGCTGACCTACGAGGCAGTGGGCCAGTTGACCAAGCTGGGCATCGGACAAAGCACGTGCATCGGCATCGGCGGCGACCCCATCATCGGGACCAATTTCGTGGACGCGCTGACGCTGTTTAACGACGATCCGGACACGCACGCCATCGTCATGATTGGCGAGATCGGCGGCAATGCGGAAGAGACCGCCGCAGCCTATGTGAAGGCGAACGTGAAGAAGCCGGTAGTGGGCTTCATCGCCGGGCAGACGGCGCCGCCGGGACGCCGCATGGGGCACGCGGGAGCGATCATCGCGGGCGGTTCGGGCAAGGCATCGGACAAGATCGAGGCCATGGAGGCGGCGGGCATTACCATTTGCCAGTCCCCGGCCGAAATTGGAGAAAAGATTCAGGGCCGCTTATGAGCGCAGAACGTACGTTTTCGATTATCAAACCGGATGCCGTGGCAGCCGGGCAAGCCGGGCAAATCCTCGCCATGATTCAGGGAGCGGGATTCAAGATTCTGGCGATGCGCATGACCCGCCTTACCGAAGCGCAGGCGCGCGAGTTTTATGGGGTGCACAGCGCGCGGCCGTTCTTTGGCGGCCTGGTGAAGTTTATGACCGAAGGCCCCATTGTGGTGATGGCGCTAGAGCGGGAGGATGCCATCAAGGGGTTGCGCGAAGTGATGGGCGCCACCAACCCGGCCAACGCGGCAGAGGGAACCGTGAGGAAACGGTTCGCCACCGATATTGAGCGCAATTGCATTCATGGATCGGACGCGCCGGAGACGGCCGAACAGGAACTGCGGTTCTTTTTCAGCGGCGCCGATTTACTGGGCTGATTTAGAGTAGGGACGCCCCCGCACAGAGCCGCGCGCGTCACCGAGCGGACGCCGGCTACGCGAATATTAGCGTATCGCGCGATTCCCGTACAGGTTTATACTGGATAGCTGGTCTTTTGATGAAAGCTTTGTTCGCCCTATGTCTTGGTCTCGCCTTTCTGGGCGCGGTGGGTCGCGCACAGGACCAGGCAGCCTCCGAGCAGCCAAAGCTGGAACAACCGAAAACGGAGCGTCCTGTGGCCCCCGTAACGCCGGCCGTTTCCGCCACTCCGGATGATCCACCGGACCACGGATTCTGGAGGGATCTGATCAGCCCGCGGGCATTTCTGGCTACGGCGCCGGGCACCATTCTCGATCAGATTCACGAGTTTCCGAAAGAGTGGGGCGAGGGCGTGCCGGCAGCCGAAAAGCGCGCGGCGTCGCTCTACGGGCAGTTCGTGATCGGCGACTTGATCGAGCGCGGCGTGAAGGCGATTGACAAAGAGAATACCCACTACCGGCGCCTTGCCACGGGCAATTTCTTCCGGCGCACGGGCTACGCCATCGCCTTCACGGTGACGGCCCGGAAACCCGATGGCGGTTATACTCCCGCGTATTCGACGCTAGCCAACGATTACGGCAGTTGGGCCATCGCCACGCTATGGAGCCCGCACAGTCTACGGAATCCGGCATCGATCTTGGAGTGGGGAACGGGCAACGTCGGCGTCCGCGCGGGCGGCAACTTCCTGCGCGAATTCTGGCCGGACGTGAAGTCGATCTTCCGGAAGAAACCGAAGCAGTAGAAGTTGTGTTCTCGACGGTAGAGT
>Ga0208193_1000709_pt1 | contig 16128 bp, 9 predicted proteins | sample June2015DPH_17_2_FD_184716 | JGI IMG/M metagenome (GOLD analysis project Ga0208193, IMG submission 184716) | Peatland microbial communities from SPRUCE experiment site at the Marcell Experimental Forest, Minnesota, USA - June2015DPH_17_10... | ecosystem: Environmental > Terrestrial > Soil >... | reverse complement strand
CTGCACGATTAGCAGACCTATTATATTGTCTTGTCAGAATGGTATAAACTTTCCGAGTTCTCAGTATTGAGAATGAGGTTTTACCCTGGACTTGGATGTAACGCTTTTTCGTTGCGGTGATTGCCGAACAATTGATGCTTAGGTATGCTTTGTTTGTATATGCTTTGTTTTTATTGTAAGTATGCATCATTGCTCTGTTCGCGATTTCGTTGCGGCAATTGCCGACAATTGATGCTTAGGTATGCTTTGTTTTGTCTAAGTGTGCCTTGCTTGATTGCTCTGTTCGCTATTTCGTTGCGGCAATTGCCGTTATGCCTTAAGAGTCTCAGCCCTGTGCGGTGCCATGACATTATCATTTGTATAAGTCTGCCTCACTTGTCTCAGCAACGATTATCTCCTGGATGTTACCGATGTACTGAGCGCGCGACAGAAGAGTGGGCATTACAGAGACAAGACTCTTCACTATGGCCCAATTATTGTCAGTCTTTCTGTTCCTGGATTTGTCCCACTTCCCTCTCCGCTTGCTTCTTTGAGAGGGGTGACGAAACCTGTGGAAGTGGAAGTCGGGCCAGATTGGGCCGGTGACTTCCACTGGTAGTGGAACTCATTGAGAGCAGTGGAAGTCGGCCTGCCCGAGAGACAATGAGATAATTTCAAACTCCGCTCAACGCGACTAGGCTGTAGTACACCGGCCTGTGGTTTTGGTATCTTTCTTAGCAAACCACAGGCTTCTAGAATCCCTTCATATCTAATATTTTTTATCTACCTTTTATCGTAGTAGTATCATACATTCACGGCCGCGGGCAGTATGTATTGGCTACCTATTTCATGTAAGTACTTACCTATAAAATCTGAACGATGGCTACATTGATATTCTGGTACGAGCAGGCCTTGCCTTTTTCTCAGTTACAATTATGTGAAATGGATCTTTAACTTGAGCTTAGATGGCTGGTACAGCCGAGTAGATAGCTAGGTCTGTTCACAGCCATCGTTCGTGCAGCATGACATATGCTTCCAGGATACAGATGGGGATGGAACTCAGAACGAGGGGATATGTGGTGGCGAGAAATGTCTTTCTTCACGTCGTGTGGGGAAACACGAGGTGTCAAAGCTTGTTGAAGGCTTGAAGCAGTTGAAGCAGGCGGAGAATGCATGCTTCTTCCAAGCGGTACTGATCGTGAGGAATCAAACCCTGTTGAGGTGCTCAGCGCGGGCGGTGAACGGTGGGTCATGGTATCGTGTCGGAGGAGAAATCTGGAACTGATGGGGGGAAAGTGTGGAGCCGTGGCATTGAGAGTACGCGACGCCTGGGAAGAAAGGTAAAGAGTAGACAAGCAGACAGTTGCTGCTGCCGTTGCCGCCGTTTCGATGTGTTGAGGTGTGTTGAGGTGGTGGCATGGCCGTTCGTCGTCATCGCGGTAGTTCTAAATGTAAATGAAAGAAGTTTAGTAGATAAAAAATAGGAAAAAAAAGAAAAGAAACATACCGAGGGGCTCAAGACATGTCGGGGCTCGAGCCCCTGCCGCTCTTCCCTTGCCCTGTCCTGTCCCTCGCCCGTTGTTTCCGTGGTGACGATGGTGACCATTCATCGTCCACGGTCCTGATTGTCGTATTTCGGTGGTTTAATCCTAGATTATTATTTAGTAAAAGTAAAAAAACAGTAAAAACGTACTATTGGCCCATTTTCCTCGTCGTTGCTGCCGTTGTTGGAGGCGGCAGACACGTTTGGACGTGTCGTGATGGCGGCAGTGGTAATGGTTGTGCTGGTCATAGTCGTGCTGGTGGTCGATTCGTCTTTGCGGTTTTTCGTTACTAGTAGCCTAGTTATAACTTATAACTGGAGCAGGCGACGGACACGTCACATGTTTGGACGTGTCGTGATGGCGGTAGTGGTAATGGTCGTGGTGGTCATAGTCGTGGTGGTGGTCGTCTGTCGTCTTTGTGGTTTTTCGTTACTAGTAGTCTAGTTATAACTTATAACTTGAAAAAGGCCCGGGTAATTACTAATTAGTCAAGAAAAAAAAAGAAGAAAAAAGAAAACATACAGGGCTCGGCAGACGCATCTTGAGCCCTCGTCGTTCGTCGTTCGTCATCCCCGATGGTGGCGGTTGCGTGTTGACGTTCAAGTTGTGGTGATGGGAGTGCCAGTGGTGGCCCGGACTTGAAAGTGACCCATGTTCAAACCTGTTACCCGTGACAATCCCTATAAGTAAACCGAGTAAGAAATTACTTACTAGAAATTGAAAATTTTAGGTAGATTAGTTATAAAATATACAGTACGGAAAAATAGATGTTTTACACATAGTATTGACTGGAACAATGTGAACTTGGTGGCCAGTGGTGGCCAAAGATGTGGCCAGAAAATTGTGGCCACCCGGCCCACCCGCCGAGTTCCATGGCCTTGGGCCTCAGTTCCACTACCTAATTTGACTTCCACTGTCTAAACTGACTTCCACTTCCACTGTTTTCGTATACACTCCTTCTTTGATGACCCGCCGTTGACTCGGACTTTCATAGCTTTCGCCAGAATATGTATGTTTGATGTGGGAGGTCAACGGTCAGAGAGAATAAAATGGATCCACTGTTTTGAATCAGTGAAGTTGATTATCTTTTGTACTGCACTGAGCGAATATGATCCAGGCTTGTTGGAGGAAAAATCCCAGGTTTGTTCCCTTTCCTTTGAATTATCACCTTTGTCACTTGTGTACGATTAGTCTGATAATTTAAATGTATATTCTACCAATTTTTCTTCGAACAAGTGAATGATTTTGGTACGAGACTAAGATAATATGCTCGTCATAGCACTGGCATCTATGTCCATTTTGTTTCGCTTCTCCCTCCTTACCTCCTCCTCCTCATTGATCTCGTTGCTATCTCCATATCCAACTCTTCGTTTCAAGATTGAGTTTTTTTTTGGCTCCAATGATGTGTCGCTCTTTTGTGTACTAATGTTTCTTTTCAATACCTGTGCCAGAAGATAGTGTCATCACATTTGTCAAATAGGTATCTTATCGGATGCAAACCTGACTAAAGGATCTATCCAACAACGCAACGGAACGCAGGATGGTGAGCATCTTACGGTGGCCTCCCTTGACTGGAATGACGACAAATGACAGTTGAACTTGAACAATGTCGCCGTTACGGAATGTCTGCGGTTCACATGGCTGAAATCTAATGTTACGGTGTGAGTTGAGATTTGGATAAGTGAAAATTCTACTTAATGACATTAAAGTGCCGTTCCTGTTCCTGCAGCTGGAGAAGTATTGGACCTGATTTTCTTCGGTATGGACATATGCGCAAGTCCCATCGCCAATTGCCATTCCACGCAGTATGCCACACGGGTCAACACCCTTTTGAAAAGCAATCTCTGGGCCATTCGCCTCTTTCACTGGTGTCAAGTAACGATTAGAGATGTCAAGGCATGGAAAACCGAAACATTGTTCCTCTGAGCTGGTCCAGCTATCCAAGATGCCTTCTGAAAATTCACGATCAAAGTATCCATACACCTCACATGCAGCTTCCAATGCGCTCGTAAATGTTGCTGAGCCTAGACCTGTCAACACAACGCGTTGACGCAGATACCTAAAACGGTGAGCAGATATTCTGTTAAATGTATTGAGAATTGACCTGCATACTAAAATTTCAGCTTACTTTGGCTTCTCTTTCAAAGGTGGCAAATCTTTTGAAACCAGGATCCCTTGAACGGTGAAGACAGCCTCCTCCATCGTGGCCTCGTTATGCTGTCGAATATCTATCAGGTGCCAAGAATCAGGCTTTTCCATCTTTTTAATGTTGAACTTTTCACTGAAAGTATCGCCATTCTGCTTTGAAGTTGGTAAGTCTTTTCCTTACTATTTACCTGTTCTTACCTTGAATTGTCTTCCCAAGCGGAAATCTTCTCCAGCATTTAAATTTTCTGTCGTGCTCTGCTCCAGTGCGTTTCCTGTTAATCCCTACTTAGAGCAGCTTGTTATCAGTATTATCTGAACTCACGCGCATCCTCTACATTGTAGCCTTTGTCAAGCATGCTGGCCGTCAGGTATATGAATTGGCAAGTATGGTCTTATCGCTTTCGCGCTTCACTCAGCCTGATCCTACTCTTTTGTTATAAACCTTCTCTGTTCAATCATCTTTTCATGCTTCCCTGGGCCCAGGCCTGTCGTGTCCTTGCATCGTTTCAACCCCGTTTTACTCTCATTTTTGCTTCTCACTCATCATCAATCAATTAGTTCAATTAATTAGTGTGAAAGAGAAACAACAACGAAATTTTTTTAGCAGCTGCCTATAATGTCAATAAGTAGAAGCAGACAAATGGCCTGCCTTGACTTTATGGGTAATTGCAGGTCCCAGAAGATACTATTTGATCTACATTCGGAAATTCACCAAATTTTGAGATGCTTTAGTACTTTCCAACAAATTACTGACTGGATAGCGGAAAAGGCTGAAGAGATTATAAAATCCCTGGCTCAATATCTGAATTAAAATTTAGAAAGATCAGCACATCTGAGTACTATAGTTTTCAGATCACTGACATGCATTTATCAGGTAAGATTATACCATCGGTCCCATTCAGGAACAGATGACTCAGGTATTTTCTGGGGTCCTGCCGTTGCTAAGAAATTTTCATCAAGGGTGCGTTACATACTATGATTCTACTTTGGATCCACCACGTCTCAGGCTTGTATCTACTACTGCACCATGTCTCCTTCTACTGTCTCCTTCAGTTCCGCGGCTTGCGCCCAATCAACTGCCATTATTAAAACTCCAACAGGACCTACTTCGCCCTTTAGAGGTATCCCCTACTACCCTTACTACCCATCCGTTACATTTTTCCTGTGCATTGAACTTGGCCAAAATGTCGACTAAATCCCCTTCCAAAGCCAGAAGGTACACTCTTCCTGCAAACACTTTTTAGCCACTGATTTACGATTCGCAGCTCTTCATCCAAAAAAAAACCCACAAAAGCTCAGGCTGAAGCGTGTGTAACATTTCCTGTTTCCTTGTGTAAGAGACTAATTGTGTTCTTGTAACAGTGAAAGCTTTGATCTACAAACGTTTGTGATAGCATCTATAATTTTTTATCTTCTAACTCGTTTTGTTTTGTTTTCTAATCTGTTTAGGATGATTGCTGATCAACTGGCTGCCAAAACCCCATCAATGCCGTTGTAAGTTTGTATATTCCTCTACCTGTTCGCACTGATGGTGAAAATTATAGAGCGAGCCCTGAAAAAAAACGCAAGGCTGTTGTCGTTTCAAGCGACTCAGAAGTGTACGTTCTTGTTATTAAATGTTATTAGCCCTTGCTCACTGCTCGTTCTAGTGAGATTTTAAAATCTGCTCCATCTCCTTCAAAAAAGCGAGTTCGGAAAGCGCTTCCTACTCCAGGCTCAAAGGATTTTGAGCTCCTTCCACCTGTTTCAATCGCGTAATGGTTTAATGTACCTTCAAATTTTTATATTTGACTCATTTTTTCATAGGAAGGAGTCAAACGCCACCATAGCAGTGGATGACCCTAGTATTAAGTAAGTTATACTTGTGTCCTTGTGTTCTTGCTCACTGAAGTCCTTCGTCTAGACCAGTTTCCACCACCAGTGGGCGCCCAAAGTAGGTTTTGGCTTAATGAGTCAGATCTGAGTCCTCAATTTTGTTAATGTTTTAGGAGGGTGATTGTTAAGACTGTGAAGGCAAAGGCGAATGAAGCGGCGGCCATGATGGAGGCCATCAAAGCAAAGTACGTTGTTGTTCTGGATTTTGGAGCATTCTAATCACTTCTTGCAGTTTATTTGGCAGCGAAATAGAAAAAAACAAGCCTGTTGCTCAGGCTCCTGAAGGAAAAAATGGGCCTGACCCTGAGTATGTTTCCTTTTTTTTTCATCTTTTTGCCACCTTTTCGACATGCCCTACAGCTCCGAAGGTGAATTGGGCCCATCTGAGTCACCACGTGCATTATGTGAAGATAGCGATAATGAAAGTGATCTTCCTGAGGTTTCGGCGTATGTTTTATCATGTTCCTTTGTTTTCTATGCTGACTCTGGGCATGTATATATAGTATACTTGCCAGTGTTCAATGTGCGGATAGAGGAAAAGGAAAGGCGAAGGCCGAGTACGTCAAACTCAGCTCCTTAACTCTGTTCTCATATGTTAATTAATAATAACCATTTATCAGAGCTGCTATTTCAGCTGAGTCCGAAGATGGTTTAGATTGTGTAGATGAAGCCAGCATTGATGGTGACAGGACCCCCCTTCAGGCTCGTCAAGTGAGCGAAGACTTCAAGCTGTGCGTGTTTTTTATAATCTTTGTCTTTTGCTTTCCTTACTAATGCTATCTAGTAGTGCTCTATCAGTTGCAGAGGCCAAACCGGATGTTACTAGCGATGTTGAAGATGGTGGAGAAGATGATGTAACAGATGTTATGTCGCCCGAATGCCAAGATCCATTATTGGCTCAGACTTATTTGAGTCTCCCGCTCCTTCCGTGAGTATATGATGGTTTCTGTCCTTGCACTTTAGTATTAATCATCTTATTTAGTCGTCTGTGTGAAATCACATCTTTCACGGGCACCACGGATTCTGTACGCACCGTGTTTAGTGATGCGTGTGCAAAGATGACTAAAGTGGAGGCTCAGTGAGCTTTTTTTTTATTTTCTTGTATACGTAACTTTCTAAATCTTGCAAATGTGAACAGGTCATTTTTACATGCTCTCCTCTTTGTCAAGAGCGACTTTTATGTGAACACTGCTCGTATTAACCCAGATGATCTCTTTGTTGACAACTTCCGGCTCCGTGTACGTGAAAAAAAATTACTAGCCATTGGTATCATGACGGGTACCGTCACTGAAAGTTTCCTGGTCGAGGCGGCACAAGCGGGTCCTCGTAACTCTCCCTATTTCATACACAAAATCAGCATTGCCCCTCTGGAACAAGACTTCCGGCGTGATGTTTCGATGTGGGGTTTGTTGTTTAACTTTACTGTTGTTGTGGGTATGCTCAGTCCGTATGGGTTTTCCTTTGCCACACGTGGTGAAGGTAAAGGTGATTTATGGAAAACAGGTTTGTTTTCGGTGACTCATGTTTTCAAAAAGCTTGTTTTCTGACTTATTGTTTTAGCCCCAGCTCCGTCATCGCCTGTTTCAATCAAATCATCTTCATTGAAAACTGTGTCGTCTCCCTTGCGAGCAGTTAATGCTGGCATATCCTATCTCTCATCCCGTTCTTTTGATGATACCAGTACGTCACTAACTCTATGTAATTCTTTACTTTTCATCTAATACTGATTTCGCCACACAGTTCCTGTTTATGATGGACGTGCACATAATGATCACCCAGCATTCAAGTTCACTGATTCTGACTTCAAGCGTCTCTCCTCTTGGCCTTTATATCGCAAGCGTGCGACAGAGCTTCCTCTTGATGCTATCGTGTCTGTTGGTTATTCTTTGGGAACATACAAGGGGATCTCTAGCCCTATACTTTCTTCTAACCTCCAATTTGTGATTTTATTGTCAGTCCCCAAGTAGAGTTATCTTCTGTCAATGCTATGTATGCTCTGGTAAAAAATTGAATGCTATTTGTTGTGTCGTTGTGTATCCTAGTGCTTTGTGTGAAATTTGATTCACATCACGTGGCTAAAATACGATCAGTTAACATTGAATGTTGAATATTGTTGATTCACTGTTGAACTTGAAGGTTCATGTTGAACCACTGCCAACATGACCTATTTATCAAAAATGCTTCAATTACTGTGTTCTGTGATTGTTTTTTCAATCCTGGGTTTATCAAGCTTACCTTTTCCACATCATCCTTTGTACGTATTTTTCTAATTCTTTTGATATTTGTATCATCATGTCGCATGACAGTAAAAACATCTGTGTTCTCTCCTCCGAGTCCTGCCCTTCGCAGCCGCCAACGTGCATATGCCACTCTATTTTTCCTGGGGTTTTGGTGGACCCTGTTCCTGCCTCTCAAGTTTCTTTACCGCTCAATGAGTAAGTGATTGACACGTCTTTACTTTATTTTTCTAATTCTTTTGATAGTTGTATCATCATCTCGCATGACAGTAAAAATGCGTGTGTTCACTCCTCCGAGTCCTGCCCTTCACAGCCGCCCGCGCGCATATGCCACTCTATTTTTCCTGGGGTTTTGGTTGACCTTGATCCTGCCTCTCAAGTTTCCCCACCGCTCAATGAGTAAGTGATTGACACGTCTTTACTTTACTTTTCTAATTCTTTTGGTAGTTGTATCATCATCTCGCACAACAGTAAAAATGTGTGTGTTCACTCCTCCGAGTCCTGCTATTTACAGCCACTGGCGCGCATATGTCGCTCTATTTTTCCTGGGGTTTCGCTTGACCCTGATCCTGCCTCTCCTTTCCGAGAAGTGTCTGCAGCTCTGCTGTGTTTTAATGACCTACATCGTGTTTCTTGCAATGTCCGCTACATTGTTTCTTGCATCCTGAATGTCGATGGCCCATTTGTATTTCCCCGCTACCTGATTGAACTTCTTAATCGCTTGATAGCTTTATCAAGATATATTACTTTCAAATCCTTTGTCTGTCGATATTTTCTTTTCTTGCACAGTGAAAATGCTACTTTACTTGACACTTTGCGGTATGATTGCAAACTGTATCAACTTACCATGCTAACATTGTGCCTTCCTCAAGAGAATTTACGTGACTTCTGTTACCTGGTATTCACATGTATTGTGCACAGTATCACGTTCATCCATAACTTTCTTAGATTTGTCTCGTCATTTCTTTTCATTTGTATTGACCTGCTGCCCCCCAGTTTGCAACAGTCTATCTCCAATGGGGATAGCCAATCTAATCATGGTCCTGATATGCGTACCTTTCCCCAAGGTGGTGGCTTCCGGTATGAACTTCAGTTTGATGCAATTGAACCATATCTTCTTACAGGTTGTGATGGCATGTCGGAAGAAAATGTCTTTGTATTTGTCGATCATGTTGACAGCATAGGTCAGCTTTCATACCCTGCAGATAAGTGTTTTGTGCATGTGAGTATACCGTTAGAGAGTATGGTTCCTTTTCTCCCTGTCAAAATGGTCCTGAAAATCGCCAAGTTGCATCACATGTCATTAGGTAGTCATGTTCCCAAGTCCGAAATAATCCGCTCCTTTGATGGACATAGCTGTGCATCTTGTAACTTATATCACAGCGTCTTTGCTGTTGTTGCTTCAAAATCCAAAACAAAATCTTTAAAAGGCAAAAATCGTGTGCAAGCTTTCCGATCTCATCTGAACTATGACAAGCCATCTTTGGACAGTTCGGATGCAGCAGAGGTATTGTTCCCGCTAGACCCCATGTTAGAGCCTGTAAATTATCCACCTCCTCCATTTAATGATGCTCATTCACGCAAAATTATCAGTAACTTCTGTGCAAAGTCTGATAAAACATTAATTGAAGAGGCGGGTTGTAGTGTATGTGGTCAGCTAGTTCCCACTGCGCAGCTTACAAGGTTAAAAGCTGTAAAGAATTTACTCAATGTGCTTGAGGTACCGGATGTCACAAGGATTCAGAGAAAAAAAGATTCAGATCCTATTCGCGGATATAAAGGACCTGTTCTAGACTACTCCTGTGATCGCATATGTGACGGATGTCGCCACCATGTACGAAATGGTAAAGTTCCTAGGAATGCTTTGGCCAATGGTCTTTGGTTAGGTCCAATTCCTGAAGAGTTAGCCTGTCTTGGATTTATTGAGAAGCTGTTGGTTGCAAGGGTACGCATTAATAGTTGTTTTATTCGTGTTGCATCCTCTGGCTTGCGAAAGATGACATCACATGTCATAGCCTTTGAATCACCTGTACCTAAAGTATATCATCGACTCCCTCCACCAATGGAGGATCTGGATGATGTCCTTGCTGTGTTATTCACAGGTCCATGTAAGCCTACTGACAAGGAATTTCAACGCACTCCCCTTTTGGTCAGGCGGAAGCAGGTAGCCCGTGCTCTTGAATGGTTAAAATTAAACCATGCAGATTATGCTGACCTAGAGATAGCATATGATGAGCTCAACCGTTACCCCGAAGATTCGCTTCCTGTTACCATTGAATATCAACACTCAGAAACCACAAAAATAGAGGAAGGTTCAAGTACATTTGATAATGATGACGGGCATGGTGTTCATGAAGGTGAATGCCCATTCATTGTTCATGGATTGACAGGAACTGAGTATGATACAAAATCTTTGAACACATTAAAAGGAATTGCTCTTCGACATTGGAATAATCGAGGTGCCGCACTTGCTGTCTCTCATGGCTCATCTCCGTTGTCAATATATAACAACCCAAACTTATATCCACAGATCTTTCCTTGGCTTTTCCCTTATGGTTTAGGTGGTATCGGGTTTACTCCATTGTCAGATAAAACTCATAAGCGTCATCTACTAATGTACCACGACAAGCGGTTTCAGAAAGATATTTGCTTCCCTTTTGTCGCATTCAGCCATCAACAAGTTAAGGCATCTACAACAGGTGGTTTACTGCTTGCCGAAACACGTAACTTTGAGAATATTGCTAATAGGTTATTAAGTGTAAACCAGGATGTATTAAATGATCTGGCCAAAAGAATGTCCATCGGTGAGGTTATCAAACCTTCTACTGACGATGAGCGATCATGTTTCCAACTAATTCGTGATCTTGACCACATAGATGGGAAGGTTGATGGCTCCATCACCAGCAAAAAACACATGCGAAGCGAGATATGGTCTATGATGACTTACATGGGCGCCCCTTCATGGTATATTACCTTGTCTCCAGCAGATAATAAACATCCAATATGCCTGTATTTTGCGGACAATAAAGAACGACTTGACGTTGAATTAATACGGTCTGAAGATGAGCGTTATCGCCTCATTGCCAACAATCCTGTTGCTGGTGCGCGTTTCTTTCATTTCATGGTTCAAATGTTTATTGAGCATGTACTAGGTGTCAGTACTGAAACTACTGCTGATCATTTAGGGGTATATGGTAAAACAGCTGGTTATTATGGTACAGTAGAACAACAGGGACGTTTAACGCTACATCTTCATATGCTCCTTTGGATTTGCGGTACTTGCTCACCAGAAGAAGCTCGCTTACAGATCCTGGATCCTGACTCAAAGTTCCGGAGTAAATTGATAGAATATCTTGAAAGTTGTCATGCAGGAGATTTCATATCAGGGCCAATGGAAAATGTAGCGAGCGCTGTAAAAACTGCTTCTGAGAAAGCTGATTACAAAAATCCAACAGAAACGTTACCCGAGCCTCCACAACCCTCTTGCCACAACCCACCGCATAATGGTTGTCATTCATGCGATAAACTATCTGCATGGTCATCAAGGTATCAGTTCACTGTAGATGACTTGTTATTAAAATCCAACGTACATAAGTGTTCTACAAATAGAAACAAAGATGGCTCCCAAAATAAAGCACGTCCATACAAAGGATGTCTTGACAACATATGGGGCCGCTGTAAAGCACGCTTCCCAAGACTGACATATGCAAAAACTGAGATTGATACAGAAACAGGGAGCATCAGTTTAAAGAAGTCAGAATCATGGTTGAATACCTTTACATATGTCGTAACTTACCTTTTCAGGTGTAACACAGATATCACCAGTCTTCGCTCTGGCACCGCAATTAAAGGTGTTTTTCTTTACGTTACAAACTATGTCACCAAGCCGGTCCTGAAGACCCATGTTATCTTCGACACTGTCCGATCAATGTTCCAAAAGAATGCTGAGTTGATTGCAGGCGATGAGACACGCAAAGAAAAGGCCCGAAAACTTATGACAAAGATTGTTAATTCACTCGCTGGGAAAATGGAATGGGGTTCACCAATTGGTTGCATGTATCTTCTAGGCAATCCAGACCACTACACCAACTATATGTTCACTCCCTTCTACTGGAAATCTTTTGTTCAGGAAGCGAGAAAAGCATGGGAACCCCAAAACATACCTACTGAGAAGATTCCGCAATGCAACTTAAGTCCTGCTGGCCCTGATCCTCTTACAAAGCCAATAAATGCTGTAGATGACCAACATCGGGAGAAGGTTACTATCTTCAAGCGCAACGGACGGGTTATCGGGCTCTCACCTGTTCACGACTATATCTGCCGACCACTCGAATTTGAGACCACATGTCTGTACGACTGGATCTCTCGATATCGGCGTGAAAAGAGAAGGGTGAATAAGAAAAAGAAAAGTTCTAAACCCAAGTGTGTTGACAGTGAAGCTGAAGTCGAATCAGACTGCGAAACCGATGGCGGGTATGACTTGCAGGCACCTGTCAGAAAGTCAAAGTCAAAACTTTACTTCTTCACAAGAAATCATCCGCTTGTGGACACTCATGGTGTACATTGGTTAAGTAGTGACAGTAGAGCACGAATCCCAAACTTCATTGGGGAAAGCCTTCCACGTTGTGACCAAGGTGACCGAGAGTTTTATTGTTCTACAATGCTCACATTGTTCAGGCCATGGAGAAGCGGTTTAGATTTAAAAAATGAGGGAAATACCTGGGATGAAGCTTTTACACTGTACCAGTTTTCAACCCGTCACCTTGTTATTATAAAGAACATGAACCTGCGATATGAATGCTTGGACGCCCGAGATGACTTCCATGCTCAAATGCGTAATGGAGGTGTCAACATGCCTGCATGGGCTGAGCAGGGTGCTGGGATGCTACAGGACCTTGATCAAATGGCCATTGAAGATGCAATAAACGGGAGTATTGGACGTACTGAACCTGATGACTTCCTTTTGTCTACACATGTCGGAAGACGAAATAAGGCACGAATTGAACTGATGACTGACATAAGACGTACCCTGACAACGATGGGGTGGACCAACCATCAATCTAAGCTACTCCCTGAAACGCTCAACATAACACCTGATCCAATACAAATCGAACAAACACCGGGCCAGTGGAAGGCAGCAGTTGCAGCTGCACGTGCGGAAATACTAGAGGAACGGGCACGTCACATGCCTCCTACCGTCGACTCTACCAGTTCACGCACCTTCATACCCGACGATGTGCGAGTTGTTGACAAGTCTTACATGAGCCGCTCATTCGTCTCTAAGGTCTGGCAGAAGACAATTGACTCTGTTTCAGCTGAATATTCATTAAACACTGAGCAAGATCGTGCATTTCGGCTTATTGCTAACCATGCATGTAGTCATGATTCAGATCAGCTGAAGATGTACATTGCTGGAATGGCAGGTACGGGCAAATCACAAGTATTAAAATCTCTGGTTGAATTTTTCCGACAGAAGAATGAGTCCCACCGCCTGATCATGGTTGCACCCACTGGCAGCGCCGCTGCTCTTCTAAAAGGTTCAACCTACCACTCAGCTTTTGGGATCAACAGTGACGGTGGTCTGTCATCTAACATCCAACTAGCACAGGTGAAATCCAGGTTGGAAGGTGTAGACTACATCTTCTTGGATGAAGTATCAATGCTTTCATGCCGTGATCTGTATCTAATAAGTGCGAGGCTAGCTCGCGTTATGAATAATCTTGATACATCGTTTGGAGGACTTAACATGATTTTCGCAGGTGACTTTGCTCAGTTGCCACCTGTCATCGGTCAAGAACACAGTTCACTCTATAGCCGCACCGTTGGAAAGAACACCACTTCTTTGCACGACCAAGAGGCTGCAATTGGGAAGGCTTTGTGGCATCAGGTCACCACCGTTGTCATACTCCGTCAAAATATGCGACAGCGATCTCAATCAGAAGATGATGCTAAGTTTCGCGAGGCATTATCTAACATGAGGTACAAGGCCTGCACTCCGGCTGACATCATGTTCCTTAAGTCTCGGGTATCCAGTGAGCTACTAGGTCGCTCTAATGTAAATGAAAGACAGTTCAGAAATGTATCCATTATAACCACTCTCAATTCTCAAAAGGATGAAATTAATGACCTTGGTAGTCAAAGATTTGCTTCAGAAACAAAGCAGACACTAACAGATTTCTATTCTATTGATACGGTTCCCACCAAAGATTCTGACAACACCCGTGAAAAGCGAAATAGGCCAACCGGAAAAAAACATCTTATTAACCATGGTATCATTCCTGAGGACATCCAACGTGCTCTTTGGGATCAGCCTGCTTGTGCAAATACCAAACTCATACCTGGCAAGTTGTCCCTCTGTATTGGCATGCCTATAATGATCCGTAACAACGCAGCCACCGAATTATGCATCACAAAAGGGCAAGAGGCATTTGTATACGCATGGCAATCTCACAAACTTTCAGATGGCAAGGATATTTTAGACACTTTGTTTGTAGAGCTTGCAAATCCGCCTTCACCAGTCAAAATTGAGGGTTTACCTCTCAATGTTGTGCCCCTAATGAGAACCAGTGTAGTTACAAACTGTAAACTTCCGGACGATACATCTCTCACCATATCAAGGAGTCAGGTTGAAGCCCTGCCAAATTTCGCAATGACGGACTACGCCTCCCAAGGCAAAACTCGCTCGCCGAGTAATGTTGTAGAACTTAGCCATTGTCGGACTCACCAAGGCTATTACACTGCACTATCCAGGGGTGCTACTGCTGCGGGTACTTTAATTTTGACTAGTTTTCATCCAAGCAAAGTCACCGGAGGTGCATCAGGAGCGCTGCGACAGGAATTTCGAGAGCTGGAGCTGTTAGACGACATCACTAGACTCAGATTTGAAGACAGAATCCCAAGATCGATTACAATGGCCGATCGTAGAAATACCTTGATAGATTCGTTTCGTGCCCACAGAGGTAAGAACTACATGCCGTCGACATTGCATAAGGCTATTCGTTGGAGTGCAACAGATCCCTTCTTAGAGTGGAAAGAATATGGTGATTGGCGAATACTCGGCTCAAAAACAGACTGTACTAAGGCAGACCATAGTACCCACACAACATCTAAGCCGCCGCCGCCGCCGCCATCAACACCTGTCCAAAATTACAATGCTAGTGCATTGGCCTTAAAGCGTAAATCTTCTCAAGTTATTCGTGAAAATAAGCAACCATTTTTAAAAAGAATCAAGTATGAGCACCAAATTAATACATCTGCCAGTGGCTCCACTGACATGTCTGACCCGGTCCTCCGTCTTGATCTCCCACTTGGCACTAGCTGGTCGAGCAACAGCTGTGCATATGATGCAGTTTTTGTAATACTTTTTAACATATGGCGAGAGGATCCTATTCCAACTAGTACATTATGGCACACCTTGCAATCCGAGTTCTTAGATTTATTGATTACAAGTTTTGAAACACATGAGAGTTTTCCCCATGCCCGCACATCTCAACGCTTCTCTTTAGAGGAAATCAGAGACTTCATGAGGCGTCGTCTAGCCAGAATTTCCACGGAATTTGTATTCGGCCGTTATACAAGTGTACACAGTATTATTGAGCGCTTTTTCACAACATCTGATCCTGTCACAATATCAGATCTTATGTGCCCTAATGGACATGTTGTTGATAGACAGGGCCGGTCCCCAACTTCTAGCTGTGAAATAATTGTATTTTCTCAGCCCGGTACATCTTTACAACATTGCATGGACAACTTCTCGCATTCCACTGCCTCTAAGTGTTTGACCTGTGACACATGTTTATTACGGGCAACTTCATTTGTCCAATCCCCACCTGTAATCATCTTTGACTTAGGAACCTGCGCCAGTGTACCCTCTCTGTCTTCTGTTCTTTGGATTACCTGTGGTGAAACTGGCCGTGTTTGTTACAACCTTAGAGGTATTGTTTATTACAATAACCAGCACTTTACCTCACGTTTTGTTACAGGGACTGGCATGATCTGGTTTCATGATGGGTTGTTAACTGGTACTTCCTTAATTTATGAAGGTCAAGATGTAGATTCTATCACTACCGAGACAGCAATCATGGCATTTTACACTCGGGTGTAGATAATAGTAAAATAATATGAGTTACAAGTCAACAACAAAATCCTCTACAAAATATGAAAATGCCGGACCGTTAGCCAGGGCCCGACATCGACTTTTGCCACACGTGATCTTGTGGCAAAAGTCGATGTCGGGCCCCGGCTAACGGTCCGGCATGCTATCAACCTCCACTACTTACCTCCTTGAGGAGAACTCGGACATGCCGTGCGCAGCAGCGGCCCACTAGCACAAGTGATTGAGGTTC
>Ga0208193_1000707_pt1 | contig 16190 bp, 18 predicted proteins | sample June2015DPH_17_2_FD_184716 | JGI IMG/M metagenome (GOLD analysis project Ga0208193, IMG submission 184716) | Peatland microbial communities from SPRUCE experiment site at the Marcell Experimental Forest, Minnesota, USA - June2015DPH_17_10... | ecosystem: Environmental > Terrestrial > Soil >... | reverse complement strand
TGCCAGGCCAAAGAGCCCCACTTTTTGCCGCGCCGCGGTCGCCGGAGCAGCGCCCGGTACAGAATTTCGATGCCGTCTTTGGCGGCGCGCGTGGTTTCGCCCGGCTTCTGCTCGAACGGGCGGATCTGGTATTCCAAGTCTTGAACCACATCGGCGAGCACGACCGCCCACGCGGCGCCGAGTGTGAACGGTAGATTGAGATCGAGGCCGCCACCGGTCTCGGCTCCCTGGTCGAGACCTTCCTGGCCGAGGAGAAACATGCGGAACCCCCGCATCCCTGCGTTACGCAGTGCCAGCTCATAGCTTTGGTGATACTGACCGAAGCGGCAGGCGCCGCAGGAACCCGCGGTCAGGTAGATGAAGTTCTTCGAGACTTCTTCGGCACCAACCCTCTGCGCTTCGCGACGCAAGACGTTGACGAGGTTGCCGGTCGTGAAGCTGGTGGGACAGCATTGTCCGATGTCGGCGACCTCGCGGCCGGTGAGCAGGTCTTCGCGCGTCGCCGTCGGCATGATCTGGGCTCGGTAGCCCAGGTTCTCCATGGCGCCTTGCATCACGCGTTCTGCGCGCCAGTGCAGATTTCCGAAGAGAATGGTGACGCTGTCTCGCTCGGCACGGGTAAAGGGCTGGGGCTTGTAAGCGCGATACGGCTCCCTGGCGCTGCGGGCCGGGGGCGCGACGCCGCGTGCTTTCGCCGGGGCATCGTCTCGAGCGACTACGACAGGGATATCGGCAAGCGCACGCTTGTGCGCGGCCGGCGGCGTTCCAGGTGGCATGGCGACTCCGTGAATTCTGGTCGACAGTCCCGTAGAGTAGCCGCTCGGGAGCTACGATGCGTAAAATTCTTCACACAAGAGTTCAGGGAGGAAGTCGCTTTGAGAATCTATAACGCGGTCGGATACTCGATCATCGTCGTCTACGCGGCGGCGTGTCTATATTTCGCCCCGGCGCATCTCGGTCCGTGGACAGGGTTATCGATCGGCATGGCGTATCTCATCGTCTGCTGGTTCTTCGCGGGGGTGTATTTGTCTTGTGTCATTCACATGGGCATTGCCCACCGTGCGCTCGACTACAAAGACTGGTTCGCGAAGAGCCTGACGCTTGTGAACGACACCTTCGGTGTCTACATCAATCCCGTCACCTGGGTAAACCGGCATCGGCTGCATCATCGATTCGCCGATCATCCCGGGGATCCCAATAAGCTCTCCGCCGACGGCTTCTGGCGGACCTTGTATCTGTGCTTGTTCCCCTACAAAACCGACATCAATGTGGCAAACGACGCAATTCTTACAACCTGGCCGTTTCGTCTCGCGGCAAATCCCATCTTCTTCGTCGTTGCCCAGGCGCTGAGCTTCTCGCTTCTGTGGTGGTTGGTGGGCGATCTGCGCTTTGCCGCCGTGCTCTGGGTCATGACGCGATTGTTTGCGTTGTGGGTCAACATGGTCCAAAACTACTGGACACACGACCGCCGGTTCGGTTACCGCCGGTACGATGACGAGAGCGACAACGCGATGAACATCGGCGACTGGCTGCCGGTCACCGCGACTTTTAGCGCCTGCCTCCAAAACAACCATCACCATTCGCCCAGCTTTCTGCGTCTGAGTCACGATGACTCGGAATACGATTTGGGCTTCGCGGCCGTCAAGGTCATGAAGTCGCTAGGCCTGGTGCGTGCCACGACCAAGGGGGTGGAATTACCCGGGGACATTCGGCTGAGATCCTTGAACTTCTAGCCGGGGTTCAGCCGCCTCCTGCGGGTCAGCGGATAAAAAGTCTGGCCCCAAAACCCGGCCGGAATTTGCTCATTATGCAAACCGTAACTGTCCGGCCATTTGTCCGCGGGCAAGTAATGGGTTCCGAATATCTTGTCGATCCACGGAAAGTGGATGGCGAAGTTCTTGTCGATGGCCTCTGCCTGAGGAGTGTGATGCCAGTGGTGGTATCTCGGTTGAACCAGGAAAGGCTCCAGCCACTTGATGGTCGGGCCGAAATTGCAGTGCGCCCAGGTGGCGTGGATGTTCACGAAAAACAGATAGGCCACGAGCATCTCGTGAGAAAAGACGCACATCATCGGAATCAGGATGAACGCTCTCACGGCGATGTCGTCCACGACGTGTGCGCGTGAGCCGGCGATCCAGTCCAGAGAGGCGGAAGAGTGGTGGATCGCGTGAAAGCGCCACATGAATGGAACTTTGTGGAAGGCGCGGTGAATGAAATATTCGGCGAGATCGGCAACCAGGATCGCCAGGAAGAATTGCACGAGCCAGGGCAAATGGCTCACTGCGTTCGAGAGGGCCGGGACGTTCAAGACGGAACTGAGCTGAGTGGCCGGCAGAAGTATCAGGAAGGTCGTGATCTGAATCGGCAGATGCGTGGAGAGAAAATACACAATATCCGTCAGCCACCCGTTTCGAAACACGCTTTGCTCTTTGTAAGCAGGCCAGAGCACCTCAATGGGTGAAAATATCAACGTCATCAACAGCATGTCGAGCAAGAACCAGTCGAGGCCGATGGCCGGACCATTGTGCAGATCCTGGTTGATCGGAACGCTGGCGCCCCCCAGGAGGCTTGCGGCGAGGGCGAATAGTATGCCCGTCAATGCCAGAATCTTCTTTCGCCGCAGCATTGCGGACGCAACACCGAAAAGGATCGCCCCGACGATGATCGCCTGGATCAGCAGGCGCATGAGAGGCATCGGGTAATAAGGACGGAGGTCGGGGGAAGATAACAGCCGGGGAAAATGCAGGCATACGACCGCTCCGAATGAGAGCAGCCCGAAAAAGGCCGACAGGACACCGCTCCACCAACCGGTTCCGAATCCGGAGGGATCCTTATCACCGAACATCTCGTTAATACGCTGTTCGAGCATGGCTACCCCAGGTTAGCCTAAAAAACTACACCACTCTGGGCCGCAATGCCCAACTCTCGCGAGTGCTCCAAACGGGACGTCCCCGAAAACGCCATTGGACATAATCGTGGTCGAGTTCCTTTCCACGGCTACAATACGCATGTTCGTACTCACCACGGAACTTTCCGGCCCAGGTAATCCAGATACTGAAGACCTGCTTTTCCAGCCTGCGCGTCCATCGTATTCGCGAGGTTTGGTATGCTCTCTTCGATGCTCAGACGCGCCTGGGGCCCGCCCAGATCCGTTCGCACCCAACCCGGCGCCATCAGCAATAGCGTTCTCGGATCGTCGGCGTGCCGGGCGGCGAAACTGCGCATGAACATGTTGAGCGCCGCTTTGCTGCTGCGATAGACCTCCTCTTGCCCGTTATCGTTATTGGCGACGCTGCCCCGCCCCGAGGACATGATCCCGATCGTGCCACTCGGGAGTACGAGATCTTGCAACGCCTCGATGACGCGCATCGGGCTAAGTGCGTTTGTGATCATGACGCGTACAAACTCGTCGGTCGAGACTTCGGGGATCGTTTTACCACCGTTGTTCGTGACGCCGGAATTGACGAACAGCATGTCGAACTTTCTCGATGCAAGACGCGCTCGCAGCGCGGCCACTTGATCGGGATAGTTGATATCCACGGTCTCTATTTCGAGTCGATCTTTGGCGCTTCCCAATAGATCGTGCAGTGTTGATGTGGTTCTGTTCCGCTCGGTAGCCGCAACGTGCCAGCCGCGCTTGAGGTACTCCTCAGCCAAGGCGAAACCAAGGCCGCGGGACGCGCCAATGAGAAGGAGCTGTTTATCAGACGATGGAGTGGGCATTTACAATTCTCCCTAGGGAGCGATGATCAAGGGCAGAATGTCCTGCTCCGTCCGGGACGGGGCATATCTGACCAGGCAGTTAGCAAGGTATAGCGGCCGTGATCATTGCGGAAGGCGCATCGGCCACACTTTATAAGTGCACCTGACGCCATGGCCCGGTACTCTATCTTCTACCTATGGCGAATATTGACCTGAACCTGTTGACCTCATTGGACGCCTTGCTTGCCGAGGGTACTGTGGTGGGCGCGGCACGGCGCTTGGGCCTCAGTGCGTCGGCGATGAGCCGGACGCTCGCGCGACTACGGGCGGCGACAGGAGATCCGCTGCTCGTGCGCGCGGGTCGAGGCATGGTGCCAACACCGCACGCTACCGAACTTCGCGAGCGCGTGCGTGATCTGGCGCAGGGTGCCCGAACAGTGCTGCGTCCAGCCGCTGCATCCTTGGATCTCGCCGAATTAAAACGGACTTTTACCATCCGCTCCAACGAGGGCTTTGTGGAAGTCTTCGCTGCACGACTCGTCGCGTCGGTGACTGCAGTAGCACCGAAAGTGCGCCTTCATTTTGCGCCAAAGCCCGACAAGGACGTGCGAGCGCTGCGGGAGGGGTTGGTAGATCTGGAAATCGGCGTGCTCGGAAAGTCGGGGCCCGAAGTTCGGTTGCAGGCTTTATTTCGCGATCACTTTGTCGGTGCCGTTCGGGATGGCCATCCGATCCTTGAGAAAGGCAACATCACCCCCGCGCGATACTCGGCGTTTGGCCACGTCGTCGCATCGCGTCGTGGTCACGAGAGTGGTCCCGTTGACGAGGCATTGGCAGCCCTTGGCCGCTCGCGCACCGTTGTTGTAGTAGTGCCCAGTTTCCGAGCAGCGTTGGCGGTCGCGCGCGCTTCCGATCTGGTGGCGCTTGTGACTGGCTCGTTCTTGAGCGTAACCCAAGGCGATCAGAACAAGTCGAGCCCTCCCGCATTCAGGAGCTTCCCGCTACCGGTCCGCACCGAAGCGATCACAATCTCACAAATGTGGCACCCGCGTCACGATGCCGATCCTGCGCATCGCTGGCTGCGAGGCTTGGTGGTGGCGACCTGCCGTGAGCCGGGGCTGACCATTTAATCTTTCGTTTGGTGTTCACTAGGGTATTAGGACAGCCTTACGCCCTTCGGGCGACTCGTAAGTCATGGCCAGCCCAATCTCATGGTAGCGGAACTCTTTTCCCAACCTTGTCGTGAACAAAGGATCGTCAATCACGTCCTCAAGCGATTTCAGCGCGGATATAAGTGCCTCGTGCTCCTTTACCGTCCTGCTCACAGCGAACTCCTCGAAAGTGCTCCCAATTGCAACGGTCTGAACAGAACCTGCGTCGTCATGCCGCCTCACCATGAATACGGATTGCGGAAACGGGCGGTAGAGCATGACGTTCGGACGAGCCGCTAAATTTCACGTGGGCGACATCGATTGAGACCAGCAAGGGTTCGGGAACTTTCTGATATTTCTCGTCGTATGCATAGATTCGCCGAGCAGTGGGCACCATGATGCCCTGGAACTCGCGATAGTTCAGCGCGTAGTTGGCGCCCGTGGCGCCTCCCAAGATCTCCACTGTGTAGTCGTGCCGGCGCATGAGTCCATCCGGACCAAAATACGTGACTTGCTCCTTAACGTGGCTGGCCACCGTGTTCGGGAAAATGACTTTCAGCCGGCGCCAGGTTTCCCCATTCTCGTGCCAGGGGGCGATCTCTTCCGTCTCGAAGCCGGAAAGAGTGTAAAGAAACGGTGAGTTAAAATACGTCCACAGCGCGTAGCTCGAGAAATAGGCGACGTGCAATTTATCCCAAGGTGTCTCCGCCTTCTGCCCGATAAAGGCCGCGCGTGGATTGTCTCGTGACTCGATGACTTTGCCGTCCAAGGTCTCGAGAGTGAGCCGGTCTGGGACGAACGTTATTCGACGATCCGGCGCCGAGAAGCCCGTTATCGTCAACTGCTCCCGGTGCGTCTTCATCTCGTAGGTTACGTCGCGCAGGAGGCCTGGATTCCGCTTGAATTCCCAGATGGCGCCGCCGATCGAGAGTTGCAGTTCAAGATCGCTGAAGGCATTCCACGCTGCGAGGCCACCATGAGATTCAACTGCAAATTCAAGTAAACTATTCATGTAAATCCTCGCAGAGAAGCTCGTATTTCACGCGATGCATTGGCTCCGCAGCCTGCCTCGCCTTCGCGAGGCTGAATGCGCTACTGCAGAGTGCTGGGACCGGGCGCCATGTTCAGCGCCGCATTCGCGATGAAGTCGGCGACCTCTACCGGCTTTGCGAGCATCGCCATATGGCTCGACGTGACTGTGATGGACTTCGCTTTGATCTGTTTGGCCATCGCCTCTTCAAACTGCGGCGAGATCATCCGGTCATTCTTGGCAACTACATACCACGAGGGCTTCGACTTCCATGCCGCCGTCGTAACCTTGCCGCCCAACGCGGCTCCCGAGGTTGGGTGTTGAGTGGCTATGATCATTTGCTTCTCGGCCGTCGATAAGTCTTGCGCGAAGTCTTCGGAGATCCCCTTCGGCGTCAGCGACAGAAAGCCGAAGGCATCGGGTCTGAGTTCGCCAAGACCCGGCGATGTCGGAAAATCCTTGCCAAGATCACCGGCGGCCTCACCCGCATCTGGCGTAAACGCAGCCACGTAGACCAGACCTGTCACTTTGGGGTCGTTACCTGCCTCCGTGATCACCGCTCCCCCGTAAGAATGGCCCACTAGCAGCACTGGACCGTCTTGCAGGGCGATCGCCCTTATGGTGGAAGCAACGTCATCGGCAAGGGAGGTCAATGGATTTTGTACGGCGACAACGTGCAATCCCTTGGCTTCGAGAAGCGGAATCACCTTGGACCAATTCGATCCATCGCCCCACGCGCCGTGCACTAACACGACGTTTTGGATTCCCCGATCATTTTTCCTAACTTTCGTTACAGACGGCGCTTCTTGCATATTGGCTCCTGGCAAAATTGCTGGTGTAGGTTCTCGATTCAATGATCCGTAGGCCGCCAATCAAGGGATATCATGGCCTTACTGCGGGGTGCCGACCGCTTCTGCGAAATGCGGATAGCCCGAGCATGCGGCGCGAGATGCATGCAGTTTTGAAGTACACGCTCGTGCCAACCACGAAGATCATGCGGCTGACCCGGCCGCCATCGTCCCGCAAGAATGGAGGAGCGTCTGTACGTTGGCCCACACATGATCGCGCTAGTGAGGGCTGTCGTATCGCTAGCTGAATTTGGCCTTTATCCGTTCGGATAACTTCGACAGTTGTACTACCACGCGCTCGTGTGTGCCCACTCCAATCTCTTCGTTCCCGTCGGTCGTACGAATCGAAAACTCGATGCGCCGCCCATCCACGTTGGTCACTTTCGCCTCGCCGATGACGCGTCGACCTACCGGCGTCGCCGCCAGATGGCGCACGTCGACGCGCGTGCCGAGCGCACTCTCGCCGGCGTCGAGATATGGTTTGATCGCGTTGAGCGCCGCGTTCTCCATGACCATGATCATTACCGGAGTTGCGAGGACCGGAGGCAAGGTCACATCTTTGAAACGGCTGGCCAGATGGTCGGGCATGACGACAAGGCTGAACGAACCCGTGACCCCGACCGGTATCGATTGCATGGCCTTTCCTTACAGTTGAATGACACAGGTGAGCTAAATTATAAACCTCATGCCGACTCCCGTTCGATACCTGATCGCGCCGGCGTAGCAGTAGTCGTTATCGTAGCGATTGCCCAGGGCAGTAACACAATTTTGCCGCCAAGTCCGCCCCTGTCGATGCGGACGTGGACCTCGCTCGCAGCCGTGAGCGGCAGTCGGTCGATCACGGCCGGATGAAGGACGCCAGCGCGCAACAGCTGGAAAAGAGTCGCCATGTCGGCCTTGAATTCCTCCGCGTGAGTCGATCGGCGGGCCGTAATGCTGTAGAAGACGGCGCGACGACGACCAAGAAAGAAGCTGAGTGCGCTCCACAGCTTGAGTCGGACCAAGCCGAGTCCCGCGGCAGCGAGGCTTTCGCGACCGACTGCCATGGTTTGCGACCCGTAACCAACGAGCAACCCTCCGGGCGCGAGGCACGCGAACGAGCGGCCGAAATGCGCACCGCCGATCGCATCAAAGGCAATATCAATGCCGGGACCGCCTGGGCGGTCCGCAGTCAGCCGGCCCACGGAGGTGACAAAGTCACTTGCTCGATAGTCGATCGCCGCCGCTCCGAGGCGCTCGACTATCGGCAGGTTCGCCGCAGAACAGGTACCGATCGCCCCTAGTCCGAGATGACGCGCTAAATCAAGCAGCGCCGTGCCGACCGTGCCCGATGCGCCAATGACTAGGATCATGGAGCCTTTCGGAAGATTGCGATAACGGGTCAGCATCTGAAAAGCGGTGAGATAGGCAAGAGGGATACACACCGATTCGGCGGGATCTACGCCATCGGGGACCGGCACGAGGGATCCCGCTGGGCGGATCGCATACTGAGCATAGCCGCCGACGACACACAAGTCAGCGACCATCTGGCCCTTGAGCGGTGCCGTTACACCGGAACCAACCTTATCGACGACGCCCACGATCTCGTAGCCTGGAGTGAACGGCAGCGGTCCCTTGAAGTCCGGATAGCGGCCGCGCCGAATCATGGTATCGGTAAAGCCGGTGCCGGCGGCGAGTACCTTGATGCGAACCTCCCCAGAAGAAGGTTCGGGGATAGTAGGCTCCTCCGTCATCTGCAGGACTTCGGGACCGCCGAACCGCGAGATGCGGAGGTGTTGCCAAGGCATTCACACAGCATAGACGCACGGTCAATGCGCGTCGAGCGCGATGGATAAGTCCGCTCGGGTTACCAGGAGCCGTGCATTGAGCCTAAGACGGCTGTCGACGTTAAAGAATCCGGATTTGTCGAATTCCGGTCCGGCCGTTCGTCGTTCTCCCGATCGCCGCATAAACCATGGAGTGATAAATGATTGTCGTCTTCGGTGAGGGGAGGGGATTTCGGGTCGTCTGGCTGCTGGAGGAGATGGGGCTCGCCTACCGGCTGAGGTCGGTGGACCTGCTGGCTGGGGTGGAGAAGGACCCGGAGTTTTTGGCGATCAATCCCGGGGGGTTCATACCCGCGATACAGGATGGCGACGTCACAATGGTCGAGTCGATTGCAATCATGGAATATCTTCTCGCTCGCTATGGGCCAACGCCGCTGTCGCCGGAGTCGCACGATGCGGCCTTCCCTGGCTACCAGCAGTTCCTTCATCTCGGGGAAGCCGGCCTCGCAGTTCCCATTAACTACGTCAGCAGCGCCCGAAATTTTGCGCCCGAGGCCGATCGGCAGAACTGGAGCGCCGGCGACGCGATGGAAACGTTTGAGAGCCGGTTGAGGTTGGTGACGCGACAGCTCAAGCACTCGCCCTATCTTGCCGGTCAGAGGTTCACGGCAGCGGACATTTCGGTGACCTACGCCTTAATGTTGGCTCGGAGGAATGGGGGAGTCGAACTCGGCGAGGCAGAACAGGCCTACATGGTCCGCACCAGTGGACGTGAAGCTTACAAGCGGGCCCTGCAATCATGTCAGTCCACAATGGCATGGCTCGCTCGGGGATCCGGCGTGTGACTGCTCGCGATGCAGCACCTGACGCTTCGACGAGCTGGACAAGGTTATTGAGGAACTGAAACGGAAGGAGAAGGCCGATGGACGAGAAGAACCGCACGACGGTGGAACGGAAGACCGAGCGTGAGCTAGTCGTTACGCGAACCTTCAACGGTCCGGCGCGCATCGTGTTCGAGGCGTGGACCAAGCCCGAGCTGCTCAAGCGATGGTGGGCACCGAAGTCGATGGGCGTGTCCCTGATTTCCTGCGAGGCGGATGTTCGTGTCGGGGGCAGGTACCGTTTCGAGTTCGGCCACGAGGCCTCAAGGCCCATGGCGTTCTTCGGTAGATACATCGAAGTGATACCGCACTCCCGCCTCGTCTGGACTAATGACGAAAGTGACGACGGTGTCGTAACCACAGTGACCTTCGAGGAAACAAGTGGCAAGACGCTGCTGGTCATGCACGAACTCCATCCCTCGAAGGAAGCTCGCGACGGTGCCATTGCCGGGATGGAGGGTGCGATGCCCGAGACGTTCGCGCAGCTGGACGAGCTTCTAACTACCTCTTCAGATCCGGGGTCGGCATAATCGACAGTGGAAAGCCGATAGCAAAAGGAGCCCGCTTGGGTTCGATTCTCAGCGAAGAAACCGCGGATCAAATAAGTATTTCCGACCCGCCGGCGACCGTACACGGCAATGAGTTCGGGCCGACCTGACTTCAGCGCATGTGCGAGTTCGACGCGCTCCGAGGCACGACCTGCGGTGGCGGATGATACTCATCCGCCACTTCGCCACAAGTTCTCTAAAGTGCAAGATATGGCAGATTATTATGTTGATTGAAATGGCTCTATTTTCAATGATGGAAGTATCTGCGGTTCCCCCGGATACTTCGCTTGGACGTGGGCAAGCGGCATCGGCTTCTGCGGGCTCTGTTTCTGATGGAAACGGCAATGCCAGCGCCGCCGACTCATTGGGATCGCTCATGGAAAGCAAATGTCCTGAAGCTGTACGCGAATTGAGCGCGCTCAAAGGCTCGTGTTGCGATTCTACCGTCTGCTGGCTCCAATATCCCAGACAATGATCCTCGACTGATTCGTATGGAGGAAGTCGATGCGGCGAACCTTCGGAGTGTCAAATCAATCATTCGACAGTATGGATTTCCAACCGTCTCCATGGTCGGCTGGAGCGGTGTACGTGCGGCATTTCTTCTCGTTCAACACGCAGATACGGACGCCAAATTTCAAGCCAGTATATTGAGGATCTTTGAGAAGCGGGTGCTGGCGGGAGAAATTGACGCGATAGCTACGCAAAGCTGACTGATCGCGTACTGCGGGCGCAAGGCAAACCGCAAAAGTATGGGACCCAGTTCGAGGTGCGCGATGGGGATTGGAAGCCCGAACCAATTGGCGATGAAGAGCACGTTGAACAAAGGCGAAAAGCCATCGGGCTTGGGTCGTTAGAAAACTACTCTTGTATAGTGCATGCGATATTCGGGCCAGCTGAAAAGGGTGGGTAACGCCTCCGCCGAAAGCGGCGCGAGTTACTACCAATCAAGATTCGCCGACCGGCATTTCCAGCATCCCGATTCTGCGCGTAGCATTGACGCGCTGCAACGATGGCAGACGCCATCCGCAAGGCTCTTATTTGACGAAAGATGAACCCTCATCGGCGAAACCCGGTGAGGGTTTAATATTAGTGAAGCCCGGAATTGCTGCCTGTTGCCGTCTGAACTTGTTGCCGCATACTGTCGACGGTGGCTTTCGCGGCGTCGCGCTCCGCTTGGGTGGTGCACACTGTTTTGTCGATCATCGAACCCGTCAATACGTCAGTGTGACATTGCCGATCGGGTCCGGCGGCGTTCGCAGTCTTGGCGGGCTTCGTCGCGCAGCCCACGACAGCGGCTAAGATGATGAATCCACACAGCTTTGCAATTCCCATCAAAATCTCCCTGGCCTTTAGAGGATAGCCGTCTAATTCAGGCCGCACTGGCGTTTACTTAAGGCGACACGCTTCTCGGTGGCATAGTGTATATCCGCTGGCTGAACGATGCCACTTTACAATTCACAACACTCGCGTTACAGACTCGAAAAAAATGGTCCGCGCAGCCCGTCGAGTCGGTTTCTGATGACTGCGTCTTTGTGGGGAGCTCGATCATGACGGCCCTGAGAGGCAGAACTATCTGATCACTGAATTGCGTGGCTGGTATAAATCGTTATGCCGTTCCCATCCGGGTCCTTTAGGCAAAAAAGATGGTGTCCAAAAAACGTCTCATCAGGAATCTCTCCTACAGTGAGTCCTCGATTGATTAGCTCCAACCGATATTGTTTCAATTCAATCAGGTCCTTCCCTTTAATCATGAGATCGAATTGTTCAGAGAATCTCTCATGGAATTGTCCTGTCAAACTTTGCGCTACGCCTTCTGCAGCCAGCTGATCAACTTCTAACAAGAGAAGATGAGTGCCTCCACGTAGTTCAATAATTGCGACCCCTTCCTCAATGGCAAATGGAGGAATGCCGAGATTCGCGTAGAATTGGCAACTGTTCTTAAGGTCAGCCACCTTAAAAGCTAGGTGCCCCACTGCTAATTCTGCATCAACGACAGGCTTCATTTCACTCGATCCCAAACTGGTCATGTTTCACCTCACGAGTTGTTCTTCCCATTGCCCTGGCGCTTCGGGAACCTTGACAACCTGGTGAAAGATACCAGATGGTATCTTTCAAAGCAATCATTTATTTGTGCTGCCGGCTCATCCAATCGAATAAAATCTTGAGAGGGTGAGGAGACTTTAAAAAATGAAGGCGACTGGTAAAAAAAACGCGTACATGAAAAAGAAGGACCCTCTCTTCGTCAGAGAATCCCTCTTGAATGCCGCCTTCGAACTCGCCGCGACCAAGGGCATAGCAGATGTCACTGTCAACAAAGTGAGCGAGTTGGCGGACGTTACCAAGGGGGCTTTCTTTCACCACTTCGATAGCAAAGAGACGTTGGTGACGGAGCTGATGCAGATGCTATTGACGCGATTGGACAAGCAGTTTGACCGGCTTATGGCGGAGGAAGAGAATTCCGACGGATGCTTCACTCGTGCATATATTAGGGCCGCGTTTTCCGAAGGTGCAGCTGAACGTAAAATCTGGGGCGCGCTGTTGAGTCTGATGGCCTCAAAAGATCAGGTCGGATCGGCTTGGGATGGCTGGCTGAGCGAACGCCTAAAGAGGCATTCGAAAACTGATTCGAGAATCGAGCTTCGTGTCGTAAGACTTGCGGCAGATGGCGTATGGCTCGAGAGAATCATGAACGCAAGACCGAAAAACCTAAAGGGCGTCGAAGAATATCTCACTGAGATGACGCGAATCCAGCTCGGATAGTCAAGGTCGATCCTGACTTTATCAATGCCGTCGGGGAGCCTCAAAGAAAGTATACGACAGGGTCACGACCGGGACATCGCTCGGCAGGGACGGGTCGATCATGAAAACTACCGGCATCCGCCTGACCTCGTGGGGCGCAAGCGTCTGTATGGAAGTACAGAAGCATTCGAGCTTGCGCATGTAGGCCGCTGCGACCGCAGGCGTGTAGGTGGCGACGGCACGACCGCTGATGGATCGGTCCGAGTCGTTGCGCGCGTCGTACGAGACGCGTACCAGTTGCCCCGGGTGAACCTCCACGGTCCGTGCCGCATGGAATTTCCATGGCAGGCCATCGCGCAAATTGGAATTGAATTGTATCAAGACCGTGCGATGCGCATCCGCCCGCGTATTTGCGGATGCTAAATCCGCGGTCTGCGGCCCCTTGAAGCCGGTGACGCAGTATCCGAACGCGCATATCACGGCCGCCGATGCCACCAGTCGGAGAACGAGATTTCGACGGCGAATTGCCTTTGTCACGGCTCGCCTACGGAGCTGACGAATGAGCCGTCATGAATAAAAGGGCGCGGCGGGAGATTGCCCGCCGCGCAAGGCCCGGTAGGGTACCGGGTGGATGGGACCGAGAATATGGAACACGAACCTCCATGGCGAAAGGGTACGGGTAACATGAACCTGAAATCGTGATCGCGAGGTTCTATTTTGGTAACGAAGATGTTCTGGTACGCGCCCGAATTCATCCTCGGCGGTCAGTGCCGAGTATCCACTGCCGCAGGCGCTGCGGAAACGGAGCGGTTCGGAATTGGGTGCGTCTCGGCGGCACGCGAAGCCATAGACGCGGAACAAATCGCCGCCGACTTCTCGAGAATTGAGATCTCATGCAACGCGCGGTCTGCATCCGGCAGTTTGCTCACCAACTCGAGCGCGTGCTCGAGAATCCTCGCGGCTTGCACCGGCCCAAAGCGTCGCGCGGCGGCATCCGCCGCAAGTTGGAGGTACTTGATGGCCCGCAGCCAGTCCCGACCCTGTTCGGAGTGATGTGCCAACTCGGAAGCGGCTTCATCGATATTCGGCGTGTAGAGCGCCTCGAGGCGCTCGCCGATGAGCCGGTGCAGCTTCGCCCTGCGGCCAACGGATTGTCGTTGATACAACACCTCACGGAACATCGGGTGTACGAATTCGTAGCGCTCAGACACGGGTCCCGCCGGGAACTCCAGGATATCTGCCGCACGCACCATTCGGTGCCGGCGCGATAACCCTTCGCACAGGCTCTCGAACTTCTCGACCTCGATATTCGCCGCCGTGGCGCCGACCACCGTGGAGAACACGTCCCCGGCGATGCTCCCCACCTCTAGAACGCGGTGCTCCTCTTCGCTTAGCCGTCCCATCTGGACTTCGATCATCTGTCGCAGACTCTCCGGCGCACGAAGTTCGATAGCCTCCAGGGGGACGGCAAGTGTCAGCCGGCCGCTCTCCCGCGAAATCACATTCTGCTCGGTCAGGTGTTCCAGGACCGTCACCATGAACAGCGGATTGCCTTCGGTATATCGATGAATCAATCCGGCCAGCCCATCGGGTATTTCAGCACCCACCGGCCCCCCAGCCAGGTACTCGGCGACCTCGATTTGGTTCAGAGGCGCCAGCACGATCTCGTGACATAACTGATGAATCAGCAGATCCCTCGTCAGTGCGTTCAAAGGGTGATCAGAAAACGCGAGGTCCGCAGGAAGGTACGTGCCGATGACCATCAGTTTGGTTCTGCACCGGCGGCGGGCCAAAGCGGAAATGAGATCGACCGTCGAGTGATCCGCGCGATGCAGATCCTCGAAAACCAGCAGCAGCGGAGTATCGGATGCGATAGTCACCAGGGCGTCGCAGATTTCGCGCAGCATGCGTTCGCGCGTTGCACCGCGGATTTCACGCTCCAGCATCGCGCGCTGTTCCTGCCTCATGAAGGCGGGAAACTGGACGAGCCACGTGGGCGCCTGCGTCGCCAAGACCGAGAGTACTGAATTTCCCTCGGGCCCCAGACATAGCTGACCCAACGCCTCGAGCATGGGGTAGTACGCCTCTACACCCGCGTAGCCATTCATACATTGTGCGCGCGCCATACGGACATTGGCAGATATCCGGCACTGGAACTCATCGACGAGCGCAGTTTTTCCGATACCGGCGTCGCCGGTGACAAAGATGATCTGAGGCTCATTGTCCAGCGCCCGCTGCAGACCCTCGCTTAGCTGCGTCAATGCGGCGTTACGCCCCACCAATTGCCGGCGGAGGTGCTCGTGATCACGTTCTGATTCGGCCGACGCCTCTTGAAACGAAGCGATGAACTGGTACCCCCGCCGCGGGAGAGTTTCGATGAAACGTGGTTCCTTCGGATTGTCCCCGAGGCAGCGGCGAATATCGAGGATCTGACTCTTCAGCACCTCGGGCTGGACGCAGGTGTCGGGCCATACTGCATTCAACAATTCATCCTGCGTGACCAGCCGCCCCGCATGCCCCACGAGGTAACGCAGCACTGCAAAAGCCTTCGGCGTCAAACGAATCTGCTCTTCGCCTCCGTGATTTCGGCGCCAGAGACACTCATTGACTGTATCCAGACGGAATGGAGGGAAGGCTTTCATCGCATCAGCCCATCACATTTCCTTCTCGTGAGGTCCTTTCGCGAGAGCCGTGCGAACACTTTCGATCAAAACCTTGTCGTCGAATGGCTTCCCGAGGAAAGCAAGGGCACCTCCTCGCATGGCCTGAGTTCGTACTCTCGTATCTCCGTACGCCGTGATGAAAATGATCGGTATACGGCAATCCTCCTCCGCCAGTCTGGCCTGCAGCTGGAGGCCACTGATGCCCGGCATGCGAATGTCGGTGATCAGGCACGCCACCTCTTTCCATAGGCCGGATACCAAGAACTCCTCGGCTGAGGCGAACGAGCGACCCGTAATGCCAATCGACTTGAGCACACCGAGGACCGCACTGCGCACAGAATCGTCGTCATCTACTACAGCGATCAATTGATTTGTCTACCCTGCGTTAATGGTGACACCAAGGTAGCCTCGAGCGAGAAAGTGGCGCAATCACCCGAATAAGTAATGCAATAAGACTTAAGTATGATGAAATTCCAACGACCGATCTTCGTGGCCCAATCTTCGTGGCCCGACGGACCTCACTACGCCCGGTGATCGCGGTGGGAACCTCTTCCTCACAAAAAAAGAACCTCGAAGTCACGACTTCAACTTCATATTGGCTGTAATCTTCTGTGTCACATATGCCATATATGCGATATATGAGTTGTGCGCTGCACAGGGCCTATGGTTCATATCGCGGTGCAGCACCGGTACTTTTAGAATTGGAGATGCAATATGCCGATAGGGCAATTCAATTTCGCCAGGAATTTGAAGATCAGTCGTTTCATGATCGACGTGCTGATGCAGCGGCTCCAGGACCTAAGACCCCACCCTTATCATTCACCTGAAGAATGCCAGGGACTTGTCGGCTGGGCACACGAGC
>Ga0208193_1000705_pt1 | contig 16208 bp, 8 predicted proteins | sample June2015DPH_17_2_FD_184716 | JGI IMG/M metagenome (GOLD analysis project Ga0208193, IMG submission 184716) | Peatland microbial communities from SPRUCE experiment site at the Marcell Experimental Forest, Minnesota, USA - June2015DPH_17_10... | ecosystem: Environmental > Terrestrial > Soil >... | reverse complement strand
CAAACAGTGCCGCTCTCCCGTCGGAGGCGGGCCGTCGGGGAACACGTGGCCGAGATGGCTGCCGCAACGCGCGCACACTTCCTCCACCCGGACCATGCCGTGGCTGGTGTCTCGAATGCGCCGGATGTGCGATTCATGGTAGGGCTCAAAGAAGCTCGGCCAACCCGTACCCGAATCGAACTTCGCGTTGGAGCGAAACAGCGGCAGGCCGCAGAAGCGGCAGGTGTAAATGCCATCCTTCTTATTGTCGAGGAACACGCCGCAGAACGCGGCTTCAGTGCCATGCTGCAGCAGAACGTGCCGTTCTGGTCCGCTCAACCCGGCTATTATTTCGCGACGCTCGTTCTCATTGGGCGGGGTCATATTGAAGGTGGCCATGGCATCTCTCATGCGTTACCGGTGGGCGTCGGCGGGATCTTATCTCATTACCGGGTTCCCGGACTCCCTGGCCGTCGCCAAAAACGGACATCCTGAGTGCCCGGCATCCTGCAATGCAGGTGTCTTCCTACAATGGTAGAGGTTCGCTGCCGACAGAGACTGCGGGCGCCGCCACGCAAAATTAGCCGTCTTTCATCCGGGATGGTACATATGTACGACCAATTGAGCGGCCGGCTGGTGATGTTCTTCGTCGCGCGCTGCCATGAGGATTTATCCTGGTTTTTGTCGATCGAGCCGGAAACCCTGTATCGAGCAGCGAATGGCTGCTACCCGCGCGCCATGGCCTCCCGCATGGTGTGTACCAATGCATCGATCGACGACTCGTCCAAGTGCAGAGTTATCGAGATGCGCAGACGTGCGGTGCCCGCAGGAACCGTCGGTGGGCGGATTGCACGCACGTCGAAACCTGCCATTTGAATCATCGCTGCGATTCGAACGGCCGACTCGCTCTCGCCGATGATGACGGGCAAGATTTGCGAGTCGGGCGTCGGTAAGTCGAGTTCCTTCTTGATGGCTTGGCGTGCATAGGCGGCCAGATGAGCCAGGCGTGCTCGCCGCTCCGGCTCTCCCCGAAGGATGGCCAAGGACTCGCAAAGTGCGGCGGCAACGAGCGGCGGAGGTGCGGTCGCAAAGATGAACGGGCGGGCGCGGTTGATGAGGAAGTCGCAGAGAATGGATGCTCCGGTGACGATCGCACCGCTGACTCCCAGGGCTTTTCCGCCCGTGTGCAGCACGAGGACATGCTCGCTCCCTTCGATCTCGGCGGCCAGGCCTCGTCCATCGGGGCCGAATACGCCGGTTGCGTGTGCCTCATCGATGATGAGGAAGGCGCCGGACCTCTCGGCCAGGCTCTTGAGTTCCGCGAGGGGAGCCCGGTCTCCTTCCATCGAATACAGACTTTCGATCACGATCCAGGGCGTCCCGGTGCCGCCGCCCTGCCGCCAGGTTCGGATGGCGTCGTCGGCGGAGTCAACATCGTTATGTGCGAAGGCGGCGGCATCCGCACGCCCGAGCTTCATTCCGTCGTGCGAGCTCGCATGAACGTACTGGTCGTAAACCACCAAGTCGCCGCATTGCGGCAGGGTCGACAGCAGGGCCGTATTGGCTGCATAGCCTGAGCCGAACAGCAGCGCCCGGTTCGTTCCGAAGAAACGCGCCGCTTCCTCCTCGAGCCGCTCATGTTCGGCATGGTTGCCCCGCAGAAGCCTCGAGCCGCCAGACCCGCCCGGCACGCCGCGTTCCAGCGCATCGATGAGCGCCTGGCGCATGCGGCTGCTGTCGGCAAGGGCCAGATAGTCGTTCGATGTAAAATCGACTCCCGCCGTTGCACGCAGACTACGGTATGCCGATCGCTGTCTGAGCTCATCGAGCAATCCTGCAAAGCGTTTCAACGGGTCCAATCTCGCGTCCTTTAAGGGTTGTCCAGGCACTGAGCGGTTGCGATCGCGCCGCGCATCATACCGAAGAACTCCGAAGGACGGACGTGCAAGGGCCACCGTGGATTGACTTATGGCCGACCCGCGCCGAACATCGGCCTGAGCGGGTGGCGTTGGAACGGTCTGTCCGATGGAGGTGGCACATGGCTGATCACAAGGGGCGTTGCTTCTGCGGCGCAGTCGAATTCTCCGTGAGCGGCGAACCTGTTGCGATGGGCTATTGCCATTGCGAATCATGCCGTCTTTGGTCCGCGGGGCCGGTCAATGCATTCAGCCTTTGGCAGCCCAGCGCGGTCACGGTGACCCGGGGGGCGGACAATATAGCGACGTACAACAAAACGCCCTTGAGCTTCCGCAAGTGGTGCAAGACTTGCGGCGGCCATTTATTCACGGAGCATCCCCCGTTGAAACTCATCGACGTGTTCGCGGCGATGATTCCGGCCCTGAAATTTCAGCCCGCGGTGCATGTGAATTATCAGGATGCCGTGCTCAAGATCAAGGATGGCTTGCCGAAGCTGAAGGACTTTCCGAAAGAGATGGGCGGTTCGGGCGCGGTGCTGCCGGAGTAGGTCCGATCGTTCGCGCAGTGGTTTCATTTCGGCCTGCGCAATTCCGGCTTACAGCCGGGGTGAGATGATCCTACAAAAATTTCGGCGCGTATCGGACTGATACGGCCTCAGCGCCGCATAAATAATAATCTCACGGTGCGGCGCGTCACATGCGTCATCAATCACTGATTGCCTCGCTGGGGGCGGCATTGCCATTGTTTTTAGGGCTTGCGCGGGGAGGGGGCGGTGAAAGGAACAGGTAACGACAACTTGCGCCTCAGCATCCTGGCGGCGCTATCGCTGACTGCCACGGCGCCGGTATCTGCACAACAAGGTACCGTTGCGCAAAATACGACTCCGCAAAATACGGCTGCGCAAGGGGGTGCTGCCGCTCAAGACACGGCACAGCCGCCAGCCGCTCCTGCGGCGAACCAACAGACGAGCTTGGATACCATCATCGTCACCGGCGTAACTTCGCAGCGAACGGTGTTCAATTCCTCCGTGGATGTGACGCCCATCGACTCGGCGGAGATCGAACAGAAAGCGCCGCGCAGTACCGCGGACGTGCTGGAGCTGATTCCGGGCGTATTCGTGGAGAGCACTGCCGGTCCGGTCTCGAATAATTACTCCGTACGCGGACTGCCCGGCGGCGGCCAGACCTTCGTCATGCTGCAGGAAGACGGCATGCCGATTCTCTACGGCGGCGGCGGCGACGATGAGTATTTCCAGAACGACATCACCATCGATCATGTAGAAGCGCTGCAAGGCGGCACTTCCGCCATCCTGGGACCGAACGGCGCGGGCATGTCGGTGAATTTCATCTCCCGGCCGCTGAACTTCGACGAGGGCGAAGGCATCACCAAGTTGATGGCCGGCACCTATGGGGAGCAGCGCGCCGATTTTTACTATTCAGCTCCCATCAAGGCGCTCGGCGACGGCGTCGCGTTCATGGTGGGCGGCTATCTGGACTCGGACCAGGGACAGCGCAGCAATCCTTTCACCTACAGCACCTATCACATCAAGGCCGCCCTCGAGAAGAAGTGGGACGACGGCGCCTTCGTCAAGGTGACCTATAAGCGGTGGGATGAGCACGATCCCTACTACGCCGACCAGCCATATCGCTACGTGAACGGTCAGGTGCAGGGCGTACCCGGCCTCAGCACCCAGTACGGCAACGTTCTGGGATCGGGCTTCGCCAGCATCGCCGTGCCGGACTCAACCGGGACGGGCACTTATTTCCGCGATTTCAACGGTTCCGAAGGCATCCATGCCACGGGTAATCAATACCGCATCGACCTGAACATTCCCATAGACAATCAGTGGAGCTTGTTCGCGCGATCGCGCTTTCTGCAGTCCAACTGGGACTTCAACGGCATATTCCCCGGCAGCGGCGCCGGCGGAAATCAGGGAATCGGCAGCGCGCTCTCCTACGTAACCCCCGGCGCGGCCTCGCCCATCAGTTCGCTCCTGACCGCAGGACTCGCGGCCTTTCCGGGCGCCACGCAATTCGGCATCCGCAACTTGTCGACGGGACAGATCATCCCCGCCTCCAACGTCGCCGCATTGAACGCCATCAACGGCAACGGCCTGCTGCAACAGACGGTACTCAACCATCAATACTTGGCGACCCACGACCTCGGCAACGATTTCGGCGCCAAGTGGAACTTGGAGGGCAACGGCTGGAGCAACTCGCTCACCTTGGGCGGCATGTATTATCGCGTGTGGCAGTCCAACGACCAAACGGGCGTCGCCACGTTGATCAATGGCGTGTCCAACAACTCGTCGATCTATGACATCGAAGCGTTGAACGCGGCGGGAAGACCGCTCGGCAGCCTGACCAACAACGGGCTGGAAAGCTACGGCGATTGGGGCGGCGGACTCTGGTCGAACACGCTCAACTCCTTCTCGGAATACTTCAACGATGAAATGGCGCTGCTCGACAAGAAGCTGCACATCGATTTCGGCCTGCGCCACGAGGATGTCAACAACGTGCTCAACACCGGGAACCCTTTCGCGGTCAATCCTCCGGTTCCCGCCGGGCTGCCGGGTGTGGCGCCCAATCTGGGGACATCCTTCAATGGGACCTTCACGCGCACGCAGGCCACGGCTATTCCCACGTCGTGGACCGTCGGTGTGAACTACGAAATCCTGCCGTATCTGTCCGTGTACGGCCGCTACGCCGACGGCAATCAAACCAACGGCGGCAACAATCTGACCGCACCCACCCGTCTCAGTCTCAGCGAGGTGGGAGTGCGAGCCGAAGGATACGGATTGACCGGCGTACTGACGTATTTTCACACGAATTTCAACAATCAGAATTACTCCTATATCCAACCCACCGACCTCGCCGTCCAGGGCACTTTTCGGGCCAATCTGAGAGTCAACGGCGTAGATGCGGATCTGACGTATCGGCCGACGTTCCAATATTTCGATGCATTCTCCATTCATGTGCATGCGACCTATCAGCAATCGAAATTGGAGGACGTGTTTTTGGGTGAGCTCGTCAACGGAGAGACTATCAACAGTGCCGCGGCGTCTCAGTACGACGGCAACATCTCGCAGCGCACGCCCCAGCTCATGTATGCGATCCAGCCTACCTATGATTTCCCGAATCGGTGGGGCGACGTGTACCTGCGATACGAATATACCGGAAAAATCTTCACGGACGCCGGTAACGCCCTTGCACTCCCGGGCTACGGTGTGCTGTCGGTGGGCGGCGATGTCAATTTCTCGGACCGCATGCGCCTGAATTTGAACGTTTGGAACGCGACCAACGCATTGGGCTTGACGGAAGGCAACCCGAATTCCGGCATAACGGAGTCGGTGGGCTCCAACGGCTACTTCTACGCCCGCGGCATTGCGGGCACGAACGCCACGGCGACGCTGACTTACAAATTCTAAGGTCGCCGGCGGGGTAACACGGCCGCTTGCGGCGGACGGGAGCCGCATTTTGGTGCGATACTTTCAAGATGAATGACAATCGCATCCGGAAAGTCGTCATCATCGGCGGCGGCACTGCCGGATGGATGACCGCCGCGGCCCTGTCTCACGCGCTCGACCTGCGTCAATGCCCGGTGACGCTGATCGAGTCCGACGACATCGGCACCATAGGGGTCGGCGAGGCCACCATTCCGACCATTCATTGGTTCAATCAAATCGTGGGCCTGAATGAGAAGGAGTTCATGAAGGAGACCCAGGCCAGCTACAAGCTGGGAATCGAATTCAAGGACTGGACGCGTCCGGGCCACCGCTATTTCCATCCCTTCGGCCGCTATGGCTTTCCCAGTGACGGGATCAGCTTCCAGCATCGTTGGCTGCGTGCGCAACTCGAGGGGCATCGGGACAACTTCGAGGACTATTCGCTCAATACGGTGGCCGCACTCGCCGGGAAGTTCGAGTTTCCCGCAACCGATCCCAAGTCCCTGTTCTCGACCATGGGATATGCCTATCACTTCGATGCGAGCCTGTACGCAAAGTATTTGCGCGGCCGTTCCGAAGCGAAGGGTATCGTGCGTCTCGAAGGCAGGGTCGAGAGAATAGACCAGCACCCGCATACCGGATTCATCACCGCAGTGCATACCCATCGGGGCGATGAAATTGCCGGTGATCTGTTCATCGATTGCTCGGGCATGCGCGGGCTTCTCATCGAAGGCGTTCTGAAAACCGGCTTCGAGGATTGGTCGGATTGGCTGCCCTGCGATCGCGCGGTGGCGGTCCCCTCCGCCCGGGTCGGGCCGCCGCAGCCCTTCACGCGATCCACCGCGCGCGAGGCGGGATGGCAATGGCGCATTCCTTTGCAGCACCGCACCGGCAACGGCTATGTGTTCCGCAGCGAATACATCAGCGACGACGAAGCCGCGGCGGTGCTGCTCGGCAACTTGGAGGGGACCGCCATGGCCGAGCCGCGGTTCATCCCGTTCAAGCCCGGCAGACGCCGTAAAATGTGGCAGAAAAATGTGGTGGCCATCGGCTTATCGGGCGGCTTTCTCGAGCCCCTGGAGTCGACCAGCATCCACTTGATACAAAGCGGCATCGCGAAACTCCTGTCCCTGTTTCCCACCCGCGACTGCGATCCGCTCACGGCAGAACAATACAATCGCGTAACATCCGAGGAAATCATCGGAGTCCGGGACTTTCTACTGCTGCACTACCATTCGACGACGGAGAAGCCGGAACAGCTGTGGAAACATTGCCGCGCCATGCCGTTGCCAGAGAGCCTGATTTACAAAGAAGAGCACTTTTCCCGCACCGGCCGCATCGTCCTGTCCTCGGATGAGCTGTTCAAGGAGGCGAGCTGGTTTGCCGTCATGGTAGGCCAGGGGCACAAATCGAAAGACTATAATCCGCTGATCGATTCCGTCAATTCCGCGGAAAATCTCGACCACCTTCGGCGCATCAAGGAAAACATCCGGATTGCCGCATCGCGAATGCGTGATCATCTCTCGTTTCTGTCCGCGGACGCTTCTTAGCCAGCGCAGTCCTACACGAGATGGCGCCCGGCAGGAAACGGAATTGAATTAACATAACTACCAGCAGAGGGAAACGCGATGCATCGAGAGCCTGCCACGCTGTGTTGACCGATCAAGATATCTATCTGTTCCGCGAGGGCACGCATTCGCATCTGGGCTCGAAGCTCGGGTGCAGCTTGGTGCCGGGAGCGGGCGCACACTTCGCCGTCTGGGCCCCCAACGCCAAGGCGGTGTCGGTCATTGGTGACTGGAACGGCTGGCGGGGAGGAGAGGACGTCCTTGCTCCGCGGGCGGATGGGTCGGGCATCTGGGAGGGCGCCGCGGCGGGGGTGCAGCGGGGCCAGGCATATAAATATCGCATTACTTCACAGGTCGATGATTTCGTCGTGGAGAAGGCGGATCCCTACGCAGTCTGTTGCGAGCTGCCGCCTGCCACGGCCTCGCGCGCATGGACTCTCGAGTACGACTGGCGGGACTCCGCATGGATGAACTCGCGGGCGAGTCGCAACGGGCTCGACGCGCCGATGTCGATTTACGAGATGCATGCAGGCTCGTGGCGCCGCAAGGACGGCGGCTTTCTCGATTACCGCGAGCTCGCGCACGCGCTGGCGGACTACGTGCAGGACTTGGGTTTCACGCATGTGGAACTGATGCCCGTCACCGAGCATCCCTTCTATGGGTCCTGGGGCTATCAGACGACCGGCTACTTCGCTCCGACTGCCCGCTACGGCACTCCGCAGGACTTGATGTACTTCGTCGATCATTTGCACGGCCGCGGCATCGGCGTGATTTTGGACTGGGTGCCCTCGCATTTTCCAATGGATGAACACGGGCTGGTCTACTTCGACGGCACGCATTTGTACGAACACGCCGATCCGCAGCAGGGCTTCCATCCCGAATGGAAATCGGCGATTTTCAACTTCGGTCGCAATGAGGTTCGCAGTTTTCTGCTCTCCTCGGCGCTGTTCTGGTTCGAGAAATACCACATCGACGGACTGCGCGTCGATGCGGTGGCATCCATGCTGTATCTCGACTATGCCCGCAAGCAGGGCGAGTGGGTTCCGAATAAATTCGGCGGCCGGGAGAACCTCGAAGCGATCGGGTTTCTGCGCATGCTCAACCAGGCTGCCTACCGCGATCATCCGGGCACGACGATGATCGCCGAGGAATCGACGGCCTGGCCCATGGTATCGCGGCCGACGGACGCGGGCGGCCTTGGTTTCGGTTTGAAATGGAACATGGGTTGGATGCACGACACCCTCGAATACATGAAGCTGGATCCGATCAATAGGAAATATCACCAGGGGCAGCTGACCTTTTCCCTGATCTATGCCTTCAATGAAAACTTCGTGCTGCCGCTGTCGCACGACGAAGTGGTGTACGGCAAAGGTTCGCTGATCGGCAAGATGCCGGGAGATGATTGGCAGAAATTTGCCAATTTGCGTGCCCTCTACGGGTACATGTGGGCGCATCCGGGCAAGAAGCTGCTGTTCATGGGCGGCGAATTCGGCCAGAGGCGCGAGTGGACGCATGACGGCGAGCTCGAGTGGTGGGTTGCGCAATTGCCGGAACATGCCGGTGTGCAGCACCTGGTGCGCGATTTGAACCGGGTCTACCGCAGCGAGCCGGCCCTGCACCGGATCGATTTTTCGGCCGATGGCTTCGAATGGCTGGACATCAGCAGTGCGGACGTGAGCGTCATCGCTTTTCTGCGCAAGGCACCGGGCCAAGGCGCCCCTTTGCTCGTGGTGTGCAACTTCACACCGGTCCCGCGGCCCAATTTCTTGGTCGGCGTGCCGTCCCGCGGGGTATGGCGCGAGATTCTGAACACCGATGCCCGGGAATACGGCGGCTCGGGTTGGGGGAATATGGGCAGCGTGGAATCCGTGCCCGTCACCACCCAGGGCCATCTCGAGTCGGTGAATCTGCATTTACCGCCTTTGGCGACCGTCGTGCTGCGCTGGGAATCCCGTGGTTAGACGCAAGGCCGCGGAAAAGAAGACGGCGGCCGCCGCGGCGTCTGCGGCTGCGGAGGTTCGAGAGGGCAGGGTGCGCGCGGTGATCGACGCGGTTTTGCCATCGGTGGACGGCGGCCGCTTTCCGATCAAGCGCATCGCCGGGGAAGCCGTCGCGATCGAAGCGCATTGCTTCGCCGACGGCCACGACAAGCTTCGCGTGGTGCTGCGCTGGAGCGACGCCGGGGCAAGCGATGAATACGAAGTGGAGATGAAGCCGCAGCCGAACGACGTCTGGCAGGCCGAATTCACGCCGCCGCGCGCGGGCCGATATCGATATACGGTGTGGGCGTGGGTGGACCCATTCGAATCGTGGCGGCACGAGCTGGAAAGGCGCGACGATCGAGCCGATATTCGTGTGGCCTTGCAGGTTGGCGGCGCGCTGATCGACGAAGCCGCAGCCCGGGCCTCGGGCGGCGACGCAGCCATCCTCGCCGAGTGGTCGGCGCAAATTCGCGCGCTGGGTGCCGACGCGGGCGCGGAGCCGAGCGCGCAGAAGGCGCTGGCGTTGGACGCCGCTCGCGCGGCCATCGTTGCGCGCTATGCGGACCGGAGCCGCGCGGTCACGGCTGCATTGGAGCTGGTGGCGGACCGCAAGCGAGCGGGTTTCAGCAGCTGGTACGAGATGTTTCCCCGCTCAGCGGGCACCGAGCCGGGTCATCACGGTACTTTTCGCGACGTCGAGGCGCGGCTGCCCTACTTGGCGGACATGGGTTTCGATGTGCTGTATTTTCCGCCCATTCATCCGATCGGCCGCATCAACCGCAAGGGCACCAACAATGCCTTGACCGCGGGACCCGAGGACGTCGGCAGTCCATGGGCGATCGGCGCGGCCGAGGGCGGTCACAAGGACATACTTCCGCAGCTGGGCACACTCGACGATTTCCGCCGCTTGCTCGCCGCGGCGCGTGAACTCGGCATCGAGATCGCGCTCGACGTGGCGTTTCAGTGCGCCCCGGATCATCCCTACGTGAAAGCACATCCGCAGTGGTTCAAACATCGTCCCGACGGCAGCGTGCAGTACGCAGAGAATCCGCCCAAAAAATACCAGGACATCTATCCCTTCGATTTTGAAACCGAGGATTGGCGCGCCTTGTGGGACGAACTCAAGAGCATCGTGGATTTCTGGATTTCCCAGGGCGTCAAGATTTTCCGGGTCGACAATCCGCATACCAAGGCCTTCGGTTTCTGGGAATGGGTCATCGGCGCGATCAAACGCGACCATCCCGATGTGATCTTTCTTGCGGAAGCGTTTACACGGCCCAAGCTGATGCATCGGCTGGCCAAGCTGGGCTTTTCCCAGTCGTATACCTATTTCACCTGGCGCAATACCAAGCAGGAGCTGACGGAGTATTTCACGGACCTTGCACTCGGGCCGGGGCGACAGTATTACCGTCCCAATGTGTGGCCGAACACGCCCGACATCCTGCACGAAACGCTGCAGTCGGGCTTGCGCCCGGTATTCGCGGCGCGGCTGGTGCTCGCCGCAACTCTGTCCGCCAATTACGGCATCTACGGCCCGACCTATGAACTGCTGGAGAGCGCGCCGCGCGAATCCGGCAGCGAGGAATACCGCGACTCGGAAAAATATCAATTGCGCCACTGGAGCGTGGAGAGTTCCGAGAGCCTTTGGTCCCTGATAGCGCGGATGAACCGCATCCGGCGGGATAATGCCGCATTGCAATCCGACAGTAGTTTGCACTTCTGCCCCACCGACAATGACCAGCTGATCGCCTATCTGAAAATGGACTCAAAGTCGGGCAATGTCGTCCTGACGGTGGTGAATCTGGATCCGCATCAGACGCAATCCGGGTGGCTCGACCTGGATGTGGGTGCATTGAAGCTCGATGCGGAGCAGCCGTACCAGGTGCATGATTTGCTGAGCGATCAGCGTTACAACTGGCGCGGCCGGCGCAACTACGTCATGCTCGATCCGCGGCGCGTACCGGCGCATGTATTCAGGTTGAGGCGGCGCGTGCGCAGCGAGCAGGATTTCGACTACTTTCTTTAACCGCTGCACGGACGGGTAACCGTCGAACGGACTACGCAAACGGATGAACGAGGCAAAATCGCTCGCCACGGATAAATTGTCCGCACCGGACAAAATGCCTGCGCCGGACAAAACGCCCGCGCTGGATCCCGCTGCGCTATCGGGCCTCGATGCCAATGACGCGCTCTGGTACAAGGATGCGGTCATCTACCAGCTCAACGTCAAGTCCTTCTTCGATTCGAACGACGACGGCATCGGCGATTTCAAGGGATTGACTTCCAAGCTCGAATACATCAGGGATCTGGGCGTCAACACGCTCTGGCTGATGCCCTTCTATCCCTCTCCGCTCAAAGACGACGGCTATGATATTTCCGACTATCGGAATGTCCATCCGCAGTTCGGTTCGCTCGAGGATTTTCGCGCCATGCTGAACGAGGCGCACCGGCTGGGATTGAAAGTGGTCACCGAGCTCATCATCAATCACACCTCCGATCAGCACCCCTGGTTCCAGGCGGCGCGCGCGGCGCCGGCGGGATCGCCCGAGCGGGATTTCTACGTCTGGAGCGACACCGATCAGAAATACCTCGACACGCGCATCATTTTCACCGACACCGAGACGTCGAACTGGACCTGGGACCCGAAGGCGAAGGCGTACTACTGGCATCGCTTCTTCAGCCACCAGCCGGACCTGAATTACGACAATCCCCGGGTTCTCGAGGCGGTGCTGCAAACCATGCGCTTCTGGCTCGACATGGGGGTGGACGGCTTCAGACTCGATGCGATTCCGTACCTGGTCGAGCGCGAAGGCACGAACAACGAAAATCTGCTCGAGACGCACTTGGTGATCAAGCAATTGCGCGCCGCGATAGATGCCGACTACAAGAATCGCTTTTTACTGGCCGAGGCGAATCAATGGCCCGAGGACGTGCGCGAATATTTCGGCGACGGCGACGAGTGCCACATGGCCTACCACTTCCCGCTGATGCCGCGAATTTACATGGCCATCGCGCAAGCGGACCGCTATCCCATCGTCGAGATCATGCAGCAGACGCCGGACATCCCCGACAGCTGTCAGTGGGCGATTTTCCTGCGCAATCACGATGAGTTGACCTTGGAGATGGTGACCAGCAAGGAACGCGACTACATGTACACCACCTATGCGTCGGATCTGCAGGCGAGAATCAATCTCGGCATCCGCCGCCGGCTGGCGCCGCTCATGGAGAACGACAAGGACCGCATCAAGCTCATGAACAGCCTGCTGCTGTCCATGCCGGGCTCGCCAATCCTGTACTACGGCGACGAAATCGGCATGGGGGACAACTTCTTCATCGGCGACCGCAACGGCGTGCGCACCCCCATGCAATGGAGTCCCGACCGCAATGCCGGCTTCTCGCGTGCCGATCCTCAGCGCCTGTATCTTCCGCCCATCATGGATTCGGTGTACGGCTACCCGTCCACCAATGTCGAAGCCCAGTCCCGCGATCCGAATTCCCTGCTCAGCTGGACCAAGCGCATGCTCGCCGTGCGCAAGACCAGCCGGGCATTCGGCCGCGGCGCGCGCAAGTTCTTGAGACCCGGCAACCGCAAGATACTCGCCTACCTGCGCGAGTTCGGCGACGACACCATCCTGTGCGTCGCGAACCTGTCACGTTCGGCGCAGCCGGTCGAGCTCAACCTCTCCGCGTTCAAGGGCCGCGTGCCGGTGGAGATGATGGGCCGCACGGCATTCCCGCCCATCGGCGAGCTGCCCTACCTGCTGACGATCTCGGCCTACGGTTTCTACTGGTTCAGGCTGACCACCGACGCCGAAGTCCCTTCTTGGCACGAGCAAATCGTCTCGATCGATGAACGTCCGGTGCTCGTGCTGTTCGACGGTTGGACCAGCCTGTTCCGCGACCGCGTGGTTCCGTGGCGGATCGGCATCGCCGAAAAGACGCGATTGCAATTCGAGACGGATACCCTGCCGCGCTTCATCGAGACGCAGCGCTGGTATGCGGCCAAGGGCACCGCCATCGACCGTGCCCGCATCGCGGACTATGTGCTGTGGCAGGAAGGAAAGGTGACCTGGCTGGTGACGCTGCTCGAACTCGACAGCGCCGGCGAGCGCGCCGGCTACTTCATGCCGCTGGCGCTGGCGTGGGAGGAGCGCGACGAGGAGCGGGTGCGCAACTTGTCTACGGCGGCGCTTGCCAAGATACGCCAGCAGGCGAATGTCGGTGTGATGGGCGACGCCTTTGCGGACGAAGTGTTCTGCCGCTCGGTCGTGGCGTCGATTGCGGCACGCAAGGAGATCGCCATGCCGCAGGGCAAGCTCCGATTCAGACCGACCACGGCATTCGACCGGCTGGCGGGACGTGATGTCGGCGCGCTGCCGGTGGAACGGCCGCGAGGCTCCAGTTCGAATACCGTCGTCGCCATCGGCGAGCGATTGATGCTCAAGGGGTACCGCCGGCTGCGCTCGGGCGTGAATCCGGAACTCGATATGGGGCTGTACCTCACCGAAGTCGCGCACTATCCGAACTGCGCGCCCCTGGCCGGAGCGCTCGAGTACATCGGCAATGACGGCGAAACACGGCTGCTGGCGATGCTGCAGGGGTACATCGCCAATCAGGGCGATGGCTGGACTCACTCGCTCGAGTATTTGCAGCGTCATCTGGAGCAGAATCGCACCACGCCGTCCGGCGACCCGGTGCCCGCCAACGCACATGATGCCTATCTGGCGCTGATGCGGATCTTGGCGGTGCGCACCGCTGAGCTTCACAAAGCTTTGGCGCAGCCGACGAGGAACGAGGCGTTCTCTCCCGCGCCGCTGACGCGCGCCGATATCGATGCCTACCGGCAGCGTGCCGTGGAGGAGGCGCGCAACGCGCTCGGAATGCTCGCCTCGAGCTTGGAGCAGGTGCCGGCAGGGGACCGCGATCGAGCCGGCGCCGTTCTGGCGCAGGCAGACAAAGTGCCGGCGCGCATCGAAGCCTTTTTGAGCCGGGTTCCGCAGGGCGTGAAGCTGCGCATACACGGCGATTATCACCTTGGCCAGGTGCTGCTGACGCGCAACGACTTCGTCATCATCGACTTTGAGGGTGAGCCGGGGCACAGCCTGGAGCAGCGCTGCGCGAAGCATTCGCCGCTGCGCGATGTCGCGGGCATGTTGCGCTCGTTCAGCTACGTGCGGCACAGCGCGTTGCGCAATGTCGCCCACAACGAGGCTGAAGCCGCGAAGCTGGCGCCGCTCGCGCAGGCTTGGGAGAAGGAAGTGCGTGACGCCTTCCTCGCCGCGTACGACACGGCGGCCCGCGAAGAAGCGAGGCTGTACGGGTCCGAGGCATTGCAGGCAGGCAGCGGATTGCTGGGTCTGTTCGAACTCGAGAAGGTCCTGTACGAATTGCGTTATGAACTCGGCAACCGTCCCGCCTGGGCCGGAATTCCCCTGCAGGGCATCTTGGACTTGGGCGCCAAATAGGGATCTCGGAGGCTGGCATGCAAAGCATCGATATATTGCTCGAGACCGCGCGGGAGTTTCTGCATCAGACCGCCACATTCCTGCCGCGGCTGCTGCTGGCGCTGGCGGTGGTGGCGATCGGGTGGCTTCTCGCGAAAGCCGCGCGATTCGCGGTCGACAAGGGGCTGCGCGCGCTCAATTTGCCGGTGCTGACCGAACGGGCCGGCACCGACAATTTTCTGCATCAAGCGGGCATGCGCGGCGATACCACCTCGCTGTTTGGACTGGTCGCGCAGTGGCTGGTCATTCTCGTGACACTGATGATCGCCTTCGGCGGCTTGGGGCTCACGCACATCACCGAGCTGCTCGCCCGTCTGGTGTGGTTCACGCCGAAGCTGCTGGTATCGATGCTGGTGGTGGTTTTCGGATCCTATTGCGCCCGCTTCGTCGGCGGCGCCGTGCAGAGCTATTGCGAGGACGCGCAAATTCCGGATGCCGACCTGCTGGGCAGGATCGCGCGGTATCTGATCGTGATATTCGTCATCATGATTGCATTGGGAGAGATCGAGGTCGGCGGCGATATCGTGCAGAGAACCTTCCTCATCATCCTGGGCGGCCTCGTGCTGGCGTTCGCGCTGGCGTTCGGGCTCGGGGGCAAGGAATGGGCGGCCGCGATGCTCGAGCGTTGGTGGCCGCGGCATAGAAAGGACGAAGACCTGTGATGCGCCGTCCAGTCCGTCAGGTATCGATGAGGCCGTGGCGAATGGCGATCAGCGTCAGCTCGGATTGATTCACGACGCCGAGTTTCTGCTTGATGTTGTAGAGATGAGTGCCGATGGTCGAGGCCGAGAGATTCAAATCCGTGGCAATGCGCTGCACCGTCGCGCCGCCCGCGAGCCGGACGAAGACCTCGAATTCTCTTTCCGACAGGCGTTCCACCGGCGACTTCGTGCCGCCGTCGAATTCCGCCAGCGCCAGCTTCTGGGCGAGTTCCGGGTCGAGATAGCGGCGGCCCGCTGCGACCACCGTCACCGCTTCGAGCAACGCCTCGGGGGCGCTTCGCTTCGACAGGAAGCCGAGCGCGCCTTCCTGCAGTGCGCGGCGCGCGTGCACGGGGTCGTCGTGTGCCGACAAGGTCAATACCTGGGCTTGGGCGTGGCGGGCACGAATCCGCCGCAGCGCCTCGAGACCTCCCATGCCCGGCATGGCGAGGTCCATCACCACGACGTCGGGCTTGAATTCGAGATAGAGCTGGCATGCGGCTTCGCCGGAATCGGCCTCGGCGACCACCGACATTTCCGCCACGGATTGCAGCAGCAGGCGGAATCCCATGCGCACCACGGCGTGATCGTCGACCAATAGGACACGGATCATGTCTGGACGCTCAATGGAATGTCGGCGGCCAGCCTGACGCCGCGGCCGTCCTGATTGCCGATGTCGAAGGTCCCGCCCAATTGCCGCACGCGATCCGCCAAACCGCGCAGGCCAAAATGCCCGGGCCGCGCCGTCGGCCACCGTCGCCGTGATTCGGCGGTCGTCGCATTGCACGGCGATGTCCACTCGCGATGCCTGTGCGTGCCGCAGGGCATTGATCAGGCCCTCCTGCACGACTCTGTAGATGGCGAGATTGATGCTGGGCCCGAGTTCGATGGGCAGCTCCTGGCGAAGCGACAGGGCAATCGATGGGTGGCGCCGCTGCCAGTCGCGGACCAAATTCTCCAGAGTCCCGGCGAGCCCGAGCGTATCCAGCGACAGGGGAGTGAGCCTGGGAATCAGGCCGTGCATGGCATCGTAGAGCCGCGCGGCCTCGTCCGAAATCAATCGCGCCACGTCGCCGATCGCCGGGTCCCGCGCGCCTTCTTGGCCGGCCATT
>Ga0208193_1000704_pt1 | contig 16252 bp, 16 predicted proteins | sample June2015DPH_17_2_FD_184716 | JGI IMG/M metagenome (GOLD analysis project Ga0208193, IMG submission 184716) | Peatland microbial communities from SPRUCE experiment site at the Marcell Experimental Forest, Minnesota, USA - June2015DPH_17_10... | ecosystem: Environmental > Terrestrial > Soil >... | reverse complement strand
CTGCACGATCCGCCGGTGCTGATTCTGGACGAGCCAACCTCAGGCCTGGATGTACCGACGGCGCGGACCATCGAGACGGCGATTGTCGATGCGAAAAAGGCCGGGAAATGCGTGCTTTATTCGACGCACGTGATGGAGGAAGCGGAGTATTTGTGCGACCGCATCGGCGTGATCAGCGGCGGCAAGATGAAAATGGTGGGCACGATGGACGAGTTGCGCGCGGCTACTGGAAAGCAGCGGCTACGCGAAATTTTCCTCGATTTATTGGGGGTTTCCGAGTAATTTATGCGATTCCCACTGGTGGGGGCGATCTATCAAAAAGAGATGCTGGACCTGGTGCGGGACCGGCGCACGCTGATCAGCATGGTGGCGGTGCCGCTGCTGGTGATCCCGCTGATGTTGAACGTCAGCACGCGACTGATTTCGCGGTTGCAGGATAAGTCGGAGCAGGAAGCGAAGTCCATGGCGGTGGGCGTAAAGGTGACCACGCCTGCTCTGCGTGAAGCACTGGGAAAAGCGCAGATTCAGATCGTGGATCAGGACGATTTGAAGGACGCGGTGCTGAAGAAAACGGTGGCTGCCGGAGTGGAGGAGATTCCGGGGACGCCGGTGCAGGTTGAAATTTATGCGGACAACTCCAATCCGACTTCGAGCGCGGCGGCGGCGCGGGTGCGGGCGGCGCTGGACGAATTGAAGGGGCAGAAAATTCGCGAATCCTTGCGCAATTCCGGAATTCCGGAGAGCGTGTTGAACCCGTTCGTGGTGAAGCGAATCAATATCGCAGGGGCCCGGAAGATGGCGGGGATGGCGTGGGGCAGCGTTCTGGGCTATGTGGTACTGCTGTTGATGTTCACCGGAGGAATGTATCCGATCATCGATATGACGGCGGGGGAAAAGGAACGCAAGACGATGGAGGCGCTGCTGGCGTCTCCGGCTTCACGGCGGGAAATCGTGCTGGGAAAAAGTCTGGCGGCGATGACGGCCATTTTCATTACGGCGATCCTGACGCTGGGGAGTATGACGTTTTCGCTGAAGGGAAACACGATGAGTTCTAAATCGCCGGAGATGCAGGAGATGATGCGGGAAATGCCGCTCGACGCGCACTCGCTGACGCTGATTGCGATTACGCTGATTCCGATCGCCATGTTTGCGGCGTCCGTGATGTTCGCCATCGCACTGTTCGCGCGAAGTTACAAAGAAGGGCAGAGTTATCTGACTCCGCTGCTGATGGTTGTGATTTTTCCCGCGCTGCTCGGAGGAATGTCCGGCGTGGAGATGTCGCCGGCGCTATGCCTGATCCCGATTTTCAACGCCAGCCAGATGATTCGCGGCATCCTGCAGGGAGACGCGACCATGGCGAATTTCGCGATCACGACGGCGGCGAATCTGGCGTACGCGGGCGTGGCGTTCGTGGTGGCGACGAAGACGTTTGAGAAGGAGAGTGTGTTGTTTCGGAGTTGACGAAGAGATCGCTTTCCTGCGGTCGCGGCTCGGTAGGGATCCGGAAGCGCTATCGCTGGCAGCGCATGGCGCCACCCAACGAACAAGAGCCGGACCAGGGGTCCGGCGCAGACGGGGCGTCCGCCCTACCAAAACTTCCGCAGAGCACTAGACGTCCAGGAGATGGCCCATTTTTTCTTTTTTGGTGCGCAGATAATCTTCGGTCGAATCCATCGGGGCGACCAGGCAGGGGACTCGTTCGGTGACCGCGACGCCGCCGCGCTCCAGGGCTTCGATCTTTTCGGGATTGTTCGACATCAGGCGCACCGCGCGCAGGCCGAAGTAGCGTAGGATCGCGCCGGGCAGCACGTAGCCGCGCAGATCGGCCTCGAAACCGAGCTGTTCGTTGGCCTGGATCGTATCCGCTCCGTGGTCTTGCAGCTCATAGGCGCGCAGCTTGTTCATCAGTCCGATGCCGCGGCCTTCCTGATGCTCGTAAATCAGCATGCCGCGGCCTCCACTGGCGATGGTTTCGAGGGCCAGCTCCAACTGCGCGCGGCAATCGCAGCGCAGGCTGTGAAAAACGTCGCCTGTGAGGCACTGCGAATGGATACGCACCAGCGGCGGATCGCCGGAGATGTCGCCCATCTTGAGGACCACGGACTCTTCGACGACGCCGTCGGTGCGGCCTTCAAAACCATAGATGCGGAAGTGTCCGAAGCGGGTGGGGAAATCGGCCTCAGCGACCTTGCGGAGTTCTAATACTGGGGGCATGGGTGGGAACGACGAGTAACTTCATTATAATGAACGTGGACATGCCGCTGCAGCCGCCTATCGAGCAACTGCTGGTGATTCTGCTGGTGAAGCTGGCGGTCGCCGCTTCGCTTGCGAGTATTCTGACCCGCTCGCAACGATTCCAAAGGATGCTACTGCGGGAGGAAAGGACGCTGACGCAGCGCGTCCAGATGGCCGTGGTGTGCGCCGTGATTTTTGGTTTGGGCGTGGCGGTGCGGGTGGTCGGAACCGACAACGCTTATGCCGCGGTGGACCTGGGCCTCGAAGGCTGCCTGGTGATGGGGATGCTGGGCGGCTATGTGACGGGCTTCTTATCCGGAGTGCTGATTTCGATCCCCGCGATGTTCCATGGCGAATTGATGTCAATGCCGCTGCTGGCCGCGGTCGGCGTACTGGGAGGCCTGTTGCGCGACGTGGCGCCGGACAAGGAAGCGATCTGGAGATTTTCCCCGTTTCCGGACTTGAACCTGTGGCGGCTGGCCCGCAAGCGCGATTTGCGGCTGCCCGCGTTCAGCCTGCTGTGTATCGTGGCGATTCTTCTTACGGAGCTGCTGCGCTCCGGGATCGCTCAAATTCAGCCTCAGCACTATCGGGCCGTCTTCACGCTGCAACAAAAGTGGACCCATCTTTCGCCATGGACGATTGCCGCCGTCTACGCGACCACGTTGTTTTCAACCGTGCTGCCGATCAAGGTGTGGAATAATAATCGCAACGAAAAGAAGCTGGAGCAGCAGCAATTGCGGCTGAATGAAGCGCGCCTAGCGGCATTAAGCCGGCAGATCAATCCGCATTTCCTTTTTAATACCCTGAATTCGGTGACCTCGCTGATTCGCCAGGATCCGGACCAGGCGCGGCAAGTGGTTTATAAATTGTCGAAAATCCTGCGGCGTTTGCTGCGGCAGCAGGAGAATCTGACGGCGTTGCGGGAGGAATTGTCGTTTATCGACGATTATCTAGCCATCGAGATGGTGCGGTTCGGAGAGAAGCTGCGCGTGGTGAAGGACATCGATCCCGCTACGCTCGATATGCTGGTGCCGAGCATGCTGTTGCAACCGATTGTCGAGAACAGCATCCGCCACGGCTTATCGAGCAAGGTGGATGGAGGCACGGTGAAGCTGCGCAGCCGGCTGCTGGGAAACAGGCTCCAAATTCTGGTGGAGGACGATGGTGTGGGCATTCCGGAGAGCAAGCTGGCCACGCTGTTTGAGCAGGGAATCGGCGTCAGCAATGTGAATGAGCGGCTGAAGGTGCTGTTCGGGGACGACTATAAAATGTGGATCGACAGCCGTTTGGGGGAAGGAACGAGCACGGGAATCGAACTTCCGGAGCAGGTCAGTGGTACGGTAGGGAGAGTCGAATCGTTGGCTGTGACTTCGTAAGGGCGAATTTTTTGAGCGACCTGAATTATCCCATAACTCTGCCCCGCATGCAGGGCATGCCGCGCACGATCGCGGAACGCACCCGCCGGGTATACGATCACATTTCGGCGATCTATCCGGCCAGCACGTTTTTCTTCCATTCCAAAGCGCACGAATGCGTGATGCGGCATTCGGGGATTGAGAACGGGATGCAGGTGCTCGAAATCGCGACCGGGTCTGGGGAAATGTTCCGGCGGCTGGTGAGGGCGAATCCGGACGGGAAAACGTTCGGGCTGGATCTATCGCCGAATATGGCGGCACGCACGCAGCGCAGAGCGCGGCAGGAATTTCCGTCGGCCGAAGCCCATTGCGGCGCGGTCGATGTGCGCAGCATGCCGTTCCGCAAAGCGAGCTTCGATGCGGTGGTGTGCTGCTACCTGCTGGAACTGCTGGGTCAGGATGATATTCGTCTGACATTGCGGGAAATCGCCCGCGTGCTGCGTCCAGGGGGCCGATTCTCGCTGGTGGTAATCGGCCAGAACGCGCAAATATTCAATGGGCTTTATAAGATTTGCGGAAGCTTGGTCCCGGCGTTTTGGGGCCAGCAAATAGAAGAATCAGTGCCGAATTTAGTCCATAAAACAGGCCTGAAAATCGTCACCGATGAATTCGTCCGCCAAACAGGATACCCTTCGCGAGTGCTGATCGCGCGGAAGAAATAAACGGCTTCCGGGAAGAAGATTCATCCCTGATTAAGCTCTTTGACATGCAGGGGATGGGTGGCGCGCGCACTCATGAGTGCGGTGTCAGGACTCAACCTGTCTACAGTCCAAGAAAAGCTCGCCGACGCCACTATCAACGCTGTAGCGCCAATGAGCGCCCATTCCGTTGGAGCAGACAAGGGCACGCCGAATCTTAACAATAACGTCCATGCGATGACTAACGAAGCGCCAACGAAAACTTTTACCGGTCGCTTCGAGACGATGCCCCTGACCAATAAAACAAGCGGGACGGACACAATCAAATCGATCAGATAATGCTCACCAAAACCGACGGTTGCGAGCGCCGTGAACAAAACAAAAACGGATGCGATCGTAGGCGCAAGAAATCCGCCAATCTCAAATGCCGACACCAAAACCAACAATGCCCAGGTCATGTGCATGGAAGGCATTGCGTTGTTCACGCCCGTCGTCAACAGAACCGTCGCCTGCTGATGATCCGGCATCGCATCAGGGAACGCCGAACCAAACGCATAAAGCGGCCCTATCGCGGGACAAATTTTATAGAACAAAAATCCCGTAATTCCAGCGGCCACAAAAGCGTGCATCAGATTTATTTTCGCCTTGCCTTTCCACGAGGCCCAAGCATGAAACAACGGTGGAAAAATCAAAAGGCTTTTGTAGACCGATGATGCGGTAGAGCCGATCCAAGGAAATTCACGAAACATCATCACAACGGAGCGCCCCGAAAAACCCATAATCGAATCGAACCGGTAAAGCATCAGGTCGTAGCTTGCATGAGGAGCACCGTTTGTAAATTGCATCGCCAAGCCGGCGACCAATGAGAATACCGGCAACACCAGCGCATCCCGAAGCGGCAAAGCAAAACGGCGTGGTTCGACGGACATTATAAAAATACACCCCGCCCCCACGAAACCGCCAAGGCAGAGTAGAAGACTGGTAGACCCTTCATGGCTGAACTTCCCGCCACACAGCGTATAAATGAGCGCAAAAACGAACCCTACACTCATTGCGAAAGCGACCTGTTTCTTGCTTGGAATCGCCGCCAGGAAAATGAAGAATGCTCCGAAGAAACCACAAGCAATCATAGAATTGCTGCCGAGATGCCAAATCCCAATCGTCAGTTGGAGCGAAAGGAAGATTGTTGCGGCAACAATCGCTTGATATGCGTTTCTCATGGGGCTTCAATCGCCCTGATTTGCTCTGTTTTCAAGTCCGATCATCCCCGAGACGGCCCAAGACAACAAATTTTCGCCATAGTCATTTCATTCGGCAGTTTTTTTGAATTTCTACAGAGTGAACCGACCGCACGAAACGGTCTTATTGCAGCCGCCCCAGAATATTCGCCACGTAGCTCTGCGTCTCCGGAATCTGGGGGATCCCGCCCGCTTTATCCACCGTCCCCGCTCCGGCGTTATAAGCGCTCAGCGCCAGCGACACGTCGCCATGATACCGGTCGAGCAGTTGCCGCAGCAGCTTGGTCCCCGCATCGATGCTCGAAATGGGGTTAAACGGGTCGATCACCTGGAACTGGTCCTGCGTCGAGGGCATCAACTGCATCAGCCCCTGCGCTCCTTTGGGAGACACCACGCAGGGCCGGAAACCGGACTCCTGACGCGCGACTTCGCGAATCACCGATGAATCGACCCCGTTCTTCGCCGCCGCATTGTCAATCATCGCCGACAATTCCGGCTGGGCGATCGGCTCGCACAGCGGCTGGAACAGGAAGGACTGCCGGTCGGCCGCTACCATCGCGGCGGGAGGAGTCCAGGGGATGGTCGAGGCTCCGGCGGATCGAGCCTGTTTCTGCACCGAGGCGCGCTGCTGGTCGAGCGACGCCTGCATCGCCGCTCGGGCGCGATCGGCCTGGGTTCCCGTGTCCTGCATTAGAAAGAGAGCGAGCAACAATATCACCCTCTCTTTATCGGCAGGTCCCGCACGCTCCGGGAGTCGGATAAACCTGACATACTGATCCATTAATGCGCTGGTGGATACTCGCTCTCCTTTTCTTAGCGACTCTGATCAACTATATGGACCGCACGATTTTCGCGGTCCTGATTCCCGTGATGCGCGCCGACCTGCACATCGATGAGCGCATCTATGGCCTGCTGACGGCCGCGTTCTTAGCCGCGTACACGGTCGGCTATCTGGTCATGGGCCGGATGGTGGATCAACTGGGCACCAAGGCTGGTTTCGCCGTCGCGGCGGGAGTCTGGTCGATCGCGGCGGGGCTGCATGCCACCGCCGGCAGCGCGCTTCAGTTGGGCGGATTCCGAGCCATGCTGGGTTTCGCCGAGGCGGGCAATTTTCCAGCGGCGATTAAGGGCGTGGCCGAGTGGTTTCCGGTCGAACAGCGCGCCTTCGCCACCGGACTGTTCAACTCCGGATCGAATCTGGCGCAGGTGGTGGGGCCGCCGGTTTTCGTGGCGCTGGAACACGCCTTCGGCTGGCGCACATGCTTCCTCCTGACTGCGTCCCTGGGTGGATTCTGGCTGCTGCTTTGGTGGATGAGTTACCGCACGCCGGCCAAGGTCGAAATCGAAGAAAAAGTCGTGAAAGTGTCCTACCGGCAGGCGCTGAAGTACAAGCAGACTTGGGGTTTCGCCGTGGCGAAATTCCTCACCGATTCGGCTTGGTGGTTCTATTTATTCTGGCTGCCATTGTGCCTCCACGACCAGCGCCATATGAAGGATCACGAGTATGCGCGCGCGCTTTCGATTATCTATTTCGTGGCCTGTTTCGGAAGCATGGGCGGAGGCTGGCTTTCCGGGTTTCTGATGAGGCGGGGATGGGATAAAGGCAAGGCCAGGAAAACCGCGATGCTGATCTGCGCGGTGGCCATGCCGATCGCGGCGCTGGGAGTGGTGGTGCCGAATGTGACGCTCGCCGTCGGCTTGTTCAGCCTCGCGACGTCGGCTCATCAGGGCTTTTCAGCGAACCTGTTCACCACTACCTCCGACGTGTTTCCAAAGAGCGCCCTCGGCAGCGTGAACGGTATCGGCGGCTGCATGGGAGGACTGGGAGGCGTGATCTTTTCTGCGATTGTGCCCGGATACCTGGTCAAATTCGTCGGCTATACGCCTCTGTTTCTGATGATGAGCACCTTTTATCTAATCGCTCTCCTGGTGCTTCACAAGTTAATGGGCGACTTGCGTCCGGTCGTCACAACGTAAAATATTTCAGCATCCCTTCCCTTTACCCTAAGCGTCGTTGCACCTCTTGTTTGTCCGCATGCTTACGCATGGCGGTTCGGTGGCGGACTGATGTCTTCGTACATAATAGATAAGATGCTGCTGCGCCGCATGCTGCCGTATACGACTGCGGCCGTCCTGATTGCCTTCCTTTATGCCGGCTGGACGATTTATTCGCGGTTGACGGCGAATCGGCGGGCGGACGAAGAAGCGGCGGCACGAAAGCTTGCGTTCGACCAAAAAACACTGAACATGATCGGATCTGACCTGAAAATCACTCAATTTTACGCGAATTATGGCGGCGCGAAAACGCTGGTCTGTTACGGCGTCGCCAACGCCAAATCGGTCCGGATAGAGCCGGCCATCGAAGAGATTACGCCGTCGCTTGGCCGCTGCATCGAAGCCTCACCGCCGAAGACCACGGAGTACACGCTCACGGCCGAAGATGGCGCCGGACACAGCGTGACGCAGACGATTGTGGTGAAGGTCCACTAAATGCGCGAAATTATTTCACCGGCCAAAACCGTGTCCGGCCTCATCACCGTTCCGGGCGACAAATCCGTTTCGCATCGCTACGGAATGTTGACCGCGATCGCCGAAGGCGAAAGCAAGATCGCCAATTATTCCACCGGCGCCGATTGCCAATCGACGCTCGGCTGCATGCAGGCGCTGGGCGCGAAGATCGAGCGCAAGGACGGCTTAGTGATCGTCCAAGGCGGCCCATTGCAGGAGCCCGCGGGCGAGCTTGACGCCGGCAATTCCGGCTCCACCATCCGCATGTTGTCCGGCATTCTGGCGGCGCAGAAGTTTACTTCGCGAATCGGCGGCGATGAGTCTCTTTCGAAGCGTCCGATGAAACGCATCATTCACCCTCTGATGGAAATGGGCGCACAAATCGAAGCCACTGCGGAGCAGTTTCCTCCTTTGACCATTCACGGACGGCCCCTGCGCGGCATTGACTACACGCTGCCGATGGCCAGCGCGCAAGTGAAAAGCTGCGTTCTATTAGCCGGTCTATTCGCCGAGGGCGACACCATCGTCCGGGAGCCGGTTCGGACGCGCGATCACACCGAAATCGCCTTACAGGAGTTCGGCGCCGACATTGAAATCGAGCGGCGCGTCATCACGCTACGCGCCGGGGCGAAACTCACCGGGCGCGAATTGGTGGTGCCGGGCGATCTCAGCTCGGCCACTTTCTTTCTGGTCGCGGCGCTGCTGCTGCCGGAATCGAACCTGGTGATCCATGGCGTTGGATTGAATCCCACCCGTTCGGCGCTACTCGATTTTCTGGTCGGGATGGGCGCGCAGATCAAGGTGCTGGATTTGCAGCAGAGCGGCGGCGAAGTGATCGGCGATCTGCGCGTGCGCGCCTCGAAAGTCAGCGGCGGCGTGATCGAAGGTGCATTGACCGCGGCGCTGATCGATGAAATTCCGGCGCTGGCGGTGCTCGGCGCGGCCAGCGAACACGGATTGACAGTGCGCGACGCGGGCGAGCTGAGGGTCAAGGAAACCGATCGCATCGCGACCATCGAAATGAATCTGCGCCTGATGGGCGTGGAGATCGAGTCGGCGCCCGACGGATTTCATGTGCGCGGCAAGCAGAAATTTCATGCCGCCGAACTCGATTCCTTCGGCGATCATAGAATCGTCATGGCGTTCGCGGTTGCCGCGCTGGCCGCCGATGGACCCTGCGCAATCGACGGCGCAGAATCAGCAGGGGTGTCTTTCCCTGAATTTTTTAGTACACTTCGACAGATAGCAAGTTAGTCGGAGAGCTTCTATGAATCAGGCGACAGATCTCACTCTGCCCTGCCTTGTGCATGATTTGAACAACGTGTTTCAAACGCTGGTGGAGGCGGCGGATCTTCTTTCGGGCGATCCGCGCTGGGCTCCGGTCTCGGCCGTGATTCTGCGCAGTATCGAGCGCGGCAAGGGAATCACGACCAGCATGCAGCACACCGAAGAGCAGCAGGCTGCACCTTTTGAGACCATTCTTAGTAACGCGATCGCCTTCGCCGAGGATTCGCTGATTGGCGGCCGGGGTCCGGAAATTCGTTTTGTTTGCGATGTGGAGCCAGGCATCGAATTGCGCCGCACCTGGGCCTGGGAACGGGTTCTGATCAATCTTTTCTCGAATGCCATGCGCGCCATGCCGGACGGCGGCACGATTTACATTTCCGCGCGCTCGAGCGACGGCTATGCGCGGATCGTGATTCGCGATGAAGGAGAAGGGATCGCCCCGGAGATTTTGGCCGACCTTTTTCGTCCCCACGTTTCGACCAAAGTGCGCGGCGGACTGGGCTTGCACATTGTCGAGACCATCGTGAAGCAGGATGACGGTGAGGTGCGGGCCGCCAATCGCGCTGATGGCCGCGGTGCGGAGTTTGTCATCACCCTTCCGGCGGAGAAGCCGATCGCTCGTCCGGCGCATGCTTAAATAAAGGTGTGCGGTTCCCGATTCTCCTGCTGGCCGCCTCGGCCGCATTCGCGCAAAATGCGAATGACGCGAATGAAATCATCCGTCGCGCGTCCGATCGCGATTTCACTAACTTCGAAAATCGCAAGAACTACACCTACGAGGAACGAACTGAACTCCGGCAGTACGACGGCAAGGGCAAGCTGTCGAAAACCGAGGTCGAGACCAGCGAAGTTCTGATCCTCGAAGGCCAGCCTTACGAAAAACTGATCGCCCGCAACGACCAGCCGCTGTCTGCAAAGGAGGCGGCGAAGGAGCAGAAGAAGCTCGATAACGAAGTCGAGAAACGAAAACGGCAGTCGGCGTCGGAGCGGGCCAAGCTCGAAAAAGAACGCCTCGAAGAGAAAAAGTACATGCGCGAGTTTACCGAGGCGTTCGATTTCCGGATCCTCGGTGAAGAAGCGGTGAGCGGCAAGCCGGCGTGGATTCTTTCGGTGACGCCGAAGCCGGGCTACCGGCCCAGCAGCTCCGACGCGAAAATGTTCACCAAACTGCGCGGCAAGGTCTGGATCGATAAAGCCGAGTATCACTGGGTGAAGGCGGAGGGCGAGGCAATCGATACGCTTTCCTTCGGATTTTTTCTATTTCGCGTTTCGCCGGGCGCCACCGTTAGCTTCGAGCAGGTTCGCGTAAACGAAGAAGTGTGGCTGCCGGCGCGCATTTCGGTGCGAGCGGAAGCCCGCATCGCGATACTAAAAAAAATGCACGCCGAGATCGACATCACGTATCGCGACTACAAGAAATTCCAGGCCGACTCGAAGATCGTCGGCGAAGCGACGGAGCCGGCAGCGAAGAAGGATTAAGCGAGTTTTAATGTTCGCCTGCTAGGCTGGAAGCGGGAGTTTTTTGTGATGCGCTCTCTCGCCTTCCTGCTTTTTCTTCCGCTGTGCTCCGCTGCTGAATCCGACGCGCTTGCCATCTCGGCCACGATTCAGACCCGGCATTTACCTTTCGGCACGATTCTCGATCCGATTTTCGCCGCCGCGGATAGCAACCAGATTATCGATTACACACGCTGCGGCGATTCCGCGATTTGGACCGGCCACTACCTCGCTGCCGAGGCGTTTCGCTATAAAGTGACCGGCGCAGCCGACGCCCTGACAAATGCCCAGGGTGCGATCGCCGGCCTGAAGTTGCTCACCGATGTCACAGGCACCAATCTGCTGGCCCGCTGCGCTGTTCCGAACAATTCGAGCTATCTCTCAAGCATCGTCCAGCAGGAGTCCGCGAACGGCTCCTACATGGGTTCGTCCGCCAACGGAACCGCCTATACATGGATCGGCAACACGTCTCGCGACGAGTATATTGGCGCGTTTTTCGGGCTCGGCGTGGCCTACGATATGATCGCCGATGCGCCGACACGTGCTCAGATTGTGGCGCTGATCACGCGGCTGCTCGACAACTTGATCGGTCACCTCTGGACCATCGTGATGCCGAACCTTTCTGTCAGTACGACGTTCGTCATTCGTCCCGATCAGCAATTGACGCTGTTGCAAATTGGCCGCCACGTCGATTCCAAATACAACGCGGCGTACGATGCTCTCGCCGGCCTGGCGCCCTCGGTGATCGTGCCCATTACCGTCGATTGCGCCGATGTCCACGACTCCTACTTCAAATTCAATCTTGACTACATTTCGCTCTATCACCTGATTGGACTCGAGACTTCCAGCATCAGGAAATTTTTCTACACCGAAGCCTACGATGTTCTTCGCAACACTACAGGTACGCATCTGAACGCGCATTTCGACGCGATCGACCGGTCGATTCGCGGCCCCAATACCGGCCGCGATTATGACACCCGCAACTTCCTGGTTCAGTGGCTGACGCGACCTCGCCGGGATCCGTATGTGGATCTTGTGGGCGTCTACCCGTCCTGCGGCGCGGCGGGCACGGAGGCTTGCAATCCGATTCCGGTTCCGGCGCGCGTGCCTACCGATTTTCTGTGGCAGCGCGATCCGTTTCAGCTCGCGGGCGGAGGTAGCGGGACCATCGAAGGAGCGGGCATCGACTACATCCTGCCCTATTGGATGGCCCGTTTCTACGGCGTGGAAACGCAATAAACAAAAAATGGTTGCGCCGTCTTGGGGCGATGGTTCATAGTAGATTCTGGCAGTTGTAAATCTATGGACTCGGGCACTCGATGGCGGAAAAGTTCTTGTTCCTCACCGAACTTCTGGGCCTCAAGGTCTTTGACCTCAAGGGGCGAAGGATCGGTGTGGTTAAAGACGCCGCCGTGGTGCCGCTGGTCGATCCGGTTCGCGTCGACCGGTTTCTAATCGGCGGCGTGGGCACGGCCTGGCTCACCGTCCGCCACGATCAGATTCGTTCGATTTCGCTTGACGGAATTCATCTGCGCGACGAGAATCTGACGCCTTACCATTCCGACGAGTACATGCTCCGGATGGTGCGCGATCTGCTCGACCAGCAGATCATCGACGCGCACGGACGGAAGGTGGTCCGCATCAATGATGTGACTTTTGAGCGCATGATTGAGGACAACGCCGATGCGCTCTGGGTGCTCGAAATCGATATTGGAATCCGAAGTATTTTTCGGCGCCTGCTGCAAGGCGTGGTCCCGCCGCGTCTGGTGCGGCGCTTGCAAGGCCGCATTCCACCGAACTCGATCCGCTGGGAATTTTGCAATATCATTGAGCCGGATCCGCAGCGGCGGCTGCGCCTGAATATTTCCAACCGCCTGCTGGAGGATATGCATCCCGCGGATCTGGCGGACATTGTCGAGGAGCTTTCGCCGGAAGATCGCGAATCGATTTTCGAAAATATCGATAGCGAAGTGGCGGCCGATGCATTGACCGAAGTGGATCCTGAAATTCAGGCCAGCATTCTGGAATCACTGGAGACCGAGACCGCGGCCGATATCGTGGAAGAAATGTCGCCCGACCATGCCGCGGACGCGCTGGGCGAATTGGGCGCGGAAACCAGCGAGGAAATTCTGGAGGAGATGGAACACGCGCCGAAGGCGGAGGTTCGGGAACTGCTGGAGTTCGAGGAGGACACGGCGGGCGGCATGATGAACACCGAGTTCGTCTCGCTTCACGAAGATGCTACAGTGGCCGATGCGTTGCAGGCGCTGCGGCAGAACGAAGACCTGCTGGAGAGCCTGAATACCATGTTCCTGGTGGACGCCCAGGAGCGATTGAAAGCGGCCGTGCCTCTGGCGCGATTGTTTTTGCATGAAGGCGCGACGAAGCTGGGGACGCTGGCGACCGACAATCTCCTGGAAGTCAAAGTGACGGAAAAGCAGGTTCACGTGACGGAGATGTTCGACAAGTACAACCTGTTGACGCTGCCGGTGGTCGATGAAGACGGGAAGCTGGCTGGCGTGATTACGGCGGATGACGTGATCAGCGTGCTGCGGCAACGTTAGAACATTTTCGCCTGCTAACGAGTTATCATGCGAAGACCCGCATGACACGCTTTCTTCGCGCTCTTCCGCTTCTGGTTTTCGGCGCGCCGATTTTTTCGGCAGACACCGTTGATCTCGATCACTTCACGAGCGAACTGCGTCCGATAATTGAACGCTACAGCGCCGATCAGCACAGCCTGACCCGCACGTATCCCATCCGCCTGAGCGCGACACGCCGGGCCCGATTTGAGCGGTTTGTCGCGGAGAATGAGGCGGATCTGCGCAAGTTCAATTTCGATACGCTGAGCCATGACGGCCAGATCGACTACCTGCTTTTCCGTAATCATCTGGAGCATGACCGCAGCCAGCTTCAGCTCGATACTACACGGATGGCGGAGCTGGAGCCGCTGGTTCCCTTCGCCCAGACCATCATCGATTTCGAGGAAGCGTGGCGAAGGATGGAGCCTCTCGATTCCAAGAAGGCCGCGGCGACGCTGGCCGATCTGGTGAAGGCGATCGATGCCGCGCGGCGGGCAAATGCAAATGGAGCGAAGGTGAAAGGAACGGTCGCAAATCGCGCCGTGGCGCGGCTGACCGGGCTTCGCAACAACCTGAAGGAATGGTTCGGATTCTATAACGGCTACGATCCGATGTTCACCTGGTGGTGCGACGATCCTTATAAAAAGGTCGATCAGGCGCTCGATTCCTACGCGAAATTCGTGCGCGAAAAGTTGGCTGGACTTCATCCGGGCGATGAGGAGACGATCGTCGGCGACCCGGTAGGGCGGCAGGCGCTGCTCGACGATCTTGCCAGCAATATGATTCCGTACACGCCGGAGGAGTTGATCGCGCTGGCGAAGCAGGAGCTCGCCTGGTGTGAGCAGGAGATGATGCGCGCGTCGCGCGAAATGGGATTGGGGAATGAGTGGCACAAGGCGCTCGAAGTGGTGAAGAACAAATATGTCGAGCCCGGCAAGCAGACGATATTGGTTCACGATCTGGCCGAAGAGGCCATCGCTTATGTGGAAAAACATGATCTGGTCACCGTTCCCGCGCTGGCCAAAGAAGACTGGTGGGAGGAGATGCTTTCGCCCGCGCGCCAGCTTACCAGTCCATTTTTTCTGGGCGGCGATATCATCCTGGTTTCATATCCCACCAATACGATGACCGAGGAACAGAAGCTGATGAGCATGCGCGGCAACAACGAGCACTTCTCGCGCTCCACGGTTTTTCATGAATTGATTCCCGGTCATCATTTGCAGGGTTTCATGTCGCAGCGCTACCGCCCGTACAGGCGGCCGTTTTCGACTCCATTCTGGAGCGAGGGGAACGCGTTCTATTGGGAGATGCTGCTGTGGGACATGGGCTTTCCGCGCGGCCCGGAGGACCGTATCGGCATGCTGTTCTGGCGCATGCATCGCTGCGCGCGCATCATTTTTTCACTGAGCTTTCATCTGGAGCAACTGACGCCGCAGCAGTGCGTGGATTTTCTGGTGGAGCGGGTGGGGCATGAGCGCAGCACTGCGGAGGCCGAAGTTCGCCGGTCCTTCGACGGGTCCTACGAGCCGATTTATCAGTGCGCGTACATGCTGGGAGCTTTGCAGTTTTATGCCATGCATAAGGAACTAGTGGACTCCGGAAAGATGACTAATCGTGCTTTTCACGACGCGATTCTGAAGGAGAACAGTATTCCGGTGGAGATGATTCGCGCCGATTTCATTCAGCAGAAGCTGACGCGCGATTTCAAATCGAGCTGGCGTTTTTACGAGCCGGTCGCGCACAAACCGTAAGATCGTAGCTGGCCTGGACCAGTTCCTTGATTTCCTTCCAATCAAGCTTGCCTTTGGCGTGAAGAGAAATCCATCCGCTATGGTGCATATACGGAGTCTTGAAGAAGCGCGGATCTTCGAGAAAGATCCCGGCCTCGCTTTTCAGGACCTTGAAGGCGATGGCGGGCGCGTCCTTTTCTCCGTGAAAAACACAGAATGGTTTTTTATTGAACCGGAAAAAGGGATGCCCGAAGTTAGTAGTCTCCACCGCAGCGGGCAAAGCAAGACAGATTTTTCGCAGCCGTTCAATCATTTTTTCTTCGCGAATCTTTCGATCCCGCGCCTGGCGTCTTCAGTCATCCTGGCCAATGCGTTCGCGCGCGCACCGGCTTCAATCGCGGCATCGAACGTCATGCCGTCGATGTGATACAGCAGACTCTTGGTCAAGCTTACCGCCGACGCCGGCTTTGCGGCGAGTATTTCCACATACGATTCGACGCTCGCCTCAAATATTTCGTCGGGATAGGCGTGGTTGATCAGGCCTATTAGGCGAGCGGTAGAGGCGTGAATGGGGTCGCCGGTGGTGAGCAACTCGAAGGCGATTTTTTCGCTCACCGAACGGCGCAGGATCGCCATCACCATGGCTGGAATGAATCCGATTTTCACTTCGGGATAGCCGAATTGGGCCGATTCGGCCGCCAGAATGATGTCGCAGGCGGTAGCCAATCCGCAGCCTCCGGCGAGCGCGCGTCCACGCACCGCGGCGACCACCGGCTTGGGATGATGGCGGATCGCTAAAAACAAATCGGCAAGTTCGTGCGCCGTGGCGAGATGGTCCAGCACTCCGTCGGTGGCCGCGCGATCGAAGGCGGCAAGATCCGCTCCGGAACAAAAATCCTGGCCGGCGCCGGTGATGAGCACGACACGGACCTGTTCATCTTCCGCGGCCAAAGCGAGCGTATCTTTCAACACTCCGATCAGTTCATCGTTCAGCGCATTGCGCTTTTCCGGACGATTCAGAGTGATGCGGGCGATGGCACCCTCGGCGTTATAGAGGATCGACATCGATTTCCATGCGCAAAAGCGCGGAGCTATATGTTTTCCCTTGCGGGTCCGCCT
>Ga0208193_1000700_pt1 | contig 16324 bp, 12 predicted proteins | sample June2015DPH_17_2_FD_184716 | JGI IMG/M metagenome (GOLD analysis project Ga0208193, IMG submission 184716) | Peatland microbial communities from SPRUCE experiment site at the Marcell Experimental Forest, Minnesota, USA - June2015DPH_17_10... | ecosystem: Environmental > Terrestrial > Soil >... | reverse complement strand
GGCTACCAATCGGACCACCCCAGACTACTGGGACCTGCACCATGCCGCGGCGCTTCGCTTCCGGGATCTTTATGCCCAGTACAACTTGGTGGATGACCCGTCGGCACCCGTCGCCGGGGTGCGGGTGTTGAGAATCACCAACAGCGAAAGCGACTTCCCGTTTTTATACCTGCTCTCGAAGAGGCTGGATACTGCGCCCCCTGCGGGAAACTATGTGTTTTCCGTGTATGTAAAAGCCGACCGCCCGCGAAGTCTGTTGGAGCTGGCGCCGGCGTGGGAGCTGATGGATCAAAAGATCACTCGGACGGTAACGACGGAGTGGCAACGATATTCCGCCGAATTTCGGTATGACGGTTCCGACAAGGTGTGGCTCGGTCCGATGCTGAATCTTCCCAGCAGGGGAACCTATTGGATCGCTGCGCCGCAGTTTGAGGCCGGTAGCCAACCGACTCCTTATGCTCCGGCTGCGGAGGACGTCCATCTCGGGATGCGGACCGCCGCTCAACGAAGCGCTGCCGCGACCGCCGTTGCGGCGCTCGCGTCGGCAACGGGTTTCACGCCGGCGACGAGGATCTCGGCAAAATTTGAATTCAGTATGTATACCGACGAATCGGCGGCGCGGCTCAAAGTCAGCAATGCCTCGGACTCCAAATTCGAAGGCATCGCTGCCTGCAGCCGGCCTTCTTCGCCGAGTGACAAGTCCGCTCTCTTTTCTGCGCCGATCGCGCTCGAGCAGGGGCAAACCGCAGTCCTCGAAGTCCCTCTCGGCGGCTTTGCTCCGGGCGCCTATCCCTGTTCGGTGATCGGATCGGGCCGGTCCGCATCGGCACAGCTAATCGTATTGCCGCCCAATCCGCTGACGGTGCGCATCAATCAATTCCGCAATACCTTGGAGTTGAACAGATCCGGATACTACATCCGAGGCATGATGGTTGGAGGATACGTTCCGCCCGATTGGTACGTTTCCGATGTCGTCGACCACGGAGTCAACACCCTGCTCGTTTACCCGCGTTCAGAGGCGAACGGCGATTTGCATTTCGAGGAGCTGGATGCAGTGCTTAGAGTGACTGCAAAGTACGGCCTCAAGGTCATCGTCGGACCGCCTGTCGCGGGGCCAAAGAACGATTCCTGGAAGTCTGTGCTGGATCGCTTCTGCGATCTGGTTCGCAGGTATCGCAACAGCCCGGTCATCATCGGATGGTTTGTAGCCGACGAGCCATATGCACCGTCGTTGCATAAGAATGATCTGATCGACCTCTACGACAGGGTCAAGGCCATCGATCCCTATCGGCTGGCATTCATCAATTGGGTTTCCGATGATATTTCCAGCACGGTGGGTGTGGAACCCCACGGTTCGCTCGCGGCCTCGGATCTTTATTCGATCGATTATTACCCATTCGGCTTCAGCAAGAACACTCTCGAAGGCTACACATTGGAGACGATTCGGGCGCTGAGAACCGGCGCCCAGGCAGGACGGCCGGGACATTCCTGGCTACAGCTGTATGGTAGTTTGGACGCCTTTCGCGAGCCCACCGGCGATGAGCTGAACTACATGGCCTATGTCAATCTCATCTACGGCGGCAACTACAGTTATTGGCAAACGAAATCCAATGCCAAACCGACCTGGGATCGGCTCGGCAAGATCAACGAGGAAGTCAGGATTCTTGCGAATCAACTGATGTTGAATCCAGGCGCGTCGGAACTAAAGGCGCCGACGCTCATGGGGCACTATCTATATTCGGCATGGAAAACCAAAACCGACTCCTACCTCATCGTCCTACACGTCTGCAGTCAGACCGAATCATTCGCCCTTGACCTGAAATCTATTTTCGGGCCAAAGGTCTCCCAAGTTAGGACTTACTTCGACGATGTATCCGTCGACATCTCAGGTGCCATGCTCAATGACTCGTTCAATGCCTATGGGACCCGGGTATACAAAATCAGTGAGAAAAAGTGATCCCATGATCAGCATCATCACTCCCTCGTTCAATCAAGGGGCGTATATCGAGCAGACCATTCAATCCGTGCTGCATCAGGACTACGAGCACGTCGAACACATCGTGGTAGATGGGGGATCGACGGACGGTACCGTCGATATCCTGAAGCGCTACCCGCATCTCGTCTGGGTGTCCGAGAAGGATCGTGGCCAGGCGGATGCGCTGAACAAGGGTCTTGCGCTCGCGAAGGGGGATATCGTCGGCTGGGTCAATTCCGACGATTACTATGAGCACGATATTTTCGGTTCCGTCGCCGCCTGTTTTCAAAGAACGAGCGCGCAGTGGATGGTCGGAAACCTCGCCGATGTATTCGATGATGGCTCGCAGGTCGTCTTCCGGCGCAGTCCGACGATCACTTTCGCTGCGCTGGTGCGGGATCCCGATATTGTGAGGCAGCAACCCACCTTCTTTCGGCACGAGGCATTGACGTCGGCGGGCGGCTGGAACGCGGATCGATACATGGCCATGGACTACGACTTATGGGTCAAGCTAGCGAAAGTCTCGCCGCCGACGATGGTGGACGAGAATTGGGCCTACTTTCGCAATCACGCCGCGCAAAAGAGCGGGCGCATCAATATTCTGCGGCAGTCGAAGGAGATCGCCGCCATTCTGCGCCGCGAAAAAGTCGCGTGGCGGCTGATTGCACGTCATCGAACCAAGAAGGCCTGGTATTGGATGAAGGGCCACGCCAAGGAACGATTGATCGGCCTCGGAATCGTTCCGCAACGATATCGGGGGCGCCCGATTCGCCTCGGGAAATAGATCTGCATGAAAATAGTTCATCTGACCTGGGGGCTCGATGTGGGCGGAGCGGAAACCATGTTGGGCGACATCGCCAGCGAGCAGGCCGTCGAGCATGAAACCTGGATCATCGTCGTCAACCGGGACATCGATACATCGCTCGCGCGAGACATGGGTCCGCCCACGCGATTGGTGACCCTGGGCCGGCCTCCCGGAAGCGCCAATCCATGGCATCTCTTCAAGCTGCTTCTGTGGCTATGGCGGATCGACCCCGATGTGGTGCACGCCCATCAAGACAGCTTCATCCGCCTCAGAAGGCTGATCCGGGCGCCGATGGTTCTTACCCTCCATGGTACGCGCTTGCCCTTGGGCGATGGGCTCGCCGCCTATGACTCGGTGTGCTGCATCAGCGAGGCGGTCATGGACGAAGTCCTATCCCGCTTCCCCGCGTGCCGGCCGCAGGTCATTCGCAACGGTATCAATTTTGAGGCTGTGAAACTCAAAGCCCATTACGGGTCGAGTCCATTCCGCATCGTTCAGGTCAGCCGGCTGGCTCACGACATCAAGGGACAGGACTTGCTGATTCGCGCGCTGCGGCTGGTCCTGGATAGCCTGGGCGAAGGCAGCGCCTCAGTGGACTTCATCGGGGGCGGAGATTCCCTGAATTATTTGCAACAACTGTCCGTCGATTGTGGAGTCGATGGACAGTGTCGATTCTTGGGCGCTGCCACGCGGCAGTTCATCTACGATGCGCTCCCCCAATACGACCTGCTGGTACAACCATCGCGCTTCGAAGGGTTCGGCCTGACGGTCGTCGAAGGCATTACGGCAGGGTTGCCGGTATTGGTCTCCGACATCGAGGGGCCCATGGAAATCATCGCGGGCGGCCAGCTTGGCTGGTCTTTCAAGTGCGAGGATGCGCAGGATCTTTCGAGCAAGATAGTGGAATTGATCGCACTGTCGCGCGAGTCCGATTTTGCCGATCGGATGCGAGCTCGGGCCGTACTTGCGCACGGCCGCTTCGATATCAAGTTGACGGCACAGAGGTATATCGATGAGTACACGCGGCTGGCTCCCGCGGCGGGAACGGCGCGATCAAATGCATAGCCCGGACGCTACACACAATGGTCCTACACGCCCTACAGCGATGGTGATCGACGCCTGCAATTTCGTCGAGTATCCCGTCGGAGGTCAGCTGACCACCATCAAGCAGCTGATCTCGGTCTTCGGTAACCGTTTGGCGTTGGTCGGAATTTCCACCGCCGATGAGCCTGTGGGCCGGTGGATGAAGAAGCACATCGACGGCGTCGAGTTCGATTTCTTCAGCTTCGGCAGAGTCGATCCGACGATCAAACAGCCGCGCATTCCGCGGCGTCTTTACACCTATCTTCGGCTCAAGTTGTACAGGAAAGGGATACTGTCGCTGGGTGTCAACGCCGCCTTCATCATCGCGCCGGAAGTGATGCTGACGATCGAAGCGTGGGGTCTGCGCATTGCCTACACTTTCGCGGGCGTCGAAAATCCACTGGCCATGCCGAGATATCCCATCGGCAGGTGGTTGGCGGCTCCATTTGAAAGAAGATTTTTTTCGGCGCTGGAACGGCGCAGTGAACTGATCATGGCCGCTGCCGATCGGAAGGCAATTGAGGGCATGAAGGAGCGAAGCGGCGGGGTGTTGTCGCACAGGCCGGTCCTATCGTCTCCAACCCTCGCGGACGCGAAGATATTCTACGTCGACCGCAAGGAGGACCCGGCTCCGGGGCCTGTGCTGGTGAGCTGCGGCCGTCTGAACTGGGTCAAAGGCTGGGACTTGGTATTCGACGCGTTTTTGCAGGTGATGAAGCAAGTTCCGGCCGCGCGCCTGTACTTCGTCGGCGATGGCGAGGATCGCGGCAAACTCGAGACGCGAATCGGCGCGGCTGGGGTGGGTCATTCGGTGTTCATCACAGGCTTTGTGAAGCCGGCGGAAGTGGCCCGGTATCTGAATTCCGCACGGCTATTCTTGCTGGGTTCACATAGGGAGGGATGGCCGACGGCGCTCGTTGAAGCGGAAGCGTGTGGTTTGCCTGCCGTGGTGACCGATGTCAGCGGCGCCTCCAGTCTCATCGAACAGGGACGAAACGGCTTCATCGTTCCCAATCGGGACGCGGAGGAATTTGCCGCGAAAGTCATCGCCGCATTGAACCTGGAGTGCCCGAACCCGACTTCGCTGCGGATAGGGGGCCGGCATTCCCTCGACAGCTGGAAGGAAAGCCTCTCGGCACTATGGGAGCCTCTACGTGACTGATTGTCACATGAAATTAATAGCCGTGAGGCACTCTGCATTCGTAGCGGCCGCTATCAGCCAATTCGCTCACGCAGTACCAACCAAAGAAACAAAGGCGCGGATATCATGGTTCGACGCCACAATCGCTTTGGTTCTCGAGGCAGCCGATAGAGCCACTCCAGACCCAGGTCGCAAATCCATTGCGGGGCGCGCTGCGTCACTCCGGCGTAGTAGTCGAATACGGCGCCAATCGATCCGATGACCGGAACTTGCAGCCGCGCGGCATTGAGGGCTACCCACTTCTCTTGCTTAGGGGCCGTCATTCCCACCCAAAGCACGTCGGGCTTGAATTGACATATTCTCTGCATCATCTCGTCATTTTCCTCTCGCGACCATTGCCGAAAGGGAGGAGACAGGGTTGCCACGCCAACGCGGGGGAAGGTGTGCGCCACGCGCGCAACCAATTTTGCCAGCACTTCATCGCGAGAACCGAAGAAAAACGCCCTGCCGCCGGTTCGATTCAGCGCCCTCATGACCGATACGAAGAAATCCGAGCCCGTGATCCGTGGACCGACGGAGATCCCTGCCAGCGCCGCGGCCCATGTGCAGCCGACGCCGTCGGCGACGACGGCGTCGGCTCTTTCGAGGGCGTCGCGAAATTCAGCATCCGCATGTGCGACGACGAGTGAGTGGGGGTTCGCGCAGGCAAAAACAAAGGATTCGTGGCGCTCCTGCATCGCAGCCTCTGCCGCCGAGACCAGCTCTGGCAAGGAGCGGGTCCCAATGCGAACCCCCAACATTCGGCCCTCTGACACGGCTTCTACCCTTTGCAATGAATCTGCAATGACTCTCTTGTATAAGAACGCCAGCCGGTAAATAGGCGACGCCGCTTCCCGCCGCATTATATCTGTCGAACTCGAGACGCGCTGCTGCGCGCTGCGGCTGTCTATCTATGAAAGTACTGATCGTACATAACAAATACCGTACTTCCGCACCCAGCGGCGAAGATGTCGCCGTGGGCAACGAGCAGCGCATGCTGGAGGATCGCGGAGTGGAGGTGGTCGCCTTCGAACGGTGTAACGACGATCTCGACGATTCCTCGATGACAGCCAAGACTTCCATGGCCATCAACACGATTTGGTCCCAGCGGTCGCGGTCCGAGCTGCGGAATGTTTTGCGGCGCACCCGCCCGGATGTCGTCCACGTTCACAACACGTTTTCGATGATTTCCCCCAGTATCTACGGTGCATGCAAAGCGGAAGGCGTACCGGTGGTACAGACATTGCACAACTTCCGATTTTTCTGCCCGTCCGCATTATTCCTGCGGGACGGCAAGCCTTGCGAAGAGTGCCTGGATAGGAGCCTGCTGCAATCGGTGCGGCATCGGTGCTACCGAGGGTCCGTGAAAGCCACCGCGACTTTGGCGGCGATGCTGACCCTGCATAGAGCCATCGGCACGTATTCGCGCGATATCGACCGCTACATCGTGCTCACGCAATTTGGGCGGCGCAAAGTGGCAAAGGCCGGGATAGCGGAAGACAAGCTGGTCGTGAAGCCGAATTTCGTACGTAATCCGCCGCCGCCGGGCGGCGGGGGCGGTGGGTACGTGGCTTACGTAGGCCGGTTGCTGGAAGGCAAGGGGACGAAGACGCTTGTGGAGGCGTGGCGTCATCTGCCATCGGTCAAGTTGAAGATCGTGGGTGACGGCGCCTTGCGCCCGGAGCTCGAAGCGCTCGCACGCTCCCAGAATCTCAATATCGAGTTCCTGGGCATGCAGAAGCGTCCGGCGGTCATGGACGCCATCTCGAACGCCGACCTGCTCATCGTCCCGTCCGAAGTGTACGAAGGCTTTCCGCTGGTCATCGCGGAGTCGTTCGCGTGCGGTACGCCCGTGCTGGCCTCGCGCGTCGGCAGCTTGGAGGAGCTAGTCGAAGAGGGAGTGAATGGCAGAAAATTCGCCGCCGCGGATCCTGAGGAACTGGCCGGTGCGGTACGCGTCATGCTGGCTGACAAACCGGCCCTGCACAGGATGCGTGCCAATGCCCGCGCCTACTTCGATACGCATCTGACGGAGCAGGCAAACTACGCACAATTGATGAACATCTACTCCGCCGTCATCGCGGAGCCGCGCTGCCGAAGCCGGCAGGGCTCTTTACTCTAAGGACGATCATTCTGTGGATCATCACAAGCTGTTTTCCGTTATCACGACCATCCAGCCGCCGACGCCCTGCGTACGGGATTTGGCCGTTCTCCTCGATGCCATACGGGCTCCATTGATCATAGTCGGAGATTCGGCGGGGCCTTTTGCGTATCCGCTGGCGGGAACGGATTTTTGGAGTTTGGAGCGGCAGAAGTCGCTGAGCTTTTCTCTGTCTTCACTGCTGCCTACGAAGCACTACAGCCGGAAAAATATAGGCTACCTCGTAGCGATGTCGATGGGGGCGGAATGCATTTACGAAACCGACGATGACAATGCGCCGTTGCCGGAATGGACTGCTCGAACACTCGAGATCGACGCTGTCGGTCTGGCGCAATCCCGTTGGATCAATGTATACCGTTGGTTCTCAGAGAATTTGATCTGGCCGAGAGGATTGCCTCTCGAGTTCATCCGCGACGCGTCCACCATGCCCGTGCAAGCGGCACCTAAACGACTGTACCGGGCGCCGATCCAGCAAGGGCTCGCGAACATCTCCCCCGATGTCGATGCAGTCTGGCGTCTCGTGTTGGATGCCGAATTCAGCTTCAATCGCGGGGAGAGCGTCATGCTCCCGGCGGGCTCCTGGTGTCCCTTCAACAGCCAAACGACCTGGTGGTGGGACGACGCTTTTCCACTGCTGTATCTTCCGAGTCATTGCTCCTTTCGCATGACCGACATCTGGCGCAGCTTCGTGGCGCAGAGATGCCTGTGGGAGCTGAATCTCGGATTGGCATTCCATGCTCCGGAAGTCTATCAAGATCGCAATCCCCATTCGTTGTTGCGGGACTTCGACTCCGAAATACCCGGCTATCTGAGAAATGATGCCTTGATTTCGTCTCTGGAGAAATTGCAGCTACAGCCGGGGCTCGAGTGCGTGACGGAAAACGTCGTTCGTTGCTACGAACGGCTCATTAAAGATGGCTTTATGCCGAAAGAGGAAATGCCGCTGGTGCGGGGCTGGGCGCAAGATATCGAGCATATTCGCACGGGTACCCACGCGAGGGTGCCAAGTTTTGCATAAGGAGCGGGCAACGCAGAATATCGAATAGCGCCGGAGGGCATTTTGCAGAACATCGCTTTCGCGTCAATTGGGGATCCGAGAGATGCCAGGACTTGGTCCGGCACTCCTCGAAATCTAATCCTTGCCTTGGAGGAGGCGGGATGCTGCGTGACGGGAGTGGATCTGCAATTGCCGCCGGTAATCCGCAGGCTGCTCAAAGGTTTGAGCATGGGTACGGGCATGGGATCCGACTACATGCGAATGAGGGCGACTCGGAGAATAGTGAGCGCGCGACATCGTCTAAAGTCCCATCAACCGAAGCCCACCATACACATGGGCACGTTGACCATGCCCGTTGGATCGACCCGAACGAGCGGCGGACCGCACTACATATTCATCGACTCAACTTTTCACTTGCTGTCGAACAACGAGTTTACGGGATACGATGTTCCGCAGAAATCGCGATTCGACGATCTCGAACGAAGGTCCGTCCACAGCGCCGAACATCTCTTCGCAATCTCCGAGTATGTTCGAGAGGATCTCATCGGGCACTACGGCGTACCTCCCGATCGCATCACGGTGGTCGGCACGGGGCGAGGGAAAATAACACCCTACTTCGGCGCCAAGGAGTACAAAGATGGCACCGTATTATTCGTGGCGAAGGAACGATTTGAGGAAAAAGGCGGCAGGCTGTTGCTGGACGCATTCCCGAAACTAACGAGCGTGTACCCCAAGGTGAAACTGATCATGGTGTGCGAGCGCAAGTACCAAGCCTTGGTGGAGTCGGTTCCGAACGCCATGTTCAAGACATCTCTGCCCTGGGAGGAGCTCGAGTCGCTTTTCCACCAGGCAGCCTTATTTGCCATGCCCGCATTGCACGAGCCTTGGGGGCTGGTGTATTTGGAAGCGTTGGCCTCCCGGTGTGCGGTCCTCGGGCTTGATCGGAATGCACTGGCAGAAATCACCGCTGGCGGGAAGTACGGCTTTCTGGTCCGACATGCGACTCCCGCGGCGATTGCGGATGCCCTGATTCACGCGTTCTCGGACGCCGAGAGATTGCAATCCATGGCCGCGGCAGGCCAGGAACACTGCCTGTCGACTTATTCCTGGGCCCGGACTGCGGCACTCATTCGGCAGCGGCTCGTAGATGCATAGGCGCTTGCACCGATGAAAGAAACGCCGACCGCGTTAAGAAGCAGGACCCTGCGCCATGCGGGATCTTCCTTGGTGCAGCTGCTCGTCTCGACGATTTCGCTATTCGTGCTTTATCGCGTCGTGCTGGGGATTTTCGGCCCCCGGGAATTCGGGGTCTGGTCGCTGGTGGTAGCGGCGACCTCCGTGGTCGGTCTCTCCAATATGGGGCTTACCGGCGCCATCACCAAACACGTGGCGGACAGCAAGGCGGCGGGGGATCCGCATCGTCTGGCAGGCCTCATCGAGACCTCCGTGGTTTCGGTGGCTCTGTTTTCGATGCTATTGGCCCTCGCGGGCGCTCCGCTCATGAAGCTGTACTTCGCCGCGACTCTGAGCGGCGATGCCCTTCAAACGGCCGTGGCCATTCTGCCGATTGCATTGGCGGCCTTCTGCCTGTCCATGATCACGGCGATCTATCAGTCCGCCCTATATGGTTGCCACTTGATCGTACAGCGGAACGGAATATTGATCTTCGAGTCGATTTCTTTCCTCGCTCTTTCCATCGGTCTGGCATCGCGCTATGGATTGTTTGGGATGGTTTATGCACGGGCGGCGCAAAATCTCATCACCCTGGTGCTGTCCGCCGCGATTCTCAAACGGCACGTACCTCTCCTGGCCTGGATCCCGCTCCGCTGGAAAAAGATATACTTCAAGGAATTGATCGGCTATGCGCTGAGCTTCCAATTCATCGCCTTGCTGAACATGGTGATGGATCCTTTGACCAAGGGCATGCTCAGCCGATTCGGTTCCCTGGAGATGGTGACCTACTTCGAAATGGGTTCGCGCCTGATCGGGCAGGTGCGTGGCCTCGTGGTGAATGCCAATCAAGTCCTGGTCCCGACTTTTGCCGAAATGAGCCGCGATGGCGCGACGCAAGTCGAAACGCTGTTTCGAAAGTCTTATGCAGTCATTTTTTATGTGACCGTTTGCCTATTCGGGTTGCTTGCCGCCGGGTTGCCGCTCTTAGGCCTCGTATGGCTCGGCGTCGACCAGCCGATCTTCATCAAAATCACCTCCATTCTATGTGTGGGATGGTTAATCAATACACTGACGGTCCCCGCCTACTTCGCCTGCCTGGGGACAGGGGACATGCGTGCGGTAGTGGGGTCACACTTGACGATGTCCGTGCTCAATCTGGCGTTGGGATACGGTTTCGGCAAGTTGTGGGGCGGATACGGGGTGGTTACAGGATGGACGATTGCCCTCGGCGTGGGCGGGCTGGTAATACACATCGGGTATTGCTTGAGAAGCAATTTCGGTCTGAGAAGTTTGGTGCCGCCCCGAGGGATCAGTCTCGTTCTGTTTTGCGGTCTCGGGCTCTTCCTCGGACGGTTCACGACAGAATGGGTGCGTACGCTCGATCCATCGAGCCTGCTGGCCTACATCCCGACGGGAAAACTGCGGGCTGAGGACATCATGGCGTCGGCTGCGGCACTCCTTGGTTTCGTGGCCATCTTCCTTGCACCGGCCTTGTTGCATCCGATTAGAGGCGAGATACTCCGCTGGGTCACGCGAAAGCGGGCGACATAAGTGCTGCCGGTTGCGCATGGCCGAAGCAGTAGAGCCCTACTGAGCGGTGCGCCCTGATGGCCCTCTATCTCAGCTTGGGCGCCGTGGGATTTATGGTGTTCCTACTTCTGCCGCCGAAGGTCAAGGCGCTCATTTCCTTCTTTCTCATGATGCATTTTTTTAATATTGCGCCGGATAAGGTTTTCGGCGTGTACGCATGGGACTACGGGGCGATTTTAATGTTGGTCACGGCAGCCGAGGTGTTCTTTCGGCAACCGGTCCTGGAACCGAGAGATCATGCTTACCTCACCGTCTTGAAGGTTTTCCTGGCGTGGCTACTCATATGTTTCTCGTGGTCATTGCTGATCTACCGATATCCGATCATGCATACGATCAAGAGCGCGAGATACATGGTGGTCGGTTACTCCATGACCCTGATTTTCATTCGCCTGTTTGCCGTGCAAACCGACGCCTTCGAATTTCTGATGAAATGGTTCTACCGGTTGACTTTCGTGCTGATGCCGGTGTTCGTGCTTCAATATGTATCGAAAACGCCCCTGCTGTTTACGCAGATTGGTGAATATGAAGGCGCGCTGCGCGCAATACCCGGATTCTTGCCGCTTTGCGTGCTCAACTTCTGGATCATTCTTGCAAGGTTTCTGTCATCCGAAAGGGTCGCAGTCCATGAGTGGATCTACGCAGCCCTGGTCTTGGTCACCGTCGCTTTGACTTACACGCGCGGCATTTACCTCGCGTTTATCTTCACCGGCGGCGTGCTCGTGTTCACCATGTTGAAGGACCGCACGCTGAAGGCCTCATCGGTGTTCGGAGCGGTGCTGGCAGCGGTCGTCGTAGTTACCGTACTCGTGGCTTCGGGTGCCGCGGGAAGGGTCATCGGGCGGGCCGCGAACGGACTGCAGATGCTCGATTCAAGTTCATCAACATCCGGCCACAGAAAGGACGACACCTTTGCCGGCCGGTTGGGCTTGGTCGCGGAACGCTTCTCGCTCGTATGGGCTCAAAATCCCGTCGTCGGATACGGCTTTCTCCATGAAGAGGACGTGCCCGCCGATTTGCGTAACGGCCTGAGGTACGGAACGCCGTTGGCCGGCACGGCCGCAGATCCGACCGCCTTTTCCAGAAACGATGCCGACGGCCACTATACTCTGGCCTTTTACTCGGCCGACATCGCCTGGGCGAACATCGTGATTATGACCGGCTGCGTAGGCGTCGCGTTGCTCATCACCCTCATGCTGACCTTCGTCCTTGAACACTATCGCAATGTCGATGGTGTACACCCATTGGGATACGCGGTAAGGATCGGTCTTTTTCTTCAGTTGGTGATGGCATTCCTATTGATGTTCGACGGGGACTCGTTCTACGGCAACTTGCAGATACCGGCGTTTCTTCTGGCGGGGTACTCCTTGACCCGCGAGCATCGAGTCCGGGCAAAATCGGCTATGCCGGTAATGCAAACGCGTCCGCCCAATCTGATGACGTGAAACTCCGTTTACGTCTTCGCTCGCCGGTGCGAAAGGTCCTTTGAGCTATGAATATTCAAGCAGCGCCACCTGCTCGACTTCCTTGCCGGCAATCTTGCGGCTCTTCATGATCCATGTCAGCTGGGCGTAGCCCAGCACTTCACGCCAGCGCCGCGACCATACACGTAGGCTGCGCCATGACAGATTGCGCCGCAGCGGGATCAATTCATATTCCTCGAAATCCAGCATCAACATGAAGAAGCCCAACAAGCTCATGGATTGTCTCGTTGCGACCCACTTGACGCGTTTGCTAATGCCCGCCTGGCTGAACATGTTCATGCGTAAAGCTTGTTTGAGCATGATGGCCGGCATCTCGATTCTCATGTCGGAGGAGAGGTATTCTTCCCACGTTGCCGGCATCACACTGTTGGCGTGGAGATCGATTTTCCAGAGATCGGAGCGTTGGCCGCTGCGTGAGTTGAAGTATACCGGTCGCCCGGCAAAGCGCCGGCGCCAAAACCAGGGCATATGGGAATGTAGGCGAGTGAAATATTTGTGTAAATCGTTTTCAGATACGACCACTTTCTCTTCAAGCGCATAATACCCTGCAAGTTTATGCGCGTTCGCCTCGGCGTAAGCCTCAATTTGGCGCTCCCGATCGGAAAACCATTGCGCTTCGGATGCGAGCGCAAACCCGGTGCGATCGTTCCACGTAGAACCCGGCAGCATGGTGACGAGCTCGGTGGTGGTTCCGGTCTCGGCACGGTAGCCGCGGAAGTAATCTTGGACATCCTTGGGCGTCTGCTGCCACCGATTGAATTGACGCGCTTCTCTGTGCAGATGACAGTGATTGCTTGCGAAGGGCACTGCGTAGCGGGGCTTGACCGCGCTCATGAAATTGCAAAATGAGCGAAGGTAGCCTTCCTTGTCGTCGACGCTGTCATAGTTTCCGCTTTCGCCGTCCAGGTACTCGTGGCAGACGCGAGTATTGGCGCTACTATGGCTGCGCAGTACAAAGTCTATCGAGGGAAATTGGCGCTTCACGTTTCGCAGCGGCAATCCACAGATTTTGCAATCGTTCGCATCGAGCAAAACAGTATTGCCTGCGCGAACGGCGAGCATCGAATCGGTCAATGGAAAGAAAAGAAACGGCGTAACCGCAAAATCCGCAGAGAGCGTGAATGACTTGCCGTGCGGAAGCTCATGGATTCGCTTGAAACGCATGGCACGTAGATCGTCGCGCATGCGCGAGTAGCGATCTTCGGGAATGAGCACTTGCACGTCCTTGCCGAGCATGCGCAAGGAAGGCCCGTGAAAATGATCCCAATGTATGTGACTCAGATATACGAAGTCCGCTTTCAACGTCTGCACTCTGGCATGGTCGACGGGTGGATAATTCCACCACGATCGCCAGTAGGCACTGCCGATCAACCACGGGTCGACGATCAACGTCGTGCCGCCGTGCTCGACTCTTAGACCTGCGTGGGAGAGTATCTCGAATTCCATCCATCATTCTCATGGCTAAGGGGATAATCCTCTTTTATTGTTGCATCAATTTGACTCAGCGGGCAGAACAACAGGATTACATGCGTTCGACCATCATATACTTGACCGCCGATTGTGTGCTCTGGATCTGCCAAGAAGAGTAATGAGGATCGCGCAGAATGCTTAAAGAATTGATAAAGAAAGTATTGCGGGGCGCCGGATATACAGCCTCGCGGTATGATCCTCGTCGCGATGCCGATGTGGTTCGGAACAATTTATTCAAGTCCGCCGCCATCAACGCAATCCTGGATGTGGGTGCCAATGCCGGCCAATATGGCGAGCGATTACGGCGCGTGGGCTATCGAGGCAAGATAATTTCCTTCGAGCCCCTGTCGAGCGCATTTGCGCAATTGAAGGAAACGGCGGCCGGCGATGCCGGCTGGCTGACCGAGCGGTGTGCGCTCGGCGACCGCGAAGAAGTAGCATCCATCAACATTGCTGGGACCTCCGCGAGCAGTTCGTTGCTTGAAATGCTTCCACGTCATGTGGAGGTGGCGCCTCAATCCGCCTATGTAGGCAAAGAGGAGGTTGCCGTTCATAAATTGGATTCACTATTCGACCGTCACCTATCGCCACGTGACCGCGTTTTCATGAAGATCGATACCCAAGGGTTTACCTCCAAAGTCCTGGCGGGGGCGGAGCAGAGTCTGAAGAGAATCGAGGGGCTGGAGGTGGAGCTGTCAATCGTGCCGTTGTATGCGGGGGAGCCGTTGATTCATGATGTGTTGTCCTTGCTCCACCAGAAGGGATTTGGCGTATTTTCTTTGGAGCCGGAAATGTTCGATGATATCTCCGGTCAACAGATACAGCTCAATGGGCTGTTTCATCGGATCCAGTGAGGTCGCGACGGTGGGTCCGCTGTGAAAAGCCGCTCTGTTACCGTCTACTACAATAGAAAGACCAACGGCGCACACTGTCGGCAGATTTTTACCGGATTTTGCGAGCTTGCGAGATCGGGTGCAATCGATCTCGGTATGGTGGAGCAGGATTGGAATCCCGAGTATGAAACTAAGAATCTCATCAAAGTCACTGTCAACGGTACAATGGATCTGCTCTTCGATACCAATGATGGCTTTTACTGGATACATGACAGCCTGGATCGAAATATCGAATATTTTGCAGACCGCATTCTGCCGAGATTTCAGTACGTGTTTAAGCGCAGTTGCAATGCGCAAACCGTGGAAAGATTCGGCGACGCTGCCGCGAAATTTCAGCCGCTGGGGTTGAATTACGACGTAACGAGCCCCTGCAATGCGGCTGATCGGGTCTACTATGGCTGGCGCGATCAACTGAAAAAACGGCTGAAAAGGAGCGCTATTCTGTGCACAGCGCTGGGCCGCGTCCCGGACCGCGTATTCCACATTGAAAATTTCGAGCATCCGCCCCTGCCGCAGCCGCAAGAATCGCCGCCGCAGATTCTGCTGTTGACGAGACTCTGGGATCCCATCGGTGAAAAAGCCGACTCGGTGGCTTCTACAGTACGGGAAATCGGCGCACTCGATCGGAATTCTATCAATCGCACCAGGATCGAGTGTCTGGAAGCTTGCCGCGCCGCCTTTGCCGGCCACTTCATCGGCGGCCTGTCCGCCACACCTTACGCAGAGAAAATTGCCCCTCACCTGATCGTGACCGCGGGAATGACCGATAAGCAAAGCTATATTGAACTGGTCAAGGCCAGTCAAATCTGCATCGCGACGACCGGTCTGCATCTGTCGACCGGCTGGAGGCTGGGCGAATATGTGGCCGCCTCCCGTGCCATCGTAAGCGAGAAAATCCACGATGATTTGCCCGGCGATTTCCGAGCGCAACGCAATTATCTTGAATTTTCAACCGCCGAGGAACTGGTCGGCGCTGTTCGAAGACTGCTCTCCGATCGATCCTTGATGAGTTCGATCATGTGGAACAATTATTGCTACTACCAAACCCATGTACGCCCGGACAGCCTCGTTCTGAATGCGTTGCTGAAAGCACTCATCTAAGGTGCGGGAAGCGTTGGCGCCATTAACCGGCAGGACGGGACTTCGGCTGTAGGATAGCGCGGGCACCGTCCAGAGCCGGTGTCACCTCCCTGAAACACAATGGCGGTATGAAGGCTGGCTGCGCTTGGCGGAGCCTCGCATCATTCATTGTCAGGAAATTAGATGTCAATTCAGTCGATCGACCCTGCCGCGACCGTGCCGCCCGTATGGAAGTTGTCCTGGGGTCTCGTGCTCATCGCCGCCATCGTCGGGCTGCTGAGCCTTTGGCCGTTCTGGGACGGATTGACCCGCATGTGGGGCTGGTGGGTCGACCAGCCGGAATACAGCCACGGCTTGTTGATACCGCCCGTTGCGGCATTTCTGATGTGGCAGCAGAAGGATCGGCTGGAGCGCATTCCGTTCACGGCCAACTGGT
>Ga0208193_1000699_pt1 | contig 16328 bp, 9 predicted proteins | sample June2015DPH_17_2_FD_184716 | JGI IMG/M metagenome (GOLD analysis project Ga0208193, IMG submission 184716) | Peatland microbial communities from SPRUCE experiment site at the Marcell Experimental Forest, Minnesota, USA - June2015DPH_17_10... | ecosystem: Environmental > Terrestrial > Soil >... | reverse complement strand
CAGTTGGTCTCGGTGGCCGCGAGCCTGATTCCGTTCCTTGAAAACGACGACGCAAATCGCGCGTTGATGGGATCGAACATGCAGCGCCAGGCTGTTCCTTTGCTGCGCGCCGACTCGCCTTATGTCGGTACTGGCATGGAGCGCGTGACCGCTCGCGATTCGGGCGCCGTCGTTCTTTGCAAACGCAGTGGAATCGTCGACTCTGTAGACAGCGAGCGCATCATCGTTCGCGTCGAAGGCAACGTCCATGAAGGGCAGCTTTCACGCGAAGTGGGCGCCGACATCTACACGATGACGAAGTTCAAACGCTCCAACCAAAACACCTGTATCAATCAAAAGCCGATTGTCATGCAGGGCCAGAAGGTCAAAAAAGGCGATGTGCTCGCCGATGGACCTTGCACCGAACTGGGCGAGCTCGCGCTGGGCCGCAACGTTCTCGTCGCGTTCATGCCGTGGCGCGGCTACAACTTCGAAGACGCGATCGTCGTGTCTGAGAAGCTTGTCAAAGAGGACTACTACACTTCGATCCATATTGAGGAGTTCGAAGTCGACGCACGGGACACCAAGCTGGGACCGGAGGAAATCACGCGCGATATTCCGAATATCGCCGAAGGTTTCCTGCGCAATTTGGATGAGAGCGGCATTATTCGGATCGGCGCGACGGTGAAGCCGGGCGATATTCTGGTCGGCAAAGTCACGCCCAAGGGCGAGACGCAGCTCACGCCCGAAGAAAAACTGCTCCGCGCGATTTTCGGCGAAAAGGCCGGCGATGTGAAGGATGCATCGCTCTATTGCCCGCCGGGAATCGAAGGCACGGTGGTCGACTGCAAAGTCTTTTCGCGCAAAGGCGCGGAACTCGACGAACGCTCCAAACTGATCCTCGAAAATCAGGAAGAGCGCCTCCGCCGCAACCTTGAAGACGAGAAACGTATTTTGAACGACGAGCGTTCCAAGCGCTTGTCGAACATGCTGGATGGCAAGCAGCTCCTGGCCGATCTCCACGACGAGAAGACCAACAAAAAGCTGCTGGCCAAGGGCACGGATCTGACGCGCGACATGATCGAAAAATTGCGCGCGCGGGATCTGAAACGCATGAAGCTGAAGGACAAGGATCCTCGGCTCAACGAACAGGTCGACGAGATCGAGGAGATGACTTCTCGTCAGATCGCGGTGCTGGAAAAAATCACCGACGAGAAAATCGGCAAGCTGCGCAAAGGCGACGAACTGCCTCCTGGCGTGATCAAGCAGGTGAAGTGCTATATCGCCATGAAGCGCAAGCTTTCGGTCGGCGACAAGATGGCCGGCCGCCATGGAAATAAAGGCGTCATCGCCCGCATCGTTCCTGAGGAAGACATGCCGTACCTTCCCGATGGAACGCCGGTCGAAATCGTTCTCAACCCCCTCGGCGTCCCCAGCCGTATGAACGTCGGGCAGATTCTCGAAACGCACTTGGGTTGGGCAGCGCACGCACTGGGCGTCAAATTCGCCACGCCGGTATTTGACGGCGCGACCGAAAAAGACATCAAGGCGCAGCTCAAATCGGCGAACCTGCCGAGCTCCGGCAAGGTCCAGTTGGCCGACGGCATTAGCGGGCAGACCTTCGAGCAGCCCGTCACGGTCGGCTACATCTATATGTTAAAGCTGTCCCACTTGGTGGACGACAAGATCCACGCACGGTCGATCGGACCGTATTCGTTGATCACGCAGCAGCCTCTGGGCGGCAAGGCCCAATTCGGCGGCCAGCGATTTGGTGAAATGGAAGTGTGGGCTCTTGAAGCATATGGAGCCGCTTACGTTTTACAGGAACTGTTGACAGCCAAGTCCGACGACGTCTACGGTCGCGCCAAGATTTACGAAGCGATCGTGAAGGGCGAGGCCGCGGCCGAACCCGGAGTGCCTGAAAGCTTCAACGTTCTGATTCGCGAATTGCAGTCGTTGTGCCTGGACGTCGAGTTGATGAAGAAGCAGGTTGAAGAAGTGGATACGGCTTTGGCAGCGGATTAAAAGTGGCTAATGACGGACCAGCAGCTCTATCTCGTGATCGGGATTCCTTCGGGAATCACCGGTCTAGGGATTCTGGTCAACGTGATCTGGTTCTTGAGAATCATTTCACAAATGAAGAGTTTTGAAACTCGTCTGGCCCTGAAAATATTAAGGCAAGGGAACTGAGGAAACTATGTATCGATCTTCTCCGTATGACCGTGCAAATTTGATCGCCGATTTTGACTCGATTCGCATCTCGCTGGCGAGCCCTGAAAAGATCCGAAGCTGGTCTCATGGCGAGGTCACCAAGCCCGAGACCATCAATTACCGGACTTTTAAGCCGGAACGCGACGGCTTGTTCTGCGCCCGCATTTTCGGACCCATCGCCGATTGGGAATGTCTCTGCGGCAAGTATAAGCGCATGAAGCATCGCGGCGTGATCTGCGATAAGTGCGGCGTTGAAGTCACTCTCTCGCGTGTGCGTCGGGAGCGGCTGGGCCACATCGAACTGGCCAGCCCGTGCTCGCACGTGTGGTTTTTTAAAGGATTGCCCTCGCGCATCGGCTACCTGCTCGACATCACTCTGCGTGAGCTCGAACGCGTGCTCTACTTCGAAGCCTTCGTCGTGGTCGATAACGGCGAAGTGCCGGACCTCAAGAAAGGCGAGGTAATTTCGGACGAGCGCAAGCGCCAGCTCGATACCGAATACGCCGGAAAATACGTCGCCATGATGGGCGCCGAAGGAATCAAGGATCTTCTCAAGAAGGTCGATTGCGAAGGCCTCAGCCTCGATATCCGCGAGAAGATGAAGACGGAAATCTCGCAGCAGAAGAAGCTGAAGTACGCCAAACGCCTGCGCGTCGCAGAGAGTTTCCGCAAGTCCGGCAACAAGCCGGAGTGGATGATTCTCGATGTCATCCCGGTGATTCCGCCGGAGCTTCGTCCGCTCGTTCCACTCGACGGCGGCCGTTTCGCGACCTCCGATCTGAACGATCTCTACCGCCGCGTCATCAATCGCAACAATCGTCTTAAGAAACTGATCGAGCTTCATGCCCCGGACGTCATCGTCCGCAACGAAAAGCGCATGCTGCAGGAAGCCGTCGATGCTTTGTTCGACAACGGCCGCCGTGGACGCGTGCTGCGCGGAGCCAACAACCGCCCCCTGAAATCGCTCTCTGACACTCTGAAAGGCAAGCAGGGCCGTTTCCGTCAGAACCTGCTCGGCAAGCGCGTCGATTATTCGGGTCGTTCCGTGATCGTCGTTGGACCGGAGCTCAAGCTCAATCAATGCGGGCTGCCCAAGAAAATGGCGCTCGAGCTGTTCAAGCCGTTCATCTATCATCGCCTCGAACAGCGCGGCCATTGCACCACCATCAAGCAGGCCAAAGAACTGGTCGAGCAGCAGGATCCGGTGGTTTGGGACATCCTCGAAGAAGTCATTAAGGATCATCCGATTCTTTTGAACCGCGCTCCAACGCTTCACCGCCTGGGCATTCAGGCGTTCGAACCTGTGCTGGTCGAAGGTAAAGCGATCAAGCTTCATCCGCTAACCTGTACCGCGTTCAACGCCGATTTCGACGGCGATCAGATGGCCGTCCACATTCCGCTGTCGCCCGAAGCGCAGATCGAAGCATCGACTTTGATGCTTTCGTCGAACAACATTCTGTCTCCCGCGCATGGCGCGCCCATCGCAGTCCCGACGCAGGACATGGTTCTCGGTCTCTATTACTTGACCAAAGCACGTCCCGGAACCAAGGGCGAAGGCCGCATGTTCGCTTCGATTGACGACGTTTTGATCGCGCTCGAAATGGGCGAGGTTGAAACGCTTTCGCCGATCCGTCTGCGCTACACCGGCAAGGTGATCGATCTCACCAAAGCCTTCGATAGCCAGAACCTGATGCACACCGAGCCGATCGAATTCGTGAAGCAGTACATGGACACGACGGTTGGCCGCGTCATCCTGAACGACACGCTGCCCGATGAGATGCCGTTCATTAACGGCCTGCTCAAGAAAAAGGGCCTGGCGCAATTGGTTCAATATTGCTATCTCAAGTACGGATTGCCAATCACCGTCGGCATGCTTGACCGTGTGAAGGCGCTCGGGTTCCTCTATGCGACTCGCGCTGGAATCTCCATCGGCATCGACGACATGATCGTGCCGAGCGAGAAGGCCGGCTTGGTCCGCAACGCCGAAAAGGCCGTCATTGAAGTGGTCGCGCAGTACCAGGAAGGCGCGATCACCCACGGCGAACGCTATAACAAGATCATCGAGATCTGGTCGAAGGTCACCGAGCGCGTTTCGGAAGAAATGTTTAAAACGATGGAGGAAGACGACCGTACCGGCCGGTACCTCAATCCGATTTACATCATGGCCGACTCCGGCGCCCGCGGTTCGAAACAGCAGATCCGCCAGCTTTCCGGTATGCGCGGCCTGATGGCCAAACCGTCCGGCGAAATTATCGAGCAGCCTATCACCGCGAATTTCCGCGAAGGGCTGGACGTGTTGCAGTACTTCATTTCCACGCACGGCGCCCGCAAAGGCTTGGCCGATACCGCGCTCAAAACGGCGGATTCGGGCTACCTCACGCGCCGCCTCTGCGACGTCGCTCAGGACGTCATCGTCACTGAAACCGATTGCGGTACGGCCGACGGAATTTATGTCGAGCCGATCATTGAATCGGGCGAAATCATCGAGCCTCTGCGGGACCGCATTGTCGGCCGCGTGGCGCTCGAAGATCAGCTCGATTATGAAGGCAATCTGATTGTCGCCGTCAACTCCGAAATCACGGAGGATCTGGCCGGTGCGATTCAGGGCGCCGGTATCGATCGCGTGAAGATTCGTTCGGTGCTGACCTGCGAATCGAAGCGCGGCGTCTGCCAGCTTTGCTATGGCCGCAATCTGGCCACCGGCCGTCTGGTCGAACGCGGCGAAGCGGTGGGCATTATTTCCGCGCAGTCCATCGGCGAACCCGGCACGCAGCTCACCATGCGCACGTTCCACATCGGTGGAACGGCCACTGGTTCGGCGGAACAATCCAAGCAGGACGCGAAGTCTGACGGATTCATCAAGTTCCTCAACGTCGTCACGGTTAAGAATGCCAAGGGCGAGTTGATCTCCATGAACCGCTCCGGCATCATCGCCATCCTGGACGAAAAAGGACGCGAAAAAGAACGCTACCAGGTGGTCTACGGCGCGAAGATTCTCTACGCCGATGGCGCACCTGTCAAGAACAACGCCGTGCTGCTCGAATGGGATCCTTATACGTTCTCGATCCTGACCGACGTCACCGGCGTGGTCCATTTCAAGGATCTGACCGACGGCCTCACCATGCAGGAACAGGTCGACGAAATCACCGGCCGCTCCCAGTGGGTGGTCATGGATTCGACCGATGAAAAACGCGTTCCCGCCGTTCTGGTCCGGCCCGCGGGCGGCACCAAGGCGGAGGAGAAACGTTACCTCATGCCGATGAACGCTCACTTAATGGTGTCGGACGGCGATGAAGTACACGCCGGCGATGTCATCGCAAAGATTCCGCGCGCGACCACGAAGACCAAAGACATCACCGGCGGTCTGCCGCGTGTTGTCGAACTGTTCGAAGCGCGCAAGCCGCGCGAAACGGCCGTCATTACTGAAATCGACGGTATTGTCAAATACGGCGAAATTTCCAAGGGAATGCGCAAGCTGTACATCATCGGCGACGATGGCGAGCAGAAGGAATACTCGATTCCGCGCGGTACTCACATCAACGTCCAGGAAGGCGAACGGGTCAAACACGGCGATCCGCTCATGGACGGTCCGCGCAACCCGCACGACATCATGGCCGTGATGGGTGAAAAGGACCTGCAAAAATACCTGGTCAACGAAATCCAGGAAGTCTATCGTTTGCAGGGCGTCAACATCAACGACAAGCACCTCGAAGTCATCGCCCGTCAGATGATGCGATGGGTGAAGGTCGACGACATCGGCGATACCGAATTCCTACCGGAGGAAGTCGTCGATAAGTTCAAGTTCCGCGCGGAAAATAACCGCGTGGTGGAAGCCGGCCAGACTCCGGCAACCGGCAAGACGGTGCTGCTGGGTATCACCAAAGCATCGCTCTCGACCGATTCGTTTATTTCCGCCGCCAGTTTCCAGGAGACAACGCGTGTGTTGACCGAAGCCGCCATCAACGGCAAGGTCGATTACCTGCGCGGCCTCAAGGAAAACGTCATCATGGGCCGCCTGATCCCGGCCGGCACCGGTATGCTGTACTACCGCAATGTGAAAATCGCCGGCGAAGATGTGGAAGAGGAACTGGTGGCGGAGCAGGAAGCCGCCGCGCTCGACGCCATTCCCGGCTACGACGAGGAGACACCCGCGCTCTATACGGGTGGACTTTCGGAAGCAGTGGAACCGGCTCCCGAAGAAACGCTCGCCGAATAGAGCGCTCAAAAACACGAACGGCGCTTCAGACCCTTGGAAGGTCCGAAGCGCCGTTTTTTTATGCCGCCGAAAACAGGCACTGCTGTTCGGTATAACCGGACCCGAAACGCTCCAATTCCATCGGAAATTTACGCCGAAGTTCCTTGGGAGCTGTCGCGTGCGGCCCGCCCATCAGCGATTGCAATTGCAGTGCGTTGACCACGCTCTTGCCCTGTGCGTCGTTATTGAAAATCACGAAGGTCGAATCGGCAAAGCGCCGGATATGCTCAATCCGCTTCGCCCATTCGGCCAATTCCGCGTCCGAGTACAGATAATCGTGCTGCCGACCTCTTTGGCTGGCCGCCTCGCGGCTATAAGCACCCAGTGAGTTCTGCGGATTTCGTCCATGCAGCCGCACATAACCGACGCCCGAGGTCAGATACGAAGTCGGCGGCATCGCCCGCGTGTATTCCGGCTGATCGATGTTGCAGAAACCGACGCGGTAATCGAGGAACACCCCGACTGCTTCTTCCGCCATCCAACTGCTATGCCTCATCTCGGCGACCAGGGGAAACTCGTGAAACGCCCTCCGCAGGCGGATGAAGAAGTCCTTGTTTTCCGCCGTAAACCGGAAAGACCAAGGGAACTGCATCAGCAGTGCCCCCAGTTTCTTCGCCTTCAGCATCGGCCGCAATCCATCGGCGAAGGTCTGAACCTGAGCGTCGTCCAAGATCCGCGAATGGGTGAAGCTTTGGTGCAGTTTTGCTGTGAATTGAAAGCGCGGATTCGCCTCTACTTTTTTCATCCACAACCTGACCACTTCAGGCTTAAGGTGTTGATAAAATGAACTGTTAATCTCGACCGTATCGAATCGCCGAGCGAGGAATTCCAGCGGGTGGAAACCGCTTCCGTATGCCTTCGGATAGACCAGTCCGTTCCAGTGGGGATACGACCAGCCCGCAGTGCCAAAAAGTGGGGAGGTGGACATGACAAACGCTCCATTCGCTATATATTCGCCTAAAGGAATAATAGCGAAGAAGAGGCGAATCGTCAAGACTTATTTTTAGGATACGAAGGCCGTCGTATCCTCAATCAACTCCGCCAAGCGCCTCCGCAGGCGGAGTGTAATATGCCGGAAAAAAGCTACTGGGTTCACGCCAGATAGTGCCGGAGGCGTATCACTCTTCTCTTATCTCAGACCAGGGGTTTTTCCGAGCCATATAAGTTCGGATCGTCTTCCGTCCGGGAGATAAAATACCGCCGTATGTCATCGCGCAACCGGGGTTTATCCGGCGTTAGCTGATAAATTCCCTGCCAATCCGCGCGCAAGTCCGTGGTGGGTGCGAAATGGTTGCGGACCAGAATCAAGTCCCTGTGCGAGTAAGCCCGCCGCACCTTGGATCCATGGAAGTGATGGACCGCAAACCCGTCCACATATCCGATATTTTTCTTTAACTTAGCGGCGCTCTGCTGCCACGCCGAGATCGCCCCGCGATAGTCGGCCGTGTAGCCATCGATGTGCATGTCGGGAGCCTCCTCGCACACCAGGCCGAAGGCCATGAACCAGTCCCCGTGCCCCAAAATGCACTTATCGAGCAGGCCGCCTACCGTGTTAAACGCCGACCGGCGGAACGCCCACATGCCGCCCGTTGCCCCGACTCCTCTTCCTGTCACCGATCCGTAGTCGTAGCCGCGCTTTTTCCAGCCTCCATTGGCGTATCCCGTCGGCAATTGATAGCCATTCTGGACATAATTGAACGCGAACCCAGGATTCACCCGCATCGGCAGATGCCCGGTGCCATAGGTCTCCCCGGTCAAATCCGAATAGGAGGAAAAGGGCTGAACAAAATCATAATGCTGAAGCTGATGAATGGTTTCCAGCGCCCAGTCATGACGCGTCAGGTGGAAGTCGGCATCGACATAGGCCCCGTACTTCCACCCCGCCGGGAAAGTCTGAATGATCCGGTTGAGAATATTTTCCTTGTGAAACAACTCATGGTTTGTGCGCAATTGCACATCAGTCGGCTGCTGCGCCGGATCGGTGATTTCGAAAGGCCGGTCGCCGTAGGCCAACTCTCCTACGTGCACACATACGTTGGCCGCATTGCGCAGATGCCGGATGCAGTCGTTGGCCAATTCGCGGCGCTTGCGCCATCGAAACGGGTTGGAGTAACAGACGGCCACATGGAGCGTCTGTTCTTCGGACCATTCGGCCCACGGTTGGTGTTGGTCTGGATGCTGTCTGGAAAGCTCAACTGGCATAACGGTGTCGCCTCTCGATCCAAGAGTAGGCGGCCCATTTGCCGGGCCGGACGGTTGAAAATGCTAACCAGTTGAGGACGCTCCCTTAAGGAGCTTCAGACCATCCGTTTCCGCCGCATTGCTCCGAGCAGAAGAAATGCGCCCGCTGTCAAAGCGATTGTTCCAGGCTCCGGGACCGCCGATGCCGCGGGAACAGTGATTACAGAAGATAGAGCGTAGAGAGCCAGATCGTTGTCCGATTCGATTCCGTTCTCGGAGGCGATCCAGGCTCCGGTCGCTGCCCCCGAGGCTCCGATCTCGGGAAAAGTCTGGCCAAGGTCATTGATACCACCTGCGACGGTTCCCGCCGTGGTGGACCCGGTCCAAACGCTGGTGCTGTCGGTGTTGCCGTTCTGATCGATATCGATCGGAGAGAGCAGAGAACCTCCGTACAATCCGCTCGATGCGACCTCCGTGCCATCAAGCGTATAGACCAGCCCGGTAGACGGCGCATTCGCGTCCGCGTTAACGGACGTGGTGGAACCAATCACCGTCCAGGTGACGCCGTTGGCGGTATCGAAGGCGGCCAGAGTGGCGTTCAAGGCCGCTTCCGCTGTTACGTCAACATTATAGTCTGAGATCGCCGAGGACGTGGCGAAGAAGCCATCGACAGTCACGAATACCAACTGGTACTTCGTTCCCGGCGCCAGACCGGGCGGCGTCGTGAAAACGGTTCCTCCATAGCAGGCGGTGCATCCTAGAATTGCAGCGGTCAGCAGCCCGGCATTTTTAAAAGTGCGAATCATGAACATCTCCTGTTTATCCTCCAAAATTCAGCCGGCCGAGTGCTACTATTGGTTTTCCTGGCGCGGCACATAGAAAGTCTAAGCGGGACTGCGCCAAATCGGTGTTGAGGAGTTCTGAAACGTTCTGAAAAGCTCGATTCAGATTATTATGGGCGCGGGCGTCGACAGAATAGTGGTCCAGGAGTTCGCCTTTGGCGGGTTCGTTCTAACTCCTGCGCTGATGCGGCTGGATCGCGATGGTCAGCCGGTATCCCTCCCTAGCAGCACCTTTCAGGTTCTCCAGATTCTTATCGAGAACCGGGATCGGGTGGTCACCAAGAGGGAACTGCTTGACCGCGTCTGGGCCGGGATCGCTGTTGAGGAAAATAACCTCAATCAGTGCATATCGGCACTGCGGAAGACTTTCGGAGACACTCGCAAGGAAGCTCGCTTCATCGCCACCATCCCGGGCGCGGGATATCGCTTTGTTATGGAAGTTACGGAGCGGGAGCGGACCCCGGAGCGGACCCTGGAGTCTGCCGCTCCTCCTCCGAACGCCATCAGCATTCTTCACAAACACCGGCTCAGCTTGGCTATGGCAGTAACTGTGTGCCTGCTTTGCGCCGCCGCCGGTTGGAGAGCTCTCTCCCGAACGGATCCCGCTGTTCTGGTGCTCCCGCTCGAATCGTTCGGTCCGCCAGATCCGGATTCGGATTATATTCGCAAGGGAATTGCTACGGAGATTGAAGCTGCTCTCGCGCGAACTCCGGGAATGCACGTCGCGGCAGGAGTTCCCGAATTGGTCCTCAAAAACACCGACGTGCGGGAGATTGCCCGCAAAGTGAACGCCCAGGTGGTTCTGCGCGGCCAGATTCGTCAGGACGCGGATGCGCTGAACCTTACGTTTGAGCTGGTAAATCCGGAGACGAAGCGGATTCTGTGGTCGGATCAATTCGCCATCCAGCGGGACCAGTTGGCCGCGGCCGAATTGCAGGTGGTTGCGGGCATTTTCAAAACGCTGGAGCCTGGACGCAAAGCGCCGGAGCCCCGGAAAATAAACGCCGCCGCCCATGACCTTTATCTGCGAGGCCGGATCGCCGCCATGACCCGGATTCCGGCGGAAATGGATCGCGGCGTGGCTCTCTATGAACAAGCGATCGAGTTGGATCCGCTCTACGCCGACGCTTATACCGGGCTCGCCGACGCGTATGGAACCCTCGCTGCAAACGGCCCTGCGCCTCCCGGCGTCCTCGAAAAGGCGCGCGCCGCCGCTCTGCGCGCGGTCGAGCTCGATCCTGAATCCGCTGCCGCCCATGCGGCGCTCGGGCTGGTCCATTACGCCGATTGGAACTGGGCCGCCTCGCGGCATGAATTGCAGGAAGCGTTGCGGTTGAATCCCTACTACTCCACCACACATCACCGCCTGGCGCTGCTGCACTACGTTTTTAATAATTACGACCAGGCGGAGGCGGAGCTGAAGCGCGCGCTCGACCTCAATCCCTACGCCGCGTCCCACGCTTTCACGCTGGCGGAGCTATATATCGGCGCCAGGAAATTTGAGGACGCGATTAAGATGAGCCAGCAACTCCTGCAAAGTTTTCCTGGAGGCGCATACCAGCACTTTCTGAAAGCGCAGGCCTATCGCGGAATGGGCAATCGCAGCGCCGCGTTGACGGAGATCCATCTGGCTGGCGAAATTGACCCCCAGCCGGCTCTTCGCGCGATGGTTCTGATTGCCGATGGACACATTGCGGAGGCTAAACGCCTCGCCGCGGAGCAGGGAGCGGACGATCCGGTTTGGGGGCAGGTCTACGCGCAACTGGGCGAACGGGATCGGCTGCTGGCATCGCTCCAAAACCTGATCGATCATCGCAATGTCGTGGTGCTGGGGATGAAGGACGATCCTGAGTTTGACCCTTATCGCTCAGACCCGGGGTTCCAGAAATTGATTAGTCAACTCCACCTTCCGGCTTCCCGGTAAGGTTATTGAATCGTCGATACCCACTCGTTGTTCCGCGTCACTCCCAGCGTCGCCGATAGCGGTTTATGCGCGCGTTTCTCCTTGTACATCCGCCGGTCCGCCTCCGCCAGAAGCTGCTCCGCATCGTTGCCGTCGATCAGGAAATGCGCCACGCCGATGCTGATGCTCAGTACTTTTTCCTGGAACAGGTCGCGGCAAACCTGCGCCACCACTTCGCGGAATTGCTGAACCTTTGCCTCGACGTCGGTGGGCCGCACACCCGGCAGCAGCACCACGAATTCGTCGCCGCCCATGCGCGCGACGTAGTCGTATTCACGGCAGGTGTTTCTGAGACCCGCGGCCACTTCGTGCAATACGCGGTTGCCCTCCAGGTGCCCGAACCGGTCATTCACCGTCTTGAATCCGTCCAGATCCAGCACGCACACCGCCAGCGGAGCATTAGTGCGGCGGCCTCTTGAAATCTCTGAATCGAGCTGTAAAAACAGTGACCTGGCATTCGGCAGATTGGTCAAATAGTCCGTCGTCGCCGACGATTCCACCCGCCTGAAGCGAAGAGCGTTCTCGATTGCCAGTGCGATTTTCGAACCGATCGCCAGAAGAATGCGCAGATGATCCTTGCTGAATGCGTCCTCTTCGGCGTGATACAGAGTCAACGCGCCGAGCACGCCGCTGACGCCTTCAAGCGGCACTGCAACCGCGGACCGCAGGATTGAAACCTTCGATGGATCGTTTAAATGACCCGGTTCCATGGAAGGATTTCCGTTCAGGATCGGCTTGCGATTCTCCGCCACCCAACCAGACAATCCTTGTCCCATCGGAATTTCGAGCGAGGAGAGCAGCCGGAAATCGTCGCCCGTCACGTACTCCGGAACCAGGACATTTTCGCGCCGGATCCAGATCGCTAAAGCGTGAAGAGGAATCACGCGGCGCAGGCGCACTGCCAGTACGCTCAGCGTCTCATCCAGGCTCAGCGAGTTTCCCAGGTCCTGCGAAATTTCGAACAGCGCCTGCACTTCCTGCCGGGCGGCCGCGATGGAAGTGAGGAAGTCGATCGCGCCTTCTTTCGACTGGCGCTCCTTGGGCAGGTCAGGGGACGTTTCGAAGCCCGCCGCCGGCGATTCACCGTTCACGATTTTTACGTCTAGCGACAGTCTGCCGGGGGCCGCGTCCTTCGCCTGCGCCAGGCGCTCGAGCTCGACATAACGGGCGGCGAGAACGTCAACTACCTTGGGATCGAAGGCTTTACCAGACTCGGCGATCACCACCTTCATCGCCTCCTCCAGCGGCAAGGCGCGCCGATACTGGCGATCCGTCGCCAGCGCGTCCAGGCAATCCACCACGGAGAGGATCCGCGCGCCGATCGGAATTAATTCGCCCGAAAGGCCGTAAGGGTACCCGCTGCCATCCCATTTCTCATGATGCGCCCGCACGATCGGCACCACAGGGTAGGGAAACTGCACCCGCTCCAGAATTTCCGCGCCCACCACCGGATGAATTTTCATCTTCTCGAACTCTTCGGGTGTCAGTTTGCCGGGCTTGGAGATAATCTGTTCCGGAACGGCCAGCTTGCCGATATCATGTAGCAAAGACGCGGCTCGCAGGGCGTTCAGATCTTCCTCGGAGAGGCCCAGATCTTTGCCGATTTGGACGGCGTAAACCTGGACTCGCTGCAAGTGCCCATGGGTGGTGTGGTCCTTGGCCTCGATCGCCAGGGCCAGAGCCTCAATGGTTCGCAGGTGCAGCGACGAAACTTCTTCCACATGTTTCTTTTCGTCTTCCAGGCGCTGGAGATAGAGCCGGTAGGAGCGGTAGATGAGATAGAGCACCGGCCCGGTGAGCAGCACCGTCGGCCAGCCGAGGTAATTGTTGGCGTAACTTAGCGCCTGCGCCACCGCGGCTCCGCCAAGATAATAAGGCAGCGACCAGAAGTAGCACTCCCGCCACACGTCGCGAAAATTCCGTCCTTCCGCGAGCGCGATCACCAGCGCGACCGGCAAAGTGTTCAAAAAGAACAAGGCTAAGGTCGCGACGGCCAGTCGAATTGCCGGATCGACGTGACTGGCGGACAGCCACGGCGAATGATAAAGCTGCTCCGTAATCGCGATGGCGGCGGCAATCGCGGAAGTGTTGAAAATAAGCTGCGCCGGGCGCGCCCGCCGGTCCTTGTTCCAGAGGCATTGGACCAGCGTGACGATGGTTCCCATCACAATCGTTTCGCTCGGACTTAGATCCACTAATCCATACAGAACAAAGATGAAATTCAGGGTCAAGGTTCCGGGGATGCCCGGCACGCTGATGCGCATTCCGGAGGAAAATACCGCCATGAGAAGAAATCCGGCGTATTTCAGCAAATCGGCCGATTCCCAGGTGGCCAGGGAGGTTCCGATCACTAGGAATCCCAGAATTCCCGTAATGAGTACAAACAGGCGAACTTTGGCCGCGAGGGGCTTAAAGATCGGCTCCGGCGCGGAGGTATCCCCCGTGCCGGTGGGCACAAAACGTGAAAGCGTACTCATCTAGGACTTCACCGTTGCACGTGCTACACCAAGGGTTGTAGCGAGTCCTAACCTTTTAGGATCAATGGCATGCGATGTCGCGCCGGGAGTTGCCGGGGACAATATGGCACTTTGGTGCCAGTGGTTTTGCGACAAACTGTCTCATTCACCGGGGACTTTTCTTAGGATGCCTAGGGTGTTCCGCCGAGGGTCCTATTGCTGAAATACTGGCGAAATAGAAGAAGCGATGAGGACAGACTGTACGCATACGTTCCTGGGAATGAAAGCTGTCATCGCGAGCGATGCCATGCGCCAACTGATGGCAATGGTTGAGCGGGTTGCCCGCTCCAACGCCACGGTGTTGATCTTGGGTGAAAGCGGCTGCGGCAAGGAATTGCTGGCGCGGGCGATTCATCATTACTCGGGCCGCTCCCAAAAGCCGTGGGTTGATCTTAATTGCGGGGCGCTACCGGAACACCTGATCGAGAGCGAACTATTCGGCTACGACCGAGGTGCGTTCAGCGGAGCCAACTCCAACAAACCAGGCTTGTTCGAGCTCGCCCACCAGGGAACGATTTTTCTCGACGAGGTTGCCGAGCTCGACATGAAAATGCAGGTCAAGCTGCTGCGCGTGCTGGATGGGGCGGGGTATTACCGATTGGGCGGCGTCAAGAAAGTGAATGTCGATGTACGTATCGCGGCGGCGACCAATCAGGAGCTGGAAGCTGCTGTTTCTGAAGGACGTTTTCGTTCCGATCTGTACCATCGGCTGACCCAGATTACGCTGCGTGTGCCGCCTCTGCGCAAACGAATTGAGGATATCGCGCCGCTGGCTTGCCATTTTCTGGCGGAACACGATCCAACGCTACGATTTTCGCCTGATGCAATTGAAGTTTTGGAGCGGCATTCCTGGCCCGGAAATATTCGTGAATTACGCAACGTTGTGATTCGCGCGGCGGTGTTGGTTTCGGGGGATGAAATTCGGCCGGTGGATCTGCCTTTTCAGCAAGTTGGGCGGCGCGAAGAGGAGGCGGCGGGGAGCCTTGAAACCATGGAGCGCAAAATGATTTTCGACGCGCTCGACGCCACCCATGGCCACCAGCAGAAGGCGGCGGCAAAGCTCGGAATTTCACGGCGGACGCTGAGCCGCAAGCTGAAGATCTACGACTCAGGGTACACTGAGGTAACCCTATGAGTGGACACGAGAAAAGGCGCGAGGCACGGCGAATTGCAACGGGCGAAGTGCGAGTCAAACTGGTGGATCCGGAGCCGCTTGAAATCGAGGGAAAACTCATCGATGTCAGCGCCAACGGATTCCGTATGTCCCATGATTGCGCGGCGCTGCGTTCGGGACAGGTGGTCGATTTCGCTTACGTCGCAGCGAAGGGCCGAGCGCAGGCGATGTGGACCCGGATTCTTACGAGCGGCGTGGAAACCGGGTTCCTTATCGTGGCATAATCGCGCAAAAACGCGCGCGTAAGAGGCGTTATACGACCTTAATTACTGCTGCTGGCGCGAGTCTGCTGGACTTTCGGGACCGACAGATATCCGACGATCAGATCTTTTTTCACGTCGTTGATGACCAGTTCGTAGGGCAGCACGGATTTCGATAGAAGGAACTGCACCGGCTCATTCACGGTGCGATTCTTTTTCTCGACCTTTTTGTCGTCGGCAATGATTACGAGCGAAAAGGTATTTTTCTTCGGCTCCGTACTTTCCAGAACCAGTTGGATGTCGCCGACCTTTTGGGGCACATTTTTCTTGACCTTGGCCAGCTTGAATTCGATGTAGTTGCGCTCACCTAATTGCTTGAGAGCGAGGAGCTCTTTGCCGTTGGTGGCGATCAATCCGCTCTGCACACCCAAGTCCCCGCGGGCGCTTTTCAAATCGGCGATGGTTTTCTCAATGGCGGACTTGTTGGTTGCGGTATCGGTTTTGAGGGTGCCCACGTCGTTGGTGACTTCGCCAACCTTGGTCGAGGTGGCGGCCGCAACGTCTTTCACTTGTGAAACTTCGGCGGTGACGGCGCCGATTTTCTGTCCTTGTTCGGCCTGCGCTCTTTCGAGCTTGGCAGCCAGTTCGTCCGCATGCTTATTGGCCGCTTCCTTCGCCTCGCCGCTGAGCTGGGCGGCCTGTTGACGAGACTTGGCGAGATCTTTTTGCATCGCCTCAATTTTGTTGCGGCTGGTTTGCACCGTTACCGAGGAAGTTTCATTGATCTTTTCGATTTCGGCGCTCAATGATTCTTTCGTTTCGGCGATCTGGCCCTTTACTTCGTTCAACTGATAGTAGAGATACCCGCAGGCCGCGACCAGGGCCACTACTGCACCCATGAGAATCGAAGTCTTCAAGTTCGAGCCGCTCGATGGAACCGGGGGTTGGACATAATTCACCGGAGCGGGCTGGACATGCTGGGGTTGGGGCTGCGGCGCATAGCCGCC
>Ga0208193_1000698_pt1 | contig 16347 bp, 8 predicted proteins | sample June2015DPH_17_2_FD_184716 | JGI IMG/M metagenome (GOLD analysis project Ga0208193, IMG submission 184716) | Peatland microbial communities from SPRUCE experiment site at the Marcell Experimental Forest, Minnesota, USA - June2015DPH_17_10... | ecosystem: Environmental > Terrestrial > Soil >... | reverse complement strand
CGTTTACACCGATCGACGTATTCTGGGATGCTCCCTGCTCTCAAATTCTCGGGGTGAGCACGACAAGGCCGATGCCATCCCATGTTTCCTTTCCCGCCGAAGCAGGAGGTTTGCCGCTCAGTGAGACAATACCAACGTTCTTTGGCAACAGGTGGAAATGAATCTCGAGGTACTGCCGCACCAGAATCGCGCGCTGCCTGGACTTGATCAGTTGTTGTGCCGCTGTTCCGCCACAGGAGTAGCCCTCGACGACGAGTGCATTTCCGTAGAGATTTGGTAGTTCCCCGACGACGCGGCTGATTTGCTCCCTCCCATCAGAAGAGAGTGTCTCGGTACCATCTGCTCCCGTCACAAAGATGCTCGCGCCCGGAAACCATTCCCGATGACGTTCGGATCTGGATAAAACCTTGTCGTCGCGGTAGTCATCCGGCGGCAAGTTATCCAGGCTCTCGTATCCGCGTTTCTTGAAGAAGCCGCGGAAAAAGAACTCATGTTTCAAGGCTTCGGTATCGTCTGCCATATTGCCTGTTGCCTGATTTACATTGGCCAGAGTCTGACGCAGATTGGATCCGGCGTTCTCTCCGAACTGATCTTCCCCAAGGCAGTCGCAAGAGTCTGGCTGATCTGCTGCGTTGCCTGGTCCATATGTTGCGATGCGCTCTTTGCGTTATCGAGCGTTGCCTCCGTTTTCTCGAAGAGATTCCGTGATTTGAAGTCGGTCAACAGATCGTTCACCTGGACTGTTGCCCGATTGAGATTGGCGGTTGCCTGTTGTGTGTTCGCGATTGTCTGCTTCACCTGTCCGGCGGTAGCCGGGTCTTCGAGCAACATCCCTGCTGTGCCTCGGCCGGCACGGATGTCGGTCACGATTCCGTTGCTATTATTTACAGTCGTTGTGACGGCCTCAAGAGCTTCGTCGAGCCTCCCGTGCACATCGGCGAGCGTAGTTCCAGCTTCATTCATGATCCCGGAGGCCTGCTCGAGAAGTTTTGCCATCTCTAACGGTTCTTTGCTGGCGAGCGTGCTTTGCGGTTCAGCAGCGGGCTTCTGGTCGGTACCCTCATGGATGAGAATAAATTTGTCGCCCACGATGCCAGTACTCTCGATCGTCACAACGGAATCATTGCGTATCAATCCGTGCAGGCTGTCTTCGACCTGCAGCTTCAGGCGAAACTTCTCGGAAGGCCGGTCCGGTATCTGGATTCCAATCACCTGGCCGCCATCCATGCCTGCGACCCGTACCTTCGCCCCTTTTGCAATGCCGGAAACGTCGGCGAACTCGGTGTAAAACTCGAGGTGGCGCTTGAACGCCTTATGCTGATTCCCGATCAGAAACAGGCCGGCGTTGAACAGGGCCGCAGCAGCAACCACGAAGATGCCGACAAGAACATTTTGTTTGTTCATGGGATTACGCCTCCGATATGAATTCCCGAACCAGTTTGTTTTCGCTCTTCTCCAGTTCGCTTGCTGTCCCGTACCCAACTAAATCGCCCTGATCCAGGATGGCAAAGTGATCGCCGATACGCCGGGCTCCGCGAATGTCGTGTGTCACAACGACAACCGTGGTGTGCCGCTCGGTCTTTACCTTCATGAGCAGCTCGTCGATCTCTGATGAGGTGATTCGATCGAGTCCGCTACTGGGCTCGTCTGCCAGCAGGATCTCGGGCTTCAGCACCAGTGCCCGCGCCAATCCAGCCCGCTTGCGCATGCCACCAGACAACTCGACCGGCAACTTGTCCTTGTCTTTCTTCAGCCCTACCTCGTCGAGAGCCTGATCGACGATCGTTTTGATCTCGTCCTTCGATTTCGTCTTGTCCAACCGGTGCAATGGAAGCGCAAGATTGTCGCCCAGGCTGAAGGAGTCGAACAGAGCAGCACTTTGGAACAGGAACCCCATCTTGCGACGGACGCGCGAAAGTCCGTCCTCGTCGAGTGTTCCTATGTCCTGTCCGTCGATCAGCACCTTGCCGCGATCCGCCTTGAGCAGGCCGATCATTAGCTTCAGTGTCACGCTCTTGCCGGTCCCGCTCCGGCCGAGGATACAGAGCGCCTCTCCCCTCGGGACTGTGAACGAAACATCGCGCAGGGGTGTATTGTGCCCGAAAGCTTTGGACACTTGCTCGAAGACGATTTCGTTGGTTATGTTTCTGGTGTCATTCATCATATGGCCTGATCCGGGAAGAAAAAGAAGATGCACTTCACCAGCACTACGTCGGACACGATGATCAGCATCGAAGAAAGAACAACACTGTTGGTTGAGGCGCGCCGAACTCCATCCGATCCCTCATTGGTGGTGTAGCCGAAGTAGCAGGACACCGTGCCGATGATGAATCCGAAGACCGCAGTCTTCAAGGTCGGCGGAACGAAGTTGGCCAGCGCGACATTCGCAAAGGCTCGATCGAGATAAAGCCGCCAGCTCAGGTTCGAGAGCACATGCTCGGATGCGAATCCGCCGGCGATGCCGGCGAAATCCATAAAGAGGGTCAACATCGGAAGAATGAGAACGCAGGCCGCAATTCGAGTCACCACCAGGAACTTGAACGAATTGATGGAGAGCGTTTCGATCGCGTCGATCTGTTCGGTCGCCCGCATGTTGGCAAATTCTGCGCCGATGCCTGCGCCGACGCGACCGGCCACTAACAACGCCGCCACCAGCGGACCGATCTCATTGAAGAAGGACATCGACTGGAGGTTCGGGATCTCCGCCTCCGCGCCGAATTGGACCAGCGTGCTGCGGGTATGGAGCGTCATTACGATGCCCAGGGCGAATCCGGAAGCGAAGATGAGTGAGAGGGAGTTCCAGCCGATCTCCCGGACTTGTTTCAGAAAGTACTCAAACTCGAACGGCGGCCGGAAGGCGTCCCGCACGGCTTTGAGCCCGAACAAAGTAACTTTTCCGATGGACTCAAACAACTGCCAGATCCTGGTCATGGTTGTCTTGCCCTCCAACGACTTTTAGTAGATGTTCTTTAGGCAGCCTGAGCTTCCCCTTCTCGAAAAGTCTTCCTTTTCGGGAGTACAAAACGCTTCAGGAACCGGCTGGGTAGGCAGATAGCTATGCCTGGCCAGAAATGCAATCCGGCTCTGATTGGGGACAGTTCGTTGTGCTGCCAAGCTCGCTGCGCTTTGAGCGACTGAGAGTCTCGCCAGTCGAGCTTGCCCGGTTGACAGCGGCTGGGGCCGTCCGGGAACCGGTTCGTTCCACCCGGAAACCATCGCAGAGGTCGTGGAGGTAACCAATCTGCTGGAGCCGTCGATCGATGGAGGCACTTGGCTGCTCCGTGAGCAGGCAGGTTGTAATACGAGTAAATGGTTAGCAGGCCTAGAAAATTGCGACGCAGAAGCTGACTTATCATCTAACCGGGCAAGCCGATGGCGATCGAAGGATACGAGCCATCAGCTTTGATCGATGCTGCCGGGAAAGTGACGATCTTGTGTGAAGTCGGTGGCCTGAGCACAAACTGCTAAGGTCCAATAATCGTGACGGTGAACGTCATGGTGCAATGGCCCAGCTTCACTCTGGATCATGCCGAAGGGAGGAAGGAATGCAATAACCAATGGATCATCACGGGGATACATCGAATTACTTGCTCTCAACTAAGCTCTGACGACCGGTTCCGTTCACGGCGCTCGCGACCTCCTGCTCGGCGCAAGTGGACGAGACGAGTGCTGAGAATAGGACGAGGTCAGCCTTTGCGATTAGTTTGATCTAGGAGTACGCTTCTGTTTTCTCGAAATCCGCTCGCTGTTCACGCTCACCGCTCAATTCGTTCTCAGCCGAGGGAGCCTTTGCCCAACTGAGCAGTCGCGGCAGGAACAATGAGCGTTGCCCATAGAAAGGTCCGGCCGCGGGAGATGCAACGCGAAAGCCGATCACTGAGTTCTTCGGCCCCGACCGCCAAAGCATAGGCGCGCGCCCGTCCGTTCCGGGCCTTGACTTCGCCTTCTACTGCGCGGAAAACACTCGCAAAAACCTCCCTTGTCGCCCAAAGCCGAGCTTTCCTGCTGGTACCGATTCTGTTTTACGCCGGAATGCGAAAAGCTCAGTTACGGCCTTTACGAGCAGCGTGTGAAGGAAAACGGAGCCAGGAGGGTGGTCGCAGTCGATCTTCGAGCAGCGTGCAAGCGCGGTCCTTCCGGATATCTCTTCGCCGGAAACAGATTTCAGCTACGATGAGGAAGAGCGTTTCGCATTCCCGGCGAGGAAGCTCACGATCTGGAAAAGACCTATGGCCCTCCGGTAAGGTCATCCTTTCATCGATGGGGAGGGCGGAGCCCGGAGAGCGGCATGCTTCCGGCCGTGCTCCGGCGATGATTGTGGATCGAATTCCACCCATGAGGGCAGTGGCGTGATTGGGGAAAATCGACTCGATTAGCTGATCCGGCAAAAGGGTCCGGTAGAAAACGATGCTATTAGGATCGAATTCCTTGATCCGGGAGTTCAGGCTTTTCCCTTCACGTTTGGCTAACAGTGCTCGGCAATGAGATCATCGACTCCAGAGTCATCCCCAATCGCATTTCAGGAGTTGCATCATGGCAACGCCGCAGACTGAACTGAGTATCGATGATTATTTCCGTAAGAGACTGATGCCCGTTGATGGCGCAATTCCTCACATGGCCGGAATCGATATGTATGGCAACTCCATTCCTGCTGGACCGGTGGGCGGGGACCTCTTTGAGTACATCAACTTCAAGCAACGTTACGACATCGACGCCCGTATTGCATCGGCTCTGCGCCTGTCCGAGCAATACTTGGAGTCTGTTCCCGACGGCGGGTCGCCGCGAAACCTGGTGGACGCGCATGTGGAGTGGATTCAGTCCAAGCCGAATTTCTGCGCTGCAGATGCGGCCCAGTACAGAGGAGCCAAGAGGTCAGAGCAACTGAGAATCGCCGAGGACTTACACGAACTCCCGACGACTGCCGGAGTGCTCCTGGTTGACGCCCAGGGTCACGACATCATCTCAGCGAAGATTGCCTCAACCGTGCACGACACCTTTCATGCATGCTTGCTTTCCGAGCTCGATCGCAGTGGAAAGACAACGCCGGATATGTTCGAGAGGATCAATCTGCGGCTTGCCGAGTCGGTCACCGCGAGAAACGAACTGGGCTCCAGAACGGATGAGAATTGGCGAGAAAATGCGACCATGCTCTACGGTGAGATTCGTCCTGGCGGCCATTTCCGTTTCGTGAACTTCGGCCATCCGCCCCCGCTCGTGTTTTCCGCCGAATACAAGAAGTTCATGGATATTGGCAAGGCTCGTATTGTGCAATTTCTGCCGCTCGGGATGGCAATCCCCGAGGATCATCCCGACCGGAATCGATATCTGTCCATGGCGATGAGAGCCCGCGAAATAGACTCTTCCGACCTGGCAGAGATCACTCTCATGAGCCCCGGGGACATCCTCGTGATGTATACAGACGGAGTTTATGACGGCAGCGACGAGCAGGATCGCCGTCAGATTGAGAATGTAATCCGTGAGCATCAAAATGAGCCAGCCAAAGGAATCTGCAATGCAATCCTGGCCTATGCCGTTCAGCAGGATGAGCAGATGAGACGGAACGGAGAAGAGGATCGCGTCGACGACAAGACCGTGTTTATCATCAAGCGCGGATAAGAAACCGATTTTCTCCGACAGATTTGCGGTAGGAGACTCTTCGATATCGATCTCGAACGAAGAGACATGTGAGCCAGGAATTCTCAAAAAACTGCCCGAATACCGGGGAGGCTCGACAAGGCAGGAACAAGATCCTGGACAACCTTGTTTCGCCGCATTCAACGGCTGGAAGTGATTCAAGGGGCGGACCGCACTCCTCATCCTGATGCGCAAGAGGCGGGCAACCTTTCATGGGGGATTCCGGTCAATGTGGTCCACCGATTCCGGTGGAAGTGATCAAGTAATACCGGTGAGATGCGGTCTGCATTTTGGTTTCTACCGGAATCGCGGCCCACATCGAATGGAATCGGAGAGGACACCTCAGAGCAAGAGCAGTCGGCGTGGGCAATCCCGGGCGGATGTTCTTCTGAATGGCAGGAGAACATGTATCCAGAAGAGAGATTGCCGCTGAGAAAAGCCCGCGATAACGGCAAAAGTTTCAATGAGCGAATTCTTTATGTCCAATTGCATAACGAACGCGTATGGCATGGAGATGGGGACAGGCCTCTAATAAACAGAGCGCCTGAAACTGCAGCTGCCGAGCGGATGGTTCAATTCCCGGCAGATAAAGCGGCTTGACCTTTCTCGCGCGCATCGAAAGACGGTTCGGACCATTTTACGATGCATGCGAGAATGGTGCGGTCATGGATAAGCCACGTCTTTACACCAATGTAGCTCCGACCATCGCGAGTTCGTAGTCGAGAACAAGGGCAAGGACGACTGCCCATCGAATCTGGGCCGATGGCCAGACGCAGCACCGACGAGGAACCCGAAGTCCAAATCACAGATTTAGTTCCTGCCATTTTCCTCCGCGCGAATCTGATCATCCTCAGACCGGCGACACACTAACCCGTCCGATGGTATTCTCCCGATGTTTCGAGACTCACCTCGAAATTCACTCGAAACCAGAACTGAGAGGAAATCACCATGAGACCGAAAAATCTGAAGGCCCTCACCTCCAGCGGCCTTCTGCTAGCAATCCCCTTTTTCGTTGCAACTACCTCCCTCCAGGCGCAATCGAGCACAGGCACACCGGATCAATTCCAGGTCGGTTCATCCCTTGAGGCAATCGCGGACCCAACCATCCCAAGACCCAACACCAAGCCCTGCATCGTCACCCTGCTGAGCGACCAGGCCTTTGAGAACTTCAACAATGCCAACTATACCTACACCCCGCCGGCGCAGTGTCCAGGCCCATGGGCCAAGGTGGTCTTCACCGCGGACTTCTCCATCCAGCCCGGAGTGCAGTTCGACCGCACCGGCCAACTGTTCCTCGGCGACGTCAACATCTTCTTCGGCACCACCGCCGAGCCGCTCCAGACCCAGACCGACACCTGGCACGTCGAGCGCGACCTCACCGACTACACGCCACTCTTCAAGACCTCTCAGACCGGCTTCGCAAGCCTCGGCAACATCGTCGGAGAAGATGGCCTCAATTCGATCATCTTCGGCACTTTCAAGTTGGAGTTCTACCCGGCGAACTTCTTCAATCCTGCTCCCCGCACAGCAGACCTGGTTCTGCCTCTGCCCGACAACAGCAGCGGAAGCGTCCAGCTCAACAACACCAGCCCCGAACTGACTCAGACCTTCACTCTGCCCACCAATGTTGAGAACGCCTATCTCGACGTAATCGCACAGAGCCAGAGTGACGAAGAGCAATGGTTCTTCTGCCTGCCCGACGCTCTGGGCACCAGTCTGGGCGTCTGCGGCAATACCGCCTTCCGTCAGGTCGACATCAGCATTGACGGCACACCAGCAGGCGTAGCGCCTATCTTTCCCTGGATCTATACCGGAGGCATCGATCCCGGCCTATGGGTCCCCATTCCCGGCGTGCAAACGCTCAACCTCCAACCCTATCGCGTTGACCTCACACCCTTCGCCGGTGTTCTCAGTAATGGAAAGCCCCATACTGTCGGCGTAACCGTCTTCAACGCCTTCAACTTTTTCAGCACAGTGGCCAACCTGCTCATCTATGAAGATCACGCAAGCAAGGAGGTCACCGGCGAAGTAACTGAGAACAATCTTGCCGCGCCAAATCCAGCCCTGGTGAATAATGTCACAGTCGATTCGAACGGCAACGCCACCGGCGTCGTGACGGTAACGAACGCTCAGAACTTCACCATCGCCGGCTACGTCAACACCTCGCACGGCCGCGTGAGCACCAAAATCCAGCAAAACGTAAACTTCAGCAACGCGCAGACCGTCACTTCGACGGCAACCCAGTTCGGTCAGAGCGTTGTGCAAACCTCTACCATCAACGGAACAACGACCACCCAAACAGGTCCATTCATTACTGCCAAGAAGATCAGCGTGTCGTACCCCTTCAACGGCGGCTTTCTCGAGACTCTCGAAACCAGCGGAAATATCGACGAAACCAGCTCCATTGCGCAGAACTTCCTGCGCAGCGAGGCTGAAACGCTCGAAGGAATTCCCGTCTTGCAATCGAACGTAAGCAACCAGCTCACTTCCCAGGACTCCGCGGTATTCGTACCTTCACCCACAGGCTTCTCTCTCTCATCCACCTCGGGACAGAAGAGCACGCAGAGCTATGTCTTCAAAGACTCGCTCGGCAACTGCTTCAGCCGCACGCTTACCGCGGCCAACAGCGAGCTAACCAGTGTAGCCAACCAGAAGGACTGCCGCTAGCATTTCTTCTTCCAGGTTGCGAGGAAAACACCTTTGTGCTCCGGCCAGGATGCAGTTCCATCCCATCCTGGCTGCTGCACTTTGGATCTACATCGAACGCACCAGGCCATACAATGACGGAAGATCCGCTCTTTGAGGTTTTCAAGACGTTCGAAAAGCCGCGCCCATTGCCGCCGGTCCCATAGGACCGGCGGCTTGGATCAAAATGCGCTTGGAAAGGTCACAACTGCGAGTGAACTGGACGACGGCAATCGGGCGGCCTCCATGCCGCACCTTTCAGCCAACGCAACTGCCCGTTTGCCGTCATCCTTGGCGGAAAACAGAGTTCAGCGCCCAGCCCTGGAAGTTGAGTTGATCGCTCATAGACTGTCCCCTCACCAACCGACTTCCGCACATCTTCCGACACCGAAGACCGTCAAAACATGTGGATAGAAGCAATTGGCTGCCAGAGAGGGAGCTACCGCGTGGCCGGCAGCAGTCACTTCCTAGGCAGACTTCCGGGACACCAGTTTTGAGCGCTCACTGACATCGGTCGCAACTATCCGAGAACAGTGATCGCTGTGGACTCGCTCGGCGGCTTCCAAGGCCAAGCCCTTCTCTGGCCGCACGGTGAGAAAACACTTGAGGCAGATCGACTCCAACATGCCATCAACGTTATTCCGTCTGTGAAATTGAAGTTGCGTACCTTGCGCGTTCATTTGGAAAACGACCTCTGAATGTGAAGTTCTGGAGCAATATTTTAACAAAAACTGAACTCCCGTCTGTCCAATGGACGACATAAGACGTAGGATTTCATGAAGGAGGGAACCATGCTTGACCACATGATTCTGACGGTCAGCAATATCGAACGATCGCTGGCGTTCTATGAGGCGGCCTTGAAGCCCTTGAATATCAGATTCTTCCTGCCTTACAAGGGAGAGGATGATCATCCTGATTTGTGGGGTTTTGGCGATGGCAACAGGGCGTTCTTCTGGATCAAGCAAGGCAAGCCTGATCCAGCGTCCATTCACTGGGGGTTCGTGGCCGAAAACGATATGAAGGTCGATGAATTCTACAGGGCGGCAATATCAGCTGGTGCCAGGGACAATATTTCGCCGCGGGCACGGGTTGAATACTATCCCGGATACTACGCCGCCGATGTATTTGATCCGGACGGGTATTCGTTCGAGGTGGTCCATAAAAGCTAAGCGCAAAAAGCGGGGCGAGCAGCATTTCGCTGCGGCCCGCGTATTCGGATGGCATACTGAAATTACACATGAATCCAGGCGATTCCAGCGCGATTGCGGTTCTGGCCGAAAAGCCTTCCGTCGCGCGGGACATTGCCCGTATTCTCGGAGCCGACAAGCGCGGCGAAGGCTATCTTCAGGGAAACGGCTACGTGGTCACTTGGGCCATAGGACATCTTGTTTCTCTGGCCCAACCTCACGAGATCAATCCCCAATGGCGTGAGTGGAGCTTCGACTGGTTGCCCATGCTGCCCGGCCAGTGGCCGCTGGTCGTCTACGAGCGCACCAAAGATCAGTTTGAAGTCGTTCGCAAAATCCTTACTTCGCCCCGCATCTCGCGGATTGTGTGCGCCACGGATGCGGGCAGAGAAGGTGAGCTGATCTTCCGCTACATCTACGAGGCATCTCAAAGCAAGAAGCCGGTCAGCCGGCTTTGGATCTCCTCGCTTACGCCGGATGCTATTCGGAAGGGGTTCGACAAGCTGCGTCCAGGCAGCGAGTATGATCGGCTGGCCGACGCGGCAAACGGAAGAAGCCGCGCCGATTGGCTTGTCGGCATGAATCTGTCGCGAGCATACTCGCTGATCTACCGTGAGGAGCTTTCCGTCGGACGCGTGCAGACACCAACTTTGGCCATGCTTGTCGACCGCGAGCTCGTCCTCCGGAACTTCAGTCCTGAGGAATACATCGAGGTTGTGGCGACGTTTGAGGGCAAGGGCGATCTGAACAAGAAATCCTATGAGGGTACATGGTTCCGTCCAAAACGAGCTCCGGAAAAGGATCAAGAAGCTCAGGCGAAGAGCACTCGATTGCCCGCAGATGGTGAGGAAGCTGAGAAGATCATCCTTCGGGCCCGGGCTGGAGAAGCGGCAGTTGAGTCGATCTCTTCCGAGACGCAGCGAATGCCACCACCGCTGCTCTACGACCTTACAGAATTGCAGCGCCATGCCAATCGCCTCTTTGGCTTTAGCGCGCAGGAGACGCTCGATCACGCCCAGGCTCTTTATGAGCGTCACAAGCTGATCAGCTATCCCAGAACCGACAGCCGGCATCTCTCCGCCGATGTTGCCGCCACCGCTCCAGGGATCGCAGCCGCGGTATCAACTGGTTATCAGGGGCAACTGGATCCGGGAACCGGAGTTCGCCCGCTGGGAAAGCGTTTTGTCGACGACACCAAGGTCACCGATCACCACGCCATCATCCCCAACGCGGTTTCCTCGGCCAAGGCCAGCCTCTCCCAAGAGGAACGTAAGATCTACGATCTGATCTGCCGCCGCTTTCTGATGATGTGGCATGAGGACTACCTGCAGTCGGTAACCACGCTGATTACAGCGATTAAGAGCGACGGATTCGTCGACTGCTATCGAACCACGGGGACTCTCGTACAGCAGGTAGGCTGGAAGGCGCTCGACATCGGTGCGGAACGGAAGAGGCGGGAGCCGAAGAGCGGAGCCGAAGACGCTGAACCGGATCAGATCCTGCCAGCCCATCTTGCCAAGGGGCAGCTTCAGAACCTCGCCGGGATCGAAGCCCGCAGGAAGAAGACTAAGCCTCCGAAGCGATTTACCGAAGGCACTCTGCTGACCGCGATGCAAACGGCAGGACAGAGTCTGGACGAGAAGGAATTGTCCGAAGCGATGAAGGAAACCGGTCTTGGCACGCCTGCCACACGGGCGGCCATGATCGAGGTGCTTTTGAAACGCGGCTACATCGTGCGCGCGGGCAAAAGCCTGGAGGCCACGGAAAAGGGAATTCATCTGATCGAAGTCGTTCACCCGGAAGTGAAGAGCCCGGCGATGACCGGCCAGTGGGAGGCGTATCTCAAGAAGATTCAACTGGGCCAATCGCAGCTTGAACCGTTCCTCGATAGCATCAGCGGATACGTACGTTCCGTTGTCGGGAAGGTCCGCGAGACTCCACGGGGTCAGCCTAACCTCGCGGCCCCGGAGTCCCCTGAACCGGCAGCGCATCCTGATCTTCCCAGTCCGGGGCGTCTGCTGAGGAGCACGAACCTCGATGAACTTCTGCAAGAGGCCTTCGGTTTCACATCCTTCCGGCCCAATCAGGAAACCGTCTGCCAAGCCGTGGCAGCCGGGCAGGACGCCCTGCTCGTCATGCCAACCGGCTCCGGCAAATCGCTTTGCTATCAGCTGCCGGGGTTGGCCAGGGGCGGGACCACCCTGGTGATCAGCCCGCTGATCGCCTTGATGGACGATCAGGTTCTGAGGCTCAAAGAGCATGGCTTCGCCGTTGAGTGCATTCATTCGGGCCGCAATCGTGAGACTTCGCGCCAGGTCTGCGCCGACTACCTGGCGGGCCGGCTGCAATTCCTCTTCATTGCACCGGAGCGGCTTCGCGTAGCGGGCTTTCCCGAGATGCTGGCCAAACGCAAGCCCACGCTGATCGCAATCGACGAGGCGCATTGCATCTCGCAATGGGGGCACGATTTCCGGCCCGACTACCGCATGCTCAGCAAGCATCTGCCAGCTCTTCGCCCGGCCCCGATCCTGGCTCTGACGGCCACCGCAACGCCACTGGTTCAGAAGGACATTGCAGTGCAGCTGGGACTGACCGAGGCCGCACACTTCATCCACGGCTTTCGCCGTGAGAATATCGGAATCGAAATTGTGGAGGCACCCCCGTCGCAACGATCGCAGTGGGTTCGCGAGATTCTGCTCCAGGACAAGCACCGGGCCGCCATTATCTATGCGCCCACACGCAAGCAGGCGGATTCACTGGCGGGAGATCTGGCAGACAGGTTTTCCGTAGCGAGCTACCACGCCGGGCTCGATGCCGAACGCCGACGCCGTGTGCAGGAGGAGTTCATGGCGGGCAAGCTCGATGTCATGGTGGCGACCACCGCGTTCGGCATGGGAATCGATAAGCCGGACGTTCGAACCGTGATTCACACCGCGCTGCCGGGCAGCCTGGAAGGCTATTACCAGGAGATTGGTCGCGCCGGCCGCGACGGAAAACCAAGTCGCGCCATCCTCATGCACTCGTATGGGGACCGCCGCACCCATGATTTTTTCTTCAACCGGGATTACCCGGAGGTTTCCTTGCTGGAGCGGATGTTTCTGAAGCTCCGCGCCGATCCCCAACCGAAGGAAGCGCTCAAACAAGCCCTGGGAATCGATGAGGATCTGTTCGACAAAGCTCTCGAAAAACTCTGGATACATAAAGGTGCAGTGCTCGACTTTGCTGAGAATCTGAGCCGAGGCGAAGAGGCATGGCGGATCTCCTATATCCAGCAGGGAGAACAAAAGCGGCAGCAGATCGATCAGATGATTCGTTTTACGGAGAGCCATCAATGCCGCATGTGCTCGCTTGTCCGCCACTTCGGAGATACCAGCGACAGTGCCAGACCTTGCAGCGTCTGCGATTTCTGCGCTCCGGCCAAATGCGTTGCCCAAAGATTTCGAACAGCCACTGAAGAAGAACGACTCACCCTTCTTCGCGTGTTGCGCTGCCTGGAGGCGGTACAGAGCAAGTCAACTGGCAGGCTGTACGCCGAGCTCTATCCGCAAAAGGACACCAGCCGGGACAGTTTCGAACAGATCCTGGGGGCCATGGCCCGGGCCGGGCTTCTCACCTCGACAGACGCCGTCTTCGAAAAGCAAGGCAAACAAATTCCCTACCGCACCGTCGGCCTTACGCCAGCGGGAAAAGCCTTCGACCAGAGGATGCCGGTCGATTTCGTGATGAAGGCTGCTGCAAGTCCTACCGCCCGAACCAGGCAAAGGAAGGGCGCCAGCAAATCCAAGGCGCCCGAAAAAGCGACGTCTCGAATGAAACCTGTGCCGACGGGGCCGCGAGCGATTGTCGCCAGCGCGAATGGAGTGACAGCTGTCGAGCAGGCTCTACGCACCTGGAGACTCGGCGAGGCGAAGAAGAACAATATCCCCGCATTCCGGATCTTTGGCGATCAGGCACTCAGAAGCATCGCTGCGGCGCGCCCGCAAACCGAAGCAGAGTTATTGACCTTGCCTGGAGTCGGGACGAACATCGTGAAAAAATACGGAAGACAGATCTATCGTCTGATGATGGATCTAGGTCCAGGCGGAGACAAACGGCGCGGCTGAGCGAGCCAAGTCCCACGCGATAAGCTTTCCAATCTCTTTCGAAGACGGACGATTTCCAGCTCGACCTGCGTTTGATGGGCATGCGTGTGTTTTGGCGGCAAGAAGATGTAGTGACGACCGGGTCTCCAACCGAACACGCCTTATTGGTTGCCTGTCGCACCCCATAGGACACTGTCCTGATCGAAGACGACATACATCGCGACAATGGCCTGCGCATTCATTCGACCCGCACTTGTGGTGAATTTTTCCGGCGCGAGCCGAGGTTGAATGGAGCCGCATACCTCTCTCCGTCGCCTTGCGCTCTCACTCGAACGATTCGGATTCAAGCTGCGACCCTGCGAATAAGGCCACACAGATGGATGAACTCCGTTGCCCAATTCATTCAGCAACTCCTTAGTACGAGCCAGGAAACGCTCGCCGTCATCCTGGTCCGGTGGGGTGGGGCAAAATAAAGATGACCGATTGCCCCAAAATGCCGGCTTTCACGTCCGTGCACCACCATGCTTCGGGTTGCGAATCAATCGCTGCACCACGATTCCCTGTTGCGCGCAACGAGAAGGAGGTGCCCTGCGGGCACCTCCTTTGGGAGTTGATGAGAGAGCTAGAATAAAATCTTGCCGACAAACAGCAGGTTGCGAAGTCCTGTTCCCGGGGTGTTCAGGTTTTGACTACCGCTCGCTTGGTTGAAGAAGAAGTTATTGAAGTTGCCCTGGTTATAGTCAGTCAAGGCAGGGCCTGGGGTGGCATAGAATGCGCGGTTGAGGACGTCGTACGCGTCGACTTCCAGGCGGAAAGTAACCCGTTCGGTGAGCTTCGTATTCTTGAATACGCTGAAGTCAGCGTTATTGAACGTATCGCCGCGGAGTATATTGCGTCCGGAGCCGGGGTAGGGACTCCCAAGCATATTTGCCGCAAGTTGATTGTTCGCAATGAATCGAACCTGTGACGGGCTGATAACTGCTCCAGATTTGAAATCCTCAAGCACTGGAGCGCTATAGACGGCCGGAGTTGTGGCCGTGGGCTGAATCAGGGTCGTATCTGTATAGATACCGAGGGTGCCGACAGGAGCTTTTGGGTTGGAGAGGATGGGGCGCTCGACGTCCACACCTACGTTGTTCTGCTCGAAAGGTATGTCGCCGTAGGACTCATACGTGCGAATATCCCCGACGTTGGTTGTTACGCCCGCGCTGTTCATTACAGGGTTATTGGCTGCCGCGGAACTGACGTTGATGGCTTGGTAATCCGTATAAGTCTGGCCGCTGTTATAGACCCAGATCGTATTTGCTTGCCAACCATTCATCAGCTTGTCGGGAAGCATATGCCCGGAATGGAAGTTGGGTAGAGAATATACAAAGCTGATGCTGGCCGCGTTGGGGAAATCGAGGCCACTGTTTCCACGCTCGCCAAGGTCGGTGTTGAGCGGGTTCTGGGCGTATGTGATGGTGTTTCCACCAGGGTTTGAATTGCCGGCTTGGGAAAAGATTTCGCTCGTATTATCGATGTTATGGCTCCAGGTGTAGCCAAAGGTTGCGGTGATACCGTGGTAGTTGCGCGTGGTGAGATTGGTCTGCAGGGACTGGTATTGGGAGAAGGCGGTGTTCTCCACCTCGCTCACTGTGGTCTGGCCACAGTGGAGGAAGCCAATGTCGGCCCCGTTGGCGAGCGTACTATTGGCCGCCGAGCAGAGGCTTGCGGGATTAACCACATTCGGGAAGTTCGCCGCAACGGTCGCTAGATATGGATTGGCGTCAATCGCCTGGAACTGTTGGCTGGTGTGATTGCCTACATAGCGGAGCTCAAGAACCGCCGAGTTGCGTATTTGGTACTGCACGCCCAGCGTATAGGTTTGGCCCACGGGGTAGCGGAAGTTGGTAGGAGCAGTGGTCTCGTTGTCGAGGGCGGGGTTGCCACCGGTCGGCAGTTGAGGAGCAACTTGTGTTTGTACCGTGGGAAATGTCGCGCCGCCGGTCGGTATGCAGTTCACCGTACCGGGGTTGCACAGAACCGCACCGGAGGCGACCGATGGGGCTGAACCAGCAACGTTTAAAGCAATGTTTTGATACTGCGGGTCAACGTTGATCGCATAAGCGCCGCGGATGACAAGCCTTCGATTGAACTCGGGGTTGTAGACGATTCCCAGGCGAGGTTCGAAGTTCTTATAGTAGTGCGCGATCTCGGGGACAGTGGTATCAGCCAGTGGCAGTGTCGTGCTCCAGAACGGATTAGGACCGGTCTGGGAGGCCACACTCTGGTCGTGCGTAAAGTCGAGGGGTTGGCCGAAGAACTCCCAACGCAAACCGAGATTCAGTGTGATGTCGGGCCTCATCTTCCAATCATCCTGGAAGTAGAGAGCAAAATCGTCTTCTTTGAAGGGAATGGTTGCATTGCCCTTGGTCACATTAACACTACAAAGAGCAGTGCAACCGCCGGCGATGAAGTCGGTGACAGTGTCGAAGTTAAAAGTTCCAGATGTGTTGGGAAGGAAGACGTTCGGAAGATTCGCGTACAAGAACTCACCGCCAAAGGCGATGGAATGACCTCCCTTGTTCCAGTTGGCGTTATCCTGCAGCTGGCCAATCTTGAGAATACGACCTTGCGGAAGGTTGTTGGGTAGGCCCAGGGTTGTGAAGTTGCTGCCGTCCGGCAGAAGACCGGCGCTGACGCCGCTGGGGCACGTGGTAAACGACCCGATAGTGCAGCTGGAAAAACCGCCGCCATCGAAGGCGAGCGTGCTCTGC